>Ga0156329_1027_pt2 | contig 12574 bp, 8 predicted proteins | sample RifCSPlowO2_12_FD_107977 | JGI IMG/M metagenome (GOLD analysis project Ga0156329, IMG submission 107977) | Acidobacteria bacterium RIFCSPLOWO2_12_FULL_60_22 | reverse complement strand
GCCCCTTCTCCGATGGCGATGGCGACTCCCCACCGGCCCTGGGGAAGTTCTTCGACCCGGACCACAAATCCTTCTTGCTCGATGTCGTCCTCCCGCCCCGTGTAGGGGAAGGCCACCCACACCTCCGTGCCGACGCGGTACTCCCGGCCCGAAATAAAGAGGATGCCCTCCCGGCTGGCATTGGCCGCCGTGAGGACATCGGGCTGGCCCGCCGCCCATTTCTTCCGGCGAACTTTCCCCTTCGCTTTGATGTGGAATCGGCGGCTCCCCCGCCTTTCCACGCCATCCCAAGGGGACTGTGCTGCGTCTGGGGCAGGGGCAGCAGCCGGCCACTCTCCAATCACTTCGTGGAGCTTTCGGCGCAGTTCGGGGCGGCTGAAGGGCTTCAGGATGTAGGGAAGGTGCCTCTCGTCAATGAAATCCCAGGTGGCCTCGGAGGCCAGGTCCCCCGTGACGAAAATGACCCGCCTCTGGTACTCCGGGAAGTCTTGCCGGAGTTGCTGATAAAAATCCTTCCCGTTCATTTCACCCATCCACATATCGCAGAGGATCGCATCGTAGCGGGTTCCCGGTATCTTGGCGAGAGCGTCCTGGGGCGAAGAGAAAACATCGACCACGCAATTCTCCGCCTCCAAGAGTTTGCGGATCACCACTAACGCCAGCTCGTCATCGTCAATGACCAGAAGCTTGGGCGGCTCTGTTTTGTTCACGGGTCCGCTCTCCAGCCGGGCGCTGCTCTCCGATGGGAAAGGCTCTTGGTCGGGCATAAAACCCATTCGGCTGACCTCTTCCTATGCTTTCACGGTTTCTTCGACACGGGGCCAATAAATATCAAAAGTGGTTCCCTGGGCGGCCGTGCTCTCCACACAGATGTACCCGCCACTTTGCTTCACAATCCCATAGACGGCTGCCAAACCGAGGCCATTTCCCTTGCCCTTTTTCTGGGGGGAAGAGAAAGGCTCAAAGAGGTGGGAGACCGTGTCGGCATCGATCCCGGTTCCCGTATCGCGCACGGCGAGCCTGACGTAGGAGCCGGGGCGGGCGCCCGGATGCCAATGGGAAAAGGCTTCATCCAATTCGACATTGGCCGTTTCCAGGAGGAATTGGCCTCCTTCCGGCATCGCGTCGCGACAGTAGACGGCTAAATTCAGAAGGACTTGCTCGATTTGTCCCCGATTGCCATTGACCCGGCCTACGATCCCTCCCAGCTTGGTCACCACTTCAATATCGCTTCCCATGAGCCGTTGGAGCATGACTCTCAACTCACCGAGGACCGTGTTGAGATCCAACACCTCGGGGGTGGAGACACTGTTGCGAGTAAACGCCAACAGTTGGCGGGTGAGGGAGTTCGCCAGTTCATTGGCTTGATGAATCTCCTCCACATACTCGCGCAAGGGATCGCTCCGGCCGAGGCTATCGAGCACCAGCTCGCTGTAACCTTTTATCAGATTCAACAAATTGTTAAAATCATGAGCCAGCTTTCCCGCCAAGCGTCCCAGCGCTTCGAGGTTTTGCGTCTGGCGCAAGTCGGATTGCGCGCGATGCACCGCTTCCTCCGACCGTCCGGTGCGTTTGTCCTCCGCGACCTGTTCGCCCAGGCGTTCCAGGAACTGATCGCTCCGCTCGCCCGGCTGATATGCGGCCCAGCCGGCAGCGAACGCAATCGGGATCTTCTGGCCGGGCACGTCCACTTCCAGCCCCCGTAATCGGACCAGAATGTGGGGGACCCGCTCGATGCTGGATTCGGTGAGCAACACCAGAAATTCATCCCCACCCACCCGCACCGCCAGGTCCGAACTCCGGATCGACCGTTTGAGGCGATAGGTAAACTCCTTGAGCACCAAGTCCCCTCCCGGGCGGCCATACCGCTCGTTGATTTTCTGGAAACCGGTGAGATCCAGCAGGAGGCCGTTCAGCGGGTGGCCTCGCCGCAAGGAACGCGCCACCTCGGTCTCCATGTGCTGTTCCAGAAATTGGCGATTGAAAAGGCCGGAGACCGGGTCAACCAGGGCGAATCGTTGTAACTCTACGGTTTGCGTTTGAAGCCGGGACCCCTCCTCCACCTGCTCGGCCAGCTCACTGCGAAGTTTTTTGATCCGGATCTGCTGGTAAATCGCATGGGCGCTGAAGAGCACTACCAGGCCCAACAAGGCCAATGCCGCTTGCCACAAAGGAGCAAAAGGAAAAGCGGACTTTTCCGCCGGAATCTCCAGGATCGAGAGGGAAAGAAAACCGAGCGACAGCAGCAGGATGACGGTGATCGCCGTGAACCAAAGCCACCAATCGCGTTGCTCCAGCCGGCGGAGCCTGGCTTGAATCTCGTCCATGCCTTTGCTCTTCCGATCGGCCAGCGAACCCAGGAAACGCCACCGCCGCCGATTCTACCCTTTCTCGCTTTCGCTCCCTTCGGCCATCATCTGCCGGAACTGCGCAAAGAGGTTCGGATCCCACCAGCCTTGCTGCACTTCCTGCTCCATGATCCGCATCGCTTCGTCTTGCGAGAGGGCTCGTTTGTAGGGGCGCTCGGTGTGGAGGGCGTCATAGACATCCCCTATCTGCAAGACCCGGGCCGCCACGGGAATTTGCTCTCCTTTCAGGCCATCGGGGTACCCTGACCCATCATACTTTTCGTGATGGTTTCGGATGATGGGCAGCACCCATCGAAACGACCGCAGAGGCGAACAGATTCTCTCTCCCACCAACGGATGCCGGCGCATGATGGCCCGCTCCTCCGGGGAGAGCGGGCCCGGTTTGAGCAAAATGGCTTCGGGAACCGCTACCTTGCCGATATCGTGCACAATTCCCCCCCAGCGCAGAGCCGTAATCTGCTCCGGCGGCAAACCGATCCGTTGGCCCAGGCCGGCGGAATAATCCGACAAGCGCTCACAGTGCCCTTCCGTATAGGGGTCTTTGCCTTCAATGCTGCGAGCCAGGGCGAACAAAACGGATTCGGCCCGCTCCAGTTCATCGGTATAAGCCTTCAAGCTCAGCAAGGAACGCACGCGGGCCAGAAGTTCGTTTCGATCAACGGGTTTGCTCAAAAAATCATCCGCGCCCGCCTCCAGACCGCGAATGCGGTCCTCGGTAGCCGCCATCCCAGTTACCAGAACCACCGGAGTCAGGCGTGTCTCGGGTTGCTGCTTGAGCCGGCGGCAGACCTCGAAACCGTTTAACCGGGGCATATCCACATCCATCAACACCAAATCGGGTTCGTGGTGGGCAAATTCAACCAGCGCGTCCTCGCCATCACTCGCCGCGAACACCTCAAACCCCTGTGCCCGCAACAGCCCTACCATCAGCTTCCGGTAGGAGGCGTCGTCATCCACAATCAGGATTGTTCCTGTCACGATTTTCCTCGGTTCGGCGCGCTTGGTTCAGGCCGTCATCCTCACCCAACGCCCCCAGTAGGGAATGCCTTCCCTCCTTGCGTATTTCTACGCCCTTTCTTCCTCTCAAGCAATAGCGGGATGGTCCCCTTTTCCAAAGGGGCCTCCTGTACCACGGGCAACACCTTGGACAGCCAAAGTATATTTTGTATAGAAACCGACTTGCCAGCAAGCAGAACCATCATCGGTCAGTTCGGCGAAAGGTTCGAAGAAAATGAAAAAGGGAAATGGAAGGACACCTCTTCCTATTCCCAAGTTGGGGATTCCGGCAGAGCTGGTCCCGGCCGGGTTCCCTTGCACCCGTCTCCGCAAAAACAAGCGGAGCTTGCCCCTGGCGCCGTTCCAACTATCCAGCAGGAATCCGAGGTCAGAAGTCGAGCGACAGGTTCGCCCGTTCAGCCGAAAGCGATTCCGGCTCTTGCGGGAGGCGCGCTAGGGCAAGGGAACCTTGCTGCCTGGAGTCAATCCGGAAACAGCCGGCCCGAACCATAGCTCATTGCGATGCTTCCACTGCCCTTTGATTTTGGGCGCGATAGGCAATGAAGCTTACGCCATGCTTGTCTTCGAAGGGCGCATCTTCCAGCGCGAACCGGTGCCAGATCCGGGCGCGCAACTCCTGGCTGAGCAGGACTTCCCCGTTTCGGGCGGCATCACAGAAGCGCGAAACGCGGTTGACGGCGTCGCCGATAATCGTAAATTCCATCCGCTCCGCCGTGCCAATGAAGCCATGCAGTACCTCGCCACAGTGAACTCCGATTCCGATCTCACAGGTGACATAGCCTTGGGCGGCCCGTCGGCTGTTCAATTCCGCCACGCGGCTTTGCATTTCCAAAGCCGCGCGCACGGCCTTTTCTTCATAATCCGCCACGGGGTCCGGGCTGCCAAACACAGCCAGCATGGCGTCCCCGATGAATTTATCCACGGTACCCTCATATTGGAAGACGCACTCCGTTAAAACTGCGAAGTAGGCGTTCAGCATTTTCACGACGTCATCCACGTCCATTCCGGCGCTGAGGGCGGTGAATCCGCGGATATCGGAGCAAAGGATGGCAACGTCGGACTTTTCCCCCCCCGGACGGAACCGCCCCTGGCGGGCTTCGTGCAGCAATTTCTCCCGAATCCTGGGAGAGAAGTTGGTCAGCAGCCGTTCCAGCACCTGGGCGTTTTGGCGGAGGTCGTCCTGCATTTGCAGGCTGCCCAGCACCATCGCCCCATGATGGGCGACGGCGAGCAAGAACCGCAGGTCTTTGGGATTAAAGGCCCGTTCGGTCTTACAGTTTTCCAGGCAAATCACCCCCAATACTTGGTCTTTCCAGAGCAGGGGCACATACACGGCCGACTGCACCCGGCCCAGCGACCTCGTTTCGATCGGGGAACCATCGGCATTCGCCTCGGGCTGCTTTCTCACCGGCGGCCAAATGAAAGCCTGGCGCCGCTCCGCCGCCCTCTGCGCAAAGGTCAAGCTAGGGCCGAACGAGTGGGGATAGCAGGCTACCAAGAGAAGTTTATCGCCCAGCAACAGCGCGGCTTGCTCCGCCCCGGGAATGGCCTCGAGCAAACGTTTCGGGATCAGTTGCAACAACGCTTCCCGATTGGTTTCCGACGCGAACTCCAGGGGCAACTCGTACAGAAGAGCCATCCGGAGGGCTTCGGAGGACTTTACATTCGCGGAAATAAATGCCGGCCGGGTAGCATCCAGTTCGTTTTCCTCGTCCACAGCGAACTCGGGGAATTCCTCGGGGGCGGCTGGCGGGGGTTCGCTCTTCGGCAACGGGGAGGGCAGCCGGCGGTCGCCGCCGAGCCGCCTGTCCGGCGCGCCACGGGGAGAGTACTCTTCTACCCGCAGGCTCGTATCTCCTATCGCTACCGTATCGCCGGTATGAAGCTCCCGCTTCCCTTTGCCCTTAATTTCTTCGCCGTTTACTTTCGTTCCCCGATAGCTAGTTAAGTCTTCAATCCAATATTTCTCCCCCTCCGCCCAGATGCGCGCGTGCGGCCGCGATACCTTTAGATCGAAACCCAGATTGAGATCTGGCTCTACGCCATCCTTCCCAAGGCGCCCAATCACAATATCCTTGTCAAATACCGCTTCGAGTGTTTTGCCATGGAAGGTATACGAAATTCGCATGGGAGTCTTTCTTGGTTTGCTCCTACCGTGCCGAAAGTTCGGCGAGGAAAGGCGCCGGCGCTTTTACTTCCCTGTTTGCCGAAACAGAGAAGGACATGCTGCAACTTCCACACACTTTACGAAAGAAGTTTAGCACAAACGGAAATTTTCGATTTCAACTTTCGCTCGGCTCAAGAATACCATCCGGCAGTTCGGCGAATGGTTCGACGAAAATGAAAACGGAAAATGGAAGGAGTGACTCTTCCCAATCCCAAGTTGGGACTACAGGCCGAGCCGGTCCCGGCCAGGTTCCCTTGCGCCCGGCGCCGCGAAAACAAGTGGGGGCTTGCCCCTAACCATTCGGGCTCTGCCGATGCGCTTCTCCTTCCAACCGAAGGGTCCGGTATTGCCGGCTCTTGGGATCGGCCGGAAGCGTTCGCAGTTGCAGCGAGACTCGCACCGAAACGAAGTTGCCGGGCGCGGGCAATGCGCTGAGAGGATTCGCCGTATAGGTAAACAGAGGCGTGGCCCCATTGTCTACATTCTCCGCCAATATCTCATACCTCGCAGCGGGAACCGAACCATCGGGATTCTTCGAGACCGCTCTGCGTTCCAGGGCCGCTCCGTTCAAGCGATATTCCACGCGCTCGATCACGCCGTCGCCGTCCAGGTCAGCTTCAAAAACGACCTGCGAAGCTGTTGCCACCAGAAAGGTGTCCGCCACCGAGTTGGAATTGGCGGCAGTAAGGTTGGCCGAGCTTCGATCGGCGTGTTCCGTCGGATAGCCGGCCAGGCGAAGCTCACGCACCATCTGATCGACGGCCGCGCGCCCCCGCGACACCGCTTCCCGCCTGGCTTCTTTCGAACGGCCCTGGCGAAAGTGGGAAACGACTGTCGTCGCGCCCGACGTAAGGAAAGCGAACATGCTGGTGACCACCAGCACTTCCACAAAGGAGAACCCTCGCTCGGACTTCCCGTACATATCTACCTCCCCATTCCCAACAAGAATCTCACCGCTGCATGAACTGCTCACCGCTGCTGGCAGGCCCCTGCGCCTTCCAACGCAATTCGTACTGCGTGCCAGACCTATCTCGGACGGTCGCGTAATAGCCGGTGTTTGGCTTCCTAGCCATTTCGAGTGAAGCACTTGGCGGGCCAAAATTGGGGGGGCTGGGTTTGGCTCTAACCCGTTTGATTGCAACGGCTGAAAGCCATCATTGATGTGCTGCCGAGGTTTTGATGACAGTTCGGTGTCAATTTTCTGGCTCTCCAGGTCCGGTTCCGGATCGGTCTAACTTGGCTTGCAGGGGTTGACCGGGGATTCAGTTGCGACGGCGGGATGGTGCGTTGAAAACGCGGGTGCGTTGCTTTATCAGATTTTTAACACACCAGGCGGATGAATGTAAAGGGAAAAGGGGGGGATTGTGTCACACGCCGTTGCGGTTGTCCTCCAAACCCTTTTGGTTCATTCCAGGACATCCAGATACCCTACTTTATTCGTGTTGTTCCCGCTATACCAGACCCGGTGGGGCCGGCTGGGGTCCGCTTCGATTCTGCGCACGGAAGAGTAGTGGGTCGGCAGGGGGTATTCCACAAAGGTTTTCGTCCGCGGGTCAAACCGCGCGATCTGATCCGCAATCAGTTCGCTCACCCAAATCAGATTCCGCTTGGTGTCCACGCTCACCGAATAAGCCCCGGAATATTTGATGGGAGTCGGGTATTCGGTAATCTTGGCCGTGCGACGGTCCACCCTGCCCAATTTGCCGACGCCGCCGTACTCGCCAAACCAGACATTGCCGTTCGCGTCGGTTCCCATCCGCCGGGGGTAGGCGCGCGGGGTAGCCAGATCGTACTCGGTCACCTCGCCGCTCTTCGCATCAATCCGCCCCATCTTGTCGGTCTCATATTCCGCAAACCAGATCCAGCCATCGCCATCAATGGCCATGCCGTAGGGGTGCGCTTTGATTTTGGAACGCAGACCGGCCGGAACGGGAATTTGCGTGAAGTCCTTGGTGGCCGGATTCAGGCGCAAAATCTGGTCCGAGCCGAGGTCGGTGAACCAGACCGTTCCGTTCGGATGGATGCGGATCGTATTCACGTCGGCGGATTCCTCGGGGCGCTTCGGCGCGGGATAGGGATAAAAAGTAAATTTTCCTGTCTTCGGGTCGTACTGGACCGCCCGCGGATTCGGGGTGCGATGGTCGGAAAGCCAGAGACGGCCCTGCTCGTCCAAGGCCAGCGCGTGAGCCGCGGAAACACTTCTCTTTTCGGTATTGGCCTTCGTCTCCGGAATCGGGATGCGGGTATATGTAAGCGTTTGGGGATCCAAGCGGCCGATCACCCCGGGACGGCTTTCAGCCACCCAGCAGATGCCCTGCGCATCGACCGCCACATCATGCGGGCTAGCGCCAGGAGGCAGATCATATTCTGTCACTACATTCTTGGCGGCAGCGCCGGTGATCCAGGTTTTGGCCATGTCCCGCTCCGGGTCGAGCGGAGGCGTATCCGGCCCGTAATACTTGGCCAAATAGTCCAGAATCACTTTCCGGTCCCGGTCCGTCAGTTCCACGGGATGGGTGTTCCCAAAAACATTGGTTTCCATCTTGCGGAGCGCCTCGCCCCAGTCCTCTCGATTCATCCTGCGAGACACGATCTTGTACAAGCCGTCTTTATGGCAGTGAGTGCAGAGCGACACGATCAGGTCCTTGCCATCCCCTTCCGGCATTCGCGCGGCAAACTGGGAGCTGGTCATCGCCTCTATCCAATTCTGCCGGTGACTGAGGGTCAGACTTTTCGTTCCCGCCTGGCCGGCGCTCACCTCCACCGCTGCGTTGGGGTCGCTTTGAAATCCACCTCCCATTGCCTGGATGGTATAGCTGCCGGCAGGAAGATCGGGGACCGTAAAGCGGCCATCTTCCCGGCTGATCACGCTTACCGTAAGCCCTACGCCCAAGTTCCTCACCTTGACCATAGCGCCCACCGCCGGCGCGCCCGATGATACCTGCACCACCCCGGAAACCGATCCTGATCTTTCCGCCCCGTAGAGAGAGGGAATCGAGATCGCCAGAAGCACCGCCAGACTTGCGGGACCGAACCAACCCCAGGGCTGAGCCACCGTTTGTGATCGCTCCATAGATGCTTACCCTTTCGACGATAATAAGATTGGGACGAACACGGTCGGACTACGGGGCCGGCTGGGCCGGGGGCTTCCGCAAGAACTTGTTGAACCATGCCATCGCGCGAGACCACGCGTCGCAGGCGGCCGTCGAGTCATAGGCCGGCCCGGTGTCATTATGAAACGCATGGCCGACGCCTTGATAGAGATGAAAACCGACGGTCTTCTGCTGGGTGATCATGGCCGAAATCACCGGAGTAGCACGAAGGGTCAGGTTGCGGTCGAGTTCCGCATAGATGCCCAGCACGGGACTCTTGATCCGTTCGATCTGCTCAGCCGACGGCACCGGAGATCCGTAGAACGGAACCGCCGCAGCCAGCTCTTCCAGATTGACCGCCAGGTTCCAAACATTGCCTCCACCGGCGCAGAACCCCACCGCCCCGATCCGGCTGGACTCGACGAAATCGAGCGACTTGAGGTAGGACACCGAGGAAATGAGGTCGGAGAGGCGTCCGTCAGTGGTGGTCCGTCCGTAGGCCGCCGACTGCTGCGTGGGTTCGGGAAACTGCGGCGTCCCGCCCTGACGGGAAAGCAGGTCCACTCCCAGCGCCACGAAACCCGCGCGGGCCGCGCGCCGGGTCACATCCTTGATGTGTTCCAACAAGCCCCGGTTTTCATGGATCACGATGACTCCGGGCAACTTCTGCCCTTGGGTTTCTTTCGGATAAGCGAGATGGCCAAAGAGGGGGCTGGACTCACCGGGAAATTCAATATCGGAGACACGCAGGTCCTCCACATCGGCCGGAACGCTGGAAGCAGCGGGGCCGGAGGGCGCGGTTTGCGCGTGCGCCAAGTTCAATCCGCTGAGGGCGGCGATGGCGGCGGCGACTCCACCGGTGTGGGCGGCGACGCGGCGCATCAATTCCCGCCGGCTGAAGGCGCCATCAACATACAAGTGCACGAGTTCTTCAATCGGGCTTTGGTTTTCTTCATACATAGGCAGAGTCTCCCGAAGCAGAGTGTGTTCTCTTCACGACGATCCATGGACCGCTGACCGCGGCGGACAAATCCCGTCGTCAAAAATCCAGTTTCGGTTAGAGAATGGTAAACCGGTATCCTATTTTCGCGTCCGATCCTCATTATAGATGAAATGAGGCCCTGCGGCGTGAATTTCGGTCGAGCTAAGGAAGGGAATTGGTCGTCTATGGTGGCCTGTGGTGCTAATTTCCGACGGGTGTAGTGACCAGAACAGCCGGAATCGCCTTGCGAGACAGGCGATGCAACAGGAAGAAGCAGCCGGCCGCTGCCGCATTCAGCAGGGCTAAGTACAAATAGCCGCCCCAATATTGGCCCTCCAAGCGATTGATGAGGAAGCCGAACACCGTCGGGCCTAGCCCCGATGCAAAGGTGCCAATCCCCACATAAATCCCCGTTCCCCTGGCAATGGCCTCCGGACGAACCAGGGTCTGCATCAGAGAGCCCTGCAAGGCTGCCGAGGAGCTGCCCACACCCACCAGCGTAGCCAGCAGAAGAGCGCTGGCCGTGGACGGGAGCAACAAGGCTCCGGCCAGAACCGCAAACACAAAGGTGAGGCAGACCCCGGAAGCGGTCAAAGCCGGGTTCATCGTCCGATCGGCGATGTAGCCAACCGTAATCGTGAATACTGCGGCCATCAGGTAGCCGATAAAGAGCAGGTCTCCCATGCGCGCGAACGAGAGGTGCCGGAGGGAGGTCAAGAAACTCGGCAGCCAGTGGATCATCGTAAAAACCGTTGTGGCCGAAATCACCTGGCAGGCCGTGATGAGCCAAAAGGGTCTGCTTCTCAGCACCTCTTGCAAGCCCATCGGCCGGAAAGCGGGCGACTCCTTTTGTCCCCTCTCGATCTCCTGCAGCTCGCCTGGGCTGACGCCTTTCTGCTCCCGAGGCCAATTGCGGATGAAACTGAGGAAGACCACCGGAAGCAGCGAAAGAATTCCCAACAGAGCCAAAGCCCCCCGCCAACCGCTGGTCAGCATTAAAGTCGCCACCACGGGAACTCCCAGGGCGGTGCCCGAGATGGATCCCCCCAGCCAAAAGGCGTTCACTCGGGAATGTTCTTGCACAGGAAACCAACGGTTCGTCAGGGCAATGCTGACCGGCCATTGATTTCCTTCCGCCGCTCCCAGCAAAAAGCGGATGAGAAGGTACTCTTCGATGCCGCTCACTCGGGAGGACAGGTAGATGAATACGCCCCAGCAGATCGTGCCGCCAACGGCGCAAGCGCGGGGACCGAAGCGATCCACAAGAAATCCCCACACGAAGATGGAGATGCCGTAGCCGAGGAAGAAAGCGGTCATCAGGCCCCCCAGCTCCGGATTGTGGCCTACCAGTTTCAATTCTTCCAGGAAGGCGCGGTCGGCTATGATGAGGGAAATGTGAGTCTTGTCAATCGTGGAGACGAGCCAAAAAACGAAGAGCGCCGGGGCCACCAGCAGCCATCGCCGGGTGCGCAGCAACCTTCCCACCATCGCTTCTTTTCACTCCTCCCGGCAGCCTGCAAGGTTACTGACAAATTGAGTGATAAGGGAGAACTCTGGTGAGCCGGCCGGGACTCGAACCCGGGACCCTCTGCTTAAAAGGCAGATGCTCTACCGACTGAGCTACCGGCCCCACCGCACTCCATGCAGTCTAACATACCGCATGGGGCGGAATTCCCAAGCTCCTTGATTTTCGCGCGGGAGGCAGGCCCAAGCTGCTTGGCTCCCCGGAGCAACGCAGGGCTAGCGCAGCATGGCCTCCAGTTCCTCTTCGCTAATGACCGCGACGCCGAGCGCCTTGGCTTTGTCCAGCTTGGAGCCGGGATCGGCGCCCGCCACCACGTAAGCGGTCTTCTTGCTGACCGACCCCGTGACATGGCCTCCGGCTTCTTCGATCCGGCGCTTGGCCTCCTCGCGAGTGCAGTGCTCGAGCGTGCCGGTCAGCACGAATGTCTTCCCCGCCAGCGTCGTGCTCTTCCCTGCCTTCGTTTCTTGCTGAAACTGCAATCCCTCATCGCGCAGTCGTTTCAGCAACGCCTGATTGCGAGGTTCCCGAAAGAAGCTGTGGATGCTCGCCGCCACCTTGGGTCCGACTTCAAAGACGGCTTCCAGTTCCTCCAGAGCAGCGCCCGCCAGCTTATCCATCGAGCTGAAGTGCTCCGCCAGCAGCGCGGCCGTACGTTCTCCGACAAACCGGATGCCCAGGGCAAAGATCAACCTGTCCAAGCCATTGGCTTTGCTTTCTCGGATTTCGGTCAGCAGATTTTGCGCCGACTTTTCGCCCATCCGCTCCAATTCGGCCAGTGTCGCTTCGTTGAGCTTGTAAATGTCGGCCAGGCTGCGGACCAGGCCCTTGTCCACCAACTGATCCACCAAGGCCTCGCCCAGGCCGTCAATGTTCATCGCTTTTCGTCCTGCAAAATGCAGAACAGATTCCTTGAGCTTCGCCGGACAGTCTGCATTGACACAACGCGAGGCCACTTCGCCTTCCGCGCGGACCACCTGGCCCCCGCATCCGGGGATGGGGCAATGCTTCGGCATGACGAAGTCGCGGAGTTCCTCGGCAGATTCGGTTTCCTCGGCAGATTCGGTTCCCTCGGTTCTTGCGGTTCTCTCCACTCGCACGATTTTCGGGATGACGTCGCCGCCGCGTTCCACGACCACCCGGTCGCCGATCCTAAGACCCAGCCGCCGAATCTCGTCCTCGTTGTGGAGCGTGGCCCGGCTCACGGTGACTCCGCCGAGCGGAACCGGCTCCAGGACCGCCACGGGAGTCAGCGTCCCGGTGCGGCCGACCTTCACCTCAATGTTGCTGACCCGAGTCGTCGCCTGGCGCGCGGCGTACTTGTAGGCCACCGCCCATCGCGGGGCCTTTGCCGTCGCCCCAAGCTCTTGCTGCAAGGCCACCGAATTCACCTTGATGACGACCCCGTCAATCTCGTAGGGCAAC
>Ga0156329_1030_pt3 | contig 12632 bp, 5 predicted proteins | sample RifCSPlowO2_12_FD_107977 | JGI IMG/M metagenome (GOLD analysis project Ga0156329, IMG submission 107977) | Acidobacteria bacterium RIFCSPLOWO2_12_FULL_60_22 | reverse complement strand
ACTAAGTCCTGGAACGGTGAGGCGATTGCCTTGAATAAGTCCGTCTATCGTCCGCCCGCTTTTTGCCTGCGTTCCCTCCTTTCCATCGCCTCCGTCGTTTTAATCGCCATGGTTGGCTGGGCACAGCGCCAAGAGCCGCCAGCCTTGGTGATTGAAGGAGGCACCCTCATCGACGGCAACGGCGGGCAGCCGGTGCAGGATGCTTTGATTATTATCCGGGGGAACCGGATTGAAACCGTTTCCCGGAAAGGCCAGGCCTCCTACCCGGCGGATGCGCAGGTCCTTCGCGCTGACGGGAAGTTCATTCTTCCCGGTCTGATGGACGCGCACTGTCACTACGGGGAGTGGATGCCGGAGCTGATGTTGAACCATGGTGTGACATCGGTCTTTGAAGTCGGCGGGGGCGGAGAAGTCGTGCTGGCCCAGCGCGAGGCGATCCAGCGGGGGAAAATTCCCGGGCCGCGAATCTTCCTGGCGGTGGGAAGCATCGCGGGCGAACAAATTGCTGCTGTCTCCGGACGAACCGGCCAGGAAGGGCCGCTCAGCGGCCGCCAGGTGATTGACACGCCCGCGAAAGCCCGCGAAGTGGTGCAGCGCTTTATTCAGGCCGGCGCGGACATGATCAAGGTGCATCGAGGCCCGCCCCAGGACGTTTACAAGGCGGCCATTGAGGAGGCCCATAAAGCCGGGCTGGCCGTGGTAGCCCAGCCCTTGGGGCCGACTGTCTACGCTAAGGAAGCAGTGCTTTCCGGCGCGGACGTCATCGAACATGCCGCCGGGGTTGGCTTCTCCATTGTGAAAGACCCCTCCCAGTGGAAACACTTCGGCGAAATCGAGGTCCATTCCATTGATCCGACTCCCTTCGCCGAGATGGACGAAACCAAAGCCTCCGAATTCATCCGGCTCCTGGTGGACCGCAACGTATATTTGGAGCCCGATTTCATCGCGGTGGGACGGTCATTCCATAAGTATCGGGACGAATATGAACTCCAGGATTACCGGACCTTCGCCAACCTGGCGTACGTTCCGGCCCCGAGACGGCAGAAGATTCTGGAGACCTATCACGAATTCGACAATATCCCGAAAGCGGAGTGGGAGTTGCGGCACAAAGGGTATCAGAACATGCTGCGGTTCATCCGGCAGTTTGCGCAGGCCGGGGGAAAGGTGATGACGGGAACGGACACGGGCGGATGGGCAGTTGCCGGCCTGGGCCTGCATCACGAGTTGGACATCCTGGTCCGGGAAGCGGGACTCACTCCCATGCAGGTGATTCTGGCGGCCACGCGGAATCCCGCCGAGGGGTTCCGCGTTCTCAATCGGGTGGGAACGATCGAAGCGGGCAAGCTCGCCGACCTGGTCGTCGTCAATGAAGATCCCTTGCAGGACATTCGGAACCTGCTCAAGATTGAGTGGGTGATCAAGGATGGGAACCCAGTGGATCGCGCCTATCATCCCTGGTTCGTGAATCCATTATCCAGCGCATCGGTTGATGCGCTGGCGTGGGTGGCGGCGCTCAAGCGGCAATCCATTCAGCGCGATCCCACCTGGGCCTTCGGGCAGCCCCCTCCGGGAATCGAAAACATTTCGCCGAAGATTGTGACGGAAGGTGATTCCACGCTGACGCTGCGGATCACCGGGATCAATTTCACGGACAAATCGCTCGTCTCTGCCAACGGAGAGCTGCTGCCCGCACAACGGGTGAGTGAGACCGAGCTAAGAGCCACCATCGCCGCCGGCCTGATTCGACACGCCGGAACGCTTGAAATTACGGTGCGGAACCCGGGACCTTTGCAACGGCCCGAATGGGGAGAAGGGGTTTCCAACAAAGCCCACCTCCTCGTCAATTTTCGATACCAGGAACAGTCCCACCAAGACCAAGGCGTTCCAAGGTAAACGGCATTCCTGCGGGAGCCTTTACACGGCCCAGGCGGATACGATAGATTTCTAACGCAAGCGAACCATCATCCCAAATTGGAGAAGAAGCCATGAATCAACTCATCCGTATACGCTCACGATTTTCCTTCACCCTGTGCAGATGGATTCTGATGCTGGGTGTTGGCCTGCTCATCGTGCAGTCCGGCTCTCGAGTGGCGGCCCAGCAAAGGGTGACCGTCATTCGCGGAGGAACACTCATTGACGGCAACGGGGGCGCTCCGTTGCAGAATGCGGTCATCGTGATTGAAGGCAACCGGATCCGGACCATCACCTCCGGGCAAGCTGCCGGAGTGCCCGCCGGCGCCCAGGAAATCGACGCCCGGGGGAAGTACATCGTCCCCGGCCTTTGGGACACCCACACCCACTACCACGAATGGTTTCCCGAATTGCAGATCAACAACGGCGTTACCTCCGTATTGAGTTACGGGGGCGGCCCCTGGCTGAACGCCGTGAGAGAGGGAACGGAGAAACGCAAAGTCTTCGGGCCACGCTTCTTCATGACCCAGGGGACCATGGGCGGCAGCTACATGATCGAAGACAAAGCCATGATCGAGGCGGGCCAGTTGAAAGGCCGGGAAGACTCCATCCGATTGGTCCGGGAGAGGGTTCAGGCCGGCGCGAAGATTATCAAGGTGTATACGAGCACCACGGTAGATCAACTGAAAGCCATCACGGAAGAAGCGCACCGTTCAGGTCTGAAAGTGAGCGGGCACATCGGCATCAGCGCCAAAGAAGCGGCCCTGGCCGGGATTGACAACCTGGCGCACGCCACCGGCATGCCGATCCCCGATATGCTCAAACCGGAAGACCTCGACAAGTTGCCGGATATGCGGGTGTTCGACACCGAGCGACTGCGCGTCTACTTCCCCAAGATCACGCGCCCCTGGGACCGCGCCCGCGAGTTGTGGGGACCGAATACGGACTTGACGGAGTATCCTCTCTTCATCGAGGACCCCCGCCGCATCATGGCCTTTGGACTCATGGACCGGGGCCTCGCTCAGGATTTGATCACCCTGTTTGTCAAGGAGCAGGTGTTCATCGAATCCTGCATCGGTTATATGTTTCGCTACGTCAACGACCACGTGGGCGAGTGGCGGGAGGAGGAACGAAGATTGATGGGCGATCCCAACCTCGCCTATATCCCCGCGCGCTACAAGATGAATATTCTGGACTACTCCTTGATGGACAAGTTCCGCCCCGATGAATTGGCGCTGATGAAGAAGGGGTACCAAAACTACCTGTGGTTCACGAAGACGTTTGTGGATGCGGGCGGCAAAATCACAACGGGGATGGATACCTCATCCTCCTACCACGCGACCATGGTGCCGGGCTTGTCCACTCCCCGCGAGATGCAGATTTTAGTGGATGGCGGCCTGACCCCCATGCAGGCCATCCTGGCGGCAACCAAGTGGTCGGCGGAACTGCTCGGGCAAACCAAGGACCTCGGCACGCTCGAGCCGGGCAAGCTCGCGGACTTGTTGATCCTCCGGCGGGATCCCTTGCAGGATATCAAAGCCGTTCGGGACATCGAGATGGTGATGCAAGACGGCGAGAGCTTGCGGCTGGGCTACCATTTTGATTTCACCCATCCTATCCCGGAGCCGGCCGAACGGCAGTTGGCCTATTCCGATTGGACGGTCAGCGACATCCCGACTCATATTGAGAGCCTATCCCCAGCCGTGGTTGTGGAAGGCAGCGCCCCGATTACTCTGACCGTTCGGGGGAAAGAATTCGTCACCTCCTCTATCGTCAAGTTCGACGACAAAGTGCTGCTCAAGACTGAATTGGCCAGCCCCACGGAACTCCGGGCCACGGTCCCCGCAGAATTGTTAAGGAATGTCGGAACCTATAAGATTCGCGTGGTCCATCGCCCCCCGGCCTGGGGAGAGACCAATGCGGAGTTTCTGATAGTAAAGTTCAAATAAGTGAAGTCCGGCAGCGGTCTTCTTGAGAGAACACCTCCCCTTCCGGAGCGATTTTCGCTCCGGAAGGGGCAGAAGGTGTGAGTTCGGGACTCCCAAAATGATCTTCAGCCCGAACTGGATCTGGCGGGGATCGGTGGGGAATAGCCGATGGGATGAAACGTCTCTGGAGGCTGGAGGGGGACGGTTCAGCGCACTGCCAGCGTGACTGGATTGCTGGGCACGCCATTCTGAAGCAAGACCAGCGGGACTTCTGCGCCCGGCGCGACGCCAGCGGGGATTTCCATGTTTGCCTGGTACAGACCCACGGCAGAAAGACATTGCCGTGGCTACCGGCTCGGCGATTCAATGGGCTGTTGCGATTTCGCTAAGAGCTTACGTTTGCGTGACGCTCTACGTTGCTCCAACCAGGCGTGGTACGATTCGATCCCCAGATGCAACTGCTGAGTGAAGCCGCATATTTCCTGAACATCTCTGCGCAGGAACACATCCCGAGCGGGACCCACAAAATTGCCTGTGTAATCGTCGGTGAATGACCCAATCTTGAACTGTCCAAATAGCTCGGTTCCTGTCAATACAAGCACGGGATTTGTCTGTTGCCCGGTTTTCAGCGGTTTTCTGCCAGCTCTTGCAATCCGAGCTATCTGCCTTTTCTCGGCGGAAGACAGTTGGGCGTCTAGCTTGCAAAAGCAGATCACTGCACCAGGAAATAACTTTGCAATCGTATTCATTCGGGTGTAATCGCGTGATTCGATGGCGCCGAACGTCTTACACTCTCCGAAGACAAGTAATGGGTCTTGTAAGTGACTGAACACCCCAGGCTTCAGAAACATCCCGAAGTCCGCTTCTGCATCCGTGATGTCCGGTCCTTTTAACTTGAAGCTTGGTATCCACGTGCATTCTGTCGCAACGTATTGAGCCAGGAAATGCACGGAAAAAGCAACGCTATATGCACCGTTGGCGAAGTTCTCTACGGCAAAGGGTCCAATGACACGATATGCCCACGCATTTTTCGGAGGATTGGCTTGTGGAAACTTAAACTGTCGCAAACAGCGTTCGCAAGTCAATGTCGTTTTCAATTCCGAAATGCCGTACCAATTGCTCTGCTCGCACTCTGGACATGGAAGTTTCATTCCTAGGGTCAGCACATTTGAATTCAAGAGTGCTTTCAAGCGATTTCGGGCAATTCTGTCTTTGCCATTGCTTGCTCGCATCAGCGTCTCACGGACGAGCGCTTCAGGTGCCGCAGACATGCGGATACGTCGCCTTTTCTCCGTGGTAGGGGAATCCTCGGAAAGCTCTACTTCCAAATCACCACGCGCCATACGATCAAGGAGCCTGATTACGTCTTGGTGACCCAGGAGTTGAACGGCTGCCAGACCGCCCAATGATTTCACAACCTGGTCGGCATTCCGTCCTGCAGGCGACAACTCTAGCTTGAGTTTGTGCCCCTCAGCCCAGGACGCAAAGACGTTTATGGGACTGGGAACCTGCAAGAATCGGTGGGTGCGATATTCACCCGCCATTGTAATTATTCCCTCGCGTCCAGTCCAAATCTTTTTACCTTCAAACAACCCCGTTAGCGCGTCCATGTCTGCGCTCTGCCAGGGAATAACAGAGGCCCCGCCAGGCAAGTCTTCAATAACATTTGCACATGCATTTTCCGATGCTCCGCTGGAGCTGTGTTCCATAAATTCAGGGACAATGGTCTGCAAAGAAACAGCATCGCCACTTACATGAACATCTACAGATTGCGTTTTGTAGGTTACCAGTTGCGGCTGCGCATGGTCGGCGCGGCGACCCCACTCTTCCCACAGCCGTGGAAAGCGCCAAGCAACCGAGACAGGCGTCGTGCTTGGCTTCTGCAGAGAAGAAACGAACCTTTGCATCTCATCGAACGAACAAGATCGGGAGCATAAGAAACTAGCCATATGCATGCCGTTGGACGGCTGTGGATAGGGTTGATGGGCATTCTTGATGAATAACTCGCAGTCTTTATGAAGTTCGGATGCCCACGACTTTGGCAATGGACGAATTGGCCAGCCAATAGCTCGGAGATTCCAGTAGTCAATGATGTCGTAGGTGGAACGCTCATCCATGTAAAACAACATGGGATCATCTCCCATCCACCCTCCACGTTGCGTTCCTAGCTCGTAGCGCCCTACGCGTAAAGGATAAAGAATTTCGCGACCAAACAGCTTGCTAAACGCCCGCACTTCGACGAGCTCTTCCTTGGCATCGAGAGCGTCTGTGAGGTGCTTTCGGAAATCAGCGAACTCTTCGGATTTGGGAATTTCGCCGAATGTGGCAGCAAATAAGAGATCGTATCGCCGATCTGGTGCCTGGGGTAAGAGGACTTTGGGTGGATGTCGCTGGACAAAACGAAAGCTCTCCTCGTAAAGCGCTGAACAGATAGTCCTCAGGTCAATTCCATAGGTTCGCCGGCCTCTGTCATCCGTGGCCATGAACGTATGCAATGAGATGACGCGGCCAGATTCAAACGTTATCCCTTTAGTAATCCCCGAACTCGTTTCAACGAGGAAATCGGGCTCGAAAGCTTCGACCAAGCCATTGATTAGATTCCTGGCGGACGGTGTGGGGAAAGGTTTATCTTGATATCGTCGTGGCGTCTTCTTAAAAGCGGGGATGATGAAATTGTAAACGCCACCCCAAAGGCAAGCGTTAACTTGAAGCACTTTTCTTAGAGTGTTGACATCTCTTGGATCAACGACGAATCCAAGCCTAAGCGGACGTATTCGTATCTTGGCTTTTTCTATTGGCATTGGCCGATGAGCCGACCTCCTTCCAGGAGCGGCCCTGTAAAAGTGTATCAGGTTCAGGGCGGGATTCATTCTGTTTGCATTACGCGTTCACTGGCTCCGTTGCCGGGTAACGCCTCTCTCCCAAACTGACCTAGCGCCAAGGAATTTCAACCCGTCGCGGCTTGTCCCATGGCCAGGCTCGCCGGATCAAACCGGCGCTGGCAGCGCGGCTGCAGGGATGGTTACGGGGCAGCAAATCGGCGAACCCCATGGAGCAATGCTGGAGGGGGAGTGGCGTCAGGGCACGGTTTCAACCGTGCCGCTAGGCGGGTAAATTCAGAATCAGTACCACTCTGCCGAAGGCCGAAGCGGAGCGATCCGCGCAGCGACACGACTCCATTTCGCGTTGTTCCTGAACTGGCTCCTCAATCCCGCTTCGGCAGTGCCTGCGCTCCGGCCTACGGCAGTGCGGAAATCTACCATCTTTTATTGCCTGGTACTACTACGCCCATCCAGGTGCTACCATCCGCGAACGGCGGGGAGCAAAGCCGTTCCAGGGGTGTAGCATTTTTGCCACAGTGGCAGGAAAGGAGAAAGAAGGGAACGGGGAATAGGGAACAGAAAGGCGGCGAAACGAACGCTCTGTGTCAACCGAAAAATCCCGAAAGAACCGCATAAACCGCATCCACCGCAAGAACCGAATCAACCGCAGGAACCGCATCTGCCGAGGAAAACGAATATACCGAGAAATTCAGGGAGCCAGAAGTCAGGAGTCAGAATCCGAGCCGCGACCGTAAGGGAGCGGCCACGAACCGTTTGGCCGGCCCCCCCAACGTCTGGTGGCCGCTTGCTCACGCGCGCGGCGCGAACCGGCCTATCGTGGGGGGCCGGATTCGAGGCGGTCCCAACCGAGTTTGCCCATCAGTTCCGCCAAGCGGCCCTGAATCCACGGCTGCGAGGCGATGCTCGACTCCACCTCGCCATAGACGCGCGCGGCCTCGTCCAGCATGTTCTTCTCTTCATAGAGGAAGGCGAGCAGGAGCCGCGTCCCGCTGTCGGCGAGATTGTCCTGCACCAGGCGGCGCAGGTTGCGTTCCATGGATTGGACCTGTTCGGCGTCTTCTTTGGTCAGCACCTGGAAATAGGAACCCACCTCCATCAGGACCTCCTCGCCCTCGCGAGCGGTCACGCGCCACCAATACTTCTGGCCCCACGCCAGAGGAGGAGCTTCGGGCGGGTACAGCACCTCCGGCGAGGGTGTGGTTGTCCGCCACAGGATCCGCTCCTCGCGGTCCATCAGCTTGAGATCGTAGGCGGTGGCGTGGTCCACGGGGTCCCAGCGAAAACGCGGCTGAAGGCTCATAATGCTGGTGCGCGAGGGAGACCGCAGTACGAGCGTGGACCCGCGCAAGCGCAGCATCCCGGACTGGAGCTGGCTGGCGCCGGCGAGGGCCAGGGTGGAGGGCAGGTTGCAGGAAGGGAGTTTGCGCTCATCGCCGAGCTTTCCTTTGAGAACCTGCAACTTCGTCGCCTCAAATTGGACCTCGCTATTCGGCAGCACTCGCGCCGATTGCAGTTGCGGGCAGAACAGGAAGGTTGCTTCCGAGCCGGCGTCGGTGCGGACGCGGTCGCCTGGTGCGATCAGGTCGGCCGTGCGCGCCGCCACAGGCTCTTTGCCCTGGGCGCGCAGAATCTGCACCGGCCCGGAGACCCGAGACAGTAATCCAACGGGAGCCTGGCTCTCCGCCACCGTGGCGAAAACCAGCATCGCTAAGGCAAGTCGGCAGAACATAATACTTCTCCCTTCCATTCCAGTATCTTGTAGAGGACGACGGGCGCGGAGATCCCCTTTAATTTTACGGGTTCGGTCGCCTCCGCCACCACGCGCTCCCGAACGAGCTGATAGGTAGATTCGCTCACGAGCAGCCGGGACTGAAACGTTTTGTTCTCCCCCTCAATCCGCGAGGCCACATTCACGGTGTTTCCGATGGCCGTGTATTCCATCTTTTCGGGGGCGCCGATGGTGCCGACGACAGCGTCGCCCGTGTGCAATCCGATCCCGATCACCAGCGGCTTCAACCCCTGCTCGGCGCGGCGGCGATTGTATTCCTCGTTGCGCTGGACCATGCGCAAGGCGCAGGCGACGGCGCGAGAAGCATCGTCCGGGCGCGGCAGGGGCGCTCCAAAAAGGGCCATGATACCGTCGCCGATAAATTTGTTGACCATCCCCCCGTGGGCTTTGATCTCGGCAGTCATGTCCGCAAAGTACTCGTTCAATTCCTTCACCACCAAGTGCGGGTCGAGGCCCTCGCAGTAGCCGGTATAGTTCCGCAGATCGGAAAACAGCACCGTCACCGGTTGGCGGACGCCGCCCAGGGGAATCTCTCCGTAAGTGAGCAATTCCTGCGCCACGTCCCGGGAGACGTATCGCCCGAACACATCCTGCAACAGGCGACGCTTGCGGCCTTCCGTCAGCGCGTACGCCCCGTAGGACGCCAGCCCGCTGAGCAAGGCCGCCAGCACCGGGGGAACTGCGGGCAACACCAGTCCCGAGCGCTGAGCCCAAACGGTCGCTCCCAGATAAACGCTAACGCTTCCCAGCAATAAGAGAGGCGCAACCGGAAAATGGAATCGGAAAATGAACCACGTGGCCAGGCAGGACGCAGCCAGCAAGAGCAGGGGTAGGATGCTGGGCGGAGCTTCGCGCAGGAAGCGCTGTTCCAGAATGGTCGCCAGCGCGCTGGCCTGAATCTCTACGCCGGGCATGAGATCCTGCCCCCGGCCGGCCAAGTAAAACGGCGTTGGCTGGCGGTCGGCGGATTCGAGTGTTCCCACCAGCACGATCTTGTCCCGGAACCATTTCTCCAATTGGGAGCGATCGTCCCGGGCGGCAGAGGCCAGCACATCTGCCATCGAAATGGTGGGAAAAGTCCCCGCCGGTCCCCAATAGTGGAGGATGAGGAAACCGGAAGGATCGAGCGGGACGGCGCGGTTGCCAAATCGAATCGTGCGCCGTTTCGAATCCATCACACCGCGCTCGACCCGGAGGACCACGGCAGCCAGGCGCGCTGCCAGCGATTCCCCCATCTCCGGGCCCCGGCTTTGGAGTTCCTGCCGGCGAATGAAACCGTCGCGGTCCTGTGTGAAGTTCGCAAACCCCAACATTCCTTGGGCACTCCCCAGAATGTATAAAGGAAGAAAACCGGCGGAGGGTTGCAGGGTGTCATAGGCCAGCACCACCGGCAGAGCAGCCGATACCTCCGCAAAGGCCGCGGCCAATTCCCGGTCCATTCCGGGCGCCCAATCTTCGACCGAGGTGGCAAAGAATACATCCAAACCGATGGCTTTCGCATTGCCAGCAGTGATGGCTCGGAGTAGGCTTGCATATTGGGGATGCCAGAAGATTCGAGGGGCAGGGATGGCTGCCTCGGTACGGTCATCAATGGTTACCAGGACCATGTTCGAGGGCGGAGCGAACTGGCCCCGGAGGGCGAACCGCATGTCATACGCCTTGAGTTCCAGCAATTGCATCGGGGAAGTCCGGCTGAGGAGCCAAGCCAGAGCTGCGGCGGCCAAAGCCGTGCCCACGGCCAAGAGAAAGGTCTGTCGGCGCCAGCGGGCGGTTCGTTTTGTGGCTGGGGGTGGGGGAGGAGTTTGCGCCCCGGCGCTGTCCCGAGCCAACGTGGAGGCAGGGGTTGCCAACCTACCCTCCTTAGAATTAACTTATACTCTCGCTGCATTATACACTAGCGTCCAAAGGCATCCCTCAGATTGACTCTACGACCGGCGTCGGGCCGGAGGGAGGTTGGAAAATGGACCTGGGCCGTGTTCGATGTCTGTTGGTGTCATTCTTGGCGGTGGCCTCGGCGGCAACGGTCTTGGGAGCCCAGGCGCCACCCGAGCAGCCGAACTCTTACGCCGTAATCGTCGGGGTCTCGGAATTCTCACAACTTCCGAAAGAGGAATGGCTGCAATACGCCCACGCCGATGCGGGAGATTTCTTCAAGTTCATTACCAGTCCCCGCGGCCGCTCTTTCCCCCCCGAAAATGTTTTCCTGCTGACCAACGAAGCCGCCAGCTTTCAGGCTATCCGGAGCCGGCTGGGCAGCACCCTGGCAAAAAAAATTAAACCGGGAGACACCGTTTACATCTTCATTGCCACGCACGGCATGGTGGAACGGGAAGCGTCTCGGGAGGCTTACCTGCTGGCCCATGACTCGGACCGGGAAGATCTCTACACCAGCGCGCTCCCGATGCGGGAACTCGGCAGCATCATCCAGAGCCGGCTCAAGAACGCCCAACGGATCTTTCTCTTCGCGGATACCTGCCGCGCCGGAAAGCTCGGGCAAGTCCAGGGAGCCGTCAACCGGTATATCGAAGACGTGACCAAGCAGCGGGGGGAAACCATGGGCTTGCTGGCGAGCCGCCCCAATGAGTTTTCGCGCGAGGGAAACCAGTTCGGCGGCGGGCATGGGGTCTTCACCTACTACCTGTTAAAGGGACTGATGGGCGAGGCGGATTCCGACAAAGACAGTATCGTTACGGCAGCGGAGATCGTCAGCTACCTCCAGACCCAGGTGGAAACCTCCACCGATCGCCAGCAGCACGTTCGCGACTTTGGTGACTTTGAGCCGACCACCCCGTTGTCCTTCGTAGACAAGCCCGGACCGGCGGACTGGAAGCTGGCATCCCCGGCGCGCCGGCAGCGCACCGAAATTGCGTCGCTCCAAGCCGTATTCCCCGAGAGCGCAGAGGTTCGCGACGCGTTCCAGCGAGCCCTTCAGGAAGGAAGGCTGCTCAACCCTCCCGGCAACAGCGCCTGGGAACTGTATCGGCGGTACTCGCAGTTGCCCGTTCCGGAACCGGAGAAGGCGGCCGCGCAGGATGACTTGCTGATCGCTCTGGCCACCGCCGGTGACCGGGTGCTGTGGGCCTACCGGCGCGGCGACCAGGTCGTCCGGTTGGACGCGGCGAAGTACGAAGAAGGCGCGCAGTTGTTCTCCCGCGCCGGGGAAATTGATCCGGATGACCCGTCGCTGTCGGCAAAATCCAAGTTCATGGCCGGCCGCGCCCTGGTCGAAAATCGCCGTTTCTCGGACGGGATTCGCTTGCTGCGGGAATCCATCGCGCTCGACCCGGAGGCCGCCTATGCGTATAACGCCCTGGGGATTGCCGCCATGGAGCAGCAGATCTGGAATGAAGCGATCGCCCACTTCCGCGCGGCTTCGGAGCGGGCCGAAAAGTGGGTCTACCCCCACTACAATCTGGCGCGGGTCTACGCGGCCCAGCGCCGGTATCGCGAGGCGGAAGAGGAGTTCCGGAAGGGAATCGCTCTGGGAACCGAACTCGGCCTGAAATACTCCTACTTGCATTACAACCTCGGCATTCTCCATGTGTATCAGGGACGGCACAACGAGGCCGAGCAAGAGTTTCGCCGCGCGGTCGAGATGAATCCCCGGGATGCCATGAGCCATCACAATCTGGGGCTTCTGTTCGAGCAGCGCGGGGACGCCCAACAGACGGAGAGCTCCTATCTCCGGGCAGCCGAATTGGACCCCCGACTCGTGGAGCCGCGTTTGAAGCTTGCGGAAATCTATCGCAAGCAGCACCGCCCGGATTTGCAGGAGGCCATCCTGCGGGAAGCCGTAACCGGCAATCCACGCCATGCCACGGCCTGGGAAAGTCTGGGCCGGCTCTTGTTGGAGGACAAGAAACTGAGCGAAGCCGAACAAGTCTTTTTGCAGATGCTGGGCAACGATGTGAATCCTCCCGTGGCTCTGGCGGGATTGGGCGATGTCCACGTGGCGCAAGAGAGGTTTGGGGAGGCCGCCGAAGATTATCGCCAGGCCATGGCCCGAACCCCCGACCAGCGGTTCCGGCGCGATCTGGAACGAAAACTGCGCTCCGTGGAGAGGAAGAGATGACACGATGCGCGGGACGTTGTTTCCCGGCTGCGGGGGCCTTGTGAGGATTGCTTCTTTCCGTGCCCACCTGGCCCGATTGGTTCTGGGAT
>Ga0156329_1070_pt1 | contig 12637 bp, 9 predicted proteins | sample RifCSPlowO2_12_FD_107977 | JGI IMG/M metagenome (GOLD analysis project Ga0156329, IMG submission 107977) | Acidobacteria bacterium RIFCSPLOWO2_12_FULL_60_22 | reverse complement strand
TTGGAAAAGGCGTGGGACCAGTTTCCTCGTCTCGACCCTCGACTGGGCTTTGATCGACACTTGGAAGCAGGCTCAAATCCCGATTGAGGCGGTGCTCAAAGGGATTGACCGGACTTTTGCGAAGTACCAGGCGCGCCGCCGTAAAACCCGGAAGATCAATTCCCTGGCATACTGTCATCAGGAGGTCTTGGCCGCAGCCGAGGAGTCGCAGCGCGTGGCGCTGCCTCACCCTTCCTCTGGAGAGCCTTTTCCCCGCCAGGAACTGTGGAAGTTTCTGGAGGGCAACGCGGCGGCATTGGAGAAGGCCGCCGGGGCCTTCGAGGAGCAGGGACGCCCGGAGTCGGCCGCTACCTTCCGTCAACTGGCAGGCTCGCTTGGCGAGATGGCTGCGGGGGCGCAGACCGAAGCCCCGCTCGATTTGGAAGAGGTCGAGCGGCGTCTCACTGTGATCGAGGAGAAGATGCTTTCCATCCTTCAGAACGCCACGCCGGAGGATGAACTGGTGGCGATCCGAGGGGAGATGGAACGGGCTTTGGCTCCCGTGCGGCAGAAAATGGGGGACGAGCAAGTGGCGCACCTCCAGAAACAGTTCCTGGCGAGGAAGTTGCTCGAAAAGGCGGGGCTGCCCCGTCTCAGCTTGTTTTATTTGTAGAGCGTTGTGCGCAAGAACCTGGTGAGTTAGCGTGGACGTCAACACAGAGACAACGGACACACTCGACGTTTCCATCGAGAAGATGGTTTATGGAGGCGACGGCTTGGCGCGCACTCCGCAGGGGGTCGTGCTCATTGCCGGAGTGATTCCGGGCGAGCGGGCCAGTGTGCGGCTGGAGGAGCGCCGCCGAGGCGTTCGCCGCGGTCAGGTGCTGAAGCTTGCGGAGACCAGTCCCGACCGCATCGTCGCCGGGTGTCCTTATTTTGGCCGCTGCGGCGGATGCCATTACCAGCATATCTCCTATGCGCGGCAGCTTGAGCTCAAGCAAGAAATTTTGGCCGAATGTTTGGAGCGGGTCGGAAAGATTCGCCTCGACGTTCCGATCTCGGTGGCAGCGTCCGAGCCTTGGGAGTATCGCAATCGCGCCCGCCTCCAAATCGAGAAGCAAGGTTCGGAATTTGCGATCGGTTACTACGAGCTGTTCTCGCACCGGCTGTGTCCGGTGGAGCGTTGCCCCATCAGCTCGCCCGCGATCAACACAGTCATCGCCGTGCTGCGCCAGGGTGTTGGGGCGGCCTGTTTTCCCGACGGCCATGCGGAGCTTGATCTGTTCGCCTCCGACGGCGACCGCGCCGCCATGCTGGCAACCATTGAATCTCCGGTCGCGGCTCCGCCGGGATTCGGGGAAAAGCTGCGGGCGGCGGTTCCGTTCCTCGAATCGGTCTGCTGGCGCGAGCAGCCGGCGCGCCGGGAAACCGTCTGGGGAAGCGGGGCGGTCACCTATCGGGTCGGCGAGTTCCATTATCGAGTCAGCCACGACGCTTTCTTCCAGGCAAACCGTTTTTTGCATGAGGGGATGATCCAGGCAGTGACGCAGGACCTCGCAGGGGCGCACGCGCTCGACCTCTACGCGGGGGTCGGTTTTTTTACGATCCCGCTGGCGCGCCGATTCGAGAAGGTCGCGGCAGTGGAAGCTCATGGTCCCTCGGCGCAGAACCTGGCCGCAAACGTGGGGGTCGTGGGACTCCGCGCCCGAGTCTACCCGAAACCTGTTGAGAAGTTTCTCACTACGGCCTCGCACCACTGGGATCTCGTCCTCGTTAACCCGCCGCGGAGCGGGCTTACTCCGATCGTGGTGGAGCATCTTCGGCGGGTGAGGTCTCGCCGCCTCGTCTACGTTTCCTGTGATCCGACGACGCTGGCGCGCGACTTGGCTCACCTGACCCCGTCGCCATACCAGATTCGATCCGTTCAGCTCGTGGACCAGTTTCCCCAAACCTTCCACATCGAAACCGTGGCACATCTGGAGCAAGCCGGGTAAAATCAACTCGGATGTGACGAGTTATCCGCTTCTGTTCATTACCGCCGCCTTTGCGGCCGGCATCGCGGTCGCCCCGCATTTCTATCTCTATGCCCGGGAGCAGGTCTTCCTGCTTTTACTCCTCTTCCTCATCGCATCGTTACTGCTGCGGTTCGGACGCACGGGGCAAGGGATGATCGTCTCGTTGCTGGGGTTCTTCCTCTGCGGAACCTTTCTGGCCGCCGAGGAGCACGCGGTTCTGCCGGCCAACCATATCGAGTCGCTGGCTCACCGGGGACTGTTGCGCATCGAGCAACCCGCGCAGGTCGTGGGGTGGGCGCGTGCGCCTTCCGTGAGCCGCCCCGGTGGTGAGTCTTTCGATCTCCAGTTGACCGAAGTGAGGCAGGCCGGGCGGGTTCTTCCGGCAGAAGGAACGATTCGCGTCTATCATTTCACCAATCGCGTCACGAATCCCGACGCTTTGCCCTTGGTCGTAACCTACGGCGCGCGGCTCAGGCTCTCGTTGCAGGACCTGCGGGGTCCGCGCAATTTCCGGTCCCCCGGCGCCTACGACTACGAAGCCTACCTGCGGCGGCAAGGGATTTCCTTCAACGGGTTGGTAAGAGAGGTCGAGGACGTGGAAGTCGTGCCCGGAAACTCAGGCGCACGCTGGCGCGCGGCGGTCTATGGCCTTCGACGCCGGCTGCTTACCTATCTCGACCAGAGCTTTTCGGGCGCCCGCAATCCTTCGGATCGAGGGATCGTGAAAGCCATCCTCCTGGGGGATGAAACCTCGCTCGACCCGGATACCGAGGCCGTCTTTCAAGCCAGCGGCACATACCACGTGTTGGTGGTTTCGGGCCTGCACGTCGGCGCACTGGCCGCGGGCCTGTTCTGGCTGTTCGCATTGCTCCGGCTGCCCAGCGGTTGGGCCTCGCTGGGAGTGGCTGCCGGCGTGACCGCTTTTGCGTCTCTGGCGGGCGCAGGGCTTCCCGTGGTGCGAGCCACGGTGATGGTCCTGATCTATGTTGTCGCGCGGCTGGTTTACCGCAAACGAGCCTTGCTCAATTCCATCGCGGCGACGGCGCTGCTTCTGCTGGCCCTGCACCCGTCGGACCTCTGGGACGCGAGCTTCCAGCTTTCGTTTCTCGCCGTGCTGGTTCTGGCGAGCATCGCCGTGCCCATCGTCCAGTGGACGCTCTCTCCGTATCGCATGGCCTTGGGCGACCTGGAGAATCGAGAAAAAGACATGCATCTGGAGCCGCGCCAGACCCAGTTTCGGCTCGACCTGCGCACCGCCCTCGACTATCTCTGCGATCCCGCGCGGCTCCCACAAAGGCACTGGCGGCTCCTGCGCTTCGGGCTTCAAACGGGAGCCTCGGGAACGCTGCTGCTCGCCGAAGCGCTGGTCTTCACTTTTTTCATGCAGGTGGGCTTCGCGCTGGTAATGGCGATCTATTTTCACCGCGTGACGTGGTCCGGCATCCTGGCGAATTTGTTTGTCCTCCCCTTCACGGGCTTGCTGATCCCGGTGGGGTTCCTCGCCCTGGTGGCTTCGTTGATCTCGGTGCAGGCGGCGGCGCCCGGCGGGTGGTTGCTGGGGGTGCTGGTAACGTTCCTTCATGGAGTAGTCAATTGGTCTGCGAGCCTGGACTGGATGATCCGGCGGGTGCCCACGCCGCCCGTCTGGCTGACCATCGGATTTTTTCTCTCCCTGATTGGGTTAGCCGTGATGGTGGAGTGGCGCTCGCGGTGGGCCTGGCTCCCGGCGACCGCATTGGTCAGCCTGGCCGCTGTACTGACGTTTTCGCCTTTTCGTCCCGCGCTGAACCCGGGGAGGCTGGAAGTTACTGCGCTGGACGTAGGCCAGGGCGACTCGTTGTTTGTGAGCTTCCCACAGGGAGCCACCATGCTGGTGGACGGCGGGGGAGTTATCCCCATTCCCGGCTCACCGCCCCCGCGCCTCGACATCGGCGAGAGCGTGGTTTCCTCCTACCTCTGGTCGCGCCGGCTCCAGTCGCTGGATTTTATGGTATTGACACACGCCCATGGGGACCACTTTGGCGGACTGCTGACGGTGCTCGAGAATTTTCGCGTCGGCGAGCTGTGGATCAGCCCGCAGCCGTCCTCCGAAAACACCGACCGATTGCTGCGCCGGGCTGCCGCCCGCGGCGTTCGTGTCCGGCGCATGCACAGCGGGGACAGGAGCGAAGTCCAGGGAGTGGAGGTGCTGGTTTTATCTCCGCCTTCGGATTGGAATCCGCCCCGGGTCAGCAATAACGACTCGCTGGTCCTGCGCTTGGGGTATGGCCGCCGGCACGTCTTGTTGCCGGGAGATGTAGAGGCGCGCATGGAGCAGCGATTGGTGAAAGATGGGATGCCGATTGCGAGCGACATCCTAAAAGTACCTCACCACGGGAGCAAGACCTCGACCTCTCCGGATTTCCTCGCGCGGGTGGCGCCGCGGTTTGGACTGATTTCCGTCGGACCGTATCGCCGCTTCGGCCATCCCCACGCAGAAGTGCTGGAGGCGTTACAACAGGCCGGTGTGCGAACGTATCGGACCGACGCCGATGGCGCCACCACCGTCTCGACCGACGGAAACCGCATCGAGCTGACTACGTACCGGGAAACCCTTCGCCCGTGGCCGCCGTTCCAAGCAGTGACAAGTGACGAGTGATGTAAGAGAAGGCAGAAGTTGCGGAAGTCCGGATAAAGTCGGAGCGTGGTTTTTCTTCTTCTGACTCCTGTCGCCTGGCTTCTAACTTCTAGCTTCTAACATCTGACTCCTTCTCATCACTCATCGCTTGGCACTGCCTTTACTCCACCGGTATACTGAGAGCAGACGGCGTCAAACGATGCCAATCGCAAAGGCGGGGGAAAACTCGCAGTGGCGGAAAAGCCGAGCGAAGCCGAGATTCAAGAAGAGAGCCAGCGGGCGCGCCGGCTGCAATTTCTGGTCAGTCTGGTGACGAGCGTCATCGGCCAGGGAAATCTCCCGATCGAAGAAGCCTCCGAGCTGGTTGCTTCTACTAAGCGGGCCGCCTTGAGCCTCTTTCCGGACAAAGAACTCGCCTACGACCTCATCTATCAACCGCGCTTGCAGCGGCTCCTGCGAGAGAAATATCGGATTTGCTGAATCCGAGCCGCGCGCGTTAGCAAGCGGCCACAAAGCGTTGCTCGAAACCGAGGTTTCGGGGCCGCTCCCTCACGGTCGCGGCTCGGATTACGAAATCCCGACTTCTGCCTTCCTCACGGGCCGCTTTCTTCATGCTCGATGCCGGCAAGCGAGGCGATGATCGTCCCGATGCCGATCTGGGCCTTGAGTTGGACGGGGATGCGGCGCGCGTCGTTCGTGAACCAAACAAACATGCGGCCTTTTTGTTTGAAGAGGTGTCCGGAAAAAACATCCGGCTCGACGCGCACAGCCTGGAACTTGCCGACTTCCGTCTGGACTTCCTCAATCGCCTGAACTTCCAGGCGAATCGGCATGGTGCGCGAGCCGTCATTCAACGGGAATTCCATGGATTGGCCGACCTCGAGCGGTTGCGATCGGACGTAGTAGAGGGCTGAAAGAATGTCGTGAACGCAATCGGGGATTGCGAACTGTTCCTGGCGGGGAGGCGTACGGCCGGCGGCGTCGCCATCCCGCAGCAGCGCCAGGCGGCGGCGCGGGTCAAACTGAATGCTGACCTCGCGGTGCCGCTCTCCTTCGTTAATTTGTTTGCGGATCCCTGTCGAGCAAAAGGTTGGGTTGCGGAAGATCGAGGTGTATTCGTCCTCCACTCGGTAGAGGTTCGAGACATATCCGCTGGAGTTGGCCTTGGCAATCGCTTTCCAGCGGCCGGGTGTGGCGTCTTTTTCCACCGATAACTCGGCCTCCCCGGCCGGCAAGAGCCGCCAGCGGATCGCGTAGCGGAGCTTTTCGCCGGGCGCGAACGGAACCTTGAGTTGTTCGGACGGAAGGGGCCGGAGGAACGCCGAACCCACCAGCAGCAAGGCCAGCCAGTCCGCTCTCTTCTTTCTTTGGACCATCAAATCCCCTCGTCCCCTAGTTCATTCGCCACAGAACCATTTTACCGAATAATAGCAATACGATGGCAATATAAGCGAGCAGCGCCCGATATTCCCGATTGTGCCAATAGCGCTTCGTGCTGAACCGTGTGAGAGAAGAGTTGTGTCTGCGCCAGGGCCGCAGCCGGGGCCATAGCACGGGAACCGCGTCCGCATAGGGGGGGAATTCCTCGGGGAAGAGGCGGCGCAGATGGGTTTCTTCGTTGCGAATCACGGGCCAATAAACCGCCAGGAAGAAAGCCGCGAGCAGCAGGAGAAACCACCAGAGCCCTCCGGCCATCGCAAAGCCCGCGGCGGCAATGGCCGAACCCAAGTAGAGCGGATTGCGAGTGTGGGCATAGGGACCGCTCGTTGCGAGCGACCGGTTTTTCTCCAAATAGCCGGTGCTCCAGGCCCGCAGCAAGAGGCCTCCCATTGCCACCAGAGCGCCCCAGAGCAGGCGGCGAGGCGTCGGCTGCGCACCCAGCAGGTAAACCGCCGCCAGCACGAAGCCTCCCGGCACGCGAATGCGGGCTGCCATCTCAGAATACGGTTTCGGCATTTCCTCCAGCTTGTTCGGAACGCGGAGCGCCGTGCTCGATCACGAGAGACCTTGCTGCTCCGTGGCCTTCGTCTCTTCCGCTAATAGTTCGTGAATCGCCGCAACCACCTGCTCGGGACGGATCTGCTCCATGACGTGGGCTGCGGCAGAGGAGTGCTGGTAGGAAGTCGGAGCGTTCTCCGGGCGCAGCGATTTGTGCCGGCTGCCGTAGGGTCCGTTGCGGGCGGGGTCGGTGGGGCCAAACAAACCGACCGTGGGGACTCCCAACGCAGCCGCCAGATGCACCGGGCCGGTGTCCGGACCCACCATCAGGCGGCTCCGGCGCAGCAAAGCGACCAAGCCCGGGATGTTGCCGGAGTACACGCGCGGGTCGGAACCTCGGCACGCCCGCTTCACTTGCTCTGCCAGCTCTACCTCGCCGGGTCCACAGTTCAGCACGACGGGCATCGAGAACTCTTGTTGGAGCACGTCGGAGACGAACGCGTAGCCCTCCGCCGGCCAACGCTTGGACTGCCATCCGGCTCCGGGGTTGATGACCGCGAGGCCGTGGCGGGGCAAATCGGAGGGAAGGGAAGCCGGGTCTCCGGGCGGGAGCGGAAAGTGAACGGGACCGGCGCGCGCGCCCAACGCGGCGGCTAGAGCCAGATTCGCCTCGACGATGTGAGTGGCGGAAGTCGCCACTCGGCGCGTGTAGAAAACGCCGCACGCAGGCTCTTTGCGCCAGGGTGGATCGAAGCCGATGATCTCCCGCGCCCCGCTCAGATAGCAGGCTGCCGCGGACTTCAGCGCCGCTTGCAAATCCAGGGCGCAGTCATAGCGTCGCTCCCGGAGCGCTTGAATAGCGATGACAAAGGCGTTCCAAGTCCGCAGCGAGAACGGTTGCCTCCTCCAGGCCAGCGTGTCCAGTTCGATTATGCGGGAGATCTGGGGAATGCCTTCGAGCAGAGGTCGCCAGCGGCTCTCCACCAGCCAGTCTAATTCCCAGTTGGGAAAGCTCTCCTTGAGGCTGGCCAGGACCGGAAGGGAATGCAGAATGTCTCCCATGGACCCCAGCCGCACGATCAGAATCCGCCGTTTGCCTTCCGGTTTCAATACGACATCCAATGTTTTTCACGAAGCCATTTCGCGGAGCAGCGCCCTGGCTCGACTCACAGATTCCGCAAGATCCAGCCGACGGCTTCGTCGGCGTTTCCCGCCACGTGGTCGGGTTGCTCGCCTCCGGCGGCTCGCCGCAATTCCCACTCATTGGTCCCGACGCCTGTCAGGACGAGCACGCTGCGAGCGCCGACGCGATGGGCCAACTGCACATCCACATACCGGTCGCCGACCACGAACGATTTTTCCAGGCGGATACCAAACTGCTTCGCAGCAGCTTCGAGCAAGCCCGGCGCGGGCTTTCGGCAAGCGCAGGCCACGCGATATTGTTCCACGAGAGCCTCGGGGTGGTGCGGGCAGTAGAAAATGGCGTCCAGCCGGCCGCCTTTGGCTGCGATCCGGCTCGTGAGCCGCCGGTGAGTTTTCTTGACCAGCGACTCCGCAAACAAGCCCCGCCCGACACCGGACTGATTCGTCACCACAATCGCCAGCATTCCGGCCTCGTTGACCTGCCGCACGGCCCGCGCGGCAAAAGGGTACACTCGGAACTGCTCCAAATCGCTGACGTGGCCGATCTCTTCATTGAGCGTTCCATCGCGGTCGAAGAAAACCGCTCGCCGCTCCTTCGACGCCCCCCGCTCGGGTTGGACCGGAGGATGGGCAGCGGGCCGAGGCTGCTTCGATGATCTTGCCGATGGGGAGGATCGGGTCATCGCGCGTAGTTTTCCTGCCAGGCCAGCCGCTCCGTTTGCGATTGCTGGAGAAACGACCAGGCGCTTTCGAAGACTTCCTCCACCGATACAGAGGTCATGCAGCGGTGGTCAATGGGACAATGGCGCAGCAGGCACGGGCGGCAAAAGGCGCTCCCGACAGCCAGGCGCACGCGGGGACCCAGCGGACGGGTGGCCTGCTCGTCGGTGGGACCAAAGATGGCGAACGTGGGCACGCCGAGTGCCGCTGCGACGTGCATGGTGCCGGTGTCATTGACGACGTAGAGATCGCACCCGGGGACCAGGCGCATGAATTCCGAGAGCGACGTTGTTCCGGCGAGCGACACTGCTGCGCTACCCGCGTGCGGCAACAGCGACTCGACCAGCGGCGCCTCCTGCGATGAGCCGAAAAAGATCGGCACGGCTCCCAGTTCACCGCTCAACCGCAGAGCAAGCTGCGCGAACCGTTCTGCCGGCCAGCGCTTCGCGGTGCCGAAGGTAGCGCCGGGGCTGATGCCCACCAATAGTTTGCCGTGGAGCGGCTGCGCGAGTCTTGGAGCCAGCGCCTCTTCCAGCCTCGCGCGCGCTGCCGCTCGCGAAGAACCGGAGAGGGGAAGCAGAATCTCGCCGACCTCGGAGTATCGCTCGATCAGCCCCAGGCGGCGCAGCAGTTCGAGATAATAGTGCGACTCGTGGCGGGGTATTTCGCCTCGGCGGGGAACCCGGACCGGATGGGTCAGCAAGAGCCTTCGCCCGTGGCGGGCGTATCCGGCGCGGATCGGGATGCCGGCCATCGCGGCCAGCAGCGCGGCGTCGAAGGCGTTTTGGAACAAGATGGCGGCGTGGAACTTTTCCTGCCGAAGCTCCGCTGCAATCCGCCACCGTCCGCCCAGGCCCCGGTGCGGCCCACGAGTGTCGTAGGGAACGGTGCGGCAGCGGAGTTCTTCAGCCGGGAACAGCTCGAGCACCCAGGGCCGGGCCACCAGAACCAGTTCTGCTTCCGGCAGTGCCCGGCGAAGTTCGTAGAGAGCCGGCAGACACATCACCGCGTCGCCGATCCAGTTCGGAGCGCGAACCAGGATTTTTGCCCTGGCCAGCTCTATTGTGCGGAGCTGCTTCATTGCTACCGTAATCTACTCTCCGCTGCCAGTTGCCCTTGCAAACTGCCAGCCGGCTCGAGCGGCGGCGCGCCGGCCAAATCGAGTTGCTCCCAAATCCATTGGAGCAAGCGCGACTCTTCCTCCACCACCGGCTCAATCGCAACCCAGTACAGCGGCACGCCGAGATTTGCTGTGGCAGGTAGATTCACAAGGTCTTTCTCAGTAGTTAGGAGACAATCGGCCCGGGCTTGCGCCGCTGCCGCCTCAAGAGACCGCAGATCACTGCCAGTATAACGGTGGTGGTCCGGGAAAACCTTTCGCGCCATCGCAGGAATCCCGGCCTTCTCCAGCGTCCGGAAGAAAGCATGGGGGTTCCCCAAACCGCAAAAAGCCAGCGGGCAGCGCGAGAGGAACTGTTCCGTCGCAAGAGAACGGCTGCTCCGCCATTCCATGAAATGGATGATCTGGGTGCGGATCGAGAAGCAAGGGGCGCTCGGGCTGAATCGTTGCAGGGCTGCCCGTAGGTTTTCTAGCGAATCGTCACGCGATGCGGGAGGCAAGAGTTCGCAACGAGTCATCACGATGGCATCAGCCCGGCCGAGCGCAGACGGCCCTTCGCGCAGCAAGCGCGGGAAAGGTGGGCGGCGGCCCCAGGGGTTCTCTGCGTCAATCAGGACCATATTCAAATCCCGGCGGAGTGCCAGGTGTTGGAAACCGTCGTCGAGCAAGTGGACATCAACGGGGAATTGGCGTTCGAGAAGCGTTCCGGCCTCGTAACGCGAAGAGGAGACGCCTACGGGGACCCGCAGATTTCGCAGATAGAGTTGAACTTCGTCGCCTGCGTCGGCGGCGTCTTCGGGCGGCGTTCCGGGAGGAATGATCCTGACCCGCTGGCGCGAGGTGCGGCCATAACCCCTCGTGAGAATCGAGACCCGCAAGCCACCCGCCTGCAAGCGGCGCGCGAGCCAGATGGTAAAGGGAGTCTTGCCGGTACCGCCCCACGCGAGATTGCCGACGCTGATGACCCTGGCGCGCAGGCTTCTCTGCCGCAGCAGGCCGCGCTGATAGAGCCATACTCGCAGCGCGGCGGCCCCATTCCAGAGCGTAGCGGCTCCGGATGCGGCCATAGAAGCGGCCGAGGGTTCGCTCCTGTCATGCTCCCGTATGGTTTGCGATTGATGCTCCGATTGATGCTCCAGGGCACGCCGTTGCGCGGCTCCTGCCGGGCGAGTTGACGCAAGCCGGGGAGATACCAGGCGCTCCATTTCCTCGACAATCCGATCCGTGGCGCCCAACTTTTTCTGGAGCAGAGTCCGCGCCGCTTCGCCGAGACGATGGCGGACGCCGGGGTTTCGGAACAGGAAGCGCAGGGCGGGAACAAGCCCCTGGGCGTCGGCCAACTGCACGATAGCTCCGATACGGGTGTTCTCTAGGCCCGGAATCTCACAAGTAACCGCTCCCTGACGGTCGCGGCTCGGATTCGCCCCGACGCGGATGCCTTCTGCCTCCGGAATTTCACCCTGCTTTGCATCGCGCAGGAACTCCTCAGCAATCTCCTGGAAGTTCGTCATGGAGGGACCGATGAGGATCGGCCGGGCGAAGTAGGCCGGTTCCAGGATGTTATGGCCGCCGGTCGGCGACAGGGTTCCCCCGACGAAAGCTACGGTGGCGAGTTCATAGAGGGAACCCAGTTCTCCCATCGTATCCAAGAGCAGAACGCCCGGAAGCTGGAGCTTGGTTTGCGGCCGGAGCTGCGAGCGGAGTTGCAAGGGGATCCCCAAGGCCCGGACTTCTTCGGCAACGGAATCAAAGCGCTCGGGATGGCGAGAAGCCAGGATCATCCACAACCGGGGGAATTCGGAAACTAACTGCTGGAAGGCTTCGAGCAATAGCTTTTCCTCACCCGGCATCGTGCTGCCCGCAACGAGGATGGGATCGGCGGCGGAATCTTCTGCCATCGCCCGAAGCGCCTGGACGATGGGCGCGGGGGAGGGGCGGAGCGCAAATTTGAGGTTCCCGGCGACTTTCACTTTCTCCGGGGCCGCGCCGAGAGCGATGAACCGCTCCGCGTCGCGTTTACTTTGAGCCAGCACAGCGTCCGGCTGGGCCATGACACGCCGCCAAAAAAAGCGGGTGGCGTGGTAACGGAGGAAGGCTCGGTCGGAGGTGCGCCCGTTTACCAAAAGTAGCGCCGCGCCGAATCGTTTAGCTTCCCGAAACAGGTTGGGCCAAAGCTCGGTTTCCATCACCAGCACGGCCTGGGGGCGAATCCGGTGAAGGAATCGCCGGCAAATCCAAGCCAGATCGAGGGGAGGGAAGAAGACAGCATCCGCAGGAAGAATCTTCCGGGCGGCCTCCCACCCGGTGCGAGTCGAAGTGGTCATTACCACGCGGGCTTTTGGGAAGCGGGTTTGGAGCTGCTCGATCAAGGGCGCCGCAGCCTTTACCTCTCCGAGCGAAACCGCATGAAGCCAGAGGGTTGGCCCGGAAGATTCGGCGTTGGGGAGCGGAATCAACCCCAGACGCTGGCCCAGGCCCGGCAGACGTCCTCGCGCTGCCCGATACGCCAGCCAGGGGAAGAGTAGGACGGCAAGCGGCCAGGATAACAAATTGTAAAGCAAGTACATACGGTGGCTTCCCCGTTGGTTTCTCCCGCTCCCCACCCCAGGAATAAGCTATCGAAACGCCTTCGCCCTCGATCGCAGGAGCCAAACCAGCCAAGCGACATTATAAGCCGCGAACTGCCAGCCCACCAACCTTGCCGTGGCGCCAGTTCCCACCTGACCTTACAAAAAAGGTGACACTGGAAGGGCGGCGGTACAATAGATTGTTTTCCCTGTCCGCCCTGTGGTATAACTAAGCGGTAGCACTAGTCGGTTCATAGTCACATTAGCAACCGTAGCAGTCAACAGATCGAAATCGAAACCCGAAGGAGGTCCCCATGCTGGGAAGATGGGCAGGAAGGACTACAGGTTTGATTGCGTTGGCAGGAGCGCTGGCGTTGGCGCAACTGCCGACGGCGGCGATTTCCGGTCAGGTGCGGGATTCGAGCGGCGCGGCAATCCCGGGGGCAACCGTCACGGCACACAACCGGGAAACGGGGCGTTCCCGCACCACGGAGACCAGCCTCAACGGTCGGTACTCACTGGCGGCGTTGCCGGTGGG
>Ga0156329_1372_pt1 | contig 12716 bp, 8 predicted proteins | sample RifCSPlowO2_12_FD_107977 | JGI IMG/M metagenome (GOLD analysis project Ga0156329, IMG submission 107977) | Acidobacteria bacterium RIFCSPLOWO2_12_FULL_60_22 | reverse complement strand
CTCTAGTTCCTGTAGGCAATTGAGGACGTGGCCTGCCCGCTTGTCATGCTGAGCGAAGCGAAGCATCTGCTTTTGTTTGAGTATGTTGGTGACAAGCAGATTCTTCGCTTCGCTCAGAATGACAATCTGTGTGTATATACCATCAGGAGAAATGCTCTAATCCACCAGCCCTGCAAGGTGGGCGCCGTTCGCCCTAGCAGGTTGCTGAAAAACGACCAGAAACCTCTCCCTCACGGTTCCCTCGACTGCGCTCGGGACAGGCGCGGCTCGGATTGGGCGTGTTGATTTTGCGGCACGTTGCGCTTGACAGAATCCGCCCAGGGCGTATGATTCTTCGTATTGCGCCAGTCGAAATCCGGAAATCGAGATCAGGTGGGTCCGCGCGGAAGGAAACCGCAACCGTTGGAGGGAGTGGAGAGGAGGCAAGACAATGAAGTCGCTGAGCAGGAGCATGGGACTTGTGATCTGGTTAGCTTCGGTGGCGTACGGCGCTACGGGGGGAATGATTGCAGGAACCGTAAAAGATCCCAGCGGCGCGCCGCTGAAGGGGGCCTTCGTGCGGGCCCGGAATCCCCAAAGCAAGATCACCGCGAGCGTGTTGTCCGACAAGCAGGGGCGGTATCAGATCCGGGACCTGGCGCCGGGCGACTATGACGTTCAGGCCACGGCCATCGGGCACAAGAGCGATCTCCCGAAGGGCGTGAAAGTGGACGCGCAGCCGGTTGCCATGGATTTGGCGCTGCAAAAAGGCATGGTCCGCTGGACCGATTTGTCCAATTACCAAACCAGGGAACTGCTCCCCGCAGGCAAAGCCAAACCGTTGCTGGTGGGCCGCTGTTTTGCATGTCATGGGATCCAGACCCGAATAGCGGCGCGACGCCAGGACGAGGCCAGTTGGCGGCGGAACGTGGACTACATGCGAGACTCGATGCGCTACTTCCTCCGGGATCAGATCAATGATGAGGCGGCCGCAGAACTGGCTTCCTATCTCACCACGACCTTTGGCGTGGATTCCGAACTGCCGCGCTCTCCGGCTGAGTTGCCGGGATACGAGAAGGTAAAGCGGGGCGAGTTCAGTGACGAGGCAATGAAAATTGTGTACGTGGATTATGAGTTGCCAGGGCCGAACCGGATGCCCTGGAGCGCCGCTCCCGACAAAGACGGCAACCTCTGGATACCCTATTACGGCCGTGCCAATCAGGTGGGGAAACTGGACCCGAAGACGGGCGCCGTGCAGGAATTCCGAGCGCCGTATCCAGATACCGCTGCGATTCACTCGGCCGTAGCGGCTCCGGATGGGACGGTGTGGTTCACCGAGCAAGGTTCCAACCGCCTGGGCCATTTAGACCCTCGCACCAGGGAGGTCGTGGAATACCAGGCGCCGTTAAAGGCCGGCATGGGCACCGAGCGCGGGTCCAAGCACACCCTCCGGGTTGACCCCTCGGGGAACGTATGGGCCACCGGCAGTCCTCTCAGTCGTTTCGATCCCAAGACAGAGAAGTTTACGGAGTTTCCGGAAGTGCCTTCCCCCTATGGCCTCGTATTGGACAAGGAGGGCAATCTCTGGTTCGCGGAATTCACCGAGGATGGAAAGATCGGCAAGGTGGACGCCAAAACAGGAAAGGTGACCAAATGGGCGCCGCCCACGCCCAAAGCTCGGCCGCGGCGAATTCAATTGGATTCGGACGGAACGTTGGTGTTTGCCGAATTCGCGGCAGGGAAAATTGGCCGCTTCGACCCCAAGACGGAAACCTTCCAGGAATTCTCTTTGCCGGGAGCGGCTCCCACTCCGTATGCGCTGGGGATTGATCGCAACCGCTTCATCTGGTACTCCTCCGAAGCCATGGATATTGTCGGGCGGCTCGATCCGAAGACCGGCGAAGTGGTGGAATATCCTTTCCCGTATTCGGAAAACAGCATGAGGGAATTCTTCCTGGACGCGGAAGGGCGGATGTGGTTCGCTTCCCCTCCGAACAACAAGGTGGGCTACTTTATTTTGACTCCGGGGAGTTGAAGCCCGCAGGCTTCGCTTCCTGGATCGTACTCCGAGTACGAGGTCAGGGCGTTTTCACAAATGGTGTAGACTCGATTTCCGTCAGGGCATGGCTTCAGCCATGCCGTAAGCCGGCGCTCTGTAATACGGCTTTAGCCGCTGAGGTTCGTCTTGCAAACCTTACCGGAACAGAACGGAAGACTCACCTCAGGCGCTGAAGCGCCTCGCAACCGATCCTCGATCGGCACGACTCAAGTCGTGCCCTGACGGTTGCACTTGCTGGTCTACACCATTTGGAAAAACGCTCTAGCATTTGCCGCGCGGAATACGAAGGGCCCACGCCCTCGCCCTTTCGCTCAATCTTTCTCTTTCGCTGTCTCCTGCTTCGCCTGGGGTTCGACCGTAGCATATTCCAGTCCGAACCGTCCCTCCACGCATCGTCCCACCGGCCCGCTGGGTGGCGAGGCGCCGGCGCCCAATTTGCGAAGCAGCTCCGCCGTGCTCTTGTGGGGGGTGACTCTCTCCAGCAGTCCACGGGCGCTGGTGCCTTCCGCGAGACTCAGCGGCGACTGCGCGCAGCCGTTCTGCACATTCAACTTGGCGCCGCTGCTCACGAGCAACTCAATGATGGAATTCGCTCCCCCGAATGCTGCGGCGTGCAGGGCAGTCCAGCCGGTCTCGGTGGCCGCGTTGACATCGGCGCCCAGGTCCAGCAAGGTTTTGACGGCTTCCAGAGCCCTCTTCTCCTCCTCGGGAGCGAAGTCATCGTGACGGCCCATTCCCGCCGCCACCATCAGGGCCGTTCCATTGCCTTGAATTTGGTTGTCGTCGCCAAACCCCTGCTTGTTGATTTCCTTTGGATTGGCCACCGTCGTCACCAGCGGCTTGGCGCGCCCTTCCACCAAAACGCGCATTGAGGCGAGATCGCCGGCGGCGGCCGCCAGAAAGAGCGGCGTCGCTCCGCGCACACTCAGGGTGGGCTTGTGACGGAGCCGCAACCGCGGCGGAGGCTCCAGGAGTGGAGCATTCGGGTCCGCTCCCCGCGCCAGCAGCGCCTTCGTCAAGTCCAGCATGTCGCGCCCCGGCAAGATCGTATCCGCTTTGCGGCTGGCGTCTCCCACTTGGGTATCGGCCGACGCTACCGCGGCCTGACCGGAAACGGCAATATCCGCAGAACCCGCTGTGCACCTGGCTCCTGCCCCTGCTCCACAAACACGCTTGACGTTGGAGATGTCCATCCCGTGGAGGACTTTCAATCCATCCCGCATGGCGTAGTGCAACGGGGTTAGCCCGCTGCTGTCTTTGGCGTTGGGGTCCGCGCCCTTCTCCAGCAGAAACAAGGCGAGCTTCTCGAAGCCGCCGGCGCTCGCGATCACCAGGGCGTTGCCGTCGTCCGGCGTGGATTCATTGGCGTCCGCCCCTTTTTCGAGCAGGAGTTTGGCAGTCTCTAAATCCCCCGCCCGGGCCGCAAAGAGCAACGGAGTATAGCCGCCTTTGGCGGTCGGGGAAACCTCGCTTCCATAGGCTTCCAGCTCCATGGGCTGGATGCCCTCCAGCCTGTGCGTCTTGGCCCGCACGTCCGCTCCGTGCTCGATCAGCAGGCGCGCGACCTCCGGTTGTTGGAAGGCAATCGCCCACATCAGAGCCGTCTGCCCCCGCCGAGGCTCCTTGGCGTTCACCTCCGCTCCGTGAGCGAGCAAGGATTTCACCGCCTCCACGCTGCCGGAGCTGGCGGCCGTCAGGAGCGGCGTCTCGCCGGTCCAAGGGGCGGCGTTCGGATCCGCCTTGGCGTGGAGCAGTTTCCCGACCATGGCAGCGCTCCGGTTGGTGCAGGCGAGCGACAGGGGAGTGACGCCATAGTCGTTCGCCGCATTCACGTTGGCGCCGGCGCGAATCAGCAAGTCGGCCGTTTCCAGATCATCCCAATGGACCGCCCACGCGAGCGCGGTCGCGCCATCCGGCTGGGCCGCGTTCACGTCCACACGCTCTTGCAGCAGAGACCGCACCGCCTGCGGGTCCTGCTTCTTGGCCGCCTCCACCAGGCGAAGATCGCTTCCGGCAGCGGCCAGGCCTGCGACCGGCAGCAGCCATACGAGACACCAGCCGGCCCAGCCCCGAATCGTGGTTTTGACGCTCATGCTACTCTCCCATTCCATTCCGTTGCTAGACCGTTTTCACGGTTACGATATAAGAGAGGAAAACCGTCAGGGCATGGCTTCAGCCATGCCGTAACGACGCATTATTTCCGGTGGGCTTTAGCCCCTGAGGTGCGTCGTCGGCCCTCAGCGGCTGAAGCCGTACCCCCAAGCCTTTGGTCGGCACGGTTAAAACCGTGCCCTGACGGACCCTCTACACCAACTCTGAAAATGCTCTAAGCCGTTGCCGGCGAAGCTTGCCAGCAGGCCGCCGCACCGAAAACCAGCCACGGCCTCTTGGCAGCCTCGCCCTGCGAGGCGTCCGGCTGCCGGAAGCGGGAGCGCGTCCGGCGCTCCGTTTTCTTCGATCCGCCCTACTCTATTACAGCGAGACCTATGTGACGGCGCCGAGATCGAGCGGTCCGGTGCTGATGCCGAACTTCTCCGTCTGCATTCCGGCCAAGTTCAGCGTAGCCACGTGCAAATTCGAAAAGGGCGTTCCCTTGGGATACTGGAGGTGAAGGCCGCCCTTCTTGATCTTGCCCATTCCGCCGCCCAATAACGCGATGGGCATGTTCCACTGGTTGTGGATGTCGCCGTCGCCCATGCCGGCGCCGTAGACGATCAGCGAGTGGTCGAGCAGCGAGCCGTCGCCATCCCGCGTGGAGCGCATTCTCTCCAGGAAATAGGCGAACAACTTGGTGTGATAAATGTCGATCTTGCGCGTCTGCTCGATCCTCTCCGGAATGCCCCGGTGGTGCGTCAAGGGGTGATGCGGCTCGGTGATGCCGAGGTTGGTGTAGACCAGTTCGCTGTATTCGCGGGCCAGCATGAAGGTGGAGACGCGAGTCATGTCGGTCTGGAAGGCCAGGACCAGCAGATCAAACATCAGCTTGACGTGGTCTTCATAGGCAGGGATGCCGACGGGCCGCTCCATCTTGGGCAGCTCCACGGAGGCGTTTTCCTCGGCCTTCTGGACGCGGGTTTCGACGTCGCGAATGGCATCGAGAAACTCGCTGACCTTGGTGCGGTCGTTCGCGCCGAGCTCCGCCAGGACCCGCGCCGCATCCTCGCTCACAAAATCCAGAATGCTGCGGCTCTTCCGAATGCGGGCGAGCCGGGCGGCCGGCTCCGTGCTCTCGCCGTCGCCGAACAGGCGCTCGAATACCGCGCGCGGCTTGTGCTCCATGAAGAGGGGCATCACGGGAGAGCGCCAGGAGATGGTGTTGGTGTAGGCGGCATTGTAGCCGGCGTTGGACTGGCCCGCGATCTCGGCGGCGTCTTCGATGCAGAGTTCGAGCGAGTCCACTTGGGTGTGCTTGCCAAATTCCCGGGCCAGGACCTGGTCCACCGAGATTCCGGCGTGGACGTCGTTCAACGACTTCTTCGGCTCTGCGCCGGTCAGCCACATGGCGCTGCCGCGCTGGTGTCCCCCCACAAACTCCGGCCCGCCGTCGAGTCCGCTCAGCACCACCATTTGATTGCGAAAGGCAGCCAACTCCTTGAGACACGGGGTCATCTCAAAATTGGCGCCCTCCGTCGCCGGGAGCCAGGAGTCCCGAATCATCCCGTTCGGAAGATACACGTACGAGATGCGGAGCGCCGGTTTCGCCGCGGTGTCCAGCGCGCCCGCAAACGCCGGAACCATTCCGTCCAGCAGCGGCAAAGCGATGGTGGCGCCCAAACCCCGCAAGAACGCGCGCCGGGGAATAGCCTTCTTGAAAATCATCATGACGGTCTCGACCTCCTCATCTGAAATGGCGTGCTTTTGGCGATCCCGATAATTAGGGAAGACCAGCGGGAACCGCTGGGAGCGGCCTCCCGAATGATCCTGCGAACGGCCGGAGCATCGTAATAATCGAGCTGCCGGCCGAGAGCGTACGTGAGAAGTTTTTCGCTGACGGCATAGACAATGAGCTCGGGACGGTTCAGCAACGCCTTCCGAAGCTCCGCGATGCCCTGGAACTTGGAGCCGTCCGGGAGCGCCCCCGAGGAATCAATCGGGGCGCCGTCGTCGGCGGTTCGCCACTTGCCGATCGCGTCGAAGTTTTCCATGGCGAAGCCGATGGGGTCCATGCGGGAGTGGCAAACATAGCAGGCTGGATTGGCGCGGTGCGCCTCCATCTGCTGGCGCAGCGTACCCTTGGCGCCTTCGCTTTTCTCTTTCAGGGCCGGAACGTTGGGAGGAGGCGGCGGGACCGGCGAGCCCAAAATGTTTTCCAGCACCCATTTGCCGCGCTGGACTACGGAGGTCCGGTTGGCTAACGCCGTCAGCGTCAGGACGCTGCCCTGGCCCAGCAATCCTTTGCGGCTCTCATCGGCCAGCGTTACGCGCCGAAACTGGCTGCCATAAACATCCGGAACCCCATAGTGCCGGGCCAGACGCTCATTGAGGAAGGTATAGTCGGCCGTCAATAAACTCAGGACGGGACGATCTTCCCGCAACATGCTTTCGAGGAACAGCTCCGTCTCTTGCGCAAAGCCCTGCCGCAGGTTCTCGTCAAAATCCGGAAAGACATCCCGATTGGGCGTCTTGGTTTTCAAATTGCGCAAGTACAACCACTGTCCGGCGAAATTGTCGACCAGGGCCTTGGAGCGCGGATCAGCCAGCATCCGCCTTGCCTGCTGCTCCAGCACCGCGGGGTCTTGGAGCTTCCCGCGCTCGGCCAGACCCAGAAGCTCCTCATCCGGGATGCTGCTCCAGAGGAAATAGGAGAGCCGGGAGGCCAGTTCGAGGTCGCTGAGGCGATACGGCGCATCCGGGGAAACGCTGGCCGGGTCCCGCTCGATGCGGAACAAAAACTCCGTGCTCACCAGCACTCCTTGCAGCGCCATCCCGATGCCCGCTTCGAAACCGCCCTCGCTGCGCCCCGCCTTGTAGAGCTTGAGCAGAGGCCCGACCTCCGCAGCGGTGACGGGCCGGCGATAAGCGCGGCGCGCCAGGCTGGACAGAATCTTCCTGGCGCAGGATTCCTCGTCATTGCTCATCGCGGAACCGGCCTGGAGCGACGCCCGTGGGATGTTGTTGCCGGGTCCGCTGCTGCCGCCCGGCCGGCAAACAAAGAGGGCGCGGCGGCTGGGCGTCTCCCCGGGACCTTTCGCATCGAAGGGCCCGCTGATGGAGAGATTGCTCACCTGAGGGTCAGCCCCACCCCTTTCATACTCATTTTGGAGCCTTGCCTCTGTGAGGGTCGCCTGTGACTTCGGCGGAAACACGCCTTCCGGCGCCAATTTTTCCTTCAAGAAAGCGACCTGGACCAGATGCGCACCGGCCTTCGCCGGGAAGCGGACTTCCATTCCCTCATCGGCCTTGCGCTCGTACTGCGCCTGCTGGAAGTCGGGAGGAATCGCATCGGCTGCGCCCGCTCCCTGCGCCTTGCCCGTGTTCTCGCCGCCAAACGCGAACAGCTTGATTCTCGCGCCATCCAGGCGGACGTCCAGCCGATGCGGCTCGGCGATGCCGATGACATACGCGGCGCCATCCGTCCGTTGCAGGCGGATTTTGATGACATACTCGCCGTCGAGCGGAAAGTGATGACGAATCGCGGCGCCGCCCCGCGACCCGAACGGGAGATCCTCGCTCATGCGGTCGCCCTGCACCAGGAGCGGAGAGACCGTGTACGTCGCGATGTCCGGACGGATGGCGGGATCGCCAATGGCCAGGCGGCTGATCTTCCCCGCCGCGGTCATATATTTTTCCATCAGGCCCGGCGATACCGAGAGCAGATCCCCCAGGTTGTCAAAGCCGCCCGAATCGTCGGAAGGCAGGAGCGCTAGGGCATCAATCTCCAGCCCCAGCAAGTCGCGGATGGCGTTGGCGTATTCGGCGCGGTTGAGCCGATGGGCGGCGTTGGGCCTGCCGGGATTGGGCTGGGCGGCGGCCCGGCGGTCCAGTTCCGTCTCCAGGTATGTGGCGAAGGCGTCGTAGGTGGCGTTATCCGGCCGCGGCAGCCCGACCGGGGGCATCGCGCGGCCCCGCAGCTTCCGCACCACCCTTTCCCATACCTCCGCGCCTGCGCCGACATTTTCGACATCGGCCTTGTCCAGCAAAAGGTCCGCCGTACGCAGCTTTTCGTTGTGGCAGGTAACGCAGTAGCGATTGAGCACCGCGCGGTATTGCGAGGCGGGCGCCGGAGCGGGGCTCGACGGCTCCTGGCTGGCGGGCTGAAGGGTGCCGGCTCCGAGGAATGCGATTCCGATCCCGATCAAGATCGTTCTTTTCATTGTAGTCAGACCCTTCCCTCTAGCCAACTGTGCGGAAGTACGGGGACCAATACTCCAGCCCCTGATTGCGCGCATCGTTAGTCCGCCCTTAGTCCGCCCTTTTGATCGCTTTTATATAATAAAGAAGCAAAGAATGTCAATAGAAAAATGGGGACTTGTGCGTTTGACAAACCAGGGGGCTAATGGGACAGTGGGGGATTGGCGGGTAGGAACTATTTCGACCGCTTGACCTTGTGCTTTGCGCTCTTCTCCGGTTTTGAGGGATGCGCCCCTGGCCGTGGCATATCGGCGGTGGGCTTTACCTTCAAAAGAAGAGAATGCGCCTCTTTCTCCGGCAGCGGGATGCGGATTTTGTTTCCTGGTTTGGGCATAGACAAAAGATATTAGGCGGCGAATCCTCTTAAGAAATCAGCGAGCTTCGTAATCGCTGGGTGATGTATCGAGATCGGATTATGTGCCGCCTGCTCTTCACTCCAGAGGAAAACCAAGCTACAACTGGGATTATCATGATTCCAAGCGGCAATAGTAGTCGTGAGCTTTTTCTTTGAACTCTTTGTGATTGGGAAATCATCGAATCTACAGCATCCAAAATAGGTGTCAAGGCAAGGGGTGAGTTTTTCGTCATGATTCACAGCCCTGAGCAGCAATGTCTCCAAATTCCCCATTTCCGTACTGCTTGGAATAAGGAGAATCGTGATAGCTGGATTTTGGCCGCTTGGTGTTCCTGGTGCATCTGGTACTACATAGCCGCCAGCGTCTCTTACATGGTTGCAAACATCCAAAAAAGAATGGTCTGGGTCTAGGTCGGAATCTCTGACAATAATTATGTTCTGAAGGTCGGCGAAGCCGCGTCGGGCCTTGATGCCTTCCAAGTGCTTTTGAAAACCTGTATAGCCAAATTGCCCCACGGCTGTTTCGCGGCTCGGAAATCCGATCTGAAAACCTAGAATCTGGTTGGCATCGAGGAGGTGACGGAAAAACGCTGCATCTGCTTTGCCTTCGCAAAGGACTAGGTTTCGTGCCGTAAAATCGCGCGTGTTCTCTTCATCGAATCTGTCTTTCATTTATTGATTACCGGACTTCAAAGCCGCTCTCAATCGCCGACGCAAATTCTTTCCCGCCAAAGCTCAATACTCTGGCCTCTCCATTCTCCCGTTCAGTTCTTAAAAGGCAGAAATCATTTTCGTTGCCTTTCACAAGCGGGACGATGGAATCTAGAAATTCTTTGCTGTGCGTGGTCACGATCAACTGGCATTTGTTGTAGTGGCAGTGTTTCATTAACTGCTGCCACATCGGAGTCAGGAGTTTGTAGTAGAAACCGTTTTCAATCTCATCTACTAGCACTGCCCCTTGCGGAGAGGCACTAATAGCCAGGAGAATCGCAAGAAACTTGTGAATTCCAGCGGAAAGCAACCCGATGGGCATTTTCCTATCCACGCCGCTAACATGTGCAAAGAGTCCCGGCGAATCTGCCTTTACTTGAATACTCAAACCCAAAACCTGTGGAAAGAGAGCCGAGACTGCCCTAATGATAGGTTGTTCTTGGTTTTTCTTGTCGAGACTCGAAAACCGATCTGCGTTTTCCTTGGGACTCTGGAAGGTTTGCGGATTGAGGAAAATCATCCGATACGCATTGCGCGGGTTTGGTATGCGCAATCCCTCTGGGGTGAGTTCAATTTTTGATTCCGTCTCCCCCTCTGGTGTTTTCCAGAAAAACTTAATTCCCCTAGATGGGGCAGATTCCGATATCTTGGAATCAAACGGAAGAGTAATAACCTCTTCCGTTTCGGGAATAACCCGCACCTCTCGATCATTCCCATGCGAATCCTTGAAGGATATTCGGAGTCCAGCCTCTACATTGAATTGGTGAAAGAAATCTTCAAACACCGACGCGAGCGAGGACAGCGCGGCGGAGAGGGGAACTCTACCTTCAGTACCACTACGCCATGCACCTGTTCGCAGGTAAATTTCTGGACTGTTGCCGGCAGCCACGAACAAGGATTCCAAGACCGCAGTCTTGCCACTCCCGTTCTTTCCGGTGATTATGGTGAAACGGCGAATATCTGGTAAATTGATCTTGTTAAAACAACGAAAATTCTCAATCTCCAGTGAGCGGATCAATTGATATTCAGCAGTTTCCTGCCCCTCCACAACTGCATGAGTAGATGTCAGAAAATCCATACTGTCCTTTCCGCCGTAGCCGTGATACACTACAACTACGCCCGGAAAGGGGGAACGCTGGCCCGCCCGCGAAGCTAGCAAGCGTTCAATCCTAGCCGCTACAAACAGACGGATTCAATTCTGCACCGACGCTGGCGGTTTTAGCAAGAGCCGCTTGCCGCCTGTCAGCTTCAAGGCGACAACGGCACGCTCCATGTCTGGGAGTTTCCGCACGTTGTAGCGCCAATCAAACTCTCTCAAATATTGCCCCAAATATTTCCGGCTCCAATGGTGGTACACACCATAGTTGCCGCGTTTCAGTATAGCAAAAAATCCCTCCTTCACCCCAACTCCCTCTTCCCACGGTTCCTCTCCCCTCGGTCGTATGGATGGCCAGAGGAACAAAGTCAAGTACATTCTTCCGATTCTCACGCAGGAACCGCATCTGCCGAGGGAACCGCATCTACTGAAGATAACGAATCTGCCGAACCAACCGAAGCTCGCCGACCAGAACCGTTTCCGCGTTCCCCTCGATCGTCCGCCCAAGGGGTACTGCGGAAACCGGGCTAAGTGTTTGGTACGGACAGGTTAGTTACCCACGGCCTTGAACTTTTGGACCCTTCGCCCGCCCAACGTCTCGCCGATGAAGAGATCGCCCTTGGAGTTCATGGCGATCGTATGCAGGAAGGTGAACTCGCCGGCCATGTGACCGAGCCGGCCGAAACCCGCCAGCGTCCGCCCGCTCTCGCGGTCGAGAGTCCAAATGACCTCATCCAATCCGTCGGCGACGTAGAGGTATTTCTGGGCCGGGTCCAGCGAGAAAAGGAGCCACCAGGGCGCCCCGTTGCCCGGAAGGTCTGCTCTCCTTCTTTTAATCGTGATGTTCCTCTGGAAGCCGCCCCTCTTGTCGAACACTTGGACGCGCCTGCCTTCCCGATCCGCTACGTACACGAGACCGTCGTTCCCGAGAGCCACGCAGTGCACCGCCCCCAGGAACACGCCGCCCATGCCTGCGTCGCTTTCGGCCTTGGTGGCCTGCCGGCCAAATTGGCGGAGGTACTTTCCATTGCGATCGAAGACCACGATGCGGCGGTTTCCATAGCCGTCAGCGATGTACACGTCGCCGTTGGCCGGATCGACCGCGAAGCTCGCGGGTTTATTCAGTAACGTATGACTCGCATTCAGCCCGGTCGCCTCCCGGGAGGCGCCTGCCGTGCCGTCTGACGAGTCGAATTTTCCCTTGGTGCCGATCTGCAACAGCAGTTTGCCGTCATGGGAATACTTCTGGGCTATCGCATCCGCGTTGCCGCCGATCCATAGATTGTCCTCGGAATCGAAGTAGCAGCCGTGAATCCCGCTGGGGAGCACCTTCGGATCCCCCCAGGAATTGACCACGTTGCCCTCGGGATCGAATTCGATCACCGGCGGCGCGGGTCTCCCAATTTCTTTTTCCTGGTCCGTCAAGTTGGACGGGTCGGCGGTCCGGTTCACAATGAACACGTGGTCCTTGGAATCAACGCAGGTGCCGCCCACATTCCCCGTCACCCAGTCATTGGGCAGGGGTTTGGGCCAGAACGGGTCTACTTGAAACTGGGCCGACGTGAGTGACGCCTGCCCGCGGAGCGCGTTCCCCTCGCGGGAAAAAGGATTCCAGATTCCCAGAACGATACTGCACGCCGTTAGGATCGCGAGCACTGAGACATTCCTTCTGGCTTTCACCGTGTTCTCCTTCTCCGATGGATTTTCCGGCGGCGCTAACAGCAGCGAGGCCACGCAGCCCGTGCAAGGCGCACTGGAATCCCCGCGCGCTCCCAGCACGGCGGCGCCACCGGGCCGCCGGAACCGAAGCCAAAGTCCAATCCTGTTCCAGACTCTATGAGGATATTCCTGTCTAGCCTGGAGTACTACTGCCTTTTTCGCTTTGTTCCTGAGAGACTCGGGATTTCCGGCTCGCTTCTGGAGATTCGGTCGGGACCCAAGGTTTTGACGACGGACCGGGGGTAGGCGTATGCTTAGGGGCGAAAGTGGAAGGTCCAATCGGAAATTCCGGTGGGAAGAGAAAGAAAAGAGGAGAAACGATGCGCACGAGTCGAATGATGCTGCTACTTCTGGTTTTGTTTTCTATCCGTGCATTTCCGCAAGAAAAGGGCGGCGAAGACGAAACGGGTCCCTATGAACTGGTTGCCAATTGGCCTCTGCCGGTC
>Ga0156329_1257_pt1 | contig 12750 bp, 14 predicted proteins | sample RifCSPlowO2_12_FD_107977 | JGI IMG/M metagenome (GOLD analysis project Ga0156329, IMG submission 107977) | Acidobacteria bacterium RIFCSPLOWO2_12_FULL_60_22 | reverse complement strand
CGCTCGCTGTGGGAACTGGTTACGTCCGAGGAAAGCCCTGCGGAAACCCCCGCGCCTCTTCCCAGTTTAGCCCTCGGTCACGCCGCCTCGGACTAACTCTGTTCCCTGTTCCCTGTTGCCCATTCCCTCCTCGGATCGTTCGGTTTATTCTGACTCCTGACTCCTGACTTCTGGCTCCTTGAATTTCTCGTTTCCCTCGGCAGATGCGGTTCTTGCGGTAGATTCGGTTAATGCGGTTCCTGCGGTGGATGCGGTTTATACGGCTCTTTCGGGATTTTTCGGTTGACACAGAGCGTTCGTTTTGCCGCTTTTCTGTTCCCTATTCCCTTCTTTCCCCTTTCCTGTCACTGTGGTGAAAATACCACACCCAGCTAAACTGTGATTAGGCCCAGAATTACTAGGCCGAAGGCATCACTTTTCGTTCGTCCTTTCTCGGTTCCCGCCCTTGCAAGTCTGCACTTTTTGCAGTACATGTACTATACTAGGTGCAGCCATGACAGGGGAACCACCGCCACATAAAATCTCACTGCTCTTTTTCCGCACGGGGGCGGGCAGCGAGCCGGTGCGAGAGTGGCTGAAGGGATTACCGGAAGCAGAGCGCCAGGCCATAGGGAAAGACCGGTTGCGGGCGCAATGGCGGTGGCCGGTGGGCATGCCGCTGTGCCGGACGTTGGGAAACGGGCTGTGGGAAGTCCGTACAGACCTGCCGACCAAGCGCACGGCGCGCGTCCTGCTCTGCCTCTACCGCGGGCACTTGGTCGCGCTGCACGGGTTTATCAAGAAGACGCGGGCGACGCCGGAGGAGGATTTGGCATTGGCGCAAAAGCGCCGGAAGGAGTTGGAGCGATGAGCAAGAAACATCTGGGTTCCAGCATTGATGATTTCCTCAAGGAGGAAGGCATCTTCGAAGAGGCGCAAGCACAGGCGATCAAGGAGGTCGTGGCGTGGCAGCTCGCCGAGGCCATGAGGAAAAAGAAAATCTCCAAGGCGCGGATGGCTACGCTGCTCAAGACGAGCCGCACGCAGGTGGACCGCCTGCTGGACCCCAAAAACGACATCACGCTTTCCAGCCTCCAGCGGGCGGCGGCCATGGTCGGACGCCGGGTGATGATCCAGTTGGTGTAAACGGCGGCCCGTTCCTCTGCGTGCCTGGGGGATGCTATTATAGTGGTACTCTAGACTGAGCGAGAGGCAAATGATTATGAATGAAGGTGAATTCCTCCCAGATTCCGAAGTCTTGCGGAACTTGGTGTCATACTTTGAACGCGCTGACCCGGAAAGCCGTGAACGTTTGTTCCAGACGTTGGGCACTTTCCTCGGCCTCAGTGCCGCCGTGAAGAGGCAAGGCACGACGTTCGGTGGACCCGGTGCTGAAGCCGCGTCAACTGTCGCCAACTTCACAGAGGATCGCTCGCTAACCGCCAAGGAGTTCATATCGCAGAAGCAGCCACGCACCGATGTTGAGCGGGTTGCATGCTTGGCTTACTACCTGACCCACTACATGAACACACGTCACTTCAAGACTGTTGATATCAGTCGTGTGAATACAGAGGCTGCTCAGATCAAGTTTTCGAATGCTGCCGTTGCATTGGAGAACGCCACTACTTATGGGTACCTAGCCCACGCGGGCAAAGGCTTTAAGCAAATCAGCGCTTTTGGCGAGGACTATGTCGCCGCTCTGCCAGATCGTGATGCCGCGAAAGCAGTGATCAGTCGTCGTCGCCGCCCACGCCGCAAGTCGAAAAAAATGACAGAACAGTGAAATCCGATACATGACATGAAAGACACCACCAAACGACACAAGGCCACAAGAATTTCGATCTTCAACCACAAGGGTGGCGTCGGCAAAACAACCCTTACGATCAACATCGCTGCGGCGCTCGCCGCTCTTGGCAACCGGGTCCTCATCGTTGATTCCGACCCACAGTGCAACTCTACTGCGTATCTCGTCGCTGCCGACGTTCTAGATGAACTGCTAGAGAAATCAGATGGAGACGATGGTAGAACACTGTGGTCGGCGGTTCGTCCAGTCGCCGAGGGAATCGGAGATGTAAGACAGATAGAATTGATCGAGCCCGGGCTCGACGGTGTTTTCCTTGTCTCCGGAGATATACAGCTTTCATCGTTTGAGTTGGAGCTAAACCAATTTTGGACCGAATGTTTACAGCGCCGACTCCGAGGCTTTCGTGGTACCTCTGCGATAAGTCGATTGGTAAACGGCCTTTGTCATGAGCAGAAATTTGACTTTGTTTTCTATGATTCGGGACCTAATATAGGTCCACTGAACCGGGTCGTGATGCTGGATTCCGACTTTTTTATTGTGCCAGCCGCATGTGATGAATTCTCAATTAGAGCGCTAAAGACACTAGGCCGAACGCTGGCTCGTTGGATCGCCGAATGGAGAACTATTGTAGAGTTGGCGCCGGAAAAAGCTTATCTACTTCCGGGTATGCCCAGATTTCTCGGTTACATCCCGCAACGCTTCAGAATCTATGGTGGCAATCCGACTTCGGAGTTTGCAGTATTCCTCCCGAAGCTTGAAAAGCAGATTTCGGCTGATATTGTGAAAGTATTACAAAGGATCGACCCCGCCCTAGTGCTGGACAGGACGACTGCCCTGAGGCTCGGGATGGTACCAGACTTTTCTGGGAGCGCGTCAACTGCGCAGCGCCTTGGATCGCCAATACAGCTTCTCGGGAACATTCCACAAAGTCAGGCGGCTCAAAATGCATTTATTCCGATAGCGAAGAACATTGTCCGCAGGGTAACGGCCCATGCCGCGAATCACTAAGCCAACGTTGAGCAAAGGTGAGCAAAAAAGAGTACGTGAATTGGTGGCGCACTTTGAGGCGAACCATCATCAGTTCGAGCGCATTGTGGGGGAGCTCAACGCTGCTTTCACAACAAGCCCTACGCTCAAACCTCTTGTACATTCTCTCAAGTCGAGAATAAAGGAGCCAGGCCATCTTCGAGAAAAACTAAAACGAAAATGGCTGGACGCAAAGAAAGATGGTTTGGAATTTGAGATTGACACCAACAATCTCTTTCAAAAGATCAACGACCTTGTTGGATTCCGGCTCCTTCACCTTTATATGAGGCAGATGGAGCAGTTAAATGGTGCCTTGATTCAATCATTGTCAGAGGGGTACAGGCTAATCGAGGGGCCTTCTGCTCAGACCTGGGACGACGAATCGCGAAAATATTTTGAAGGTATAGGCATAGAAACCAAAGCTAACGAAAGATTGTACACCAGCGTCCATCATGTTTTCGAGACCCGAAGTGTAACCAAGTTCACTTGTGAGATTCAGGTTCGAACGCTCGCGGAAGAACTATGGGGAGAAGTTGATCACTCGTTCAACTACCCTCGTCCTACCGATACTGTCGCCTGTAGGGAGCAAATCAAAGTTCTTGCACGTTTGGCATCCGCCTGCACTCGTCTTGTTGATTCTATCTATACGTCGAGAGAGGTCGCGTTGGCTCTTACCGCTGGCAACCCTCTCAGCAAGAGAACACGCCGCAAGCGATCCTAGCAGGTTGCTGAAAAACCCTGTACTGCTCGTTGCGGGTAGGACAGGCATTCCTGCCTGTCTCACTGGGTTTTTCAGCAGCCTGTAAAGTCGTGCTCTGACGTCGCGCTACGAACTATACACCAACTGTGAAACCGCACTAAACAAAAATCCAGTCGTTCCTGAATCCTCCAGGTTCAAGCGTTCTGCTCCTCGGGCTTTCCAGCCCAGAGCAGGCCGGGCAGACCGTCTACGCTGGCCGCGTTATTTTGACGCTGGTACTCGAGGAGACCGGCCTCGCCCTTCCGTTCCGCCCAGGCAGTGAGTTGCGGTCTCTGGCCTTCGAATCGGTAAAGCGGCACGCCGGTCCCGCAGGAGTCGCTGATGCGGTCCAGGTCGACCCGGATGATCGCGCGGATTCCCGGAGACACGGTGAAGCGAGGCAGCAGCAAGCCGAACGCCGCGTCCTGCGGCTCGATCACCTGGCCGCGCCCGTGCAGACGAAGGATTCTGGGAGGACCGTCGAAGGCGCAGAGCATGAGAACAATGCGGCCGTTCTGCCGGACGTGAGCGATGGTCTCGACGCCGCTCCCCGCAAAATCCAGGTACGCGACCGTCCTCGGCCCGAGTATCCGCAGGGCCTCGAGGCCTTTGGGCGAGAGATTGATATGCCCTTCCGAGCCTGCCGGCGCGGTACTGACAAAGAACACGTGCTGGGCTTCTAGGAATGTTCTCACCCGGCCGTCAATCTCGCCGTAGATCATACCCATCGAAGACGCTCCTTTGCAGACCCAGACTTGGTCAGCGCACCTTTGCTCTTTAGTGCACAAGTCTCGAGCGAGACTCGCGGTCCAGGGCTTCTTTGAGGAGCATCTTGATAAAGGTCTGATACCCGATGCCCTTCTTCGCCGCCAGCGCTCGCGCGCGTTCGATATCGGCAGTGGCAACTCGAATGGTGATGTTCTTGGAGGCTCGCCGCTCCTGAATCACCCGCCGCGGCCCTCCCCTTTGGGCGGCACCCGTCTTGATCCCTTCCACCAAGTTTGCCTCCACCACATCCATGTGGTCGTCCCACCATTTGGCTTCTGCGGCCTCCGTTGCAAATCTGGGTACTTTGACTTTCTTCATCGTCCAAATCCTTTTTCGCGGAGATACGTTCTCCGGGCCGTTTTCGCCGCTCCGCGCGCGGTGACCACCCTCACGACATCCTCGCCTCGAAGTGTCCAGACCAGCAGCAATACGCGAAGGTTGTCGGTGTGGCCGATCGAGGTCCATCGTTCCTCACCCCCTACGACTTCATGGCCGAGATCGAAGGGGTCATTGAGAAGCGCTTGCTCGGCTTCTTTCGGCGTGACCTTGTGGCGGGCGATGTGGGAAACATTCGTTATGTCCCACTCGAACTTCAAATCGTCCGTCATCGGTTTTTATTATACATATATTATATGTATAGGAACAAGTCCGCGGAGGCAGCCTCTACTTTCCCCTCGCCTCTTTGGGCCAGGGTTCCGGCAGCGGTTTACGCGGGAGCTTTTCCGGGCGGTTGGCGGTGTGATAGACGAAGGAGGCGACGACGGCGGAGGCCTGCATCAAATCGCCGGGCTGGATGCGATCATAGACATCCATATTCGAGTGGTGGGTCCGCGCCTCGTACTCGACCGGGTCCTGAATGAACTGGAATCCGGGGAGGCCCACTTCGTCGAAGGAGACGTGGTCGGTGCCGCCGGTCTTCCGAATCGCCAGCGCGGTTGCTCCGAGGTCCCGGAACGGCGAGAGCCAGGCGTCAAAGACGGGCCGGACCATGTCGTTGCCCTGGAGATAGACGCCGCGAATTTTTCCGGTCCCGTTGTCGAAGTTATAGTAGGCGGAGACCTGGGCGTGTTCGGGCTTCAGCTCCATCGTCTCCGGATTGCCAAAGTGCTGCTTGACGTAGGCGCGGGAACCGAGCAGCCCCTCTTCTTCTCCTCCCCACAGCACCAGGCGAACCGTCCGGTCAAGTTTCAAGTTCAGGGCCTTCAAGATGCGCAGGACCTCCAGCATCACGGCGCAGCCCGCCGCATTGTCGGTCGCCCCGGTGCCGGCGGCGTCCACGGAGTCCAGGTGCGCCCCAAGGATGACCATCTCGTCTCGTTTGCTTCCTCCGGGAAGCTCTGCTACCACGTTGACCGAGTCGAGCGTCTCTTGATGGAACCGCGCCCGCACCTCCGCATCCAGGCGAACGGGAACCTTCTCCTCCAGCAGCCGCACGATCCGGTTGTAGTGCTCCGGCGTCAAAGCGATCGAAGGCGGCGGGATCGGCGCATCGGCTTTGTAGGAGGCGGCCACCGGCGGAAAGATCGTTCCCCCATCGCCCCGCCGTCCCGGGTGAATCGCCAGCCGCACTCCCTCCTCCACCAGAAAGCGGTTGAAGCGGCTTTGCAACTCCTCGCGCTGGCGCGAGATGATTTGCGTGACATACCGGGGCGCATACGCAAAGAAGCGCCGCCGCTCCTGGGGATCGGCTGGAACCTTGGGATTGCGGAGGTCAATCGCAATCGGCTCGAGCGGCTCGGGAGCAGCCGCGCGCTCCGACAGCTCGTTCGCGCTCAACCGTCGCATCGCGGCCGTCTCCTGGACTTTCACCTCGGGCTTCTCGCCGATCAGCACGATCTGGTCCTTGAGTTTGCCTTTGTATTGCGCCATATACTTTTCCACATTCGTTCGATAGCGCTCCAGGTCATCGTCCCGGCGCAGGGGAGCAAAGATCGGGGTTCCCGAGACCACCCCAGGGGTCCCCGGCGCCCAAGCAAGCGGAACGGCAATAAGCGGCGCAAACTGGGGTTTGACCAGGTTCGCCGAAGAGTATTGAGCGGACCAGCCTTTTCCGTACGGTCCCCACTTTTCCTTCGCGGCGTTTTCGAGGCCCCACTTCCGGGCCTGCTCGACCACCCAGTCGGCAGCCGCGTCGTACCCCGGCGAGTTGGTCAGACGCGGGCCATGAACGTCGGTCAGGTACAGAAGATGCTTCATCACCTGGGAATGGTTCAACGCTTCCTGCCGAATCCGGTGAACCACCTCCAGGTCCGCCGAGTCGTTCGCCGCCCAAAGCGGGACGCGCATCGGAACGACGCAGACCGACAGGATTAGAGCTATGGCGCGCAGCCTCATCGCAAGCCTCCTGGTTCGAAAATCATCCGAAAATCCTCGGGGAAGGACCAGACCGTCCGCCCTGTGGCTCCCATGAGTTTGCCGAGTGGATTCTCGAAGTGCAAGAGATAAATAACAGCCGGCGTCAGCCACGGTCTTGATTCCGTGTCCCAAGGGAATGGGGATTATGGGGGATTATCCTATTGACACAGGGAAGCATTTCTGCCGAGGCTTGCCATATCAGAAACTTATTGCCTAGTTGGTAAGCTCTCTCAAAAACTCATTTAGCCTTGCAAGTCTTCCACGTATGCGGTTGTATAGCCCAGTTCTAGCCAATGGAAATCCAACCGGCACGCCGGAAAGTGGGAGGCCGGAAAAATCACGGTAACGAGCTAAATGGGCCACCCCTAAATTGTTTTGTATAAAAGTCGCTGTCTCGTTATCCCAATCATTAACAACCTTCTCAACATCCTCGGAGCAACGTTCCCTAACACAGCGAGTCAGTAGTGCATTGCCGTTTTCTAACGCTCGCGCGAGCCATTCCGAGATTCCCCTCCGTTTTTCTCTATTTTCCAGTTCCGCCCGCAGTCTGGCTAACTCAGTTTGATCTGAAACCGATGTTTGCGGTTGACTCTTTAATCTCGTCAACTCGTCTTGCAATTCCTTGATCGTTGCTGCATTTCTTTGCAGGGCTTGGTCTTTTGGTACAAGGAGAGCAATTATTCTTCTCGATAATTCTTCTGCATTCCTGCGTTCTTGATCTACATATAGATGATATGGAGCAAACACAAGATTAAGGACAAACACAAGACCAGCAACCTTCACAACGGGCCAAATAGTCCACACCTTATAGTCCCGGAATGCCTGGGAGGTCGCCTCCTGACCGCGTTTCTTGCGATAGTCAGCAAACCCAAAGACCACAATTGCCAAACCGATCAAAGCCGTGCTCGGATTCCATCCCAACAATGCGAGGGTCTCTTTTGCGGCCCTCGTTATCCATAGAAAAATGAAGCCCCATACTGATGGCATGATGCAAGTGTAGGCATAAATCCCCCCTTGCGTAAACTGGATAATCCCCGGATTCTGCGCTTGACTTTGGGAAGGCCCCATGCTACAAAACGCCTAGCTTTACAAGCTAGGTCACGCGCGTAATAATGCTCGGAGCCTGTAGGCCAGGCCGTTGCGAAAAGAGCAGCAGGGTGCATCGGCTGCGAAATCAGGAATTTCCGCATCGGATCCGGCTCGTGGAGTGCGAAGTGGATTCACGCGCAGGAAAAAGGCCACACTTCTGAAAACGAGAGGACACACCATGCCCAAGGGAATACCAAGCAGGACCCGGAGAATCCGCGCCATGCTGCTCGGAACCTGGTTGCTGGGGATGGCCGGGGGATTTCTCAGCCCTGATCTCGCGGCACAGGCTGGGGGAGCAGCCATCCAGGGAACCGTCACCGACAGCTCCGGAGCCGTGATCCCAGGAGCGGCCATTACCGTCACCAATAACGAAACCAATTTACAGCGGACAGTGACCAGCAACAGCGCGGGGCTTTACAGCCTGCCGAACTTGCCTCCGGGGCGCTACCGCGTGCAGGTTTCCATGGCGGGCTTCCAGACCAATGTCCGCGAGAACTTTGCGTTGGTGGTGGGGCAGCAATTGGTTTTGAATACGGCCCTGGAGGTAGGAGAGATCACGCAGCAGGTGACGGTCACGGGCGAAGCGCCTCTGGTGAACACCTCGACGGCACAGGTTTCCGGGCTAGTGGCAGAACGGGAGGTGAAAGACCTGCCACTCAACGGCCGCAGCTTCGACAACCTCATCACACTGAATCCGGGAGCGGTGAATGCCACGGCGCTCAAGGGAAAAGGCGCCAATGGCGCCATGGGGGCAGGGCAGTCCTTTGCCGTGGCGGGGCGGCGTCCCGGCGAGAACGTTTTTTTGTGGAACGGAGTGGAATTTCCCGGCGGAGGCGGCGCGGACAACGGGACTCCGGGCGGGGTCAGCGGGCAGTTGTTAGGGATTGACGCCGTGCGGGAATTCAATGTGATGTCCAACATTGATTCGGTCGAATATGGTCACCGGGCCGGGGCACAGATCAGCGTGGTGACAGCCTCGGGGACCAACTCGTTCCACGGCAGCATGTTTGAATTCTTGCGAAACAGCAAACTGGATGCGCGGAACTTTTTTGACCGCGGGAGCATCCCTCCCTTTAAGCGAAACCAGTTTGGGGGATCGGCGGGGGGGCCAATCCAAAAAGACAAGACCTTCATTTTTGGGAACTATGAAGGATTCCGGCAGCGGCTGGGGCTGAGCAGCGTGGCCATTGTTCCCGACGCGCAGGCTCGAAGGGGACTGTTGCCCAACGCCCAGGGGGTCTATCAGCCGGTGGCGGGCTACAATCCGGCGGTGGCGCCGTATTTTGACTTGTGGCCGGAGCCCAATGGTCCCCAGTTGTTAGTCAACGGCCAGCCCACAGGAACCGCCCTGTCCTATAACAACCCTCCCAGTCCGATTCGGGAAGACTTTGGAATCGTGCGGGCCGATCGTACGTTCTCGGAGCGGGATAGTTTGAGCGCGTCCTACACCCGAGACGATGGGGAAGTCGTCACGCCGGGAGCCAATCCGTTCAGTCTCATCCTGAACTCCACGGCCGTCCAAGTGTTGAGCTTGACGGAAACCCATATCGTTTCTCCGAACTTCGTGAATACCTTCACCGTGGGCTACTCGCGCCCCACCTTAACTTCTTTGCTTCCGGTCACGGTGCAGCCCCCGGGCACGCAGTCGTTTGTGGCGGGACTCCGGATGGGGCAAATCCGGATCGGAGGCGGGCAGGGCGTCGGAGCGGGCGCGCTGACCATCGCCGGCTCCGGGCCCAATACCGGGAGTCAACAATACGAGAACGTCCATACCTTCACCTATGAAGATCAAGTCCACATCAGCCGGGGGATCCATTCCATCACCGCCGGAGGGTGGGTGGAACGGCTCCGGTGGGACGAGTTGAGCGCGGCGTTTGGCCAAGCCGTGTTTCCGGATCTGGCCAGTTTCCTGCAAGGAAGGCCCTCGACCATGCAGGTCCAGCCCAACCTGGCGAACAACGCGTGGCGCATCTGGGAGGGAGCCTGGTATGCGCAGGATGCCCTGAAGCTCCGTCCAAACCTGACCCTCAGCCTGGGGGTCCGCCATGAGTTCACCGATGGGTTCCACAACAAGTACGGAAACGCGGCCAACTTTATCCCGGGTCCCAACGGGGTCCTGCTGACGCAGCCGCGGATTGCCGACGGCTTGTTTACCAAAAACAATGCGCGGTGGCTCTTGGGTCCCCGGGCGGGCCTGGCCTGGGATCCCTTTGGGGACGGCAAGATGGGCGTTCGGGCCGGCTTCGGGATCGCGCACAACCTGCTGGACAACATCGGATGGTGCTGCCGCACCTCCCATCCGGACTTCACGACCTATTTGCTGACGAATCCTCCGTTTCCTCTGCAGATCAACCCGGCCACTGGATTTCCACCGGGATTGAACGTGGTGCCGGGCGGCAGTGGAGGGGGAGGCGGCGTGCAGGCCGATCCCCAGACGCCCACCGTGATCAATTACCGCTTGGAGATCGAGCGGGAAGTGAGTCCGGGCATGTCCCTGCGAGTGGCGTATATTGGCTCCCATGGCTATCACTACGTCCTTCGCTCCGACAGCAATACGGCGGTTCCCACCCTCTGTTCGGCGGCGCAGGGCAACTGTCCGGCCGGGCTGTCCGAGGGAACGAAATATTATCCGGCCGGCGCGCCGCGACGCAATCCGGCTCTGGGAAGCACGGCCCAAATGTACACTTCCGCGGTCAATAGCTACAATGGGTTGGCAGTGGATTGGAATCGTCGCTTCCGGGGCGGATTGGCCTTCCGGGCCAACTACACGTTCGCGAAGAGCATGGATAACGCCTCGAACATCGTCACGACGCAGCTCCAAAATAATGCCAGCGTCGTGATGGATAACTACGACCGGGGCCGGGATTACGGATTGTCGGCTTTTGACGTGAGGAATCGCTTCAGTTTTAGCAGCAGCTACGAATTGCCGTTTGGCCGCGGCAAGGCGTTTCTCAGCGGAACCAAGGGTGCGGCGGACAAGCTGCTCAGCGGGTGGCAGTGGAACGTGATCGTCGGCCTGCAGAGCGGCTTCCCCTTTACTCCACTCCTGGGATTTAACCGGTCTCGCAATGGAGATACTTCCGCCCCGGATCGGCCCGACATGGCTCCTGGCAGGACGCTGAGCGGCATTTATCGGCGAACCCCCAACCAATGGTTTGATCCGACGGCGTTCACCCTGCCCGTGGCCGGAACGTACGGAAATGCCGGACGGACCATACTGACCGGTCCTGGATTGGCCACCTTCGATCTTTCTCTGTTCAAGACCACACGCTTGTCGGAACGGTCGAACCTGCAGTTTCGGGCGGAATTCTTTAACCTCCTCAACCGCGCGAATTTTTCGTTTCCCTCGCTCATCGTCTTGACGACTACCGGGGCGCCGGCGAGCGCGGCGGGGCTGATCAGCGCCACCTCGACCGATTCGCGGCAGATCCAATTTGGGTTGAAACTCAGTTGGTAACGGGCAGAAGGGTAATGGTGTGCAGGCTGATTTCCACGGGGCGATAGGCTTTCAGGATGGCACGCGATTCCTTCTCCTCTAACAGGAGTTCGATGACTTCCCTTATATTTTGAAGCGCTTCGTCAATCGTTTTCCCCTGGAAATAACATCCCTCCAGAATCGGACACTCCACCACGTAGAACCCGTCTTCGCCCTTCTCGACAATGACCGGCAGCGGCCTGCCTTGCACGAGCGGACGCCGAGCTTTGCGGACTTTGGCCGTGCGAGAGCGATTGCTCATAAGAGTGGCACCAGCGCCTTTTTCACGCGCTTTATTCTCTCACAAGAGTGCGTTAAATTCCTCCGCTGTCAAGCCCGCTTGCTTTAGCATGGCTTGCAACGTTCCCCGTTTGAGGTCCTTGCTGTGATAGGGAAGGGTTACTCTCAGCGTAGGCTTCTCAGGGTGCTTGAGGATGTAATGGCTTCCGGTAATGTGGTGAACGAAAAACCCTGCTCTTTCTAATGCTTTCAAGACTGGCCGGGGCTTTACGCTGGGGAGTCGGGCAGTCATCCGGGATCGGGGTTATCGAGAACGGCTTCCGGAACGGGAGCGCCGTATGCCGGAGGGAATCGGCTGATTGTCCTTTATCAAGCTTTCCAGGTACCCTCGAATGGCGTCTTCCGCCATTGCCTGCGCCTCTTCCAAAGTGTCGCCTTCCGTCACGAGGCCGGGCAAGGCGGGGCAGGTCACCACGTAGCCGCCTTCTTCGGCGGGCTCGAAGAGAACGATGAAGCTGTATTCGTTGTCGTTTACCGTTACCGTAATCATCAGGCTGGTACCAGAATAGCAGATTCCTCCCTCTAGTGGTGATTCCCTTCGCGCTTCTTTTTGACTTCGATATTCAGCCGTTTGATTTTTTGATTGAGGGTGGAGAGAGGGATTTGGAAGAGCTCGGCGGCCTCGGTCTGGCTGCCGTGGGTGCGTTCGAGCATCTCGCCGATGATGCGGCGCTCGCACTCGTCCAGGATGTCAAAGAGCGAGGCGCGCGAGTGGCCGTTGAGCGCGGTCCAGAGGCCCCAGAGCTTTTTGCCGTTGCGGGTCAGCGGCTCGGGGAGCAGCTCCGGTCCCACCTCGGTGTCCGACGATAGGATCACGGCGCGCTCGACCGCGTTCTCTAATTCGCGTATATTCCCCGGCCAATTGTAGTCCAGCAGCACGCGCATCGCCTCGGCGGAGAACCGCCGCGCCGGAGTTTGGTTCTCCTCGCAATATTTCCGGAAGAAGTGCTCGCACAGCAGCGGGATGTCTTCCTTGCGGTCGCGCAGCGGGGGCAGGTGTATGGTAATGACGTTGAAGCGGTAGTAGAGGTCTTCGCGGAACTTGCCTTCTTTGACGAGCTGTTCGAGGTCCACGTTGGTGGCGGCGAGCACGCGCACGTCCACTTTCACCGTCTCGGTGCTGCCGAGCGGGATGAACTCGCGCTCCTGCAACACGCGCAAGAGCTTGGTCTGCGTCTCGATCCCCACCGTCCCGATCTCATCGAAGAAGAGCGT
>Ga0156329_1176_pt2 | contig 12853 bp, 14 predicted proteins | sample RifCSPlowO2_12_FD_107977 | JGI IMG/M metagenome (GOLD analysis project Ga0156329, IMG submission 107977) | Acidobacteria bacterium RIFCSPLOWO2_12_FULL_60_22 | reverse complement strand
AGCCTTGCGAATCGTGGAATCCTTCGAGCAGCGCTACGCCGAGTTTCCGGGATTGAACCTGACCTTTGAAGTGCGGGAGGGGATTGTCAAGCACTCGCGGGATTATTCCCCCGAGGAGCACCCGGAGTTATCGGAGTACCTGCTCGATCGCAGGCCGCCGCTGGAGGCCCAGCTCATCAATCTGACCGATGAAATCGCTTATGATACCGCCGACCTGGACGATGGGTTTGAGGCCAAGCTGTTCGACTTGTCCTCCCTGCGGGAGGAGTTGCCGCTCTTTGGAGAAATTCACCGGGAAATGGAGCGACGGTATCCGCAGGCTGCGCCCAAGTTGCAGTTCAACGAGACTCTCAAGCGGGTCTTGGACCGCCTGGCTACGGACTTGCTCGAAAGCTCCCGGACCCTAATCGAGCGAAGCCGGGTTTCGAGCGTGGAGCAGGTGCGGGAGTACCCGCAGCGGCTCATCGGCTTCAGCCCCGAGGCGGTGCGCCAGAAAGACAGTTTGCGGCAGTATCTCTACCAGAACTTCTACTCCCATCCGGCGCTCTTGCCGGAGAAAGAGCAGGGGGTTCAGGTGATCGAAAGCCTGTTCCAGTTCTACCTGGACCATCCCGAGAAGTTGCCGCGCGGGTACGCCGAGCAGGCCCGGCAGGGGCTGAGGCATCGCGTCATTTGCGACTATATGGCCGGGATGACCGACCACTACGTGCAGAGGCTCCACCAGGAATTGTTGGGCGGAGCGGCGGAAGCCGGGTCTCCCTCTCGATTCGGCCCCAGCTATATCCGGCCTTGAGGGAGCGGTCATTCGCGCCGTGCCTATTCATGGAAATAAAGATTCTCCACCATGCCCGGCAAAGAATGCAGAGGTACAATGTGGACCAGGCCATGGTGGAGGAGACGCTTTCGAATCCCGACAGTGAAATTCCGGGCTATGGTGGCAGACAAATCGCACAGAAGAAGCTCGATGGGTATGTGCTGAGGGTTGTATATGAAAAACAAAACCACACGAAAATCGTCATCACCGTTTACAAGGCGCGGCGCGAAAGGTATGAAGTATAAGTACGACCGCGAGAGCGACGTTTTGCTTATCACTCTCAGCCGGGAAAAGCCCGATTTCGCAGAGCAGACCCAAAATGTAATCACGCACTATAACAAGGACGGGAAACCCATCGAGATCGAAATCCTTGACGCCAGTGAAATGGCCTTTGGGATAGTCAAGGCCCTTCGGCCCAAGAGAGGCGCTGCGGCGTGAATGGTTTTCTCAAAGGCGCAGGAATCTCCGCACATTTCTCCCATAACGTTTATAAAGCAGGCAGGGGTTTGCTGAAGAGCTGGCCGTAGCCTTGATTAAACGGAATGCATTAGGGCATTTTAACAATTACTGTAGCCCGAAGCTCCGTCAGGGCATGGCTTCAGCCATGCCGTCAGCCGTCGCTCTACCATGCGGCTTTAGCCGCTGAGGTTCGTCTCGCAAGCTTCACCGGAGCAGGACGGAAGACCCACCTCAGGCGCTGAAGCGCCCCGCCACCGAGCCCCTATCGGCACGACTGAAGTCGTGCCCTGACGGTTGCAGGACCGGTCTACAGGAATTAGGGAAAGGCATTAATCCCAACGACACGGCAGTCTTGCCCCAGGATTGGCGTGGATTGTCTTACACATGCACATGCATGTAAAATAACGTCATGAGGACCACAATCGAAATCAAGCCGGAACATCGAGCCAAGTTGCTGGAGTTGGCGGCGCGGCGCGGCGAAAAGGGCTTTTCCCCTCTCGTCGCGGAAGCCCTGGACATGTATATGGAAGACGGGGCCAAGGGGGACCTGGTCCGCCGGCGGGCCCTCTCGCTGCGCGGGAAGCTCCGGCCTCAGGAAGCAGAGCGCCTACGGAGCGCGGTGGTCCGCCTACGGGAGTTCTGGCGATGATCGTGGCGGACACGGATGTCTTGATTGATTTCCTGGCAGGCCGCAATCCGGGGGCGGAGCATGTGGCGCTCGAACTGGCCCGCGGCCTCCTGCGGACCACCGCCGTCACCCGCTTCGAGTTGCTCTCCGGCGCTCGCAACACGCGCCAGGAAAACACCATTCGCCAACTGCTTGCCGCGATACCCACGCTGTCCCTGGACCAGCCGGCCGCCGATCTGGCCGCTCGAGTGAGACGAAACCTGCAGAAGGCGGGCGAGTCCGTTGGGATGGCCGATAGCCTGATTGCGGGAATCGTCTTGTTGCACGGCGCCACGCTGTTGACGCGGAACCGTCGCCACTTCGAGCGAGTGAGTGGCCTTCGTCTGGTTGCGCTGACTTTGTAGAGAGCTTGACCTGCAACGCCATCACGGGCAAGCGCAAACTCCTGGAAAAAAAGAAGAAGGCAAGGAGAGCAGGAGCGGGTTTCGCCGCGTGCTCAAATCGCGGGCAACGGTTTGCTGAAGAGCTGGCCGTAGCCTTTCAAGGGAAAGTTGACGTTGGCCAGGCGCAAGGCCTGCCAGAAGGCGACTTGGTTGGCGGTGAGCACGGGCCGTTGCAAGGCCTCCTCCAGGGCCTGGATCACGCCCACGGCGCGGAACGCGTTGCCGCCGATGAAGACCGCCTCTGCTTCCGCGGGGACGTGCGTCTTCACCCAATCGTAGAGCGGGCCGGGCTGGACGTCGGCCTGGCGGCTGGGCAGCTCTGCCAGCGCGGCGTAGACCACCTCGAATTGCTGGCTGCGGAAGTACTCTGCCCCGAGCTGTGCGAACTCAGCGGGGGACCAGTGCGGCTCGATCAGAGCCACCCGGCGAGCGCCCACCGCGCGCAGGGCTGCGAGGGCGGCCAGGCAGGGAATGACGACCGGGATGCCCCGGGTCCGTTTCTGGAGGCGCGATTTGAGCGCCTTGTCTCCTTCCACTCCCAACAGGTAGCTGCTGCCGGTAAAGGCATAGACGACCGCGTGGAGCGGAGCGGCCGCCAGAAGCCCGGCGGCATTGTCCACCAGGGGAGGCTCCGCAAAGGCGCGGACGGACTCCGCCGACATGCGGGAGACTACCACTCCGTCCGGGCCGATCACCCCCAGTGGCACGCGGGCCGAGTGCAAGGAAACTCCGGCGGGGGCCATGGCCTGCGCCATCGCCTGAAACTCGGCTTCCGTCCCAATGTCCAGGTGGGCCGCCAGCACTCCAATCCGAGTGCGCCAGCCCCAACCGTCCGGTTGCCACATGGCATCCTCACTGTTCGCCGCGCACGATCGGAGGCAACGCCGTCGCGGGTCCAATTCGTTCTACGGTTGCGGCCGTACCGCGGCTCGAACAACGAGCCAGAAGCGCTGGTACAAAGAGCCGAAGACGGCCAGGAAAAACATCGCATTGACGACGATGCCGAGCAGAGGCAACAAACTCATCAGAGCCAGCAGCGGAATCCCGGCGAGCGCGCTCTTCCAGGTCGCTTCGTATTCCTCTTTCTTCGCAACCGCCTTCCAGAGAAGGCTCCCGAAAGCAATCCCGGCATAAATCACGGCGATGATCCCGAAGCTGACGTGAGCCAAACCGGCGATCACGGCGACCGGAAGCCCCACGACGGTCAACGTCACCAGGAAGAGGACAGCCGGCATCGCAAAGAACAACAGGAACCCGCGCAAGAGTTCCCTGCCGAAGTTGTGGAGGGTATGGCGCACCAGTTCTTCGGAGGGCTTGCGGAAAATGAGAACCCCCAGAAGCCCCCCGGCCAGGCTCATCAGCAAGGTCAGGAAGAGTACCGCGATGCCCAGACGGCGCACGACGCTCCCGAGCCAATCCCGATCCATCCCGGCGATCATGTTAAAGGTTACCGGGCCGCCGAGTTGCGCCCCGGGGTGAATCGCTGCTTCGCGAGGGGCCCAGTAGGTCAATTCCCCGCCGAGCCTCGCTCGCTCGCCGATCGTCAAGGAGGTGGCCCGCACGCGCACCGGGCCTGTGACCGCATCATTGATCGTGATCTCCCCGCCGGCAGCCCGGACGGCTCCGCGCACCGCGCCTTCGAGAATCACTTCCCCTCCGGCTACCACGAGGTCTCCGCCAATCGTGGCGCCGGAAAGAATGCGCACCTGGCCTCCGGCCACGACAAAATCTCCGCCCACCTGCCCGCTCAGGCTGACCCGGCCGGCCGCCAAGCGCAGGTCCTTGCCCACCCGGCCCTGCACGTTGAGATCACCGCCGCCCACCACCACGTCTTCCGAGACCGTCCCCGCCAGGAACACGTTGCCTCCGGCGCACACCAGGTCCCCCGCCACGTTGCCGGAGAGGGCGGCCTCCCCGGCGGCCACGTACAGGTTGCCGGAAATCGTCTGTCCGGCGGGAATGGTTACCCTTTGCCCGACTCGAAACTCAGCCGCCTTCGCCGCAAAGGGGAACGCGAACAGGAGCGCCAGGAGGAAAGACGGTATGCGAGACGATACCGTGGTCATGGGAGGGAACCGCGCTGATGGGGTACTCGCGCAGAAGCCCGTGGGGGTGGAACCCTCGGTCTTCCGCGCGAATCCCAGCTTCTCCGGTTGCGGTCAGAAAATTTCCGGAAAGGAGAAGGTAAGGATCGAGTTCAGGTACTTATCCGAGACGATCACGCTCTTGTGTTTCGGGTCGAGCGTCAGCCCCCGCACCTGGCGGAGGACGGAGTTCGGCCCGCCGATCATCCAGCGGGGCGGAACATCGCCGTCGTCGCGCTCACTCCAGACGCCGACGAAGTTGTTGGGGGCCGAATTCTCCCTGCTGGGGACCCCCACGAGATACAGTTCCCGCGGCGGATAGACGGCCATCAGCCCGATGCGGCCCAGTTGGGACTTGGGTCCCCGGATGGCTCGGAGCGGCTTGACATTGCCCTGATCCGTCCGGTTAAACAGGAGCACCTGCCCGCCTCGGTTTCGCCCGGTTTCGTCGGAGCCCCCGACGATGATCAGGTTGTTCACGGGGTCCACCTGGATGGTGCTGGCGCTCATCTGCGTGTCCGGTCCTTCGATGATCCGGATGGGGGCGACATCGCCCTGCCCGTCGCGGGGAAAGACGAGGATCCGTTCATCCTGCGGAATGTAGATTTCATTGTGGACAAAATCGGCCGCGATCCGCGCCGGGTTCGTGATCTGCGTGCGCGGCCCGCTAATGACGCGGATGGGAGCCTCGTCTCCGTTGGCTCCTCCGCGGAAAGTCAGGATGGCTTGCGCGTAAAACTGGGGCACTACGATTTCATCGCGGACCGGATCAAAGGCCATATCGTGGATCGTCCGCGTGATGAGCGTGTGCTGTCCGGCGATGGACCGGGTGGGTTTTGCATTTCCTTCCGCCAACCTGGCGAAAGCCGCAATCTGCGGGTGAGCCACTCAGTTGGCCACCAAGATTTCTTCGCGCTTGCTGTCGTAGGTGGCCACATGCGGGTTCCCCAGCATGGGGGCCGGCGCATCGAGCGGCCCGCTGCGGACCACCCGCATCGGCGCCGTGTCTCCCGAGGCATCGGGTTTGAAGACCGTGGCCGAGTGATTGCCGAAATTGGCAACCCATAACTCGTTATTCTTCACGTCGAAGAAGACCCCCGTGGGGTTCTTGATTAAGGTTTTGGGACCCTTGATGACGCGGATGGGAGCGACGTCCCCGTTGGCATCGGGGCCGAAGATCAGGACGGCGTGTCCGGTGTCATTCGCTACATACAGCTCCCCGGTGGCGGGGTTCACGGTCAGAGCCGTCGGCCAGTTCAATAGGGTCTTGGGGCCCCGGATCACGCGCAGCGGAGTTACGTTTCCGCGCGCGTCCCGCGGATAGACGGTGATGGCCGGCTCATTGAACGTGCCCGAGCCCGGTATCGAATAATTGCGCCCGATGGGCCAGTTGGGATGCCCTTTCCCTCTTCCGAGCGTTCCGGCCTTTGCCCCGTCCGGAGGAGCCGTGTGGATATTGACCGTCCCCCAACTGCTGACATAGAGCAGGTCCTTGCGGGTGTCCAGGGTGATGCCGTGCGGATCGGCCAGCAGAGTCTTCTCCCCCTGGAGCAGACGGCTGGGAGGCTCGTCGTCCTTGGCCCCCTTGGGGTAGGTGACCACGGCGGCGTCATCCTGGACCGTCAGCAGGATCTCCTGGTTCTTCTCGTCCGCAACGATGCCGAAGGTGGTGTGGGGCGTGTTGATCGACCGATCCGGCGGCACGTCTCCCCGGGCCTGCCGCGAAAAAATCACCAGCTTGCCCAGCGTGTCATTGTTGACGGCGTAGATATCGCCGTTGAGGGGGTCCACGTAGAGCGAGCACTGGAATTCAATGTCGGTTTTCTCGCCCCGGATGAGCCGCTTGGGCTCGCTCATGCGGGCGGAGGGAGGCGTGTCTTCGGAGCGGCTGTAAGTCAGGATGCTGAACAAATTCTCATCCGTCATGACCACTTCGTTGTTGGTGGGGTCCACCGCAACAGCGCTGTAAGCCGCGTGCGGGTCTCTCATAACCCGGATCGGCTTCCGCTGGGACAACGACATTTTGTCCGCATCGTTTGGAAAAACTTCCCGCGCTGCCCGCGCCTGTTGCAGGGCGAGCGCCAGCGAGGAAGCCGCGCTGGCCGGCACGTACTCGCACATCTCTCCATCCATTGCGGGCAGCGGTTGCACCGAAACCAACTGCGCCTGACCGGCGGGTAAGCGTTCCGGAGCGGCCCCCACCGGGCTGCCCTGTCCTGAGCTTGCCGAAGGGCCGCTTCCGCGGAACACCAGAAATGCTGCGGCCACGACGAGCAGACCGAATATTACGATTCCGCCAGTTTTGTTTCGCAAACGAAATGCTCGAACCATTTCGCTCCTCCTCTCACGGTTCAAAAATATTGGCCCACGGAGCCTTCCCTGAGCCGGGTTCCTGATAACTAGAAGCTATTGCAAAACCTGTTTTAGGTCCTTATAGTCCGGGGGCTTTCCGGATTGCATTTTCCTTAGCCCAGGCGTTCACGCCTGGGGTACAAGGTCGCAACCTCATTCCTTGTAGCCCCCTTCTAGGGGGCTTTCCACCCCCCTTTCCGCCGGCTGAGAAGCCCCCTGAAAGGGGGCTAACAATTTAGTTGGCGGCCCCTCCGACCCAGGCGTAAACGCCTGGGCTAGAGAAAAGAAAAGACAGTTTTGCAATAGCTTCCAAAAATCTATCCCCCGCGGCGCCGCTCGCCGTGCGGCCAGGCGGCCCTTCCTTGCCAGGACCGCATCCATTCTACCAATCTCATCCTGGGGAACGGTGAAATAGTTTCCTCGAACGAGTGGCAGCGCCGATCTCCGGCGAAGTCTACAGGGTTGTTGAAAAACCCAATGGGACAGGCATTCTTGCCTGTCGCCCGTCGGTAGGTTGCTGCAAACAAGAGACAGGCAGGAATGCCTGTCCTACCCGCAACGAACAGTACAGGGTTTTTCAACAACCTGCTACATCGAATCCCCACCGCGGCGGCGGCGGGCATCCTCCGGGGTCCCTCGTTTCCAATGGTCCCGCGGACCCTGGTAGCCCGTCGTGGGCAGCCCGAAGCTGCCGGCAAAGCCCGGCTCCGAGTAGACGATCTTGCCGCCGACCAGCGTCAGGACCGCATCAATCCGGCCGATCTCATCCTCGGGCGCCGTCAAGTAGTCTCGATTGAGCACGACCAGGTCGGCGAGCTTCTGGGGTTCAATGCTGCCGATCCGCTTTTCCTTCAGCACGTAGTCAGCGGCCCAGCGCGTGTACATGTAGAGTGCCTCCCGGCGGTTGATGCGCTGCTCTGGTCCCCAAAGTTTTCCGGTGACATCCTTGCGGTTGACGGACACTTGCAGGGCCAGGAGCGGATGGAAGCCGTGTTCATCCAATTCCATTACGGTGCGAACGCCGTGATCGAGCAGGCGGCGCAACGGAACGACCACGTCCTGGGCCACCGTCTCGCTAAAGAGAATCTTGAACGCTCCGACGTCTCCCCGTTCTCCGGCATAGATGTACTTGGGCCCGCAACTAAACTGGATGTTTAGTTTTCTGGCGCGCGCGGCGTGCTTGTCGCTCAAGAAGCGGCAATGGTCAATCGCCCAGCGGCGCTGGGGAAGGTCGGGGTATTGCTGGCTCAGCTTTTCGGTCAGGTCCAGAAACTGGTCAATGCCCATGTCCCCGCCGGTGTGCATGCCGGAGATGCGGAAGCCATACTTGGCGGCGGCCCGCACCAGGTCGGCGTCGCGGTAGTTCGGGTCCACCAGACGGCACAGGCCGTTCGGCCCATAGAACTGAAAGCGCCACAGGGGGAAGTTGCGGGCTTCGCGGGGATAGGGATTGCTGACGCAACTGCCGCCGATCCCCGGGATGCTGTCAATGCTGATGACGGAAAGCCCGATGGTCCACAGCTTGTCGTTTCCCAGCCCCCACATGTTCTCGCCGCTGCCTCCTTGGAATCCCACCAGGCGGCTGACAATCGCATCCGGGCTGATGCTCCGCGCCGCGGTCTCCATCGAGTAGGCCATCCGGATGGGGAGCTGGTCGCGCGCCTCGAGCCAGCCATAGCCCGCCACCGAATCCGGGTCGAGCCGCGTGGAGACGGTGGTAAGCCCCTGGGCGGCCACTTCCTCCATCTCCATCTTGTAGTACGGACCGAGCTGCTCCGGCGGAGTCGGTTCCGCGAACTCATATTCGATGGTCTGGTCCGCCACTCCGCTCAGCCAGCCGGTGGGAACCCCTTTGGCGTCTTTGTGAACTCCGGGGAGATCGCTGTAACGGGCCAACAGCGGTTCCAGAGCCTTGCTGTTGACCAGACTATCTCCCGTGGGGCTGAAAAAGATGCTGGAAATGCGGAGCGGGTTATGGGGAGTCGCCTGATCCAGGTCGAACCGCGTCAGCTCGCCTTTCTGAACCGCCACGGGCAGATTTGTCGCGCTGGGGTTTTCGAGTCCGCCCGGTCCTCCCCCCCGGACCCTGGTCCTGATCCATTCCCCGGGCCGTTTCTTCAGGGCCAGCGTTTTCAACTGCGCCAGCCCATCCGCCTTGCTGGTCCAAGCAATCGGAGGATCGGAAGCCACCCGCTTCTCGGGAAAGTAATGCGAGGCATACTCGTGAATGTGGTCGTGAGTGTCAATCAGGCCGGGGAGCACGGTCCGGCCCCCCAGGTCAATCTTCTGGGTGGAGGAGCCGGCATATTGCAAGACTTCCTCATCGGTCCCCACTGCCAGAAACTTTCCGCCAAAAATGGCCGCCGCTTGCGCGATGGTGAAATTATTGGGATCGGGGCTGTTGGCCGTCAAAATTTTGCCGTTATAAATTACCAGGTCGGCTTCCGGCCCCGCCGATCGGGCGACGCGGCCGGAAAGCGCAAGGGCCAGCGCCAGGAAGAGCAGGGTAAGACAGGACCTCTGGACTGTTCTCTTCATGTCCGTTTCATTCTCCAAATGCGCTCCAAATGCGCTCCAATGCGAATGGAGCCTGCCGGGACCGGGTAACGGTGTGGGTGCTGAACCGCGCGGGGAAGTAAAATCACTCTCTACCCCGGCTCGGCAGTCCCCTCCCTGCGCAGCCCGAACCCATAGTCCTTATTGCCGTCCACCCCGTTCTGCGGTGTTTATAGTACGAAGCCCAAGGAACGTCAAGATAAAAGAATGTGGGGTAGTGTCTCAGTTTGCGATGACGCATGTTCGCCGATCTTTTCTCTAGCCCAGGCGTTTACGCCTGGGTTCGTGTGCCCCCGAAACCAGCAGCCCCCTTTAGGGGGCTTGGACTGGCAGCGAGCAGCCCCACCCCAGGACGGAAGCCCCGTGAACGGGGCTGCCAGAGAATCGGTTGTTATCGCCAACCCAGGCCTGAAGGCCTGCGCTACACAAAATTAGCCCCCTGCTCAAATGGAGACACTACCGAATCTGCGCCATTGCCGTTAGCCCAGGACCTCGTAGGTCTTGACTTCCACCTTGGACACGCCCATCAGGCCCCGGGTGTGGCGAAGAACCTCCTGATGCGCCTCGCTGGCCCGGTAGCGGTCAATGGCCGCCTGACTTTCCCAGGTCTGGAGGGAAATCAGTTCCGCCGGATTGTCCTTGCTCCGCAGGAACTCCTCGTTGAGACACCCGGGCTGCTGGATCATCAGAGGAGCGCAGCCTTGCTTCCAAATCCGTTCGGCCTCGGCCGCTTTCTCCGGGGGCACGGTAACGATAATCATACGCCTCAGCATGACGTCTATTCCTCCGTGGTAAAGGGTTACCTGCCGTGGTCCGCAGGGGCTTTAGTATAACACTGGGCTGCTGGGCGGAGTTGGTCAAGAGTCAACGCCACCGGGACACAGTGAATGACCGTTCCCCCAAAACCGTTTTATCTCTGTGCCTCTGTGGCGCTTGTTCACCGATATCTGTGAAACCTGCGGAATCTGTAAAGTGGAAACGCATTGATTCTGAATCACTTGTCGCTTTCCTTCCGCCTCCCGCGCCCGGTGCCGGCGACAGGCAGGAATGCCTGTCCCACTTCCCTGGACCCGCGTCGGCTTTTCCGCATCCAACCTGGAATCATTGGCAGTACAATCATTACGGGGAGTGGGGAAGGAAACCGCAACTTGCTGGGAAAAACAGGGTTTACCAATTCAGGTATGGAAGCACTGATCGCCGGCACCGACGCGGAATTGATGCTGCGCGTGAAGGACGGAGACGAGCGGTCCTTCGCCGGCTTGTTGTCCAAGCATCGGGACCCGCTGATCAACTATCTATACCGCATGGTGCAGAACGCTGCGGTGGCCGAGGAGCTGGCCCAGGAAGTTTTCCTGCGGGTTTATCGGGCGCGCAACACCTATGAGCCGACGGCCAAGTTCACCACCTGGCTTTATCGGATTGCGACGCACGTGGCGCTGAATTCGTTGCGCGACCGACGCTACGAGAAAAAGGTGGAGCCGCTCGAGGGTCCGGACGGCGCGTTCCCTCGCGAGCTGCGGGCCGCGGGCCCCACGGTGGAGGAACGCCTGGTGGAGCAAGTTCGCCAGCGGGAGATTCGCCAGGCCGTTCTGGCGCTCCCCGAGAAACAACGGGCTGCGGTGGTTCTCCACAAGTATCAGGAGTTCGATTACCGGGAAATAGCGGCGACCTTGCACTGCTCCGAATCGGCCGTCAAGTCTCTTCTTTTCCGGGCTTATGAAACATTGCGCGGGCGGTTGGCGCACCTGGCCGGAGGTAGACTATGAAGTGCACGGAACTGGAAACCAACGCGATTGCTTATCTCGACGGGAAGCTTTCCGCGCGGCAGCGGGAGACAATGGATCAGCACCTCGCCGGTTGCTCCTCCTGCCGGGAGCGCGTCCAGGGGTTCTCGCAAGTGATGGGCCTGCTCGGCGAGTGGGAGGCCATCCAGCCTTCGCCGTTCTTTAACACCCGCCTGGCGGCGCGCCTGGAGGAGGAAGCGGCTTCCCGGGGATGGCGGGAGACGCTGTGGCGCCGGTGGCTGCCCTGGCCGGTGCCCGGCTCTGTTTTTGCCGTGGCGATGGCGATTGTCGTAACGCTGGCCGTGGTCCTGGTTCGCTACTCCCCGGCTCCGCCCATACCCAGCTCCAGCCGGCAGGGGGCGCAGACCGTGACTTTGGCTGCCGGGGTGGACGAGGTGGCTCTCTATCAGGACCTGCCTCTGCTGGAAGACTGGGAGGTCTTGCGAAATTTTGAGGTGTTGCAGGAGTTAGACAACACAAGGCCGGTATTGCAATGAACTTTTTGATTCTCCTGTTGCTCGCAGCCTGGACGTTCCCGGCGATGGGGACCGTGTGGGAGGAGCCTCAGGACGCGCCGCCCCCAGACTCTTCGGCCGCGCCGCGAAGGTCCGAGGATCGTCCGCCGAGAATGTGGCGGCGTCCACCGGGCTCCATTCCGCCAGGCGGTCGCCGCGCGGGTCCCATGATTCCCCCACAACTGTTCGAGAAGCTTCGGGACCTTCCATCCGAAGAGCAGGAACGCCTGCTCCAGAACGACCCGTGGTTCCGGGAGCTTCCCAAAGAGCGCCAGCAGCAAATGCAGGAGCGCCTGCGCCGTTTCCGCGAGCTGCCTCCGGATCAAAGAGAGAGAAACGAGCGGCGATGGGGTCCCCTGCCGCCCGGCCGTCGCGAAGGTCCCCTGCCTCCTCCGCAACTGCTTGAGAAGCTAAGGAATCTTCCACCCGAAGAGCAGGAGCGCCTGCTTCAGAACAACCAGCGGTTCCAGGAGCTTCCCAAAGAGCGCCAGCAGCAGTTACTGGAGCGCATGCGCCGCTTCCGCGAGATGCCTCCCGGCCAGCGGGAGCAGATCGAGCAGCGCTTCGCCATTTTCCGCAGCCTGACCCCCGAGCAGCGGGAGAAGGCCCGGGAAATCTATCGCCGCCATTGGCAAGGGCTGCCTCCGGAGCGCCGCCGGGCCTTGATCGAGGAGTTCCGCCATCTGCGGACGCTGCGCCCCGAGGAGCGCGAGCGGCGACTCGAGGACCAGGAAATCGCCAATCAGTTCAGCTCCGAAGAGCGCGAGCTTCTCAAAGAACTCGGCGCGCTGTGAATCCGAGCCGCGCGCGTCAGCAAGCGGCCAGGACGGTTTGACCGCTCCCTCACGGTTCCTTCGACTTCGCTCAGGACAGGCGCGGCTCGGATTCACTCGTCACTGTCTTTGATCTACCCGACCAGGAAGTAAATCCCAATCACAAACCCCACCGCAGAGACGAAGGCGCGCACCGCCTTGGCGCCGACCTTGCGCGCCAGAGGTGGGCCCGCAAAGCCGCCCGTAACGGTCCCGGCGGCGAGCAGCGCCGCCTCGGGCCAGGAGACCAGCCCGTTGGCGATGAAGTAGGCGGCGGCCACGATGTTGATCAGGACGCCGAGACACACCCGGAGCGCATTCATCTCGTGGATGTTCTTCTGCCCCAGAATCCCCAGCCCGGCGAGCATCAGAATGCCGATCCCCGCCCCGAAATATCCCCCGTAAA
>Ga0156329_1021_pt1 | contig 13206 bp, 8 predicted proteins | sample RifCSPlowO2_12_FD_107977 | JGI IMG/M metagenome (GOLD analysis project Ga0156329, IMG submission 107977) | Acidobacteria bacterium RIFCSPLOWO2_12_FULL_60_22 | reverse complement strand
AGGGAGAGCTTTCTGAAACGCTGCGCAAGCTCAAAGCACCCCTGCTCGTGGTCATGGATGACGTTGACCGGTTGACGCCCTCCGAGGTGCAAGAACTTTTCCAGCTAATCAAGGCAAACGCTGATTTCCCGAATGTGGTGTACCTAGCCCTGTTCGAGCGGAGCATAATCGAGAAAGACATTGAAAATGTCTTGGCAGCTATCAGAACAGGAGCTTCAACGCGAACTGGAGTTGGCGCGAGGTCGTGGAGGTGCTGGTAATGACCCCGGCGGAGGGGTTAATGTTGTTCCCCGAGAAGACCACCCGATTCGGTATCGCAAAGTTCGCGTGATTCAGAATATTGAAGGCCTCGGCCTGAAACCGCAAACTCCATCTCTCGTTGAGGCTGAACTTCTTGAACAGCGAAGTGTCCAATGTGAACAGGCCCGGACCAACAAACGTCCCGCGCCCCGCATCGCCGAAGGTCCCCGGAGTCGGCAGCAAGAAAGCATTGGGATCGTAATACTGCCCCGGCTTCCCCAGAATTACCGGTCCGCTGAAAGCGGGATTCCGGTTGGGCACGTCGGGATTAAAGGTGTCGCCTGTCCCGGAAATATTCGTGCCCACTTGAGGCGTGAAGGGGAAACCGCTTTGAGCCGTCAGGATGCCATTCCATTGCCAGCCGCCAATCAGCTTGTCCACAACCCCGCTCGAGCCGCTGCCCCAGCGCTGGCCGCGCCCCAACGGCAACTCATAGGAGAAATTGGTGTTGAACTGGTGCTGGAGGCTGAAGGCCGCTATCCCTTTGCTTAGATTCAGATCATACGGATTCAAAATGCTCTGCGGCTGATTCGTGCCCATGGCGGAGGTAGTGGCGGAATTCAAATCCAAAGCCTTGGAAAAGGTGTAATTCGTTTTGAAGGTAAGACCATGACTGGCGCGCTTGACCAGCGAAACATTCAGCGCATGGTAGCTGCTGTTACTCTCATAGAACCAGGAATAGGTGCCGCCCACAAAGGGATTGGGACGCGGTCCGGGCGGCATGTACGTAGTTCCCTGCGGCACACGGCCTTGTTGTGCTAGTGGACGAACTCCCCCACTGGCGCATCCCTGGGGGTCCGAGCATACCTGGGGGTGAGACACGTTCTTGTTAATACTGATCTGGACGTGGTACGCCTGCGAACCCACATAGCCCAACTGCAGCATCAGGTTGCTCGTGAGCTCCCGTTCTACCGTAAAGCTCCATTGCTGGACCGTGGGCGTGCGCATGTTCGGATCCAATCCCGCTGGGGAGAAAAGCGAGCAGGGTTGGCCCTGCGTCGGGCTGCAACTGGGGGGAGGCTGCGTTCCGCCGGGGATTGGAATAAAAGAAAGCAAGGGGACCGTCAACGTGATCCGGGAGTAGAAGGGTGGATTGCCACTAGCCCGGAAACCCAGGTTGTCCTGGAGACTGTTGTAAATCCCGAAGCCGGCCCGCACCGCCCACGTTCCCGTGCCGGTGGGGTCCCAGGCCAACCCCACGCGCGGCTGCCAGAGCGCGATGGCGTTATTCTCAACCAGGGGGGAGGGTCCCACTAACGGATCGGTCAGGATTACCCCGTTCGAGTCAAACAAATAATTGGAAGCCCGCCCCGTCACTTCATTCCATCCCGTCGTCATCTCATCCCTCAATCCCAGACGCAAGGTGAGATTCGGTCGGAGCTTGATTTCATCTTGGACATACCAGGCAGCCTCCGTCGAGCGGTAGCCAGCGGGAACCGGATTCGGGACCCCGATAAACTGCGTCGGCGCATCCTGGAGAAATGCCAGCAACGTGGGATAGCTGACGGACCCCGCGTTGGCAATAGACGGCCCGCCGTAGTTGTGCTGGATGCGCTGAATCCACAGACCCGCACGGAAGGAATGGCTGCCTTTGACGTAGTTCACATCGTCGGCCCCGGTGAAGATATTTCGCACACTGCCAGAGCCGGGGCTGCCGCCTGCGGGCGTGATAGCCGACGCGACGGTAGTGGTTATCCCGCCTCCGATCGTGATGGCGCCGGGAGTCGTTCCCGTAATAAACAACAGATTGGCGGGGATCGGGACCGTGGGAACTGTTTGGGAAACCGCATGCCCACGGTTGAACCCCAAGGTGGCAACGTTCAGAACGGTGGGGGAGAAGATATGAGTTTGCTGCAAGCTGAGTAATTGGCCGCTCTGGGGAGCTGATTGGAGAAAATTGGGGTTGGCGGTGGGCGTGTCATTTCCCCCATCGTCAATCAGGTAGTTGGCCGAGAAGGAATCTTTCGCGGACACGTTATAGTCGAGGCGGACCAGACCAAAATCTTCCCGAATCTTCTGCAAGGGATTGCTGATGCTTCGGGCCAATCCACCGCCCAACTCCGGACCATTCGGCTCCGGCCAGAAGCTAAAAAACGGCAGCATGCCTGTCTTCAGATTGGGAACCGGGATCCTGCTGTTGTTGGGCCCAATCGGCAAAGAACCCTGACGAGCCAACGCATCCGGCACAATCGCGACGCTGCTGATCCCCAACCGCTGCCGAAACCCTTCATAATTTCCGAACAGGAAGAGCTTATCCTTCTTCAGCGGACCTCCTAAGGCTCCTCCAAATTGATTCCGCTTAAAGGGCGGGACTCGCGTCTCCAGCGGCGGATCGAAAAAGTTCCGGGCGTCCAAAAGGCTATTGCGCAGATACTCGAAGGCACTTCCATGCAACTGGTTCGTCCCCGAAGAGGTTACGATGCTGATCTGCCCGCCGGCTCGCTTCCCATACTCGGCGCCATACGTGTGCTGCACGACGTTGAATTCTCGCACGGCATCCACCCCCAGCAGTTGTCCGCTGGCCCCGGAAGGCTCAATGTTCTGACTGCTGGACTCCGCTCCAATGTAGTCCACCCCGTTCATCAAAAACCGGTTTTCCTCCGGGCGCCGGCCTGCCACGGAGAAGACGTTGCCTCGGCGGCCGAGATTGGAGGTGTAATTGGTTGTGCCCACGTTGAGCGTCAAGAGCTGGTCGAAACTGCGGCCGTTCAGCGGCAAGTCTTTCACTTCCTTCTCGTTCACCAATCCGGAGGTAGAACTCAGCGTCGTGTTCACCAGGGGAGCCTCCGCCGTCACGGTTACTTGCTGCGCCACGTTTCCCACTTCCAACGTCATATTCACGACCGCCTGCTGGCCGACGACCAGCGTAATCCCTCGCCGCACTTGCTGCTTGAATCCGGTTTTTTCCGCAGTCATTTCATACTGACCTACCGGTAGAGACGGTACACTGTAGCTGCCGCTGGCGTCGGTCTCCGCCGTGCGCACCAGCCCGCTCTCTAAATGTTTGATGGTAACAGCCGCTTCCGGCACGACGGCTCCGGTTGCGTCTCTCACCGTGCCAGTCATGGAAGCGGTTACCTGCGCCCAAACGGTCCCCGCCAACAAAGACAGAACCAACACGGCTGCCAGAACGTGCTTCCTCTCGTTTGTGAATTCACCGGATTTTTTTCCTGAATCCATTGTGGGCACCTCCATGCAAGATATCCCTGTTGTTTGTCCAACCGGCAAAACTACAATCGATCGTAACCCGGCACATTGGCTCCGCCTCCTAGATGCCCTGGCGGAAGCATGTTCACGACAATATCCTGATTCCAATGACATCATCCGCCGCGACAAGCGGCGCCCTTGCAGGAGCCCTAACCGCTAGAGCGGTTTCACAGTTGCTATATAGCGACGGGATGTCGTCAGGGCATGGCTTTAGCCATGCCGAAAAGACGCGCCTCTCGGAGCGGGCTTTAGCCCCTGAGGTACGTCCCTCAGCGGTTGAAGCCGTAAGGAAGAGGAGTTGACTTTGCACTCTTTACGGCACGACTAAAGTCGTGCCCTGACACCTCCTACCGAACTCTATACCAACCGTGAAAATGGGCGAGCAGTCCGGCTCACGGGGTCCGGCTGCGATTGCCAGACGGGGCCTTCCACACCGGCTCTGGAGGCACGAATCCATTCCGATTCGGCATTTGGATCTTCGGCAGACTCCTGGCGTCCAGGACGTCGCTCTCCTGGATGATGCCGTTCCGATAGAGCAGAAAGGCGGTTACAGCGTAAACCTCGTCCGCGCTCAGCGATCTCTCTTCATTCCAGGGCATGGTGCGGTAGACATAGTCCCAGATCGTCGTCGCAAACGGCCAGAAACTCCCAATGGTCCTCACCGGGTTGGGGGTGTTGAGCGTACCTTGCCCTCCCACCAGAGGAGGGGCCGGTCGTCGTCCTTTCGCGGAGGTCTCGCCCTCTGTCCCGGTTGGTCCGTGGCACCCCGCGCACTTCTGCGCATAGAGCTTCGCGCCTTCCTGGGCGGTTCCGTGCCCCGGCGGCAGTTCCTTTCCCTCCGGACCAATGGCGACGTCCCAGGACTGGATTTCTTCCGCGCTCGGCGCCCGGCCCAGCTTATAGGTGGGAGTCTGCGCCAGCGCCGTGGAACAGGCGACACTCAGGATCAGGGCCATCCCTGGCCCGAGCAGATTAAGAAAATAGCGCATTGCGAACGCTCCCCTCCCGGGTCACCTTCCAGGGGTAAATCGAATTGAAGTGATTGACCCGATTTGATGTTGCTTGGAAATAATCCGGCTTGACGCCCCAGGTTCTGGCGAACTCGGCTAACGACGGTTGCACGTCGCCCTGGTCATCGGTGCAGCGGGACTGGAGCACCGCCTCTTCTCCCTCCCAATTCCAGGGGAGACGAAACCGGGCATGCGCCATTCGATGTACCGGCTCTTGAAGCTGCGCGTCCTTCCAGCTCCGGCCGCCGTCGGTGGAGACTTCGACCCGGCGGATGGCGCCCCGACCCGACCAGGCCAAGCCGGTGATCTCGTAGAATCCGCGTCCCGGCAGCCGGTGTCCGCCGGAGGGAAAGGTGATGACCGATTTCGGTCCCATCTCGAAATTGAACCAGCGCCCTTTGCCGCCCAGACTGGGCCAGAGAGCAACGTAGCCGGTGCTTTCCATTTTGGTCATATAAGGCCGGTCCACCACCTTGATTCGCCTCAGCCACTTCACGTTGCTGACTCCTTCCCAGCCTGGAACCAGCAACCGGAAGGGGTAACCCTGTTCGGGACGCACCGCCTCGCCATTTTGGCCGTAGGCCACTAGAACATCCTCCATGGCCTTTTCGAGCGGAATGCTCTTGGTATGCTGACCCGGCTCGGCCCCTTCGGCGAGCAGCCAGCCCGCCCCCTTTTGCACGCCGGCCTCCTTCAGCAACAGGGAGAGCTGCACCCCGGTCCATTCGCTGCAAGCGGTTAACCCGTGCACTTGCTGGACGGTCTCCGATTTTCGTCTTCCGAGCACGGTGACCACTTCGATCGGGGAGCTGTTTCCGGCGCACTCGACGAAATGAATCCGAGAAACGGAAGGCAGGCGCTTCAGCTCTTCCACGGTGAAAATCAGGGGACGGTCCACCAGTCCGTGGATCAGGAGACGATGCTGCCGGGGATCAATGTCCGGGGGACCGCTCCGGTAGCGGATCACCTCGAAATGGAGCGCGGCCGGCGTGATGATCCCTAGCGTATCCTGTAGCGGAGTCAATAAATCCGCACGGGCCGCTTTCTCAAAACGGGAGGGCTCGCCGTAAGCGCGGAGGTCTTTGGCGCGTGCTGCGGGTATTTCGGACCCGAGTGTCTGGCCCCTCGCGGACCGTACTGCTCCCACGGCCAAGCCGGCCAGCGCGGCGCCCTCCTTCAGAAATCGCCTCCGACCAGATTGCTTCGAATTCATGGGTACCCTCCAAACCGGAATTTCCGATAATGACCCTTCCCTTCGCCCCAAAATATGCACCCGCCCTCTCCCGGGGTCAAGTAGATTCGAAAGGGCCTGTTTCGGGGTGGCGGCGAGCGCTGGTGATCGTTCACCCTGACACAGTTCTGCGGTGGCATCGGCAGCGGTTTCGAAAATACTGGGCGGAATTGTCGGACCGCCGACGCAAACCAACTCGACCGGCGACTGGCATCGAGACCCGCGAACGGATTCCCACGATGGCGTCGGAGAATCCCCTGTGGCGCGCACCGCGCATTCACGGGGAGTTGCTCAAGAAGTCGGCGGTTTGCATCACCGGCATGAACGACGAGCCGCCTGAAACCCGCGTGGCACCATGGGGATACTGAACCGCTCAGCGATCGTGGCCACGCCCAGGCAACCCTTCGTGGATTGGCTGCATGCGGCGATGTCTTCTGCCGTTGGTTTGACTACTGCCACCATTCGATGTTGACCGATCTCTGCGATGAACCGCTCATCGCTGAATCCGACTGAAGATGGCCCCACTGCTCGACGAGTTGCGCATCGCCACACGATCTGGATTTGGCGAAAGACAACTCCCCAACCGGCCATTTCGATTTTGCTTGACACGGGAGGCACGAATGTATAGGTTTTGGCGGAGCGGAGTCAATATCGGAAATTTCAGTTTAGATCGAAGTTGTGGGGAGGTTGCCATGAAGAGTCCATCCGCCCGCTGGCTGCTTGGCGGAGAATTCAGGTTTGCGGCGTTTCTTTTGGGTGGCTTGGTCATCCTGTTCGGTGTCAAGCTGGCCGGAGCTCAGGTAACAGCTTCGGTTTCCGGGAGGGTGGAGGACGCCTCCGGCGCTGCGGTTCCCGGCACAACCGTCACGGTAAGAAACCTGGAGACCGGGACCTCCCGGTTGGTGTCGTCGGACGATGCCGGCCGTTACCGTGCGCTCTCCCTTCCGGTGGGGCACTACGAAGTGAAGGCGGAAAGGGAGGGCTTCAAAACCGCAGTCCGGACGGGGATCAATCTGGTGGTGGGGCAGGAAGCGGTGGTGAACTTGCGGCTGGAGGTCGGAGAGGTCGTGCAGGAAGTGACGGTGACGGGGGAAGCTCCGTTGGTCAACACGACGACCGCGTCGGTTTCGGGATTGGTCGGTGAGCGGGAGGTGAAGGATTTGCCGCTCAATGGCCGGAGCTTCGACAATCTGATCACCCTCAATCCGGGGACGCTCAATTATAGCAAGTATAAAGCCGGGACTACCGGGCCTTCGAGCGTCGGGAATTACTTCTCCGTGGCGGGCCGCCGCCCGCTGGATAACCTGTTTTTGCTGAATGGCATTGAATACACGAGCTCAACCAATATGGGCCTTTCGCCGGGAGGGGTCAGCGGACAATTGCTGGGCATTGATGCCGTCCGGGAATTCAACACGGCCACGGACACCTATTCCGCCCAGTATGGAAAGCGAGCTGGGGCCCAAGTCAGCATTGTGACCCAGTCGGGAACGAATCAGTTTCACGGCGCGGCTTTCGAATTTATACGCAACAGCGCACTGGATGCACGGAACTTCTTCGATTACCCGAGAGACTTGCGCATTCCTCCTTTTCAGAGGAACCAATTTGGAGGCGCCGCGGGGGGACCTATCCAGAAAGACAAAGTATTTCTGTTTGGCAACTACGAAGGATTTCGGGAACGGTTAGGCACGAGCTTCGTAAGCATTGTTCCCGACGAGCAGGCTTGGCAGGGCTTGCTGCCGAATGCTGCCGGCCAGCCTATTCCTGTTCCCAATCTGGACCCGAGGATGCTACGCTACAAGGAGTTCTGGCCGCTCCCCAACGGGCCCAATTTGGGAGACGGGACCGCCTTGGCCTTCTACAATCCGAAACAAACCATCCGGGAAGATTTCGGCACTGTGCGAGCGGATTATAATGTTTCAGACCGGGACTCCCTTTCCGGAGTTTACACCGTTGATGACGGCGTCATCACGACACCGCAAGGAAACCCCCTGTGGGCCGTAGGCGTCAGCCAGCGCCTCCAGGTCGTTAGTTTGCAGGAAACCCATATCTTCTCACCCACGGTGCTGAACACATTCCGGGCGGGGTTCTCGCGCGCAGGATACTTCTTTGGTTCGTCTCCCTTGGCCCCTGTTCCGGCAAACCTCGCCTTCTTTCAGGGATCAGCGCATGGTAAGTTCACCATTGGGGGCGGTATCGCTACGGCTGGCTCTCAGAACACCACCCGAGTTCTCCATCAACGGAATCTTTTCTCCTACACCGACGATATCCAAATCAGCAAAGGGATTCACCAGATCACCCTGGGAGGCTGGTTCCAGCGAGTCCAGACCAACGACGATGCCGCCAATAGTCAGGGCGGGGGCGCCACGTTTAACACCTTGGCGACGTTTCTGCAAGGGAACGCGTTTTCCTTCATTGGTGTGCTCAACCCCACAGGGCTGGGGTGGAGGACGTGGTTGGGAGCATGGTATCTGGAAGACTCGGTCCAATTACGGCCCCGTCTCACCGTTCGGCTTGGCGTGCGGCATGAATTCGCCAACCTCTGGAATGAGGTGGCCGGAAGGGCTTCCACTTTCGTGTTCGACTCCAATGGCATCGTTGTGACTTCTCCCCGAGTGTCAAAGTCGCCGCTCACCGAAAATAACGCCACGCGGCTGTTCAGCCCGCGAGTGGGCCTGGCTTGGGACCCCTTCGGAAACGGCAAGACCGCGATTCGGACCGGATTCGGGATCTACCATACCCTGAACGACAATCTCGGGGCGGGACTGAACTCGGTCGCTCCCTACAATGATCGGATACAGTTTGACAACGTTTCTTTGCCCTCGCTCGTGCCCATGATTCCGGGCGCCTCGGGAGGAGGGCGCCCGGCCTGCGGCCCAGGCGTTCCCCAACCCTGCCGAGTCACTTCCCCGAGCGGACTACAGGGGAACCTCCAAACGCCAACCATCCAGGAGTGGAATTTCACCGTGGAACAACAACTGAGCCGCAGCCTGGCTCTTTATCTCGGCTATGTTGGGTCCCATGGATACCATAACCTGGTCGCCAAAAGCGCCAACAGCGTCGGGGCACAGATTTGTTCTAACCCGAGCGGCTGTGTCACCGGCGGGATTGGTGCTGCCAGAGGTTTTGTGCCCCAAGGCGCGCAGTACATCCCGGTGGGAACCCGGCCCAATCCTTATCTGGCCGGGGGATCCTTCTTCTGGTTCAGCGACAGCAACAGCAGTTATCATGCGCTACAGATGGAGTTGAAGCAGCGTTTGAGCCATGGCCTGCAATTCCGGGCCAACTACACCTGGTCGAAAAATCTGGATACGGTTGCCGCGGTGGCGGGCAGCCAGAGCTCGAATGGGCCGACAACAATCTGGGATCGGAATGACCTGCGAAGAGATTGGGGCCCATCCAGTCACAATCTCACGCACCAGTCGAGCATCTCCACCAGCTACGAGCTCCCCTTCGGACGCGGGATGAGCGGCGCCGCTGGCAAGATTGCCGGCGGCTGGCAAGTGAATTCGATTATCACTTTGCTGAGTGGTTTGCCGGTTACGCCCAAGGTCGGCGCCAACCGGTCTGGAGACGGGACCGGTTCGACCTCGCCTTTCGAGGAAAGGCCCTCGCCCAACCCAGCCTTTAGCGGCCCAGTGAAGCTTGGAAATATAAAACGATGGTATGACCCGAATGCTTACGTGCTCCCCATAGTGGGAACCTACGGGACTGTGGGGAAAGGCGTAATAACAGGCCCGGGGGTCGCCGAGGTGGATTTTTCCATATTTAAGAGCACGGCCATATCCGAGAGGATCAACATGAACTTTCGTGCGGAATTCTTTAACCTCCTGAACCACGCAAACTTTGCCGCACCCAGTCCAGTTGTATTTTCGGGCAACGCATATAGTCCCTCGGCAGGGTTAATCACGAGGACAACTACTACATCCCGGCAGATACAGTTTGGACTGAAGCTCATTTTCTAACGAAGGACTTAGTGTTTCTTGCTGAACGCACTGTCGGCAGAATGCTGATGCCCGTGCCTGAGAAGTTGTTCGGGCCTGAGGCACCTACGGCGACGGATTGACCTTGTAATGAAGCTGATTTTTGATTACTGGAAACTTAATTCGCCCGGATGCCTACAGCAGGTGAGAGTGAAAACGCTATTCATCGGTCCTGGGATTCTGCGAGAATGCGCTAAGGCGGCAATCGCAGCCCAGAATCCGAAGAGGCAGTGAGGGACAAAATGGCAGAAACGTACGATGTAATTATCGTTGGGGCAGGCATGGCGGGAGGCATTTTGGCGGCCCGGATCGCTGAGCGCGGCATCAATCCACGCACTGGGGATCGGCTTAAGGTCGCGCTGATGGATATGGGACCGTATTTCAAAGGTGATCCCAAGCCCGGTTATGGAATTCCGTCGCGGCGGCAGATTTACGTGAACAGGCCTGGAATGGATGATACAGACCGAGTGACAACTCCCTGGGGCACTATCGCCGGGATCGGAGGCCAATCCCTTCACTGGGGCGCACAAGCGCTGCTGCCGATCGAGGTGGATCACGAAGATTGGGTCAACGAAACCGGGGTTGACTGGAGCTATGACAGATTGACTGACGCCAGGTTCGAGATCACCGAGATGTTTCACATCATGCCTGAACCCGAAGAGGTACTGCCGCCCGGTGCGTTCAAATTCCGCGATGCGGCGATGCAGATGGGTTACAAGGTCTACCGATATCCAGCGGCGAAAGTGAACTGCATCTGGTGCGGACTATGCGCGATGCGTGGCTGCAAGTACGATGCTAAGAGTGGCAGCCTGGTCCGGTATATACCGATAGCGGAGCGGAATGGTGTGGAGATCATGCCAGACACAATGGTAGAGAAGGTCATTATTGAGAAGAAAGGCGCCGGAGGAATAGCGAAAGGTGTAATGTACACGCGGGGCGGCACGACCCAAGAAGCGCGAGCGGAGCGCGTCATTCTGTCATGTAGTAACGCTGGCACGCCGGTGCTGTTATTCAAGTCCGGGTACGGACCCAGGGATAAGGTCAAGGACTTGATTGTGGAGAACCCGAACGTCGGCAAGAATGCGAAATTGACGTTAGAGATTTACGATTACGCAGTATTCGATGAGCCGGTCAAGAGAGCGGACCTGGGCTGGGGTTGCGGCTTTTACTTTCGTGACCAGGGCCCAGGAGGATACATGAATATTATGATCAGAGACGAGTTTGGGACTCACGGCTATAGGGCTACGACTCCACATGAGATGGCTCTCAACCCCGTAGCTCCCGAGTTTGGGAGGGAACACAAGCAATTTATGAAGAAATATCTCAACTTCGGCCACGTACGCGTTAGGCTAGATCGGGAAAATTATGTAACAGGAGAGATTGACGCTCGGGGGCAAGGAATAGCGAATCCGAACCACCCGGAAGTCGTGAAACGTATCCAGGAAGGGAGAGCAATAGCCAGAGAGATATTCCTCAAGATGGGGGCGAGGAGGACATCGGACATCAGTAAGCCAATCGAGCTGAGGGTAACGGCCGGTGCGGGGACTTGCAGAGGAGGATCCGATCGGAGCAATTCCGTCATCAATTCCGATTTTGAGTGTCATGACATCGAGAATCTTTTTATTTGCGATAGCGGCGTATTTCCAAGGCTTTCATCGACTGAAAACGGAGGAGCAACGACAGCTATGATGGCCTGCCACGCCTGGCGGCGTATCGTGGCAAAGCACTTCTCAGGAAGAACGAGCGGTGTGTAGATTTCCGATGATCCTGGGAAAGTGGGAACTCAAGAGAAATCTAACGGCACGATTATAAACCGAACCGAATAGATTGAAGGGTTTACATCCAAGTTTGAGATTTGTTCCCTAACAGGGGGGGAAACGGTTATGGATATGGAGAGCAAGCGCTTGTGTCCAAGTGACATTCTTTTCCAGCAGGACAAGGGAAATATACAGAGCGAAATCAAGCGGGCGAGTTTCCCGCAGGAGGATTTCTTCCGGGGGGGAGATGCAGAGGGGCATACCAACGACACTAGCAACGACGACTTTTCGCGGCGGGATTTCTTGAAGACAGTAAGTCTTACCGCAGCCGCCGCAGCAGTTGGGGCAAATACACCTCTCTTAGCTGCCCCCCCCGTTGACAGGCATGCGATGATCGCAGCGCTCGGCGATGTCCTGATCCCGAGCGATCCCGGTGATCCCGGCTACAAAGATTTAGAGCCTTACAAGATCACAGACGAAGTATTGAAGTCTCTTCCGGGCGTGTCTGACGCAGACCTAGAGCTGTTTCATGAGAGGACGAAGGAGAAGTTTGGAGGAAGAACTTTCTTGGAGTTGGATGAGCGGCAGCGAGCGCAGTTTCTCCGCCAAATCACCGATGGCACCGCCGTCAGTGATGCGAAGGAATTACAAACTTTGCAGCGAGTGTACCGCAATACCCGCCGGCGAGTCCTTACGCTTTACTACTCTAATTTTCCAGAGCATGAGTGGCCTCGGGACAAAACTGGAGCAGCCATTTTGCAGCCTGGTGATCAGGGCCAAATTACCAATCCGAACACCAAACAATTGATCACAGCGTGGGACCAAGTCGGTTATTTTGGTTCTCTGACGTGGGAGGAAGAGGAGCGGCGTCGAACATTCGTAAAGAATATTCACTGGCACGAAGGTTGGAGTCCGTTTGACCACTAGATGCACAATACCTCTTAAGTTGTATAATCGGGCGCACTAGAAACTGAGGAGTAGCCATGCGAACAAAACCAATCCTGGCTCTACTTATAGGCATTGGGTTTCTTTCCCCCCCCCTGGCCACGGTCGCAACTCTCCAGAATGCCAGTGCCGGACAAACCGAAGAAAAGCCGGGCCCGGAACCAAGCAAGACTGACTGGGAGTTGCTTTTCCCTGAGGGAGAGGGCGAAGGCAAGAGCTATGTAATTACTTTATGCCAGCCGTGCCATACCTTGGAACGTGTAGCTATTCAACGCAATGATGCGTCTGGCTGGCGGAGCGTGCTACTTCGTATGAATATCAGAGGCGCGACTCTCTATGAGGAAGATATGGCAATTCTAATAAAGTATCTGGCCGAACAGTTTGGTCCTAATCAGCCGCCTCTAGAAACTCCGTTGGACCTCAATAAGGCTACCATAGAGCAGCTGGCCCTCTTTCCGCAGTTGACCAAGGACGAAGCCACCAAGATCCTGGAAGCACGGAAAAGGAAAGCCTTTAAGGATTTGGCGGACCTCAAAGAGGTACTCTCCGATGAGAAAGTTGCCAAGATCAAGCCGTTTATCGTGGTGCACTAACCGAGAGCATATAGCATGAAAAGTAACAGATTCGCACGAAAGAGGAGGTCTTCTATCAAAGGTGCCGGTCGTGAGGAAAAGCAGGGCTTTTCGGATGGAGTTAGGGTAGTTGCCTTTTGGGGATCACCTTCTCCTTTTTGCCAGATTACTATCCGACCACCTCGCAAGTGTTCACGGGAGGGG
>Ga0156329_1058_pt1 | contig 13253 bp, 13 predicted proteins | sample RifCSPlowO2_12_FD_107977 | JGI IMG/M metagenome (GOLD analysis project Ga0156329, IMG submission 107977) | Acidobacteria bacterium RIFCSPLOWO2_12_FULL_60_22 | reverse complement strand
GTCATCACGAGCGCCGGGACTCTCTTAAAACTCCATCCCGCAATTCCGTAGCGGACGTGTGTCTTTCGATGCAGAACCTTATCCCGCTTTACAACGCTGACGGCGAACTGCAGTGCTGGCTTTCCCAACAACGGATGGCTCGGCTGGACGGGCTGGGCCTCATCCGCATCGTCAGGCACAGGAAGGGCCGGGTAAGCCGCTGCATCATGCATCGGCGTCCCGGTGACCCGCTCCCCATGAATCTGTCCGTTTACCTCGGCACTCGCTACAGCTATTTGGAGCGTCTGGATAGCGGCCGGTTGGTCTGGACACTGCGCAAGCTGCGTCAGACAGGTGCGCACAGTTGGCCCACGTTGGCCTCGGAAGAGAAAGCCGCCATAGTTCCACGACCGTGCTGAGAAAACGCCACACGGCGCGAAACAGGCCAAAATCCGCGCAAGACACGCGAAGAGCCAAGTTCATGGGTCCTTCCTGGGCTTCTCCAGCCGAGGGTAGCCCGATGGCACAATTTCGCCAGCGACAGGCCGAAAAAGAGGTTACCACTTGCCAGGTTACCAGTTACCAGGTTACCAGGTTGCGACACCGTCGATGGCGCAGCAGATCGAGCACTGGCCGATTGATCGGCTCCAGCCCTACGCCGGGAATCCCCGGACCCACTCGGATGAGCAAGTAGTCCAGATCGCCGCGAGCATCGCAGAATTTGGGTTTACGAATCCGATCCTGGTGGACACGAAGGCCGGGATCATCGCGGGCCACGGTCGGTTGCTGGCTGCTCGGAAGCTCGGCCTTACGGAAATTCCGGTCATCGTTCTCGACCACCTGAGCGAGACGCAAAGGCGCGCCTACTGCATCGCCGATAACAAACTGGCGCTGAACGCTGGTTGGGACGAGGAGTTGCTGTCTGCGGAGCTGGCCGAACTGGAGCGCGAAGGGTTTGACGTCGAGCTGACTGGGTTTAGCGATGGGGAGTTGGAAGAAATACTGCATGGCGAAATGGAGATTCAGGAAGACGACCCCGGCTCACTGATTGATAAGTCTGGGGAGCTGCAAAGAAAGTGGTCAACGGCAGCCGGTCAGATCTGGGAAATCCCGAGCAAGACGGTCAAGGGCAAGGCTCATCGGCTGTTGTGCGGGGATTCTACAGTTGAGGCCGACGTCGTTTGGTTGATGGATGGAAAGAAAGCCGTGCTGTTCGCAACAGACCCGCCGTATCTGGTCGATTACGACGGGACGAATCATCCGCACAAGTGGACTGCCACGCACGGGCGGCAGCATCCGGGCGACAAGGACTGGAGCGACAAGTACAGCGACGTGGACAATCCCGAACTGGGCGAGAAGCTCTACGACGCGTTTGTGGACTTGGCCGTCCGGTGTGCGATCACGGAGAACGCGGCGTGGTACTGCTGGCACGCCAGCCGAAAGCAGGCTTTGCTGGAGTCGGTCTGGGAAAAGCATGGGGCATTCGTTCACCAGCAGATCATCTGGGCGAAGGACAGGCCGATTCTCACCCGGTCTTGGTACATGTGGCAGCACGAGCCCTGCTTCTTCGGATGGCGCAAGGGAAAGAAGCCAAAGCGAGTTGCAGAGGACTATCCGCCCAGCGTGTGGCAGTTCCCCACCCAGGCGCCGGGAGAGACGACCGATCACCCGACGCAGAAGCCGGTGGAGCTGTTCGCAATTACGATGCGGCAGCACACGGAGAAGGGAGACATCTGCTACGAGCCTTTTTCGGGCAGCGGGACGCAGATTGTTGCGGCGCAGAGTCTCGGGCGAGTCTGCTACGCGATGGAGCTTTCGCCTCCGTTTGTGGCCGTGGCTCTGGAGCGGATGGCTGAGATGGGATTAGAGCCCAGGCTGGCGAAATGATGGACCCAAGAATCCGCAGAGCGCGCGAGGAACAAGTTAGTCTGGCGGCTCTTCTGAAGAGATGCTGATTCAAAAAGAACTGAGCAGTTCAGCCCGCGTACCCGGTGGGGGCAGGCACGGGTTCTCAAATGAACCGACACTTTATGACCCCTTGGCCGTGGGCGTACATGCTGGGCAGATTGGTAGGGGGGGAAAGGCCAGGGGCGGCACCCCGGCGCAACGTGGGCCAACTGGGGCGCAGAAACCGCCATTCCTCGCGGCTCCCGTGGTATTCCCGCTCGAGGAGGGAACGAAGGCCGTGCTTTCGTTCTTCTGGACGCCAGCCGATACTTTGAGGCGACGGCAGGAACAGGACGGTGTTCCCTATGACCTGTGGGTGAAGCAGGGGCATCTGATCGCCAAGCCCGGCACCACGATGGACTACGGCTGGGTCGCACAGAAGATCGGGGAACTGGCCAGCCTATACGACATCCAGGCCATCGCCTTTGACCGCTGGCGCATCGATGACCTGCAGCGGGAGCTGGATGCGTTGGGAGTGGTAATAACCCTTATTCCGCACGGGCAAGGCTACAAGGATATGAATCCGGCAGTGGAAGCCCTGGAGGATGATCTGCTGGAGCGCCGCCTGCGCCACGGGAACCATCCGGTGCTTTCCTGGTGCATTGCCAATGCGAAGGTAGTGGAAGACCCGGCGGGTCTCCGCAAATTCGACAAGCGGAAGGCCACGGGGCGGATTGACGGCGCGGTTGCGTTGGCAATGGCGTGCAATCTGGCGACCAACATCCCAGACAGCAATCCGATTTCGTACACGGGAGTTCGAAGCGTCGGCTAATGGTTCCGGAACTTCCGTCCGATTTCTTCGGAGCACGTTGGCGGCAGGAGTAAATCCGGTTTCCGGCCGCATTGCGCAATTCTGGATGAAGGCGATGGCCGTGAACCTCAGTGCGTTCTATGCTGGCGGCGAATCGGTTTATGACTGCCGAGGACTTACCAGTTTCATTGTATGAATGGATGAAGATCATCGGCCTGCTGCAGCCGTGGTCGGCTCGCAATGAATCGTTCCGTCAAATGCGGTCGGCGGGAAGCGAACTCGGGCTCAGCCCAGCTCGCGGGCCGGGATCAGCGGCGGCGGGGAAAAACGCGACGAGATCGCGGAAAAGTATTTCTCCTGACCCGGTCGAGCGGTACGGACTGGAGGTAATAGCCGGGCGTGAGCCGGCCGGGCCGCTGGTCAGGCTGGCCTGCGAGCGGCACCTGCGCGATCTGATGTAAGGCCATGGGCGGGGCCTCCAGTGGGAGTGCACCGCAGGGGAGCAATTATAGATCAAGACCATCCCGCCAGTCCCTGCCGAGACGCCGTCGCTGTCATGCTGGATCATTCGCCGCGGCGCTGAATTCCGGGTCCATCGCAGCAGCGGCAGAGGCAAACAAGTGCCCGGAGCGCGATCCCACCGAGCAAGCGATCCAGGCGACAATCCGGGAACTCCGCTCTAAAGGCCACTCTTTACGAAGAGTTGCTGCCGCTCTGAACCGCCAGGGCCACAGAACGCGCTGCGGCTCGAAATGGCGGTTGGAGTCGGTAGCACGGGTCTTTCGCCGCGAGTCTCTTTTCCCTCCTTCCAAAATCAAACCACCCAAATCGCCTATTTAAGTGACGTGACCGTCCGGTGACGTCACTGCCAGATGCGCCAAATACTATCTGCTTGCCGCAATGCCGCTCCGAAGGCGCAACTACCCACGGACGGTCTTGCCCTCGTAGCGAGCGGCAATCGAGCTGAGCTTCAGTCGATGCCGGCGGGCCCCGCTTATCTTCTGCAGGTGCCCGAAGCGGTCCCCTCGACTGTGCTCGGGACAGGCCTCGGTCCAGCCGTTGGCCTTGGCCCAGGCCCGTTCTATCGGCCGCCCCCGAACGTATACGTTAGTTTCACCCGGACTGTCCTCCCGTCCTGGTAAATGATATCTTGTCGATGTTCGTCGCTACCGAGATACCCATACCGTTTATCAAACAGGTTGTAAATGCTTCCTGAAAGCTCAAACCCTCCCAGAAAGCGATTGCTGAGCATGGTAAGATTCGTCAGGACAAAGTCCGGTGCCTTATTCCCAGCGAGCGTGCGGCGGGAACTGGCATAGTGGAGATTCAGGCCTGCGCTCAGCCTTTTTGAAAGGAAAGGGATGAACAAGTTCGCGTTTGCCAGGTGGGCCGGAACATTGTGGAGGACGCTACGCGTGAGCGTATCCATGGGGCGTTCATAGGTGTAGTTGATCTGAGCGCTTCGGCCGGATGGCCAGATGGCATTCAGAACCAGTTGCACTCCTGTTGTGCGCACCGCACCCACGTTCTGGAACTGCAGGAGACCTTCCGGAGTTGCCACTTGGTCAATCAGATGGTTAATTCTGTTCTGGAATATGCTGCCGCTCATTCGGTAATGGTCTCCGGCGTATTGCTCGACAACGAACTCAGCCGTGCGGATGGTCTCCGGCTGGAGCTTGCGGTTTCCTACCTCCAGAGACGAACTCTCATAATACAGCTCAAACGCATTGGGCGCCCGGAATGCGGTTCCGTATAACAACTTCAGCGTAGTCTTCTCGATTGGACTGTAAATCAGCGCCAAGCGAGGGTTGGTCGTGTCCCCGAATGTGGATTCATGATCGTGTCGAAGTCCCATGTTAAGCAACAGGTTGCTTCGAATAGAATATTCATCCTGCGCGTACAACGCCCACACCTTGGATGCACGGCGGTCCTCCAGATAGACAGAAAACGGAGCTACATCAAAGTTGTTCTGCTTCTCCCGAAAGTTATCCCGGTACTCGTTGCCCACGGTAAACCGGTGATGGGTGAGCAGCGGCTTAGAAAGACTAACTTCTTCGCCCCACCACGCTCCGTTAACATAGTCGTGATTTAACGTCACATAGGAGCCGTCCTCTGGATCGTAGTTGTAAGGGTAGTCCCCATCATAGATGTAGCTGTCGAAATAGACACGTCCCGACAAGCTCAACTTATTCCGATATTCGTGCTCATAGGCAAGGTCGACATACCCGCGGCTGTCAGTCGTGTGTTCACGAGAATCGTTGAACACGGTTCCGAAGGAGGCCGTCGGAATACCCTTCTGCCGTGTTCCGTAAACCGCCTGTAACCGTAACCCCTTGTACGACAGATTCGCGAAGAACTGTCCGAATCTGTCGTGATCCGCGTTTTGAGCGATACCGTTGTTTGTCTCTGGAGAATCAAATTCCTCGAAAAACAACTTTTGGGGGCCGTGGCTGCTATAGAAACTGCCGGACAGCAGCGCTTGCCATCCTCGCTTAAACTGTCCCCCGTAAGTGATTCGGGCATAACCGGTGTCGAGGCTGGCCCCAGTTAGGGCAGCCTGCAAACCCCGAGAGAGATCCGCCTTCTTCGTAATGACATTGACCACTGCAAAGAAAGCGTTACTTCCATAGATGGATGAACTCGGGCCATGAATGATTTCGACGCGGTCAATCAAATCCACATCGACAGGAAATTCTGTGCCCAGAAGGGCCTGATTATAGATGTTATCGTTGATTCGGTGGCCATCAACCAGTAACAAGAGCCGTGAGTTGTAGTCGCCCGTGCGTCCGAAACCGCGCACTGCCGAAATGGTGTAGTTACGGTCGTAGGTGATGAAAAAGCCTGGGACGGTTTGCAGAATGGCACCTAGCGATCGATAGCCGTACCGGCGAATGTCTTCCGATGTCACAAGTGTAACCGAGGCGGGCGCTGCGGTAACCTTCTGCAGATACTTGGAGGCGCCATAAACCAATTCCACCTTGACCCTCATGAGTTCTTCCAGGCTGAGGTTCGACACGTCCTGCGATTTCCGGTCCTGGGCCCACAATCGCGGGACCATGAACGCCAGGAGCAAGACCCCGAAGGCACCGCGACGACAAAGCAGACAGGGGCGCAGTCCGGCCATGGCCTTGTTTGCGAACGGGTAGAGCCCGAGGTTGCGGAAGATTGTGCGACCACGGGTGTGCGTTTCCCCACGGCGTTTTAGAAAAGGACCGTCTGACAACCGCAGACTGAAAGACTTAAGGACTCTCCTTGGCCCGCCTTTCGGCTTTTTCGTATGACGCTCTCCAGACGCCTGGGATAAGCGATGGCTACCACCCCATCCATTGCTATCGGTAGTATCGGAAAGTGGCTTCATATTTGTTGTCCTGCGCAAGCAATTTAGGTAAACAACAGGGGGTTACCGTGGCGACTATGGTTTCGGTTTAACCGCCAAGAGCGATCGACGGGGCAATAAGCTTTCGGCCTCTTCCACAGGAAGAGGTTTAGCAAAGAGGTACCCTTGTCCGGACTGGCAACCGAGGTGCAGCAGTTGCTCGGCCTGCTCGAGCCGCTCAACGCCCTCGGCTATCACATCGATCTTCAAGTTTTGAGCGAGCATCACGATACTCCGGATGACTTTGGCCGATCGTTCGTCTTGGCCCAAGCGATTGATGAAGGATTGGTCGATCTTGATGTTATCGAAGGGATAGCGATCCAGACGGTTTAGCGAAGAATACCCGGTACCGAAATCATCCACACTGAGGCCAACGCCAAGATCCTTCAATTCGTACAAAATCTTTGTAGTGGCTTCGCCTTCAGCAAGGAGGACACTCTCCGTCAGTTCGAGTTGCAAACTGTGCGGGGGAACCCCGGTTTCCTGAAGCGCTTTCCGGACACAATCAACGAAGCCGGGGTGATCCAATTGTTTCACAGAAACATTCAAGCTGATCTGTAAGGGAGGATCCGATGGAAAGTTGTCTTGCCACGTCCGAAGCTGACGGCATGTTTCTTCCAGGACCCAAGCGCCAACGGAGATGATTAATCCCGTCTCCTCGGCAATGGGTATAAAGCGCAAAGGCGAGATGAATCCGTAATCCGGGTGCTTCCAGCGAAGAAGCGCCTCGAATCCGAAGAGCTTTCCAGTGTCGAGACGCACTTTGGGCTGATAGTAAAGAGCGAGTTCTTTGTTTTCAATCGCCTTGGGCAGATCGTTTTGCAGTTCGAGCCTTTCCACGGCGTTAGCGCGCATGGCAGCGTCGAATAGTCGACATTGAGAACGCCCCGAAGATTTAGCGCGATACATGGCAGTATCTGCATCGCGCAGGATTTCCGTGGGCGTTTCGTACTGCGGATCTGCCATAGCAATTCCGATGCTTGCGCCAATAAACACCTCTCGGTCCTCCAGCTTGAACAAAGCTCGAAGTCGTTCGAGGATCCGTTCGGCAACGAGGACGCCTTCATCGGAATTCGCCAGATTGGTCACCAAGACAGCGAACTCGTCCCCCCCGAAGCGGGCGACTTCATCGTGACATCCTTTTCTGTCAGAGCGAACTGCATCTTGCAACCGTCTAGCCATGGCTTTCAGCAGTTGATCCCCGACGTCATGTCCCAGCGAGTCGTTGATAACCTTGAAGCCGTCCAGATCGATGAACAGGACAGCAAATGTTTTCGCTTCCGGCTTGCTTGTTTGCTGCAGCAAGGCGGCCACTTTTTCGACGAACAGCACCCGGTTAGGCAACCCGGTGAGCGAATCGAAAGCTTTGCTTGTGGTAATGTCGGACAACGAACCCACCATCCGTCCCGGCGAGCCGCTGGCAGGCTGGACGGTCACGCCACGGCAGAGCATCCAGCGATAGGAACCGTTCTTGTGCTGGATTCTATGCTCGCTGACAAACTCAGCCTTATCCCCTTTCGCCAGGTGTTGGGTGAATTCCGCATCAACGCGGGCGCGATCTTCGGGGTGAATGCGAGAAAGCCATTCCTGTGGTGCGGTCCCGATTTCCTTCTCCTCGTAGCCCAGCAACTCTTTCCAGCGGGTGGAATAGTTGATTTGGTCTGCCTCCCGATTCCAATCCCAAAGTCCATCCTTGGTACCAAGGGCAGCTAATGCGTAACGCTCTTCGCTTTCCCGAAGCGCTTCGTCGGCCTTCTTGCGAAGCAATTGAGTCCTGATCCGGGCAACGGCAACGGAAAAATCGATGGGTTTGGTAATGTAGTCGTTGGCTCCCTGACCGAGCGCCTCAACAATCTGGTCGCTTTCATGGATGGCGGATACCATGATGATTGGGAGTTGTGAGGAGGTGTACGTGGCGCGGAGGGTTTTCAGCAGTGCCAAGCCGCTCGTTCGAGGCATCATGATATCGAGCAGAACTAAATCCACCCGATTGTTCTGGGTCCATTGAAGAGCCTGTTGGCCATCGGCGGCTGTGGCAACCGAATAACCAGCGCGGCGGAAACGGCGAGACATCAAATCCCGATTGCTCTCTTCATCATCGACGACCAGCAACCTTTCGATCTGGGTCTCGGAGTTTGCCGACGGATCGCTTTCTGACGTCTTTAACAGTGCAGAAGAGCCACTGGAATCTTTCATTTCTCCTCCTTGCTTTCCCGAACCGCTGCAGCGGCCTTTTTTCGAAGCAATTGAGTCCTGATCCGGGCAATGGCAACGGGAAAGTCGATGGGCTTTGTAATGTAGTCGTTGGCTCCAAAGGTCAGCGCCACAACAATCTGATTGCTCTCCTGAAGGGCGGATACCATGATGACGGGGAGCTGGGAAGGGGTGTACTTGGCACGGAGCGTCTTCAGCAGTTCCAGCCCGCTTATTCGAGGCATCATGAGATCGACCAAGACCAGGTCCACCGGTTCGTTCTGGAGGCAGCGAAGGGCCTGCTCACCATCGGCGGCCGTGGCAACCGAATAGCCAGCGCGGCGGAAACGGCGGGACATCAGATCCCGGTTCATCTCATCGTCGTCAACAACCAACAACCTTTCGATCCGGGCGTTAGAACTTGCTGCCGCTTCAATTGCCGGCGCCTTTAACAGAGGAGAAGGGCCATGGGGGTGTTTCATTTTCCTTCCTTATTGAAAGCAACCGGCTGAGTCTGGGGTGGAAAGGATACGGTTGCCTGATAGTTTGTTGAGATGTTACCTTCGGAAGTCCTTCTCAGCAGGAGCGTCTCGATCTTGCTCAGCAGGCGGCCGAGGTCAACTGGCTTCGTGTCGTAGTCATCGCAACCGGCCTGCAAGGCACCTTCGCGGTCGCCGAGCATGGCATGCGCGGTCAGCGCGATGATCGGGATGTGCTGCGTGGCCCTACCCGCCTTGAGGCGCCGGGTGAGTTCCCAGCCATCCATTTGCGGGAGGCTCATGTCCATCAGAATCAAATCCGGTGCTTCCGCGTGAGCATCCAGAAGGCCTTGCAGGCCATTTTCCGCGGCAATCACATCGAACCCATGACGAACAAGCCTCCGCAACAGCATGTCGCGATTCAACTCGTTGTCCTCCACCAGCAGAATCTTCGGCATAAGAAAATGCTTACTGTTCTGCAAGCGCTTCCGAATACAGGGAGGAATCCAGGGATTCCGGAACACTTCTTTCTGCTTCCGCGGGGATGCGGATGGTAAACCTCGATCCCTTCCCTAGTTCGCTGGCAAAATCAATTTGCCCACCCATCAACCGACAGAATCTCTCGCTAATGACCAAACCCAAGCCCGTGCCTCCGTACTTTCGTGTTGCCGAAGAGTCGACTTGGGAGAATGGTTTAAAAAGTTTGTCGTGATCTTTCGACGCAATCCCGACCCCGGTGTCGCTGACATGCCAGCAGATCCATTGCTTGCCGTCGGCGACCTCCCGGCAAACCTGCAGCGTAACCGACCCGTTCTCAGTAAACTTGCATGCGTTGCTGAGCAGGTTCAGCAAGCTTTGACGGAACCGCGTCAAGTCGGCAAAGAACGTGCCGTTTTCCTCGCACTGAACCACCAGAGTGTTCCCGTTCTTTTTTGCCAATGGCTCGACTGTGGCTACTACGGAGCTGACAACAGAGGGAATCAGCAATGTCTCCATGTGGATTGCTATGCTTTCGGCCTCGATCTTGGATAGATCGAGCACATCATTGATCAGTTCAAGAAGGTGCTTGCCGGCCGCCTGAATTTTGCGCAGGTCAGGGACCGCTTCCAGAAGGCTTTTTTCCCCAGCTTCCTCTTCCAGCAATTCGCCGTAACCGATAATGGCGTTCAAGGGAGTGCGCAGTTCATGGCTCATGTTGGCTAGAAAAGCGCTCTTGGCGCGATTGGCCTCTTCGGCGATATCCTTGGCAGCTACCAGTTCTCGGGTGCGTTCTTTCACCCGCGCTTCGAGCGCATCCTGCGCCCGCGTCAAATTCTCATCGCGGTTGTGGATCTGCTCCATCATTTCATTAAAGCGATCCACCAAGACCCCCAACTCGTCCTTGGATTCCTTTTCAGCTCGGACTGCGTAGTTGCCTTCCGCTGAAACCTGGCTGGCGGTGTCGGCCAGTCGCATGATCGGATTCGAAATAATGCGCTGTAGGAAAGAAGAAACAAACAAGGCGGCTAGCAAGGAAAGCCCGAGAACAGAAACAACGATCCACGCGTATTGCGCGAGGTGGTGGTACATCTCTTCCAAGCTGCTGTTCAGATACAACGTGCCGACTTGTTTTCCGTCGAGCAACACAGGGCGCACCAGGATCAGCTGTTTTTGGTGGAATACCGTCCCGGGCAGGGGGGGGAGCGTAGGAACCCGATCCGCCATCCCAGTTTGGACATACTGAGACAGGATCACACCATCCTTACCATATATGGCGCCGGCAATTATTCTGGAATCCCCCTTCAGGCCTCCTAACACTTCCGAAGCCGCCTGCCCATCGTTAAAGGCCAGGGGCGCCGCCGAGCTTTCAGAGACAAGTTGTGCGATGGTTGACAATTCTTGAGCTGCCGCCCTACGATAAACAATCCACTCGTAGACTACGAATGCGGAGCAGGCAAACAGGAGTGCAATTCCAGTGGTCACCATGATGATGGTGATTAGTTTGCGGCGGATGGAGAGGTCTCTTAGTGCGACCACGTTCGTCACTCCTGCTTCAAAACTACCTGAGGGCGCAAAAGTGCAAGTCGGAGCAGCTTATAACTGATCTTTAGTCCTGCTCGCTGGGCGGCTTCCAGATTGATTTCAAAGCGGATCTGCTTATCTTCGATTTTGAATCCGATAACGCCGCCTAGCTCTGTGAAATCCTTCATATCCCCGATAGTCAGGACACTGTTGCGGCCGATTGCGTCAGTGATCTCCGACATTCGTTTTCTTTCTGACTGCGATACAAACAATATCTCGCAAGGCTGGAGTTCTTCCTGACTTGCAAACCGCCGGATCTGTATTCCTCTGCCCTGGGCAGTCTTCCCTCGGAAAGTGTTTTCGAGAATCGGACCAAACGGGTCATCCCCCAGCACACCGACTACAATGGGCGAACTCGGCGAGACTTGTTTGGCCCATTCAACGAACAACGCGAAGTTGTAGATCATGGCAGCCTTGACTTCATACTCAGGCACTGAATCCGGAGCAATCGCGCGCACGCTAGACGTGAAAACCAGGACCGAAATCGCAAGTGCCACCACCAACCTCTTCTGACTCGACTGGCTCGAAATCACGCGGTTCCGACCTCCGATGGTATTATTCTCTTTCGAACTTTTAGAGGAAGCCGCAACAAACGGTCCGGGATACAACAACCCCATCCGAGTAGGTCAGGCAATCAATGGGCCAAGATTTCAAGATCAGGGAATGGCTCAGTAACTCCCTACTTATCAGTTGGTTAGATGTCCAATGTACTTTGAAATTGGGAGGGATGTCGGCGAGAAGACTTGGGCTATTTCGGGAATTCTGTTCCAAAACAATGCACCGGAGGAATCCGTACATCGCCAAACTCTGCGCCTCTTGACACGCAGTGTGAAGGGCCTGTGCGGTCTGTTGGAGTTCCCTCCACCGTCTCCGCAGGGTGAACCCCTTTGTTCGACGGCTTCCTCGGTATTATGGGCGTATCCGACTTCTCATCCGCTTTGGTGGCGGGATTACGGCTCTGCACCTTCCCCGCCCCGTCCGCATCTTCCGACACGGACACGGATGAGATCTCCCAGCTTCTGCGCCAGAGACTTCCCGACATGCCTGGGGTCAGCAATTCGAAAGCCGGTCACGTTCGGAGACATTGGGTCCAGGATTCCCCCTCCCGCAGCCCCTCTATCACATTTGCTTTTTGTAACTTAGGGCTCTTGAAACCCGTGCGATCGGACGATAAGAACAGTTGAGAGGAGTGAAATCTGCGTTAGTACGTGTGCCTGGGCGGACAACTCAAACGAGGGGGATCTCTGTAAGAACGCTTCTCGTTGAACCTGTTTGCCTACGCTCAAAATGCAACTGAGCGAAGTCGCATTCTGGTGCAGGAAAAGGTGCTCAGTGAGGACGTCTAAGCGACACGGAAGGCTCATCGGAACCGCTGGCCAGGACCCGCAGCGTATCCTTCTCCGGCTTGCCTAGTTTACAAAGCAAATTCGGAAAAGCCGGAGACATCTCGAAACCGTCGGCAGATAGTGGGGGCGGTGTTAGAGAGGCTATCTAGGTGCTGGATGCTAAAAGGAACTGCCTCGATATGATTCAAATGGTTGTGTTTAGCTTGGATAACCAGCGCTACGCCCTGCCTCTCGCCGCGGTAGAAAGAATAGTTCGTGTGGTCGAATTCACCTCTTTACCCAAGGCTCCTCCGATTGTTCTCGGCATCGTCGATATTGGCGGACGAATCGTTCCAGTCGTCAATGTGCGCAAACGCTTTCGCTTGCCGGAAAAAGAGATTGAATTAGAGGATCACCTAATCCTGGGCCAGACCGGGCGCCGCCCTGTGGCGCTTGTCGTGGATGAGGTTAGCAGTGTTGTGGAACGTCCTGACGGAGAGGTGATCGCAGCGCAGGAGATTCTTCCCGGCTTGGAGTATGTGCAAGGCGTAGCCAAGCTCGAGGACGGTTTACTCCTCATTCACGACCTTAACAGGTTTCTCTCTCTGGAAGAGGAAGAAACACTGGATAAGGCAATGAGAGAAATTCAGCAGGCGGGAATTGACTACTATCGTTTCTGACATCTTGCTTCCCCGCCTCAGCGACTTCGTTGCCGCTCAGATGGGCCTCCATTTTCCGACGGAACGCTGGCGGGACCTCGAACGAGGCATTCGTTCAGCCGCGCGAGAGTTCGGTTTTGCCGATGCAGAAGCGTGTGTCCAATGGCTACTGGCCTCGCCATTGACAAGGAGCCAAGTAGAGGTTCTGGCAAGCCATCTAACGGTAGGAGAAACATATTTTTTCCGTGAAAAGAGAACTTTTGCGCTCTTAGAGGAACACATCCTTCCTGAATTGATCCGTTCGCGGAGAGGGATGAACCAACATTTGCGGATTTGGAGCGCGGGCTGTGCGAGCGGCGAGGAGCCCTATTCCATTGCGATCTTGCTCCAAAAGCTGCTTCCCGATGTGGAGCGCTGGAACATCACGATCCTGGCTACAGACATCAACCCGCGTTTTCTTCAGAAGGCGTCACAGGGTATCTA
>Ga0156329_1012_pt1 | contig 13316 bp, 11 predicted proteins | sample RifCSPlowO2_12_FD_107977 | JGI IMG/M metagenome (GOLD analysis project Ga0156329, IMG submission 107977) | Acidobacteria bacterium RIFCSPLOWO2_12_FULL_60_22 | reverse complement strand
GCACCGGTGATGCGGCGTATACTCCCTCCCTTGCCCGCTGCGTCCAGCCCCTCAAACACGATGATCAGCGATCGGTTGAAGAACTTCTTGTGACGGGTGAGCAGGTTCAACTCACCCTGGTATTTCTCGATCTTGCGCTTGTAGTCCTTGTGAGTGAGCTTCTGTCCATAGTCAACGCTGGAAAGCACCGTACGGCCGTCTAGCACGGGCTCAGGAATTGACGCTACCTCGGTGACGGCGCGCTTCCTTCCGGCAAGGCGTTCCCGGAGTGCATCCAGAAGGGTGCGCCCGACCGTCAAATATCGGTAGTTGGGATCGGTGCCCTCGACAACGATCCACGGCGCATGGCCGGTGCTGGTTTGGCGCAGCGCGGCTTCCGACACCTTTCGGAATTTGTCATACAACTTGAAGCGCTTCCAATCCGTATCGGTCACCCGCCATCGGGTCTTGGGGTCGGCCTCAAGTTTTTTGAGACGTTTTGCCTGCGCTTTCTTGGACAGGTGAAACCAGAATTTGAGGATCAATGCGCCTTCGTCGACCAGCATGCGCTCGAAGCGTACGATCTCGTCCGTCGCAAGTTCCATTTGAGCGTTTTCGATTTCGCCCATGACCCGCTTGACGATGGGATCGGTGTGCCAAGCTCCGAACAGGATGCCGATGTGGCCTTTCGGCGGTAGCGCGCGCCAGTAGCGCCACATTCGCGGCCGTTCCCGCTCCTCGTCCGACATTTCGCCGAACGCGTGCGTAACGATGTGACGCGGGTCCATCCATTCGTTCAGGATGTTGACGGTTTCACCCTTGCCTGCGCCATCCACACCGCCGATGACGATAATCACCGGAAAGCTCTTCTGTGCGAGTAGATCGTACTGGGCTTTGAGCAGTGCTTCGCGCAGCTTCAGTTCCGACCGGTCAAACTCCCGGTCCGAGATACTATGACCGACTTCAGCAGATTCAAACATAGAAGGCCTCTGAAAGAGAATGACCAGAATTTCCTTTTGATCTCCTGGCCGAAGAGATTGTACTCCCAACTGCTTTCGTTGCAACTGCATTTTTGATCCTGCCTGCCACCAGTCCCCCAGAAACGGCCAGTCCTGCCGCTTCCGGGGCCTCGTAAGTCTCTGGCTTGACGAAGACGGCGAAAGGCGCCGTTTTTGGCGTTACGCACGGCTTGAAAATCCCTTGTAAGTCTTTGAAAACTAATATTCACCGAAGGCTGCCCCTACCAATAACTCGAATGAGTTGAGAGGATTGAGGTTAGCAATGTAACCTGATAAACTCTCCGGTGTCATGCAAACTTCGTTTAACGGACCAGAACACATCGAGTACTTGGGAAGATACGCCGGAGCCGAGAAGGGTTCAACCTCGCAGGTCCCATCGCGACGGAGAGGACGAAGGGGGCTTGGTACCACAGCTGGCGCTGGGTTAGCTGGGACGGCAGCACGCTGGACGTAGCGGACACCAAGGAAAACCAGCGAGCCTTCGGGCGGCCCGGATCAGGAAACGATCGACTTCGAGGCTAAAGTGAACAGCATTGGGGCTAGCAGCAAAATTCTGCTGGGGGTGCTGCTGTGGACGGGAGCCCTCAGCGCGCTGCACTTTCGGCTCAACGTGGACTGGTCCTCCGTGGCGAATGACTGGATCGAGGAGAGCCAGCGCAAGCTGAATGTGGCCTATATCCCAGTCACCTGCCACCTGACCTGCCCGGTAACCGACTATATTTCCCGCCACTCGAAGTCCGGAAATATTTTCCTCCCCAGGATGTTTCAGGGCTTCCCGGAGATCAAGGAAGCGCTGATCTCGAACAAGATGCAGGCGGGATTCATGGTAGCGCCGATGGCCATTGCCCTGCGGTCCCAGGGCGTCCCGATCCGGATTGTTTACCTGGGCCATCGGTACGGCAGCGCGATGGTCGTGCGAAAGGACGGCCCGGTGAAAACCGTCGCCGACCTGCGCGGGCGCACCCTCGCCATCCCCAGCCGCTTCTCCGACGAGCGCCTCCTGGCTTTCCGCGCGATGAAGCAGTTCGGCCTAACGGCGAAGGATTTGAATATGGTGGAGATGCCTCCTCCCGATGTGGCCGGGGCGTTGGCCGTCGGCGCCATTGATGCTTTCGTCATGGGCGAACCGTATCCATCGCAAGCCGAGATGGGCGGTTACGGCAGGGTTCTCTTCCACGCCAGGGAGTATTGGCCGGACTACACCTCGTGCGTGCTGGTGGTGCGTCAGGACGTGATCGAAAAGCGGCCGGAAGCCGTGCAGGAGCTGGTGGACGGAATCGCCCGGTCGGGGTTGTGGCTGGAGAAGGGACGCCCGTACCGCGAGGACGCGGCGGATTTCGTGGGCCGCTTCTACTACCGCCAGGCTCCGGCGCTGCTGCAATGGGCGCTCACCAACCCCCTGGACCGCGTGATGTACACTCCGCTCTCCCCCTACAAGGGTGATTTCGATCTCATCCGGGACTTGATGATCGAGACCGGAGTGCTGGACCGCACGATTGAATTCGAAGAGTACGTGGACACCACCTTCGCGGAGCAGGCCCGGTTCCAGACCGCGTGGTCTTACGAGCCCGGCAGCCGAAGCGCGGAGTAGCGCCACGCTGGTTTTTCCCGTGAGGGCGTTTACGAGGCGCGAAGCGTTTAGCCAAGCTGGTCCAGGGAATCCAGTAGGTCTTTCATTTCCCCGTCGCTTATCCCTTCCGAAGACGTTTTAGATGGAACCTGCCCGAATTGCGCCGGATCGGGGCCGTCAGACGCATCGGTCCCCGTCCAGGGATAGTTTTCTCGCGCCAGCCATAGAAGCAATTCATGCCCATTATCCAGCGGCTTCAAGAATTGAATGGCCGTCAATTCATCCTGCACGCGGATCACGCGCCCCGGAACCTCCAATGGATTCGGGTAGCCGGCGACCTTCGCGTGGATTGTCATTTCCCTCCCCTCCGCCAAAGCGACGCCGCTGCGAATGAGCATCCCCCCCTGTCCGAGATTGACCAAGCCGCCCGAGGTTTCCACGGAGCCGCTGCGGAGCTTCACCTCCCCGCGGACGATATAGCGCCGGTAACGCCGCCGCTCGTTTTGGACAACCGAGTCCATGAACTTGCTGCCCTCCCTAAGGAAGCACCCGTATTCCCCCATTCGTACTCATCGGCAGAACTGCGGCTGACTTTAGTGGTTTTTGCGCCGCTCGGATCAGTTGGCGGATCGGTTTGGTTACAGCCCGCGCTGCCGTCCCAGAAGGGCCACGGTGATTTGAGCTTGACGGCACAGAGCGGGTCGCGTAGCCTTTTTAGACAACGGGGAAATCGAAATTAGGAAATGCCGGGTCATGCGGATCCCCTGCGGAGGGCGGGTTGCTATGTTTACACGTATGTCCACACGATTGACAGTAGGGATTGTTGTTTTGGCGGCATTGCGGGCTTCGTTCGCCTTGGCTCAACTGCCGACTGCGGCAATTTCCGGCATCATCCGCGACAGCAGTGCCGCGGCCATTCCGGGAGCAGCGGTAACGGCAACGAATCGAGAGACGGGTCTCGCGCGAACTACGCACACCAGCGGGGAAGGTTACTATAAGCTGGCGGCGATGCCGGTGGGCGTTTACGACGTCAAGTCGGAGGCTCCGGCGTTCCGGGCCGAAGTGAAGCAGGCCCTGCGGTTGGAGGTGGGGCAGGAAGCCGTTCTGAACTTTACGCTGGCCGTGGGGAGCATCCAGGAGACTGTGACCGTTACGGCCGATGCAGCCCTGGTGGAAACCACGAGCGGCAGCCTGGGCGGGGTGGTGAATGAAGAGCGGGTGGCGGACCTCCCGCTGAACGGACGCAATTTCAACCAGCTCGTGTTTTTACAGCCGGGAATCACGGCCTACCGCACCAATTCGGCCACCAGCACGCTGGCGGTGGGCCTGCTGTTTAGCAGCAACGGCGCCCCCATCCGCTCGAACGCCATCCTGCTGGACGGGGCCAGCATTCTGGCAGCCTCGGGGGTGACGGGAGTCAGCGTCACCGGCTCGATGCTGGGAGTCGAGGGCATCCGAGAGTTTCGCGTGATTACCAATTCCTTCCCGGCCGAATACGGCATGAGCATGGGAAGCCAGATGACGATCGTCAGCAAGAACGGGACCAACGAATTCCACGGCTCCCTGTTTGAGTTCGTCCGCAATAGCGCGCTCGACGCGCGAAACTTCTTTGACCGCAAGACCGTCCCCAGCAACCCCCGCCTTCCCGCTTTTCGCCGCAACAATTTCGGGAGTGCCTTGGGCGGACCCCTCCGGCGAGACCGCTCCTTCTTCTTTCTGACCTATGAGGGATTGCGGGAACGGCTGGGCGTGACCCAGGTGCTCAACGTGCCCACGGCGGCGTGTCAATCGCGTGTCAATCGCTTGACAACGTGGTAATGGTGTGGTATTTTTCCCCACAGAATATGGCCAAAGAACTTCCATACCTACCAACGTATAAGAATCTGCCTCTTCTCTTTGAGAAAATTGAGAAGGCCAGAGTGCCGGATGCCTTAACGGTACGGTATCTGAGCGACACCTTCGGACTCAAGAGCACAAACGACCGGGCGATGATCCCGCTCCTCAAGAAGTTGGGCTTCCTCGACGCCAGCGGAAAGCCCACCGAAGAGTATGCGCGTCTCAAGAACAAAGATTTCGCCAAAGCGGCGATTGCGGAAGGCATCAAGCGCGGCTATGCGCCCCTGTACGAAGCCTATGAAAATGCCCACGAATTGCCATCTGACCAGCTTAAGGGGCTTGTCGCCCAAGTGAGCGGAACAGAGGAGGGCATGACGAAGGTGATCGCTGGGACGTTCAATGCTTTGGTGAAATTGGCGGACTTCAGCAAGTCGGTAGCTCCAGCCCCCGGGAACAACGGACAACAGGATGAGTTGAAAGTGAAAAAAGCGGCTGTACAGCCGTCTGTGCAGCCGCCAGCGCAGCTTCCCAAATTCAGCCCGGAATTCCGTTTCAATATTGAAATCCACCTGCCCGCAAACGGCACCGAGGATACCTATCTCAACATTTTTAACGCTTTGAGGAAAGCTCTCGGATGAACGACCGATTGGCACTATTCTTGATGATGGGGCAAACTGCCCAACGGGGCATTCGCAGCTTGCCCAACACGGTGCCTCAGACCCGGCTGCTAATCTCAGAGGCTTTCAATGTCGCTGAAGTGTTGCCGGTAGAGACTCGCGAGGGCTTTGATGTGGCTGAAACATTCAAACTGTTCTACGTTTTTGAAAACTATTTACGTGACTTCATCCTAAATGTCCTCTCGGAGGCGGACAAGGATAACTGGTGGAATGCTGTACCGAAGGACGTTCAGAGCAAGGTCGCCGAGTATGAGAATACAGAGGAGATAAAGCAGTGGATGAATCTCAGCCCGCGAGGGAAGTTAGCCCTTACGACCCTACCCCAACTTCTACGCATCATGGATGAGGACAACAATTGGAAGACTCACTTTGAGCCGTTAGTGCGGGACAAATCCCTAATCAGCCAAACCCGGCTGATTGTGCACACCCGAAACACCGTGTGTCACATGAGCCCGGTGACCGCTGAGGAGCACGAACGCGTGCAGCAGGTCATGCGCGATTGGTTCCGAGTGATCGCCCCCTAGTATTTTCCAAAAGCCTCACGGCCCGACCGGGTCTTGGAGCGCAAGACCAGCGACATCATCTTGGGAGGTTCCAACCGGTACTTTGACCCGGCGGCATTCACGATTCAGCCTTTGGGTTTTCTGGGCACGTCGGGCAAGAATGACCTCCAAGGACCGGGGATGGCAAACCTGGACTTCTCCGTGATCAAGCAGACCCCCCTGCGCTGGTTCGCAGAGGGAGGAAGACTGGAGTTCCGCGCCGAGGTCTTTAACCTCCTCAACCGGGCGAATTTTAATATCCCGAACGCAGGCCGCACCGTCTTCACGGCGGATGAGACCCGGGCAACTCCCGCGCCGCTGGTCAGCGCCGGGCAGATTGACCGGACCGTTACGTCATCCCGGCAGGTCCAATTTGCCTTGAAGCTGGTGTTCTGAGGTCTAACCAGAGCCCAGCGAGAAAGGATCGGAGATGAAGAATACAGGGATCGAAAGAACTTCCTGCCGAATGCGCCGGCCGTTTTTCTGTTGGTTGTACTCCTGGGCGTTTCGGCTTTCGCCCAGTTACCGACCGCTACCCTCCTCGGGGTAGTCAAGGACGGCAGCGGAGCGGTCGTGCCGGAGGCTACCTTGACGGCGCGCAACGTGAATACGGGGCAGAGTCGAACCACCGTCAGCGATCGCGACGGCTCCTATCGGTTCTCCGCGCTGTCGGTCGGGAGCTATGAAATCCAGATCGAACACCCCGGATTCCAGTCCGAGACCCGGAGCGGCCTGACGCTGGTCGTGGGACAGGAAGCGGTGGTGAACTTCGTTCTGCAAGTCGGAGCCATGGAGCAAAGGGTGGACGTTACGGCCGATGCTCCGCTGGTGAACACCACCTCGGGTTCCCTGGGCGGCCTGGTGGATGAACGGAAGGTAGCCGATCTGCCGCTGAACGGCCGGAATTACATTGATCTGACGCTGCTCCAACCGGGGGTTCAGCAACACAAGAATTTCAATCCCACCTCCGTGATCCGGGGGAGCTTTTTGAGCAGCAACGGCGCGCCGCTGCGTTCCAACAACTATTTGCTCGATGGGGCCAGCATGGTCAACGCCTATGCGGCCGCCTCGGCTTCGATTACGGGCAGCACGCTGGGAGTCGAAGGGATACGCGAGTACCGGGTTGTGACGAACTCCTTTAGCGCGGAGTACGGAATGACGATGGGGAGCCAGATGATGATTGTCAGCAAGAGCGGAACCAACCTCTTCCATGGCTCGCTCTTTGAATACCTTCGCAACAGCGCCCTGGACGCCCGCAATTTCTTTGACTACAAGACCAATATCTCCCCGCAACGCCTGCCTCCGTTCAAGCGCAATAACTTTGGAGGCTCGTTCGGCGGGCCCATCCGGAAGGATTCGACCTTCTTCCATCTGGTGTATGAAGGTGTGCGGGAACGCCTGGCTCGGCTTTTGACCGGACCTATCACTTCAGCACCTTCGGCTTTTACGTTCAGGATGACCTGCGAGTCCGGCCCGGCCTGACCTTCAATCTCGGACTGCGCTACGAGTTCACCACCCAGCCTCAGGAGGTTCGAGGCCACGGCTCCGCTCTGCGCGACATCCAGCACGATGCCAGCCCCACTCTGGGACCTCCCCTACAAAACTCCTCTCTCCGCAACCTCAGCCCGCGGTTTGGCTTTGCCTGGGACGTGACCGGAGATTCCAAGACGGCAGTCCGGGGAGGGTTTGGCCTGCTCTATGATATTGCCAGCCTGGGAAGCGCGCTCCATCAGGGCATCAGCGGCACCGCTCCCTTCTCCACCCAAAGCACTGTGACGAGCACGCCGGCCAGTCCTCTCACCGTCGTTCTCCCTCTGTTCTTTCCGCCGGGTACCGCCGGGAGAGGTCTGCGGGGCCCGGATTACCGGATGCAGCAGCCGCACCTCCTGCAATACAACCTGACGGTAGAACGCCAGTTGCCGCTCGACATGGCCGCTACAATAGCCTACGGCGGCTCTCGCGGGATCAACCTCGTCCAGGTGAAGGAAGGGAACCCCACCGTTCCCCGGATTCTCCCCGACGGCCGCCAGTTCTGGACGGGAAACGAGCCTCGCACCAACCCGTTCTGGAATGAAATGACCCTGATGACCGCCGGAGGCAACTCCTGGTACAACTCCTTACAGTTCGGAGTCACCAAGCGACTGAGCAACGGCCTCCAATTCCAGAGTTCTTACACCTGGTCGAAGCTCATGGATGAAACACAGGGACAATTGCCGGCGGACAACAACAACAGCAGTCCCGCCTATGGAGTCGATCCGACTCACCGGGAAGCAGACCGTGGGTTGGCATCGTTCGATCTGGCCCACAACTGGCGGCTCAACGCGATCTACCGTTTGCCGGGACTGACTTCCGCCAGGACTCTCGGGAAGGTTCTCAATGGCTGGTGGATGAGTGGAATCTTGTCCATCCAAAGCGGGTATCCCTTTACCGTCGTCTTGAGCAGCAACCGCTCGCGCGCGCGGGTCAATGGCGGCGCTGCCAACATTGATCGGCCGGACCTCGTCCCGGACCGCAGCTTCGATGCCATGATCCTGGGCGGCCCTGCCCGGTATTATGACCCCACTGCGTTCCGGATTCCGCCGATCGGCTTTCTGGGAACCGCCGGGCGGAGCATCTTGCGCGCGCCGGGCTTCGCCACCCTCGACTTCTCGCTGGCAAAGGATACGGCCTTCGGATTTCTCGGGGAGAGCGGGAAACTGGAGTTTCGCGCGGAGTTTTTCAATCTCCTGAACCGCGCGAACTTCTCTTTGCCGAACCGAACCGTCTACTCGGCCCGGGCCGACGTGGAAGCTCCTCTGGCAAATGCCGGAAGAATTAGTGCCACGGCCAGCACCTCGCGCCAGATTCAATTTGCGCTGAAGTTGACCTTTTGATCGTGCCGCAAGCAGAGCCAAGAAAGGACCGTGGCGCAGCCGGAGGAACTCTCGCCTCTCTGTTAGCCCAACTGGAAAGTAAAAACAGCCTATTTCGAACTTTGGATACGCTGCCGGAACTCCAGGAACGTGGGGTGCAAGAGATTCTCATACCCTGCGGGGAGTTCCTTCTCGAAGGTCTGGTCCACCCAGGTGATCTTCGGGCCCATCATCGTCATCAGCACCCGGGTTTTGTGAATTTGGTCTTCCGGCGCCGTAAAGTAATCTTGGTCTACAATCATCAGATCCGATAAATATCCCGGCTTCAAATTGCCAATCACATCCTCACGCATCAGGTACCTTGCTGACCAAATTGTCACTGTCTTAAGTGCTGTTGCCCTGTCCACTGCTTCCTTGGCGTTATATACCTTTCCGCGAAAGTTTCTCGTTACCAGAAACTCCACCTCGTCAAAATAAGGATGGTCTTCCGTAGGGATTCGGTCCAGGTTGATCGTTACCGGGACACCGCCTTTGACGAAGCTGTTGATCAGAAACAGCCAGTCTTCCACTTCGCGGCCAAACATATCCATGATCTCGTCCGCCTGATAGATGTACAGGGGAGTCACTGCCGGTATCATTCCGAATTCCTTCAGTTTCTCAATTTGATCTGGCCTGGCCAGCAGGACGTGATCGAAGGTAATTCTCATCTTTCTCACGTCCTCCATCGTCAAACCGGAAGACTTCATCCCCTCGCGGACGGCTTCCATGAGCAAGTCCAGCGTCATATCTGCGGCGCCATGAATCCCCGCGACCCGCACGCGGCTGGCAACCATCCGTTTGATTCCCTCTCGCATCTGGGAACCCGGCATCAAACCGCAAAATGCCGAAAAGTCTTTCGCGTATTCTTCCTTCACTCGAGCCGAGGTGCACAATACATGCGCGAAGGGCAGGTCCGGCGGCCCTTCGGCGCCTACCCCGATGTTCCAGAACAAATCCGTGCCGATGTTATTGAAGTCGCCCACCAAGGAAAACGCGCGCGGGGCGGCATCCGTGCCCAGTAACCTGCGCATTAAATGATGCGACCAGCCATACCGAATCGGAGCCTGCCCGGTTCGTGCCAGCTCGGCTTCGGCAGAAAGATCGGTGGGATAATCCACCCTTCCCCCTATGCTGGTGGCTCCATACTTGGCAATTTCCAGCATGACGTACTTCAAGCTCTGCTTAAAAGCCTCGAAATTTTTGGCGCCAATGGCTTCTACTCCTACGTAGAGGCGCATGGATACAGCCATGGAAGGATCAAAGCCCTTTTTCTCCATGGTATTAAATAAGGCAGCGATATACGGGTCCGGATCACTGTCCCGAATCGCTTGCAGGGCTATACTGTTGGCCGTAATCGGATGGGGAATGAAATCGGAGGCAACGACCGCCGAATTATTCGGCACAACTTTGTCCAGCCATTCCTTATTAATTACACTGCCCATCAGATTCATGCCCTGCCGGGTCAACGTAACCATAATCCACTTGTCTTTTCCCGGGCCAAGCTCGGCCGCGGCTTTCTTGAGCTTAGCTTCCAGGCTCTGCACGATCTCCATCGGAGGATTCTTCAGCACCGGCCCCCAGCCGTAGAAAATGTCCGGCCGGTTCTCCGTGATCTTGTCATCCGGGCCTGGGACAAAGACGAGTTTGACATTCGGAAAAAATGAGTCATACCGGAAGTAGTGGATCCACTCGTGCGGATGGTTGTGATTGTCAACAAAACCGGGCAAGACCGTCTTGCCTTTCAGGTCGATGGTTACTGTTTTCGGCCCTTTCAACCTTAGGATTTGTTGATCCGTTCCTACTGCGAACACTTTGCCGTCTCGAATGGCAATCGCCGGATGGAAGACGAGGCGTTCCCTCATCAACGGACCGTCGAAGGTCAGTATCTTTCCATGGAACAACACACTGTCAGGATAGTTTATTAATTCTGCAGGAACCTGAGCTTGAGAAGCTGGTACAATTCGAAACAACGCTACCAGAAGCAACGCAGGAATGACTTTTGCGGTCACTTTTTACTCCTCACTTGTCACGGATCACTGCTCCGGAGGACCGCCAGCGGACTTACCGCAACTCACTCAAAATCCGCTCAGCTCGCCGGGCAGCGTCGCTATTGGGATATTGACTCACTACCGCGTTTAAGAATTTCCTGGCTTTGTCATCGGCATCGGCCAGAGCGTATGCCTGGCCGAGACCGAGCAGGAAGGTGGGCTTGCTCTCGCTATTCGGGAATTCCTTGGCGCAGCGTTCAAAGACCTTCGCGGCCTCCTTGGATTCCCTCAACTCGATGTAATTCCATCCCATCGCTGCCAGAATCTGTTCTCTCTGGCGCGGCTCTTTCTTGGCCGGATCGGTCTTGAGCGCCCTGCTGTAGTATTGATTGCTCCGCAGGTACAACCCGGCCTCCCGAAGCTCTCTCCCCAGACCCTCCAGAGCTTCAAAGTTGCCCTTATCCTCAGCCAGGACTTGATGGAGGCGGTTGATGCGGGCCATATCGCCCGGCAAGGCTTTCAGGAGTTCGGTGATTTCCTCGGCATCCAGGATACCCTCGTGGCGGAAGAGCTCCGTGCCATAGGAGTCGGTAAAGAGGATGGTCGGCAGCGACGCGACATTGTACTTGCGGGCCAGCCTCTCCTGTTTGTCGAAGTCAATTTGTACCGGCACGAATTTTTTCGAGACAACCTCGACCACACCGGCCTCTGTGTACACCGAATTCTTCATGACCCAGCAGGCGACGCACCAGTCGGCCCAGAAATCGAGCAGCATCGGCTTATTGGCTTCGCGAGCCGCCGCGCTTGCCTGCTCGATGTCTTTATACCAGGAGATTACTCCGGAGTCTGCGGCCAGCAGACCATTCAGGGAGAAGAGAAAAATCGCTATTCGCAGGCCCATGCGCCTCATGACTACCGTCCTCTGCATCCGGGTCCAAAATGGATTCCGGCCAGTTCTCGTGGGAGCAGAGTTGCCCCGTCTTCATCGTCGTGCAAAAACACCCTCCCCGCGCCTTCCTCGCTGGCTGCGGCCTGGGCCTGTCCCTGTCTGCTCTCCTCCTCCAGTCTCCAGCCAGCGTGTCTAGTCAAAGAATACCATAACCGGCGCCGTGTCAGAACAGGATGCACGGACCGGCGGCGGGTCAGTTTGAGATGGGCCCGAATCGTGCTCCCACCATCTGGGTACTTCCTACTGGCTGGGGGACTGGGTCTTGGCGATTGTCTTGATGGTTACCACCTTGTAGCCGCCCTCCACGCGTACCGTCATCTGGTTCTTTTCTCCCACCGGGATCTTCAGTTCCATCGGCTCGGACTTCTCGATCGCGGTCCCTGTGACGCGGACTCGCTGGCCCCGGAACGGCAGCAGTTGCTTGTTGCCGTCGGCTGGGAAATAAACCTGTTTATCACTCTCATTGAGGACGGCCAGGGGAACGTTGCGCAGGGCGCAGGCCTTGCCGCACTCTTCATGGGCCTTCCCGGTTGACCCTTCCTGGGGGTGGATCATGAAGCAAGCCGAATCCACCACCTCGCCGACTACGGTTACTGGCTGACCCCGTTGTGCGCTCTGCTGGCTGGCCCAAGCCGCCAAGGCCAATAGCAGGAACACTGAACTCACTTTTGCGAATCGCATCTTTTTTGCCTCCTGAATTTAGTTGGAAATTCTTTTTTTGACCCCCTCAGAATTGGAACCGCAACCCTAGTTGCGCCTGGAAGGGGTCTCCGACGCTGCCGGTCTTCAGATAGTTGCCCTGGCTGTCGCGCGACTGTTGGAACTCAGCCGGCGGGAGCACTGCAACCGGCACTCCGTTCTGGATCACCGTGCCGGGTCCATAGCGGGTGCTGGCGCCGCCGAGCAGGTAATTGTCAAAGCCGAAGACATTGAACATCTCGGCGGAAACAATCAGCTTGCCTCGCTCGTTGGGCAGCGAGAAGCTGCGTTGCACACGGAGATTGACGTCGAAAACACCCCGGTTTCGGAACGTATTCCGGCGCAGAATCTCCCCGTTCACCATGGCACGGTCATTTACCCGGCTATCCAGGTTGAGGTCGGTGCCAGGCGAGCCGCTAAACGGCCTGCCCGAGGTGTACCGAGCCGTGCTCGAAATCTCGAACCCGTAGGGCAGGAAGTACACGCCATTTGTTGTGAGCTGATGACGTTCGTCTATGTTGGAATAACCGTAGTCGTTTTTCATATTGTTGGCGTCCGCTGTGCCTATGCCGAAAGACCTCTCGATGTCGTCAAAGGTGTAATTCCACCCCAGAGTGTAGTAGGCATCTAAGGTGTAGTGCTGGCGTCGCGTATTGAGCGACATAGTGAAGCTGCGATAGAGGGATCGCGCCGAGGACTCCGCGACCTTCGTTAGGACAAACTTCGGCGCCAGCGGCCGCGGACCCGAATAGATATTGCGGCCGAGAGCGTCTACGACCGGCGCCGGCAGATTCGTGTCGCGCTGGCGCGCAACCCGCACTGTATTGACGTAGGTGAAGCCGATGCCCGCCTTAATGCCGGAGGCGAACTCGCGTTCGCCGCTGAGCTGCCACTGCACCGCCTTCGGATTGCGGTAGTTCGGATCAAAGTAGTTCACGCTCAATCCGGTAGTGCCACCGGGTCCGCCGAAGGCTTGGTAGAACTGGCTGGGAGTGAATACCGGAAGATTGTTCAGAGGGGCATTCGCCAAGTCCACGCCGATACTCCGAAAAGCGTTCGCAAGCGCGGTGGGATCAATGACCACCACCGAGAACGCTCTGTCGGGGTTGCCGCCGTTGAAGAGGATAGAATCGGCGAGCGTGCTCATGATGGTCGTAGCGTAGAAC
>Ga0156329_1086_pt1 | contig 13390 bp, 12 predicted proteins | sample RifCSPlowO2_12_FD_107977 | JGI IMG/M metagenome (GOLD analysis project Ga0156329, IMG submission 107977) | Acidobacteria bacterium RIFCSPLOWO2_12_FULL_60_22 | reverse complement strand
GGACCTCCAGAAATGTTTTGACCAATTGATCGAGCAAGTCAAGAAACATAAGCAGTTCCTGCGGCGGGAAGGGGTGTGGAAACGCCGGCGGTACAAATTCAAGCAAGAAGCCCTGGAACTCCAGGCCGCCGAAATCCACGTCAATGACCGCCAGCAGCTTCGCGAGTACCTGGAACAGGTCTTGCCGCAATTGGTCCGGTTCATCGCCCGCGAGCTGCGGTATCGCGAGATGGCTGGGATTTTGCCGCCCGGCCAGACGCAGCAGGAGGAGATCGTGGACGAAGTGGTAGCCCGGGCACTGGAGGGCGCGCAGCGGAAACCCGCCGACTCGGTCCCTCCCTTTCACCTGCTCATCTCCGAGGCCATTGAGGTGCTGAACGGGCCGCTCGGCAGACCAGCGTCGGCGGATTCGGAAGCTCCGGACGCCGTTACTTCCGGCGAGCCTGCTGACATTGGGGCGGGGAAGATCGGCGCAGCCCGCCTCTGGCGTCAGGCACAAGGCTCCGCGTCCGCTGCGGATTCCCCGGAGCACTCGCCCGACCCGGTGGACCTTTTCCTGGCTAGCTTGCCGATCCTCCACCGGCAGGTATACGTGCTCCACGCCCTCGAAGGCTTTACCTGGGACGAGGCCGCGCGCGCGTTGGGAAAATCTCCCGCAGAGGTGGAAGAGATTTTCCGGCAGGTAAGCCCGCAGGTCGCGACGACTCTCCACGGCAGTCAAGCGGCAGGGCAATCTGAGCCGCGCGCGTGAGCAAGCGGTCAAAGACAGTGATGAGTGATAAGTGACGAGTGAAGCGAAAAGCAGCAGCGAGATCACACGTTGCTAATCACTCGTCACTTGCTACGGCGTTTGTGGAATCGGCTCGATGAATCCGAAAATCGTCCATTGGGACCCGGAATGGGGGCTGCTCGGCGAAGATACAATGCGGCAACGTCTGGAGGCCGAGGGCTATAGAGTCTCGAAATACCACTACACTCCGGGGACGTACTTCCCGGCGCACACTCATTCGCTGGACAAGAAGGACACGGTTCTTCGCGGGCGGCTCCAAATCGGATGGGAGGGAGGGGCTGCCATCCTCGAGCCGGGCGACATGATCGAAATTCCCGCCGGTTTCTCTCACAGCGCCGAAGTCGTTGGTGGAGAGACCGTGGTGAGCCTGGACGCGACGAAGGGCCGTTGAGCGGGATGGAGAGTGAGAATGGCAGACGAAATGAGCGAGAAAATTGTCGGCCACCAGACTTGCACATTTTGCAAAGGAAGTGGCAAGCGCAACGGATGGAAATGCGAAGTGTGTAGCGGCTCCGGGAAAATGCCGATCTACGAAAAGAAGTCAGAATAGTGGAAAGTCAAAACGACATACCAGCCAGCAACGCAGATTTAGGACACTACCAGACCAGCCTGCGGGTTCTCTTGACTTTCCCCCGCAGATTCGGTAGTTTGCAGTTTGATTCCAATGAGATCAAGATAATTGGTCTCGGGCGAGCCGGAGAAGTGGATGTCGTTCCTACAAAACAAGTTTGAGAAGAACATTGTCATCACCACGGTGGACTATGTGTTTAATTGGGCGCGCAAGTCCGCCATCTGGCCGATGACTTTCGGCCTGGCCTGCTGCGCCATCGAGATGATCGCCAGTTCGACCTCGCGCTTTGATATTGCACGCTTTGGCGCGGAGGTCTTCCGCCCCAGCCCGCGCCAGTCGGACCTGATGATCGTCGCCGGAACCGTCACGCTCAAGATGGCTCCGGTCCTGAAGCGCGTCTATGACCAGATGCCCGACCCGAAGTGGGTGATCTCCATGGGAGCCTGCTCGAGCGTCGGCGGCCCCTTCAATACCTACGCCGTGCTGCAAGGAGTGGACCGGATCGTTCCGGTGGATGTGTACGTGATCGGCTGCCCGCCGCGCCCGGAGAACCTTTTCTACGCGCTGCTCAAATTGCAGGACAAAATTGATCAGATGTCGCTGGCCAGACGCCCCACCGCAGTTCGCCTGGATGAAACCATGATCGAGAACTTCCGTAAGCAGATCATGATTGCCCAGACGCCCCAGCCCCGCTAACGTTTTCTTAGGAGCGAAAATCCGTGGCCGATTTTGTGAAGGTTGCCGACGTTTCCGAAGTCGGACCCGGCAGCGTCAAGCAGATCACCGCCAAAGGAAAGGTGATCGCCCTCTGCAACGTCGGAGGGAAATTCTACGCCCTGGACAACGTCTGCGTACACCGGGGCGGACCGCTCTCGGAAGGTTACCTCGACGGAAATAAGCTGGAATGTCCCTGGCACGCCTGGCAGTATGACGTTCACACTGGCGCCGTCACCTTTAACCCCAGCGCCAAGGTCGCCACTTATGAAGTGAAGGTTGAAGGCTCCGAGGTGCTGGTGGCGGTTTAAGCACGAAATCCTTATAGCAGTCCGAGGTCCGGGCGATTGTTTTGCTGTATCGCCGAACCTACCCCCGAACCTTAGCCTTTGCGAGCACGCCGAAGTCATCCTCGAAAAGCTCCTGGGCCTTTCCAAAGCCGAAATCGAGAAACTGGCAGATCAGGGGCAGTGGAGCTGGCATCTCCTGTCGCGGCCACCGGCAACTCGTAAAAATGAGGCATGGCGGGGGGGGCTAGAACCGCACCTCGACGGATGGAATAATATAGATGACTATTAAGTTAGACTATGGTAAACTTGAATAGTCTTAAAGGGTTACCTATGGAAGAAGTTGCGATCTCGGAATTCAAAGCCAAGTGCTTGGCCCTACTCGAGCAGGTGCGTAAGACCAAGAAGCCGATCCGCATCACCCGCTTTGGCAAACCGGTCGCGGAGGTGGTTCCTGCGGGGCCGGTCGAGAAAACAGGGAGTTGGCTGGGTTCCATGGCAGGCAAGATGGAAATCGTTGGCGATATCGTTTCTCCGGTCATTGATCTAAACGATATTGAGGCATTGCGCGATTGAGGCTGCTGCTCGATACCCACATCTGGCTCTGGAGCCTGCGAGATCCGGAGCGCCTCAGTCGCCGGCTTGTCCGCGAACTGGACGATCCCGAAAACGAGCTATGGTTGTCTCCTGTGAGTACGTGGGAAGCGCTGCTGCTCTACGCCAAGGGGAGAATCGAAGTACCGGGAGATTTGGCGGAATGGCTGGCATTAGCGACGCAAAATCTCCGGGAAGCCCCGCTGACCCATGAAATCGCGTTGGCCGCTCACCGGCTACCGTGGTCGCACCCGGACCCCGCAGACCGCTTTCTGGCAGCGACGGCTCAAATACTCGATCTGACCCTGGTAACTGCCGACAAGCACCTGCTGGGCCTGGGGGACATTCGGACCTTGGCCAACCGCTGAGGAAGGGGAAGGCAGTTGGCCCGCCTAGCTTCACGATCCACGCCTACGCAGCCTCATTTTAAGAGCGAACCAGGGTGCGATCTGGCGCGACTCCGTACTTGACATAATATCTATTATCAGACATGTTAATTCTGCGCGGATACCCGCCTGCATTAGCTGGGGGGACGGGCCAGCAGCGCCTCAATCTCCGCCAGGAAGTCGTAGTTCCCTGTTGGAAACAGGTGGAGGTTGGTGAGCCGTCGGTCGTAGACGGCTACGTTATCCACATACCAGAGGTGGATGTATGGAAGGTCGCGGTTGAGGATCTGCTGTATCTGCGCGTACTTTTGCCGGCGATCGGCTAGGTCGGCGCTGGAGCGGGCCTGCTCGATGAGGCGGTCGACTTCCGGGTTGACGTAGTGGCCGCGATTGGCTCCGGCCGGCGGAATTTTCTTGGAGTGAAAGCAATACTCGAAGATGTCCGGGTCGTCGTTCCCAGCCACCCAGCGGAGCGAATAGAGGTCAAAGTTCCCCTGCGTGATGTCGGCGTAAAAGGTAGCGAACTCGTAGGAGCGGATTTCCAACGCGATGCCGACCTGCCGCAACTGCTCCTGAAGGACTGCGGCCAACTCGCGGGCTATCTGTTCGGTGGAAGTCTTCATTTCCAGGCGCAAGCGAACCCCATCAGGCCCCGCTGGATACCCGGAATTATCCAGCAACTCCTGTGCTTTGAGTGGGTTGTATGAATAGGACGGCAAATCCGGCGCATACGCCCAGTGTTGCGGTGGTAGGATGCTGTTGGCTGGCCGCACCAAGTCTCGCCACAGGTAGCCGATCAGAGGCTCCCGGTTGATCGCGTAAGAAATCGCCTGGCGCACCGGCAACGGGAGGTTCTTGCTTTCCAGGTTCAAAGCGATGTACTGATACGTGTTTCCCGGCTCCCGCAGAACCCGCAAGTGCTTTTCTCCCCGCAGCGCTTCCACCATGTCGGCGGTCAAGGAGTTCAAGGCTAGGTCAGCGGTTCCCTTGCGCAGTTCGAGGGCGCGGGTTGTCGTATCCGGAACGACCCTGAACCGCACGCGCTCGATGCGGGGCGGCCCGGCCCAATAGTCCGGGTTGCGCTCCAAAACGACATCCTCATCCTGCGAGGCGCTCACGAAACGGAACGGGCCGGAGCCAACGGGCCGGCGGGCCAATTCCCCCGCTGAGCCTTCGGGGACGATCCCGATAGCGCCCTGGGTCATGTTCCAAAGAAAGGACGCATGCGGTTCCTTAAGGCGAATGACTACCGTGGAATCATCCGGGGCTTCGACCGAAGAGATCAGAGAGAAATTGGCGGCCTTGACGCTCGCAATCTTCCCCGAAAGCAGGCTGGTGAAGGTATAGCGCACGTCGCGGGCCGTCAAGGGCTTGCCGTCGTGGAAGCGCACCCCGGCCCGCAGATGAAAAATGTAGGTCAACGGATCGGGCGATTCCCAACGCTCCGCCAGCCAGGGTTGCAAATTGGAACTGCGGTCCCGCCGCAGCAGGCTGTCAAAGATCAGCGCGCTGATCCGCTCCGATTGCGCGTCCGTCCCAATGCGAGGGTCGAGATTCAAAGGACTCGACTCGATCAGCATCACCACCGTCCGGGGATCGCGTTGAGCCGAGCAGCCCGAGCCAGCCAAAACGCTCATTGCTGCGACGACCAGAAGCAAGTGCCAGAGAGCGAAATTCTGACTCCTGATTTCTGACTCCTGACTTCTGACTCCGGCCTTGCCGACCGCTCGCTTACGGTCGCGGCTCGGATTCTGACTCCTGCCTTCTGACACCTGACACCTGGCACCTGAAACCTGCCCTTTACGCCTTCCCATAGACCACCTTCCCCAAAATGGCCGGATGGCGCGCGCCGGTAGCCGAGCAGGGGTTGGAGGGTTGCCGGTGAAACGTATGATAGGCCAATACGGCAAACGCCACTGCCTCCTTGGCGTCGGCGGGGATGCCGGTAGAATCCGAGGAGAGGATTCGGATTCTCTGCTGTCTCCGCGATCCCTCGGGCGGAGCGATCTGTTCGAGCCGCCGTTGCAATTCCCGCATAAGGAAACGGTTCTTGACTCCCCCGCCGGAAACAAAGCACTCCGTGACGGAAAACTTCGGCAGCACATGGTCGGCGATTGCACACGCAATGGATTCGGCCGTCAGCGCAGTGGCCGTGGCGAGCGCGTCGCGCATTCCCTGCTGCGAAGCGCCAAATGGGCGCAGAAAGTGCTTTTCCAGATAGCTTCGGCCAAACTGCTCCCGGCCTGCCGTCTTGGGCGGAGACAGCCGAAAATAGGCCTGCCGCATCAGCCGCCGGAGCAGCGATTCGGAGACGCTTCCTTCGGAGGCCAGCTTTCCGCCGCGGTCATACTTCGAGCGTCCGTGGGTGGCAAGCTCGGCAAGGGCGTCGAGCAGCATATTGCCGGGGCCGGTATCAAAGGCGATCACCTCCTCCGGCGCGCCGCCCGCCGGGATCGCGGTCAGGTTAGCAATGCCCCCGATGTTGAGAACAATCCTCCCGCGCCGCTGGTGCCGATATAGCAGGTAATCGAAAAACGGGACCAGGGGAGCGCCCTGCCCTCCAGCGGCTACGTCGGCGGGGCGGAAGTCGCCCACGGCGTTGATCCCCGTGCGTTCGGCGATGATCGCCGCCTCGCCAATCTGCCACGTGGATCGCACCGCCACCCCGCAGAAGCGGGAGGACCGATTCTGATGGTAGATGGTTTGCCCGTGGGAGCCGATCAGGGCCACTCGTTCCATCGGGATTCTCGACCGTCGGCACACCGCGCGAAGCGCCCGCGCGAATAATTCTCCGAGCAAGAAATTCATCTGCGAGATTTCCGCAACCGAAACGGGAGAACCGCCGGCAATCTCCAAAATCCGGCGGCGGACAGGCGGAGAATAGAGGACCGACTGAAAGGCCTGGAGCCGAATACGAGTCTTCCACCCCAGGCCGGTGACTTCGACCAGCGCCACATCAATCCCGTCCGCCGAGGTCCCGCTCATCAAGCCGGCAACTAGCATCAGCCGCGTTTCCCTTTCTCCTCAGAGGGTGTGTGAAAACAATCAGAGCCGCGACCGGGAGGGAGCGATCCCAAAAGGTGTTAGGTGTCAGGTTCCAGGTGCTAGGGTCTGACACATGACACCAGACACTTGGCACCTGCTTTGGCCGCTTGCTTACGCGCGCGGCTCGGATTGCTTTACAAGGCGGCGCTCGATCTCCGCCGCCAACTGTCGAATCTGCTGCCGCAAGTCTTCCCAGACGGAGAGCGGTTCCGTGCTCGATGGCTGCGCCGGTGGAAGCTTCTGCCTTGCGCGGACCACCTTTTGCGCCGCCTGCTCTACGAGCACCCGGAAGCTCGAATCCCGCTCTGCTTCTCGCAGGACCGACTCGAACGCCGCCTGCACGTTTTCGGCGCGACGGCAAACCAGCATCAGGTCGCAGCCGGCCCGGATGGCGCAAACTGCCGCTTCCCCGATGCTGCGGTCTGCGAGCACTCCGCCCATTTCCATATCATCCGCGAGGACCAACCCCGGAAACCCAATGCGCTCCTTCAGTAATTCGGCGACAATCTTGCGCGAGAGGCTGGCGGGGAGCGGGTGGACCGGCGGCTCGGCGCCTCCCGGCGAAGGACCTATCTCAAGCCCCGGATACGCGGCGTGCGCCACCATGACCATCGGCAACCGGGACGCCAGCGCGCGGAACGGATACAAGTCCTCCTGCCACAGTAGTCGCTCGTCCTTTTCGATCCGGGGCATCTCCTGGTGGGAGTCGGCGCGTCCGCTGCCCAAGCCGGGGAAATGCTTCCCGCAGCCGAGCACTCCCGACTCGGCCAGTCCGGCCAGAAATTCTTCGCCAAAGCGAGCGACTTGCTCGGGAGACTCCCCGGCCGTGCGGCTTCCCAAAACAACTTTCGATTCCGGGGAACCCAGATCCAGGACGGGCGCAAAGTCAACGTTGAGCGAAAAAGCGGCCAGTTCCCTGCCCGCCACTCTTCCCAGGTCGCGCGCCAATCCCGCCTGCGCCGCATCGCGCGCGGAAGGAAGAGGCGCCAGAACATCGCGCAAACGGTCCACGGAGCCGCCCTCCAGGTCCAACGCCAGAAACGGGGTAAGCGAGGAAGATTGGGACAGGAAAGCTGCGACTCGTCTCACGAAGTCCGAGAATTCCGGCGGGGTGGTGATGTTGTGCCGGAAGAAAATGACCCCGCCCGGGCGGAACTCGCTCAGCAGGTTTTCGGCCGTCGGGTCCCAGGCGCTGCCTTCGAGTCCGATGAGGAACAGTTGCCCCACTTGCTCGGCGAGAGTAAACATAGCCGGAGTTCATTATATCCGAGCAGGTGCTAGTGTCGTGTCCCACAAATACGTACACGAAACGTCCATGCCGCTGTCATGCTGAGCGAAGCGAAGCATCTGCTTTTGTTTTAAAATGTTGGCGACGAGCAGATTCTTCGCTTACGCTCAGAATGACAAGCTGAGCATATTTCACTTACTTCCGGGACATGACACCAGGTATCAGGTGTTAGGTGCGGTGTGAAATTCCTCTGTCTCGCCGCAGGGTCCTCTCTTATAATCGAATGTTGATGGCCTGAACGAATTTGACCTGTTCTCATGGCGCTGAAAACTATCCAAAGAATCGAACCGCTGTTCCCTTATCTGCGGCCTTATCGTTGGCGGTATGTTTTGGGTGTCGTGTCGCTGCTCGGAGAGGTCTCGTTTTGGGCGGCGGTTCCGCAGATCATCCGCTATGCCATTGACGACATCCAGAAGTCCTTGACTGCCGAGAATCTGCTGCTCTATTCCGGCCTTTTGCTGGGCGCCGCCCTGGGCAAGTCCGTCTTTCTCTTCTGGACGCGAATGATCCTGATCGGCATCTCGCGCGACGTCGAATACGATCTGCGCAACGCGCTCTACCGCCGTCTCACCCTGCTGTCGCAGAGCTACTTCCAGCGGACCCGCACCGGCGACATCATGTCGCGGTCCACCAATGATCTGAATGCGGTGCGGATGATGCTGGGTCCCGGAATCATGTACTCGGTCCGCACGCTCCTCCTCCTGGCCGCGGCTATTGCGATCATGCTCCGGATCAGCCCCAAGCTCACGTTCTACTGCTTTGCGCTGGTCCCGGTGATCGCGGCGGTGGTCTCTTACTTTGGGCACCGGATTCACGAGCGGTTTGAAACCATTCAGGCGATGATGTCCACTCTGAGCGCCAAGGTGCAGGAGAGCCTGGCGGGAATCCGCGTGATTCGGGCCTACGCGCAGGAGGAAGCGGACCAGAAGCGCTTCCAGGAGCTGAACGAGGAATTTGTCGCCAGGAACCAGAAGCTCATCCGCACCTGGGGAATGTTCTACCCGGCCTTGGAAGTGTTGATGGGACTGATCGCCGTAATCGTCCTGTGGGCCGGGGGGCGCGAAGTCGCCCGGGGGAATATCAGCATCGGCTCCTTCGTAGCGTTCAACGTCTATATGGGCCAGCTTTCCTGGCCCATGATTGCGCTCGGCTGGGTGGTCAACCTCTACCAGCGGGGAACGGCTTCCCTGGCCCGCTTGAACGCGGTCTTGACCGAGCCTCCGGAGATTGCCGACTGGCCGGAACGGGCTGCGGCCGGCGTTGCCGAAGAGGTCGCCGACTTCCCCGCCCTGCCTGCCCTGCCTGCCCTGAGCGCAGCCGAAGGGCGCATCGCGGTTCTCGGCGACGGGCGAAAAGGCCTCCAGCCGGAAATGGAAGGCGTCGAGATTGAATTCCGCCAGTTGTCCTTTTCCTACAACGGGCGGCCGGTGCTGCGCGACATCAGCCTCGTGATTCCGGCGGGGAGCACCCTGGCGATTGTCGGCCCAACGGGGAGCGGCAAGTCCACTCTGGCCAGCCTGATCCCCCGGCTCTACGATGCGCCGCCGGGAACGGTCTATCTGAATGGACGCGGCATCCGCGACTATCGGCTCGCGGAATTGCGGCGGATGATCGGGTTCGTGCCGCAGGAGACCTTCTTGTTCAGCGAGACGATCCGGGAAAATATCGCCTTCGGCGTGGACCACGCCACCAACGAGGAAGTGCGCCGCGCGGCGGAAATTGCGGGCTTGCTGCCGGACATCGAAGACTTCCCGCACGGTTTCGAGACCATGGTTGGCGAGCGCGGGATCACGCTCTCGGGAGGCCAGAAGCAGCGGACGGCCATTGCTCGTGCCGTTCTGCGCAACCCGCGCATCCTGGTCCTCGACGACGCCCTCTCGAGCGTGGACACTTATACCGAAGAGGTCATTCTGACCCGGCTCCAGGAAGTGCTGCGGGGCCGGACCTCCATCCTGATTTCGCACCGCATTTCGACCGTCCGCGGCGCCGACCAGATCATCGTGCTCACCGACGGCAGGATCGTGGAGCGCGGAAACCATGCGGAACTGCTCGAGCGCGGTTCCTACTATCCCAACCTTTACCAGAAACAGCTCCTGGAAGAAGAACTATTGAGGATCACATAAAATAATGCCAACAATTGCCGTCAGGGCACGACTTCAGTCGTGCCGTAACCGTCTTGGAGAATGCGCGCTTTAGCGCCTGAGGTTGGTCCTTGAATGCCATCATTGGCCGGCGTGGCGATCCTACCCTCAGCTGCTAAAGCCGCTTTGATGCCGTCGTTTAGCGGCACGGCTGAAGCCGTGCCCTGACAAATATCCTTGTCACTGGATTATGCAATTCGCAATGGAAAGGGCTTGAACTGTGGCGCGACTGGCAGGGGCACAAGGCGGAAAGTCCGACGCCGGCAAGCGCGGCCAGCACGACGAGGAGGTCCTCGGCAAGGCGTATGACAGCCGGCTGATGCGGCGGCTGCTCGGCTACCTCGCGCCGTACCGCACGACCGTGATCGTGGCTTCGGCCGCCATGATTCTGCATTCCCTGTTCCAGGTGGTGGGACCATTTCTGACGAAGGTCGCTGTGGACCGGTACCTGGTGGTTACGGACCGCCAGCCAACGTTTCTCGATCCCCTCTTGAGCGCCGACCCTCTGCTGGGACTGGCGCAAATCACCGGGCTCTATGTCGTGATGCTGATGGGCTTGTTTGTCTTGGAATACGGCCAGACCTACTACATGCAGATGGTAGGCCAGCGCTCGATGTATGACCTGCGCATGGAGATGTTCCGCCACCTGCACCGGCTGCCGATCCAGTTCTTTGACCGCAACCCCGTGGGCCGCCTCCTGACCCGCGTCACCAGCGACGTGGATGTGCTGAACGAAATGTTTACCTCGGGCGTAGTGGCCATCTTCGGCGACTTCTTCTCGCTGCTCTTCATTTTGGCCGTCATGCTCCAGTTGAACGCCAAGCTGGCGCTGGTGACGTTTGCGGTGCTGCCGCTGATCGCCCTGGCGACCGCGCTCTTCCGCCGGAGGGTCCGCGACTGCTACCGGCGCATCCGCACGGCCATCGCGCGGATCAACGCGCACCTGCAAGAACACGTCACCGGAATGAGCGTGGTGCAACTGTTCAACCGGGAAGACAAGAGTTTCGCGGAGTTTGACGCGGTCAACCGCGCCCACCAGAAGGCGTTTCTCGATTCCGTCTATGCGCACTCGCTATTCTATCCCACCATCGAGGTGCTCAGCTCGGCGGCCATTGCTTCGATCCTCTGGTATGGCGGGCATCGCGTTTTCGAAGGAACCTTGACCATCGGGATTCTGGTGGCGTTTATCCAGTACGCGCAGCGCTTCTTCCGCCCCATCCAGGACTTGAGCGAAAAGTACAACATCCTGCAAGGAGCCATGGCCAGCTCCGAGCGCATCTTCAAATTGCTCGATACGCCGGTCACCATTGAATCCCCCCAAGGCGCGTCGGCTCCGGAGCGGGCGGCTTCGGCCAGCGGGCGGATCGAGTTTCGCAACGTTTGGTTTGCGTACAATGAGGAAGACTGGGTGCTTCAGGATATTGACTTGACGATTGAACCGGGGGAAACGATCGCTCTGGTCGGGCACACCGGCGCCGGCAAAACCACCTTGGGCAGCCTGCCGCTGCGTTTCTACGACGTGCAGCGAGGGCAGGTTCTGGTCGGCGGCGTAGACGTCCGCCAGTGGGACCTTCATGCGCTGCGGAAGCTGTTTGGGGTCGTGCTCCAGGACCCGTTTCTATTCGCGGGGACCATCGAGAGCAACATCCGGCTGGGGACCGAGACGGTAACTACAGAGGACGTCGAGGAGGCCATCGAGGAGTTGCGAGTAGGCGACTTCATCCGCTCGCTCCCCGGAGGATACCAGGAAGAAGTGCGCGAGCGAGGCGCTACGCTCTCGGTGGGACAGAAGCAGCTCATCAGCTTTGCGCGCGCGCTGGCGCATAACCCGCAAATCCTGATCCTCGATGAGGCCACCTCCAGCGTCGATACGGAGACCGAGTTCCGCGTGCGGGAAGCCCTGAGCCGCATGGTCAGCGGCCGCACTTCGATCATCGTGGCGCATCGCCTCTCGACGATTCAGCAGGCCGACCGCATTGTGGTCCTGCACAAGGGCCGCATCCGCGAAGTAGGCTCCCACCAGGAGCTGCTGGCGCAGCGCGGCATCTATTGGAAGCTCTACCAGTTGCAGTATAAAGACCAGGAGGTCGGCGTCGGGGGAAGCGATTAAGGGCGCGCGGCCTGTGAACCAACAGCCACGGCACAACGGGCGTGCCGAGTGCTCCGCTTGACAACTTATCCGTCATTGCCGTATAAGAGACTTGATGAGCGCGGTGATTTCCTACACCAGCGTCTACGAGAAGCGGGTAGGCAAGATTCTCCGGCACGAGGAGCAAGAAGCGATGGAGCTACACGTCGCCGACAATCCGGAACGGCATCCCCTCGTCCCAGGGACAGGCGGGGTTCGTAAGGCGCGATGGGGTCGCCGGGGAAAGGGAAAACGAGCGGGTGTTCGAGTCATTTACTTTTATCGCTCAACGGCAGATGTAGTCTACTTCCTCGACATCTACGCAAAGAGTGAGAAGGAAGATTTGACTCCGGCGGACAAGCAGGAATTGAAAGAATTGGTAAATCGCTTGAGGGGAATCCAATGAGAAAGGCAAAGCATTCCCGAATGGGGAAGCGGCTGATTCGAGCCATGAATGAAGTTGTGGATCACGTCGAGGGGAAAATTGCGCTTCCGACGCGGTACGTAGAGATTCCGGAAGACGTAGATGTGAAGGCAATCCGGACAAGGCTGGGTTTGTCTCAGGCGGAATTCTCGCGACGCTACGGCGTCAGCCGGCGGTCCCTCCAGGAGTGGGAACAGGGCCGTCGCCGGCCGGAAGGCGCAGTGCGGGCCTACTTGACCGTAATCGAGCGGAATCCGAAAGCTGTGCAAGAAGCACTCGCGAGTGGGTAATGGGTAGCCAGCCCATTTTCATGCCGTGGGCAGGTTCTGGGTTCTGTCCGTTCAAAAGCCCACGGCACAAAGGGCGTGCCGTGGCTACGGGTTCGTCACTGCGTTTGCAGACGGGAGTAAACAATGGCCGTTTTACGATGGGGAATCGGCGGGGTACTGGTAGCGCTCTTTCTGCTGACGTTCGCCGTTCCGGAACAATTTCGACAAACCGGCAAAGCCGCCTTGCAGCGCCGGGCGCAAGCGTCGGACCCCAAGGGCAAGCGCGTCTATACAAACGATGACTTTCCCGCCAACCGTCCGAGTTCCTCTGCGGTAACAGATTCCGGAGCCCCTCCGTCTTCCGGCGCAGCACACGAGGGAGAAAAACTCGCGCCGTTCGTTCCCACTCCGATGCCGATCGTCGAGAAGATGCTGGAAATCGCCCGCGTGAGTCGGGACGACCTGGTCTATGATCTCGGCTCCGGTGACGGACGGATCGTTATCCTGGCGGCGCAGAAATATGGGGCCAGAGCCGTGGGCGTGGAGCTCGACCGGCGCTTGGCGCGCGATTCCGAGGAAAAAGTGAAAGAACTGAAACTGGAGAGCCTGGTGACAATCCTCCAGGCTGACTTCATGCAGACCGATATCAAGCCCGCAACCGTTGTAGCCTTGTACTTATTTCCATCCACCAACGAGAAGCTGCGTCCCATCCTGGAAAAGGAGCTGAAACCTGGGACGCGCATTGTCGCCCAT
>Ga0156329_1036_pt2 | contig 13613 bp, 7 predicted proteins | sample RifCSPlowO2_12_FD_107977 | JGI IMG/M metagenome (GOLD analysis project Ga0156329, IMG submission 107977) | Acidobacteria bacterium RIFCSPLOWO2_12_FULL_60_22 | reverse complement strand
GACCACCTCGTCGAGAAATTCGGCCAGGCCCGCGCGGCGCTCGGCCACCAGGATGGCCATGCAGTACTCCATGCTGAACTTTGCCTGGAGCCCGTTCTGGGGCCGGTGGTGGATGAGCGCGTTCAGCATGTTGTGATTGGTCCCGACCCGGATGCGCTCCACATCGTCGGGCCGGAGGTTGTTTTCGAAAATCAACTCGAGCATCTTCGTCATGCCGGGATGAGTCAATGACCCGCAGGGATGGGGCTTGATCGAGATGCCCGGCCAGTCAAACGTCCATGGATTCCCCAGCTTGCCCCGGATCGCGTCCAGGTCGTAACCGCCTCCGTGAGCCTGGAAGAAGCCGCGCGGAGACTCCAGAATCTTGTCCGTGGCCGTCCAGCCCAGGCTGACGAGATCCGCGGCCAGGACGCCGCTCTCCGACGCTCGCCCGGCGTGGAACGGCTTGGTCATTGTGCCGAAGTTTTCGCGCAGACCGCCGGCCTGAGTCGCCGCGATGCCGAGCGTTTGCGCCAACCCGTCGAGGTCCAAACCGTGGAGCTTGCCGGCCGCGCAGGCAGCCCCGAAGGTTCCGCAAGTGGCCGTTGTATGAAAACCATGCTGGTAGTGCCGCGGGGAGATAGCTTCGGCGATCTTGCTCTCGACCTCGACGCCCAGGTGATAGGCGAGCATCAGCTCCTTCCCGGACATCCGCCTTATTTCTGCGATGGCCAATGCGGCCGGCAGCGCCGGGGCCGTGGGATGCGTCAGCAGGCCGTACACGCGGTCCTTGCCAACGGCCAGTTGGGAATCGTCATAGTCGTCTGCATGCATCCCCACGCCGTTGGCGAAGGCGGCAAAGCGTTCGGGCACTTGCCAGGACGTGCCCATCACAGTCGCCGCGCCCCCGCGAGTCCCGAGGCCTTCCAGATATTTCTGGACGAGGCGGCCCGAGTCCGCGACGGAACCGGCCAGAGCCAGGCCCAGACCGTCGAGCACATGCTTCTTGCCCAATTCGATGACCGTGCTCGGGATGGCATCGTATCCGGTATCGGCGACGAAACGAGCAACCTCGCGGGTCAGGCCCTCTCCCCGAGTGGAGTAAATGTCCGGAGTGAACTTAGCGATCTCGGCGGCTTTGGACATCAGCGGTTTCCTTTCCGGTCCCGGAATGCAAGAACGGTGAATGGATCGCGCGTGAAAACCATCGCAGGTTCCTTCCTTTCCCATCTTCTGCGAAGCAAGCAATCGACTTTATATCATAGCAGTACATCGAAACAGGGTTCGTGAAAGAACCTGCTGTGTCCTTTCCCCTTCCCAAACAACGATCAACGCTTGACAAAGGAAGGAGCCTGGTAGAATAAAGGGCCGTGGAGTATGGCCGGCGACTCCGTTAGGAGAGAGCGACTGGGCCGCCGAAACGAACCTCTGTGCGTGAGGTCCAATCCACAGCAACGAGGAATGAGGTGAGGATAATGAGAAGAAATCAATTCGTGACCCAAACAATCTTTGTTTTGATCTTAGCCGTGTGCAGTTCCCGGTGGCTGGTAGGACAGACAGTCTATGGGATCAAGAGCCAGCCTCAGGGCGGGGATCGTCGCGGGACCTATTATGACGATATCGAGGGCCAGAAGGAATATGATGAAAAGGGGACGCTCACCCGTCTGTATCAGGACCCCAAGCTGTACCTCCATAACATGACCGTGCTGGCCCATCTCCCCAGAGGCGGAGGGGAGATGATGACCATCGGGGGCAATCGTTACCTGGTCGGGGGCGGCGTGATCGTGGACGTCACCAACCCCAAGAACCCGGCCATCATTAACCAAAGGGCGCCGGGAGGGCAGGTTGCCTACAACCAGGCCTTGCAGAAGTGGGTTGTGATGCGGTCGGATTCCTGCTGCAATTGCTGCGACCAGGACCACGTAACCGGAAAGAAGCCCCATCCGGCGTTGAATCCGCCGCGAGGAGAACGCTTAGGGGTAACCTTCTTTGATCTCACCGACCCCCAGAACGTGGTGGAGATTGGGCACTACCAGACGCCCCCCGGTAGCACCGGAACCCATGGCGACGGCAACTACTATGACGGAGGCCGGTACGCCTACGTAGCCACGGAATTGCCGAAAACGCGAGGGCAGCCACCCTTTACCATCCAGGGCCGGATTTTGCAGGTGCTGGACGTTTCCGATCTGAAAAATCCCAAGGAAGCATCGCAGTGGTGGGTGCCGGGCCAGATGATGACAGAAGAAACGGAGTACCTGAAGTGGCCGGAGGCAGACCCGAATCCGAAGCCGTGGACTCCCCAGACGCAGTTCAACTGGCTTACGTTCCATGGACCCTGCACCGTCCCCAAGCGCGTGGAAGAGGGCGGGAATCGCGGCTACTGTGCCTGGGGGGCGCTGGGGATGAGGATTTTGGACCTCTCCGACATTCGGCAACCCAAGCAGGTCTCCGCCGTGGATGTCTCCCCTCCGTTCGATGGCGGAATTCCCGTCCATAGCGCCTACCCGATTCCGCAACGGAAGTTGGCCCTGATCAGCGAGGAGGTTACGGGGTGGGACTGCCGCGACCCGATCGTCCCGCCCTTCGTCGTCGATCTCCGGGCGGAGAAATATCCGCTGACGATTGCGACCATCCCGATCCCCAAGCCGCCCCCGGAAGCGCCCTATAACGACTTTTGCTTCCGGGGCGGGCGCTTTGGAACCCATAACGTACACAATATCAAAGGGCCAGGGGAGGCTCGCATTGACTTGGTGGGCTACACCTGGTTTGTGGGGGGATTCCGGTTGTATGACATTTCCAACCCCTTCCGACCCGAGGAGGTGGCCTGGATCGTGCCGCCTTTGGGAAAACGTCGCGGGGTGGAAACGGCCCTGATCGAATGGGATCGCAAGATCATTCACATCAGCACGGATTCGGGTCTGTATATTCTCTCCTCACCCGTGCTGGGCGAACCGGTGCTGGGCCCTTTGAAGCCGGAGCACTGGAACCCGGAAGGCTTCAATGCCGGCGCTCCGTAGGAAGAGCGGTGCGGCAGGAACGGCGCCCCTGGGCCGGTCACGCCCAATTCTTATGGACCATTGAAGGCATATTTCTGTTGACAAATGAAAGACGGAAGCCTTAAATAAGAGCCAGACTACACTTTAATTTCCAAGACTGAGTGGAGTTGGAATTTGCCAAGAGGGAAATCTTGAACTCACTCGGGAGGAGGCGGACATGAGACGGAACATCAGTGTGTGGCTCGTGGTCGTATCGTTCTCGGCATGGATGAGCTATGGTCAGGTAACCACCGGGACAATTTCTGGAACGGTCGTGGATAGTAGCGCGGCAGTGCTGCCCGGCGCCGAAGTGGTCGTTCTGAACGAAGACACTGGCATTCCCCGCACGGTGCAGGCGAACACGGCAGGGCGTTATTCTGCCCCCTCGCTGATTCCCGGCCGGTATCGGGTGACGGCCAGCGTGGCAGGGTTTCAAACGCAGGTTCGCTCGGGGATTCAGCTCACGGTGGGCCGGGAGGCCATTGTGAACTTCGAGCTACCGGTGGGCGCGGTGACCGAGCGGGTCGAAGTAACCGGAGAGGCCCCTCTGGTGCAGACGACGGAGGCCGCCGTCGGCTATCTGGTGGACGACCGGACCATCCGCGAGTTGCCGCTCAACGGCCGCGATATCTCGCAACTGATCTTGTTGAATCCCGGCGTCGTCCAGAATGCCAACGGCAAGTGGGGCAATGCCGACAAAGGCTTCGGGAAGAGATACAGCATCTCGGGCATGAGGGGAGAGGACAATTCCTTCCTCTTGGATGGGAGCTACATCAACGATTACTATCGTCACCATCCGGCCGGTCCCACGGGAGCGCTGGCGGGAGTGGAAACAGTTCGAGAGTTTCAGACCTTGACCTCCACCTTCAGCGCGGCCTATGGCAGAGCGTTGGGAGGTGTTTTCAACGCCGTCACCAAGTCCGGCACCAATGAATGGCATGGCAGCGCGTACGAGTTTCTGCGCAATAACTCCCTGGATGCCCGCAATTTCTTTGACCAGCAGAAAGATCCGAGCGACCCTCGCCTTCCGCCGTTCCGGCGAAACCAATTTGGGGCCGCCGCCGGTGGTCCGGTGTTTCGGGACAAGATGTTTTTCTTTGCGGCTTATGAAGGATTGCGAGAGCGTCTGGGCGAATCCAGCACTGCCAACGTCCCAGACCGGAATGCCCGGCAGGGGATCCTGCCCGGGAAAACGGTGACGGTTTCGCCGCTGATTGTTCCGTTCCTGAACCAGTACCCGTTGCCCAGTCCGGACGGCCGCAATTTTGGCAACGGGACCCAAGAATTTTTCTTCCAGGTCTCGCAGCCGACGACGGAGAATTTTGGGCAGGGGCGCATCGATCATCAAATCTCGGACAACGATTCCATCTTCCTCCGTTTCTCGGCCAACAACGCGGAACGGGCCCGGTTTAACGAATTCCCGGACCTGTTTGAGATCGGTAATATCAAAACTCGTCTGTGGACGCTTTCGGAGACCCATATTATCTCTCCGGCCTGGCTCAACGCCTTCCGGTTCTCTTATAACCGGGTGGTTCCTGGCTCGGACCACATCTTTCCGGGTGCCGGCCCAGGAACGGTTTCCGTTCCCGGCCACCCTAATCCGGGGGGGCTAGAGCCCGGAAGCGGCATTGGCGTGAGATCCGGCACGGAGAACCCGGGATCGGTCTATGAGACCAAACGCTTTGCGTTCCACGACGATGTGAACACGACTCTGGGGAACCATGCGATCCAGTTTGGGGGCATGGTAGAACGGCTCCACTACAACCCGGTGGTGCCCTTCCGACCTTACGGCGAGTGGCGCTTCGGGGACATAGCGGACTTTCTCCAGGGCATACCGGACCGCTTCCGCGGAACCCCTCCGTCCCTGGCTACCCTCCAGCGGGGAATCCGCCAGTCGTTCCTGGCTCTCTACGTGCAAGATGACTGGAAGCTGACACCGTCTGTCGCGCTGAATCTGGGTTTACGTTGGGAACCTTTCACGGTTCCGACCGAGGTAAACGGGCTGCTCGATAACTTGCGGAATCTAACCGACCAGACGACCACCGTTGGCGATCCCTACTGGAACAATAAGTCCTGGACAAACTTCAGTCCGCGCGTCGGAATCGCATGGAGCCCCTTCGCGAGCGGAAGGACCTCCGTACGGGCTGGATTCGGAGTCTTTTTCGCGCCCACCGATTCCGCCCTCTATACCGTCCCGTTGCTGCGGTCTAGCCGGTTTTCTCCCGCCTTCGAGGTAAACGATCCGTTGCATTTTCCGAATGCATTGGCGGCGATTGCCGCATCCGCCTCTGCTCCCGGGGGGGGCGCTGTCGATGCGTATGCTCTACCCTTCGATGATGTGGATTCCGCCCATGCGTTGCAGTACAGCTTTACGATTCAGCAGCAGCTCGGCGCAAGCAACGTGTTGTCGGTGGGCTATAGCGGCCGTCAGGGCGTCAACCTGCCATCCAATGGGAACTTCAACATTCCGCTGATGGAGTTTGATGGTGTCTCATTGAGATTGCCCAACGGGGCGCAGACGTTCAATAAAAAATTCAACCGGATCTTCTACATTTCGAATAACGCAAGTTCTTCCTACCACGGCCTTGGGATCAGCTTGCAGCGGAGGTTTTCCGCTGGTTTGCAGGCGCAGGTTTCCTATACCTTCTCGAAGGCAATCAGCGTAACCGACGGATCGGACACGGGCAACCATGCGAGTGTCGGCTCTGAGGGATCTGTTCCCTATCCTCACGAATTGAACGTGAATAAAGGGTTGAGCGGTTACCATCTGAAGAACGTGTTTACCGCGAATTACTCCTACGATCTGCCTGTCGGGCGGGGCATGAGTGGCTTCGCGGGGCACTTGCTCTCCGGATGGCAATTGACAGGGATTATGGCCTTTCAGTCCGGTCAACCGTTTGGGGTTTTGGTCCAGGCGCCGGACCGCACCCGAGATCACATTACCCGATCCAAGCCCAACCGGGTTCCCGGTTTCACGCAAGAGAACACGGTCCTCGGAGATCCCAATCACTATTTCACTCTGGACGCATTTTCTGCCCCTGCGGCGGGGCAATTGGGCAATGCGGGTCGCAACGGCCTGATCGGTCCGGGGATGGCCCGATGGGACTTTGGGCTCCACAAGAACTTTACTTTGACCGAGAAGATGCGGTTGCAATTGCGAATAGAGACCTTCAATCTGACGAACCGGGTTAACTTCTCTGCCCCGAGCCAGAGAGGCACCTCTGGCGGCAACGTACAAATTTTCACCCGCCGCGGGGCTCCCGTGGAGAGCGAAACGGTCGTTCGCCGAACCGTGGATACCTCCCGGCAAATTCAGTTTGGGTTGAAGTTAACCTTTTGATCGGTGAATTGGTTTGCCGGAAAGCTAAGGGGTTCGGGAGCCAGCCGGTTCCCCGAACTCCGGCGCGTAGAAGTGCGATTCCCCGTTTTTCCTAATCTTGCTGGAAAAAGCCAAGGGAGGGTTTATGAGCCAGGAACGGATGTTCCGTGGAGGAGGAATTATGACCGGGCTCGCCACCGTGCTCTTTCTGGGAGCGTCGTTGGCGATAGCGAGCCCGCAGGCCGGGTCGGCTGGCCGGACGGCTCAGTCGGCTCGCGGAAATCATCACTTGGGCGGCCCCCGGGGCGTGGTGCGATCTTCCCAGGATTTCCCGATCGAGGGGGTCATGGTGCAGTTAATCTCCCAGAAGAACTCGATCCGGACCACGGTGTATAGCAACCAACTGGGCCAGTACGAATTCCCGAAGCTGGACGCGGGCCAGTACACCTTGCGCACTCCGCGGCCCTTGGAATTCCGGCGCTATCTGAAGGAAGCGGTCCCCATTGATGGAGCAACCAAGTTAGGAGATATCGTCCTGGAGCGGGTCTCGGATTCCGAGTTCCTGCCGCCGACTCCGGACATCCTCTCCCAAATCAGCGACGCGGAATGGCTCTACAACCTCCCCGGCACCGGCCAGGAAAAAAAGATCTTCGCCAACGTCTGCGGCACGGGCTGCCACACCTACCAGATGGCGTTCCGCTCGCGGTTTGACGAGAGGAGTTGGCGCTTGATCCTGAAGCGGATGCTCGGCTACGGGGGAAGAATCCTGGTGGAGCCGCGGGATGAGGCTCAACCCCGCAATGACCTGGAGGATCAAGAGATCCTTGTGAAGTGGCTGTCGAGGGTCCGAGGTCCCGAGGCCCAGGATGCGCCGTTCAAGGTGTTTCCCCGGCCGCAAGGACCGGCCACGCGGGCCATCATCACCGAATATGAGTTGCCCTGGCTGGGCGTTCACGTTCATGACGTGAACGCGGACCCGCAGGGGAATATGTGGTTTTCGATCAATCGCAGCCCGTTCATCGGGAAGCTGGACCCGCGAACCGGAAAGATCGCCTCCTACCGGACTCCCCGAACGGAAGGCAAGCATCCCGGCGGCCACTGGATCCAGGTGGAAAAGGACGGGACCGTTTGGTATTCGGAGACTTGGGCGCAAAATTTGATCCGGTTCGATCCGCGGGCGGAAAAATTCCACCTGATGAATACCGGCGTGCAAGGGAACATGGCCCTTTCTCTCACCGACGGGACGATCTGGAGAACGGCGAAAGGAAAGATCAACCGGTTCGATCGGGAAACCGGAAAGCCCGTGGAGCAATACCCGATGACAAAGATTAACAACACCTACGGCAACTTCATCAGTTGGGATGGAAGGTACTTTGGCGGAGGGAATCGCGATCCGGAATTTGACGGCGTCGTCTTGTTCGACATGGTGACCAAAGAAGTAAAGGAAGTTCCCTCTCCGAGCGGTGTGGCAGCTCCTTCGCGCGGCTCCTTTGACCCCGATGGAAATATCTGGGCGGGGGGAAGAGGGGGCGTCCTGTTGAAATACGACCGCAAGACCGGCGTCGCCTCCGAGTATGCTGCCCCCACTCCCTACAATACGTTTTACGAAACCAGAGCGGACAAGAACGGAGAGGTTTGGGCGGGAGAAATGCGGGCGGGAAAGATCGCCCGGTTTAATCCCCGCACCTATCAGTGGATCGAATACGCCCTGCCCGAACCGTATTCCTTTGATTGGCAGACCTACGTGGACAACTCGACCGATCCGGTTACGGTTTGGTATGGGGATCAGTACGGGTACATTGTTCGCATCCAGCCGCTGGAGTAGGAGGAGAAACCGATGAGATTTCCGAATCGAAGCAAACCAGAAGGGGCGTTGTTGATTCTGGGACTCGCAGCGCTGTTGTGCGCCGGGGACCCGGCCGGCCCCTGGGCCTTCGCGCAGAGTTCTTCCCCAGCCGGTTCCAGCGCCGCCGACCTGGATGCCACGCTGGACCCCTACCAGCGCTCGGGTCAGGTCTTTTATCACAAATTGATGGGCAAGAGCGGTGCGGACCGCGGCCAGCATCTTTGGTATCTCAAGTGCTGGATTTGCCACAACGAATACACGATCAAGGCCGACCCGAAAGGAGCGCCGACGCTCCGGGGCCTCTACAAACGCCCCGCCCTGATGTCCGGACAGCCCGTGAATGACGAGACCGTCAAGGCCAAAATCCGGGAAGGTGGCCCCGGAATGCCTGCCTACAAATACGGCTTGAACGACACGGACCTCGCGGATTTGGTGACCTACCTCCGCGAGAAATGCTGCTGGGACGAGGAGAACCCTCCGGCCAACCCCCGCTACCGCAATCCGTAAGGCGAGAACGGAAGCAGCGCGGGGAAAAAGCATTCTTGCTCGAATCGTTCCAAGCCAAGGAGCAGCCTCGCGCCGCTGCCGGGAGCATCGGTCGTACGGTGACGACCCGCAGCAGATCCAGTTTGGAGTCCAGTTTCTGTTCGATTGAGAATCGCATACTATAGTGACAAAGGAATTCGTCAGGGCACGGCTTTACAGGCTGCTGAAAAAAGAACCAAAAGGGTAAACTTTGGGCATTTTCGATCCAATGTACGCTTGTAACTTATTGAATCATCGTTCGGGAAATCGCCGTTTTTGCCCCTTGGACCCTTTTTTCAGCAACCTGTTCAGCCGTGCCGCTACATGACGGCATCCAAGCGGCTTTAGCCGCTGAGGGGAGCACTACCACGCTTGGAAATGGCCCCGAGGAGACCCACCTCAGGCGCTGAAGCGCGCCTGAATCCCAGGCGTTACGGCACGACTGAAGTCGTGCCCTGACGGCGATTCCCGACACTATATTGTGATCTTCAATAATCGCTGTCATAACATAGGATTCCGAGAGGGATTGAAAATGGAGAATAGAAAGAATGGTGTATTGGTTCTCGGTGTTTTGTGGAGCGTCCTTTTCTGCGCAGGTTTGGGGCCGGGGCAGGCGAACGCTCAATCGCAGTATCCCGAGCAGATTCTCCGTTTTGCGGAAGTCGTTCTCTACAACGGCAAAATCCTCACGATGGACCGCGACGACACCAACTTCAGCATTCAGGAGGCCGTAGCCGTCCGCGACCGGAAGATTTTGGCGGTGGGCGATTCGCAGTCTATGCTGGCCATGGCAGGCCCGAAGACCAAAAAGATGGACCTGCAAGGCCGCACGGTTATTCCCGGGGCGATCAGTTCCGATTCCGACAACATCTTTCCGGGCGGGGACTGGACCAAGACCACACAGATCGGGAGCCATCTGGTCGCCAGCGGGAAGGTGCTGGAGTGGGGCAGTGGCAGCGATGAGGATGCTACCAAGGGAAACTCCCTCGCCGGGCTGACCGCACAACAGTTGGCGGGAAATATCAAGACCGTAGCCGCCATGGCCAAGCCGGGCGAGCCGATCTTAATCCGGGCTACCAAGACCTATCCCCCCGAGGTGAAGCAATGGACTTTCAAGGACCTGGACAAGATCGTGCCGAACAATCCGCTGGTGGTCTCCATTGCGGGGACGGCGGTCCTGGCGAACTCGGCCATGATGAAGCTGGCCTTTGCGAGCGGCCTCTCCAAGGACCTGTTTTGCGTGATCAAGGACAGCAATGGCCAGCCCACCGGCCAGTTCTGCCAAAAGGCCGCCGGATTCCTGATGACGGAGATGCGGCCGTGGCCGGATCTCGAGTCCCTGGACGGTATCATGAGGACCTTCCGGAAGCTGACCGCCGAGATGAACGGAGTGGGCGTGACCTCCCTGATCGGCCATGCCTCCGCGGTGGACTTTATCATTGCGGAGAACCTGTTCCATCGCAACGACCTTCGGATGCGGATGTTCATGAGCGTGGACCTTCGCACCAACCCCTACATTCAATCGTTCCTGAAGCACATCGGAAATATTGTGGACTTCTCTCTGGGCGATATGGTGCAGATCGTCGGGGGACATATCGGTCCTCTGGATGAAGGCCCGAATGTTCCCGACAACATTCTCACGCACGCTCCCCGGATGGTGATCCCCGAGATTCCGGCGCTGCAAGGAGACACGGAACACACGGGGGAGAATCAGTGGGCTTCGACCACCTGGACCCATAGGCGCTGGGAAGACATGACTCTCCCGGAGAAAATGCAGACGGAATGGGGCACGGTCATGGAAGCCCGCAAGCTCGGATGGAACTTTGCGGGGATGCACAACATGGGCAGCAAGGCATCGCAGATTATGCTGGAAACCTTTGCGGCTGCCGATCAGCAGAAGGATGGCTTGCTGCCTCTCTACCGGCCGGAAGCCCTCGACCATAACGTAAACTGGAGTCCGCAGAGCATCGAGCTCGCCGGCAAATACAAGGACACCGTGCGGTTCGGATTGCAAAACACCATTTTTGATCAGCGAGAGGCCAAAGGACTGCGGGGGGAAGTAATGGCGGCCCAGTGGGGAGAGCTGATGCACTCGATGCAGCCGGTGAAGGATTTGGTGGACAAGGGCGTTCCCGTGCATCTGGAAATGGGCGATCCCTGGAAGCGCGCGCCCATGCGGCTCATCCAGCAATATGTTACGCGGAAGGACGATCAGGGGCGGGTCTGGGGAGCCCGTCAGGCGGTGGACCGCAAAACAGCCCTTCTGATGGCGACCCGGTGGGCCGCCCGCTTCGTCAACCAGGACCGTTCCTTGGGGTCCATTGAACCCGGCAAGCTGGCGGACCTGGTGGTGCTCGACGGGGACTTTTTGAGCGTCCCCGAAGACAAGATTGCAACCCTCCGGGTCGTGATGACGATGCTGGGCGGGGAAACCGTATACGAGCGTGACCGGACACCGTAAGCGTGGGAGAGGACCCGCGGAAGACCCCGCGAGGAGCACCCTCCGGCGGGATTGGTTTCGCCGGTCCCGCGCGATTCGCGCGCGGAGAATGGCGGTGACCGCGATGCTGGCCCTGTGGACTCCGCAGGCGTTTTCTCCGGAGGCCCGCGCGCAGGAAAAGGCGGTTACGGTGGTTTTGGGCTCGGACACGGGATTGCCCGGGGGAACCGTGATGATTCCCATCGCTCTGAAAGCGAAGGAAGGAATGAAAATCGCAAGGCTCTCCCTGGAGATTTCTGTTCCGGATAAGCTGCTCCGGTTGAAAAGCGTCAGGACCAGTCTGGGCGCCGAGATGGCCGGCGGCGAAGCGAAAGCCGAGGTAACCCCCTCCCCGGAAGGGTCAGGCTTTTCGATCCTCAAAGTAACCGTAGCCGCACAGAAGGGTCTTCCGGCCGGAGTGCTTGCGACGTTGGAGTTCCGGATTGGCGAGGAGGTTGGAGATACCAGCAAGATTCCCCTCCAAGGCGCGAAAGTCACCCTCACGACGCTGGAGGGCCAGGCCGTTCAAGATGTCGGCCGGCAGGACGGGGAAGTTGCGATTTCGAAAACCCCTCCCACTTTTGTGAACTGCTTCTTTTTCAGCCATTGATCGCAAGGGGATCGCAAGGGAAGGGGAAGCCAGTGTCCTGTCTCGGAAATAACTATACACCCTCAGAGGTGTCATTCTGAGCGTCAGCGAAGAATCTGCTTGTCGCCAATATGCTCCAACAAAAGCAGATGCTTCGCTTCGCTCAGCATGACAAGCGGGAAGGACGTTTTGTATACGTATTTGTGAGACACTACACTAGCGGGAAGCGACCGGGGCTGGGGGCAACTGTAACTTCAAGGAGGTGGCCGAGTGAAGTCGAAGGGAATGGTTTGGAGCCGGACTTTCCTGTCCGGTGGGATCGCTTGCCGAACGGTCTTGGCGGGCGGCCTTCTTCTGGTCGCGGCCGGATTGCCGGTATCCGCGCAGAACCCCGCGGCGGAGGAGGCGGATAAGGAGTATCGGACCGCGCCGGCCAAGGCCTTCCGCATCCTCGGAAATATCTACTTCGTAGGCGCTACGCAGCATCTCACCTCGTACCTGATCACGACCCCGCAAGGGCATATCCTCCTGGATTACGGTTACAAAGAATCGGTTCCGGGCGTTCGCGGGAACGTTGAGAAGCTCGGTTTTCAATTGCGGGATGTCAAGATTCTGCTCAACAGCCATGCGCATCACGACCATGTCGGTGGGGAAGCTCTGATGAAAGAGTTGACCGGGGCGAGGACCCTGGTAATGGATGCCGACGCTGCGCTCATGAGCGCGGGAGGCAAGGGAGACTTTCGCCGGGAGATGCCGTGGGATCCTATCAAGGTGGACCGGATCATCCAGGATGGAGAACGGGTCCAGTTCGGCGGAGTTACCTTGGTGGCCCATCTTACTCCGGGCCACACCAAAGGTTGCACCACCTGGACCACGGTCGTGGAAGAGGACGGGAAGAAATACAACGTCGTCTTCCTCTGCGGTGTGAGGGTGAACGAGGGGGTGCCCCTGGTCGGCAATCCAAAATATCCGGCCAATGCGGAGGACTTTGCCAAAGCCTTCCAGACACTGAAAAGCCTCCCGTGCGACGTGTTCCTCGGGGCGCATGGATATTGGTTCGGGATACAGGAAAAGGTAAAGAGCCTCCAGCAAGGAGCGAAAAACAATCCCTTCATTGATCCCCAGGGATACCGCGCTTACCTGGAAAAAATGGAGCGCGAATACCTGGATCAACTCAAACGCGAGCAAGGGAAATCCTGAAGCAGCAAGGACTCAGAAGCCCCCAAGCTCGCATGACTGCCACCATATGTTTTCATTTTCCCCAAACCTGGGAAGTCAGGAGTCTCCATGATTGCCAAATTCTCTGTTCCACCGAGGTCTGCGTTCCGTCTGGCGATGCTGTTGTTTGTGGTGATCGCCGCTTTCTTACTGTCCACCGTGCCCTTACGGCAGAATGATCTGGGCGCGGCACCCGCGGCTGCGTCGCGAAAATCCACCGGGTCTCCCCAGCTCATTTCCTTCGCGCCTCTGCCGGCGGCGGAGGGCGAGATGTGCGAGTGGGAGCCGGCCAGCGCGAGCGCGAGCCTGGTGGCGGCGCTGCGGCAGGAGCGGCTGGCGGGCCGGTCGGCGGGCGCGGACGAGCCACGGGGAGTGAACTTTTCCCAGCGCAAGCCGGTGCGCATGATTCGGGACCCCTATGCCGCCTACAGCGCCGTGGCCGTGGACCCGGTCAACAACGAGGTGGTGCTGACCGATGAGAATCTCTTTCAAGTGCTCGTTTACGACCGGATGGCCAACACGCCGCCCACGGCGAAAATGACCGAGCCAAAGCGGATGATTGGAGGCTTGCAGACGAAGATCGAGTTTCAGTGCGGCCTCTACATTGACCCTCAGAGCGGCGA
>Ga0156329_1046_pt1 | contig 13672 bp, 14 predicted proteins | sample RifCSPlowO2_12_FD_107977 | JGI IMG/M metagenome (GOLD analysis project Ga0156329, IMG submission 107977) | Acidobacteria bacterium RIFCSPLOWO2_12_FULL_60_22 | reverse complement strand
GCAACTGGCCGGTTTCAACCGGCCGGCCAACGCCAGCGTCGCGATTGAGCAGCAGATCAAAGACGATATCACCATTACCTACATCACGAACGTAACCTCGGTCCGGCAGCAGATCATCCAGGGGGAGTGGGCCATCAGCCAGCGCTTCTCGGTGACGGCGATTCGTGACCAGAATGGGCTGGTTGGAGTAAACTTTCAAATGAAACTGCGCTTCCGCTAAGCGAACTCTCTCGCGTCGCTGCGTCCCCGGGCAGAGCGAAAGGAGACCCTCCGAGAGGGTGTGGAGTCTGTGTGAAAACGATGGCGAAGGCACAACAATCCGAGCCGCGCGCGTCAGCAAGCGGTCCATTCCGCTATTTTCACGCCGTTCCGACGACCGCTCCCTCACGGTCGCGGCTCTGATGGTTTACAGCAGGATCGTATGGAAGGGGATGGGGAAGGCATGGATTCAGAAGGCAAGGGCGCTCGGGGGTTTTTCTCCTCTCTGCGCGAAAGACGCCGGAACGGAGGACGCAGCGGCGGTTTCACTGCTACGCCCGAGTGGGCAGCCGAGCAGCGCCGGGCCATGGTGGAGAACCAGCTTCGCCGCCGCGGCATCCTCGATGAGCGGGTGCTGGAAGCCATGAGCCAGGCGCCCCGCCATGAATTTGTCCCTCCTGCGGTGGTCCGGGAAGCCTATGAGGACCATCCGCTCCCCATCGGTCAAGGGCAGACCATTTCCCAGCCTTACATGGTGGCCTCCATGATCGAGGCGCTGGAGTTGCAGGGAGCCGAGCGCGTGCTGGAAGTCGGGACCGGCTCCGGCTATCAGGCGGCCGTACTCGCTCGCCTGGCCTCTCGCGTCTATACCATCGAGTGTGATCCCGTCCTGGCACAGTCCGCCCGAGAGCGATTGACCCGCATGGGGCTCGCGGATTCCGTCCTGGTGATCGAAGGCGACGGCAGCCTGGGTTATCCGCCGGCAGCGCCCTACGACGGGATTCTCATTGCCGCCGCTGCCCCGGAAGTCGCACCGTGCTATCTGGACCAACTGGTCGAAGGAGGGCGGCTGGTCATCCCGGTGGGGGCGCTCGATTGCCAGGAACTGCGCCAGATCCGCAAGATCGAGGGCCAGCCCGTCTCCCGCATGTTGGGTTACTGCCGCTTCGTTCCCTTACGCGGAATCCATGGGTGGGAAGAGCGGTAATCAGAAGACAGGAGTCAGGAGCCAGGAGTCAGAATGGGTGGAACCACGCGCCCGGCTGCACCCTTTCGCGTCCGGATCGGAGCGGTCCTGACGGCTCTTGCCTTCGTCGGAACCTTCGTTTTCTACCTTGCGCTCCGAATAAGGCGAAAGGATTGAAACATGTTCTTCCTCAGAAAGAGGGGATCGCAGGCTTGAGCCAGCCAGGGCAACCAGCATCCGCTTCCGCTGATTCCTCCGAGGTATTTCTCACCGTCGTGGTCCCGGTTTACAACGAAGCCTTCCGAATTCCGTCCGCGTTGCAACAAATTTTGGAATACCTGGAGCGACGCCCGGAAGCCTGCGAAGTTCTGGTCGTGGATGATGGCTCCACCGACAACACCGCGGAACTGGTCGAGAAGGTCTCTCGAGCAACCCGCGCCGTGCGTCTGTTGCGCCATCCAGTCAATTCCGGCAAGGGGTTTGCCGTCCGCACCGGCATGTTGAACGCCTGCGGGGAGTATCTGCTCTTCACCGACGCCGACCTTTCCTCTCCGATGACCGAGGCCGACCGGCTGCTGGAGCCGTTGAAAAGCGGCTACGATGTTGTTATCGGCTCGCGCGCCTTGAAGCCGGAATGGATTTCCCCGCGCCAGCCTCTCCTGCGGGAAGCCAGCGGGAGGGCCTTTAACTTTTTGGCCCGCTCCATTGCTTCGCTCGACTTCCGCGATACGCAGTGCGGCTTCAAAGCGTTCCGGCGGCAGGCTGCCCGAGAGATTTTTTCCCGTCAAGCCATTCGTGGATTTGCGTTCGATGTCGAGATTCTCTATCTGGCCCGGAAGCTCGGCTACCGCACGCTGGAAGTCCCGGTCCATTGGGGCAACGACGCGCGAACCAAGGTCCACCCCTTCCGCGACGGGCCTCGGATGGTCGCCGATTTGCTTCGGATTCGGTGGAACGATTGGGCAGGAAAGTACCGGAGTCAGGAATCAGAGCCGCGCGCGTGAGCAAGCGGGCCACTCAAGAGCGGGTTGGTTGACACTGCTGTGCGAAGTACTCTTGTAGCGACCGATGGACAAAACGGTACCCCCCACCGACTTTGCGTAGCAAGATGCGTTCCGTCGCGTGATCGAGGAAATGGACGTACTTCAACGGAGCGAACCCGCAGCGCCATATGATTATGCGTAGGACAAGGTGTTGGATGCAAAAAAAGGCACCCCTTCCCAAGGCCACGATGAATCCCAATATCCATCCAAACGCCAACCCAAAGAGAATTCCGTTGGACATCGAGTCGAGTGCGCCACGGAATAGTCCGGCCAATAGTCCGGCTGGGAATCCCATGAGAAGCATAATTAATATTGAATTCCAGGCGGAGTTGTGAAGACCCTGATTAGGAACTGAGTGTCTGATCTCCTCAACTGGCACCAATGCAACTAGGGCCAATTTGAAAAAGCACATTATTCCCGTGACGATCACGAACACGAGCAGTCCTGCAGAAACTCCCCAAGCAATCCCGGCTCGCACTGCCAACGGGAGAGCCATTATGAGCACAAGACGCGGCACCAAAACGCGGACCAAGTATGGTAAAGCTGTCCTCACCATTGCCCAAGACCACCGTAGCCTATCCGCCGACCTGTGGTTGATGAATTCTCCAAACATGAAATTGATACCGAATAGTCTGCATGCTCGTTGGCCACGCCGCGTAACGTTCAGATATAACAACAGCCCGAGCACTGGCCCGGCGAACAGCCCAGTCCCGATTGGTCGTGTGAAAAATACAGGCAAGACGACGACTGACGCTGTGGTGAGCGCGATCAGTCTTTTCACATTTTCTTGTGAGCCCTTAGGTAGCCAATGTGTTCTTATGTCCTCCAAATGAAAGACCGTTTGCCTTTCTCGCGTCATAGCCTCAGCGAGCCACCCCAACCACCGGACTATCTGACTCCTGGCGTCGATTGTTTTTTCTTTCTTCAGCATTGCTTGGACATACATGGAGAACAGACGATTCCTCCTTTCCTCAGCGGTTCGCAGTGCCGAAAGGAGTCGTAGTTCGGCTCCGAGTTCCGCTTCAAAGGCGATGCCAAGCACTAGGGGCGTGAGGAACGACACGAGCTGAGGGTCACTTTTTACGAATCTTCTGATTTCGTTCAGAGAGGTTCCAGCACGGTTAATGCATGCCGTGATCTGTTGAAACGTGAGGGGCTGAATCAGAATCGCGCCTGACAATCGAAGCCGAGTGCCGAGTCGCTGATACTCTTTAATGCCGCTGCTCACGGCCATGGGGAGAAAATGTTGAGCCCGAAACTCATTGATTCTTTCGACACAAGTACGCATGTGTTCGGGCGCAACTTCATCTAAGCCGTCGAGCAGCGGGAGTATCTGGTCGGTATTCACCCAGTGTTGCGCGAGCGTTACGGGTATTTTATAGCTGGAGTGGAGATACTCCACCAACCAGTCCGCGAGCGCATCACGTCGGACACTCCAAGAGGAGAGATCGAAATACACGGGCATCAGATGATTTTGATCTTGATCTGCCCGGTCCAGTAAGTGCAGAGCAAGTTCCCACAGCAGCGTGGTTTTGCCAGAGCCCGGTTCACCAAGGATGAGAAGTGTGAAGGCGTGCTTATCAAATATCGTATTGATCGTGCTGCCGGGTGGCCGTGAACGAGCAGAGTCAGGCGGTGTCGGGGTATGCCGCCCCAGGGAATTTTCGACCAAGTCTGGCCTTACCTCGAACGTTAGCTCGATGCGAGCTGCCTGGTACAGCGATTGGTGGAGAGCGTCATTAGTGCGATGACGCATGATGGCTAACATTAGGCGCCGTTGACTAAGGCCGTCGACGACGGGATCTGCGCGAGGACCTACGATGAATTTGACAATTAACGCAATAGCCGTGAGGGTCGCCAGCAGGGGTTCGTATTGCTGCTCCGTCGGCAAGTATAACCATGCAGCCGCTAGCCACACGATGGAAACGACCAGCATTACGACGATCAGAAAACCTAGGAAACTCCGAATACGCCCGTCCGAGGGTGCCAGCATAGCCCCTATTATGTCTCAGAACACTAGAGCTGGTCTCAAAAATACCTCAGCATGATTTTCATGCACCCTGAAGCCTGGCGGTGTTTGCCGGGCTGAAGAATCTGCTTTTGTTTTCAAGGTCGGAAATGAAAAGCAGATTCTTCGCGGAGCCTGCCCTGCCTGCCCTGAGCGAAGTCGAAGTGAGCGGCAAAAAGCAGATCCTTCGCTTCGCTCAGGATGACAGCGAAGGGCTCAGAATGACAGCGTAAAACGGTTTTTCAATAAACTGTTTAGGGTTTAGGATTTAGGGTTTGTACTTTTTTGCTTTCCTCCTTCCCAAAGCGCTTCACGATCGTTTCGACGATCTCTTCGACGCCGTGCTTGGAGGTGTCAATCACGATCTCGGCCTGGGAATAGAGAGGCTCCCGCGCTCGCAGCAGGCTTTTCAGCTCCTCCATCGCGGCGGGATTATCCACCATGGGGCGCAAGTCGCCCTGGGCAACCACGCGGTTCCAATGGTCTTTGGCGCGCGCTTTGAGCCAGACCGTATGGCACTGCCGCTGGACCATCCCCCAGGTTTCGGGGTGCGTAACCAGGGAGCCCCCCGTCGCCAGCACAGCCGGCGACGAGCTGGCCAGCAACTTCTCCATCGCTTCGCGTTCGAGCCGGCGGTAATAACCTTCCCCATGCAGCGTAAACAGCTCGACCAGCGACATTCCGGCTTCCCGTTCGATCAGAGTGTCGAATTCCAGGAAGGGGATCCGCAGGCGCGTCGCTACCCGCTTGCCGATGGTGGACTTGCCCGCGCCCCGCACCCCCACCAGCGCGATGCTCTTGGCAAACTTCTTATGCTGGCGCGTCGAGAGCCAGGCGTAGAGTTCTTCCAGGTCTTCAGTTCCACAATGCTCCAGCAATTCCCACACTCTGCCGCGCAGGGATACGTCGTCCGGAGGGACCGGGATCACCGTCTGGACCGGCTGCCCAAGAGCCTTGGCGATCCGCGCCAATCGCCCCACCGAGATGTTGCCCCGGCCCGCCTCCAGCTCCGAGAGAAAGCGGGGAGAAATCTCGGCTTGGCGGGCCAGTTCCAGGATGCTGCGGCTCGCCGCAAGCCGCAGGGCGCGAATCCGCCGGCCCAGGGCCAGAAGGAATCCGTCGGTCTCGTGCTTGTGAGTGGAAGCCATGCCCCTCCATGCATTATATTTCACTTGCCAGAAAAGTCAAGCTGCACTAAAATTCTTACCGTGGGGTGGGCAGGGCAGGAGCAGTCAGGCCAGAGCGCACCGCCCGCAGGCCCCCCACCGGCGCGGAAGGCGCAAACCATCGGTGACCCGAAAAGGAGTGGCAAATGTTAGTGAAGACGTCCGGGATTAATACCTTCGATGACTGGGTGGATTTTTTCCATCAATGGCGAGAAGACATCGGCTATCCGACCGACCTCATCGGAAAGGATTATCGGTGGGAGACGAAGCTGGGTGAACTGGAGAGCGACGAGGTCGAGTTTGGCCACTTCGCGGGACAGAAGAAATGGGAGAAGGTTGCGGACATCCCCGATCAGCGCATCAAGGACGCTTTGATCCACCTGATCGAGTACCAGGGAGACACCGAGTTTGCCTCGGTCGAGCAGCAGAAGAACTTGATCGAGCGTGCCCCGACGCACTACGACCTGGAGGCCATGATTCGGGTGAACCGCGAGGAGATGCGCCACGGATGGCAGATGGGCTACCTGCTGGTGACCTATTTCGGCGACGCCGGCAAGTTGCGGTCGCAGCGTCTGCTGGAGCGCCGCGCGGGGCAGAACACGCGGCTGCTCGGGTCGTTCAATGAGCCGGTCCGCAGTTGGCTGGATTTCTTCACCTATACCGATTTCATTGACCGCGACGGCAAGTACCAGCTCAACATGCTGAGCCGCAGCGCGTTTGCGCCTCTGGCGAAGAGCATGCGTCCCATGTTGCAGGAGGAGGCCTTCCACCTGCTCACGGGCAACACGGGCTTGATGCGGATCGTCAAAGCGGGAGTGATCCCGACCACCCTCATCCAGAAGTATTTCAACAAGTGGCTTTCCACCGCGCACGATCTGTTCGGCCAGGATGAGTCCTCGACGGCCCACTGGGCCTATCTGTGGGGCTTGAAAGGCCGCTACGACGAGCACCTGTTCGACGGCCCGCCCGAGATGTCCAAGATCAATGAGCTTTCCCGCTCGCAGTACCACAAGGAAGTGCAGGCGCTCGTAGATGCGCTGAACCGCAACGTCAAACCGGACCAGCCCAAGCTGAAGGTCCCCGATGAGAAGTTCAACCGGAGCATCGGCAGATACGCGGGCAAGACCTACAGCGTGGACGGCGAGCCGCTTTCGCTGGAGCAGTACGAAAAGCATTTGGCGGAAGTGATGCCCACTTCGAAGGACGACGAGTTCATCATCGCCATCGAGAAGCAAAAGGGCTGGATCGTCGATCCCGAGCAGCCGCAGAGACCGAGGTAGTTGGTTTGGCTGAGGACAAGAGGTACGTCTTCGTCTGCATGAACGTGGATTGCCGCGTTCGCGGGGCGACTAAGGTGATGGACCGCCTCCAGGAGCGCATGCAAGGGAACGGCTTAGAGAATGTCGAACTGCGCCCCTACATGTGCTTCGGAGGCTGCCACGACGGCCCCAACGTGGTGATCTACCCGGATAAGGTCTGGTACGGCGGCGTCCAGGAAGCCGATGCGGACAAGATTGTGGACCAGCACCTGAAAAAGGGCGAAACCCTCACGCCGCTCACCGGCAAGGTTCCCAAAGACCTCGAAGAAATCATCTTCCAGTTGCTCGACTCGGGGATTTTCTGAGAAAATCAGTTGGCTACAGCGCGCGCCATACACCCGGCCGCTTGCTTTGCGAGGAGGACGCGATGAAGAAAAATGACATCTTGGAACTCCTGCGCGACATGCCGGAAGAAATTGACGCCGACGATCTCATCTATCGAGTGTACCTCCGGCAGAAATTAGAAGCCTCTGAGGATGCCGTGGAAGCCGGGAAGGTTTTCTCCCACGAAGAAGTTGTCCGACGGAGCGAGGAGTGGCTGAAGTAACCTGGAGCGCCCTCGCCGTCGAAGACCTCCACCAGATACACCAATTCATTTCCAAAGACTCAAAGCAGTATGCGGCCATTGTGGTCCGCAGTGTGCGGAGCGCCGCTGAAAGGTTGAGGAAGTTCCCAGTGAGTGGGCGCCTCGTCCCCGAACTTCCAGGGAGCCGATACCGCGAAGTCATCGTTTCCCCTTACCGAATCATTTACCGGTATGCAGAGGAGAAAGAGCGGGTGTGGGTGCTGGCCGTAATCCACGGAAGCCGTCTCCTGCCTCCCATCCAGGAAAGCAGTTGACAGCGCATTGCTCACTGGCAAGCTGGACAAAGGCCTCGAAGAGATTATCTTTCAGTTGCTCGACTCGGGGATTTTCTAAAGGACTGAATAAGCCACAGAGACACTGAGGCACAGAGAGAACGAAACGTTGAAATCTCCGTGTCTCTGAGTCTCTGTGGCTTTCTATTGGTTCCCCTCCAGCCCATACGCCCGCGCCAGCACTTCAATCGGGTGGATGGGTTTCTGGCCGGTGGCCTGCTGGACCTGGATTGCGGAGAGCGGGCAGTCGGTGACGGTGCAGGCTTCTTCGGCCTTCATGAATTTGAAGAGGGGTTTGCCGACTTTCATCGAGGCCTCAAAGTTTTCTTTCTTGACGCTCCAACTGCCGTCGTGGCCGCTACAACACTGCATCCGCTTGACCTCGGCGCCGGGGATCAGACTCAATAGCTCCTGTGCCTTGAAGCCGATGTTTTGCGCCTTGAGGTGGCAGGGCTGGTGGTAGCGAATCTTGCCCGCCTTCTGCGAGAAGTTGAGATCGAGTTTCCCCGCCTCGTGCAGCTTCACTAAATACTCTGACAGGTCATAGGTGTTTTCCGAGACCAGTTTGGCGTCGTCGGTTGGCAGGAAGCGCGGGTAGTCGAGCTTGAGCATGTAGCTACAGCTCGCGCTCGGCACGACGATCTTATAGCCCTGTTTAACGGCCTTGCTGAGCGTTGCTACGTTCGCTTCGATTTTCTGCATTGCCCGGTCCATCATCCCGCTATCGAGGAAGGGAAGCCCGCAGCACTGCTGCTCGGGCACAACACATTCAATCCCATTTTTCTCCAAGACGCCGACCGTAGCTTTGCCAATCTCCGGCTCGTTGTAGTTGATCAGGCAGGTGTAGAACAGCGCGACCTTTTCTGTGTTCCCGGCTTGTGCAGCAGGAGTGCGCCGGGGGCGTTTTGCGAACCACTTGGCGAAGGTCTCGGAATGGAACGTGGGGAGCAAGCGGTCCTTGTGAATTCCCAGATGTTTTTCCATCAAGCTGCGAATCTTCGGATTCTGATTGGCCCAATTGGCGAGCGGCGCGGCGAGGCTCGCGAGGTTCCCGACCAAGTCCGTGTCGCCAAACATGCGGTCGGCCAGAGTGGGCCGCTTTTTCTTGGCCTCGACGAGGTGGGCGCGCATCATGGTTCGGGGAAAATCAATGTCCCACTCGTGCGGCGGGACGTAGGGGCAGACCGTGTAGCAGAGCTTGCACTGGTAGCATTCCGTCACAACCTGATTGATCTGCTGCTCGCTGAGCGAATCCACGTTGCCAAAGTTCTCATCCACGAATCGGAATAGGTCAACGAACGACGGGCAATAGGTCTCGCAGACCCGGCAGCCGTGGCAGACGTCAAACACCCGCAGAACTTCAGCCCGAGTCGCCTGGGGGTCCCAGAAGTCGGTGGATTGGATGTCAAAGTTCATGTTGGCCTTGTCCCCTCCAGTGCGCAGGATCGGAAGTGGACATCTTACCGTTTCCGCTCGGAGAAGGGCAAATGGTGGACGGCGTCGCAGGACAGGGTTCGCGGTCGTGTCTCCGTTTGCGCTGACGCATGTTCGCCGATCTTTTCTCTAGCCCAGGCGTTTACGCCTGGGTTCGCGTGCCACCGAAACCAGCAGCCCCCTTTAGGGGGCTTGGACTGGCAGCGAGCAGCCCCACCATAGGACGGAAGCCCTGTGAACGGGGTTGTAAGAGAATCGGTTGTGATCGCCAACCCAGGTCTGAAGGCCTGGGCTACACAAAAGTAGCCCCTGCTCAAATTGAGACACGAGCCGGTTCGAGACAGCCTTGCGGAGAAGCGCCGGCGAAGGTAGAATCCTTTCGGCAGCCCTTAGGGCAGGTCGCCCGATTTCCTACAGGAGAAGGAGACAAGCGCGTGGAGATTATTACGAAAAGAATTAAAACGTCGGATGGAGTGGAAGGCTTTCTGGCTTATCCGGCGGGCCAGAAGTCGCCTGCGGTCTTGGTGCACTTTGAGATTTTCGGCGTGAACAGCCACATTGAGGATGTCTGCCGCCGGATCGCGCAGGAAGGATATGTAACGCTGGCCCCGGATTATTACTGGCGCCTGGAGCAGCGAACGGTACCCTATTCGGACTTGAAGGCGGCCTTCGGGCTGGCGGCGAATCTGAAAGATGCGGAGATTCTGTCGGATGCTGGCAGTTGCCTCCGCTACCTGCGTTCGCAGAGTTTCGTGGAGGCGGAGGCGATCGCGACGCTCGGCTTTTGCATGGGCGGCCGGCTCGCGGCTTTGACGGCCGCTGCCTACCCGGAATTCATCTCGGCGGCCGTTTCGTTTTATGGCGGCGGGCTGGCGGGCGAAAACATGCGGGGGGGCCAGACATTGAATCCCGTCGAGGAAGCCGCCAAGCTCCGAGCTCCCCTCCTCCTGTTTTACGGAGACAAAGACCAGTTCATCTTGCCGGAGCACGTCGCAACATTTACAGGCAGGCTGAAGCAACTCGGGAAAAATTTCCAGAGCCATGTTTATCCCGGCGCAGGCCACGGCTTTTTCTGCAACGACCGGCCCTCCTATAACGCCGAGGCAGCCAAGGACGCCTGGCAGAAGACCCGAGACTTTTTGGAGGCAAACCTGAAACGAGCTAAAGCTGCGGCGCGCTAAGGGCAATTTCTCTAAAGGTGTAGACCAGCCCGGGCAACCGTCAGGGCACGACTTTAGTCGTGCCGATAGAGCGCGGTTGCATGGCGCTTCAGCGCCTGAGGTGAGTCTTACACTTGTGCCGGTGATTCTTGGAAGACAAACCTCAGCGGCTAAAGCCACATTCATCCCGCTGATGTTACGGCACGACTAAAGTCGTGCCCTGACGCGAAATCAAGTTTTTCACACTCTTAGCGTGCCTGGGCGGCGGGCGGTTTTTCGGCGGCGGGCTTGCGCGATCCTCGCAAGGGGCTGAATTGCTCGATGCGGCTCCACGCCTGGGCGATGCTCTCGATCAGGAAGGTCTTGGCCCAGCGTCTCCGGCGCCACCAATGGGGGTCCCAGTAGGCGGAGTTGTAGACCGGGTGGACGAGCACGGCGATTTCGCTTCCGGAAAAAACCCGGCGAAAGAGAAACCGGCTCCGGCGAGTGTGGTACTCCGAAGTAACCACGATCGCTTGCCTGGCTCGCAATTGTTTCAGGCAGGAGAGCAGCGCCTGGGCTTCTTCGGCGGTAAAGTCGGCGTTATTCTCGCAGAAGCGCAGCTTCTCGGGCGGAAATCCCCCCTGCCGCAGGAAGGTTTCCACCAGCTTGCGTATGGGCTGGCCATAATACGGCTTGCTGTCAACACTGACGAGCAGCAGCGGCGCGTAGCGGTTCTGCACCAGGCGGGCCGCTTCTTCCATCCGAACCCGTTCTTCGTCGTGGTTTCCGCGCAAGTAGAGGACGACATCCGAAGGTTCCAGGTCATCCGCGACGACATACCGGCCGGCAAACCAGGCGAGCGTCAAGGGATTCACGGTCAACACCAGGAACAGCCCCACACCAATCAGCTTCTTCATCGTTTTCCCAGGGGGATCAGAGCCTCAGCCCGAAGTGAAGGATTCCGGCCAGGAGCGCCGCCGCCACCACACCTGCTCCCAGATCGTCCGCCACAACGCCCCAGGCTCCTTTCAGGTGTCCCAGTTTCCAGATGGGATAGGGCTTGATGGCGTCCAGGGCGCGGAAGAGCAGGAAGCCCGCCGCAACCGCCCCCCAGTAAGACCCTGTCCTCGGCGCCGCCAGGGGAAGCGGAAGCAGCGAGAGCAACTGTCCGGCCACCTCGTCCAGCACGATGACCTGAGGATCTTCTGCCGAAAAGCTCTTCAGGGCTATCGAAACAATCAGGATCGAGACGCCTGCGACCGCCACAGCCACTCCGAATAAGAACACCTCGGGATAGGACATCGTTCTTGCCAGGACGGCCAGGCCCAGGTAAAGGGCTACGCCGAGCACGGAGCCGTAGGTCCCCGGCATCACTGGCAGGTATCCTACCCCCAGGCCTGTGGCGATCCAAACGGCCCAGCCGCGCCGGGACTGGAGAGGAGTCTCCGGAGAGGCTACAGAAGGGTTCGTTTTGCTGGTCTGGGGCAACGGCAATGGTTTGATATGGGGGGAATCCGCGATGCGACCGGCCCGGAAAACCGTGCCGGCTCAGTAAAGTTACCTTTAGGCTACTGCAATTCGGTTTTTACAGACTCTCTTAGCCTGCCCTCCGACGCCATGCGGGCTCTGGAGGGCCTGCCCTCCGTAGCCTTGGCGTAGGAGAGCCTGCCGCTCTCCTTACTGGATGACCTCATAGACCAAGGGGCGGGCTTCCGGCGGCGTGGCGGAGATGCGGAAGGCGTCCTCGACCATTTGAGAGGCCTCTTCCAGGTGAGTGTCCTCATTGTAATAAATCGTACAGAGGCGCTCTCCCGCCTGGATGCGGTCGCCCGTCTTGTGCTCCAGGACAATCCCCACGGCCGCGTCAATCTTGGAGTCCATGCGGTCGCGGCCTGCGCCGAGCAGCATCGCCGCCTGGCCCACGTCGTCGGCTGAAATGCGAGAAACATAACCGGCCCGGGGCGAAGAAATGACGAATTCCGCCGAGGCGGTCGGGAACAGTTCGAAGCTGTCAATCACCTGGGCGTTGCCCCCTTGCACCTCGATGGACTGCCGGAACTTTTGCAGGGCCGATCCGTCGTTCAACAATTTGAACAATTCATCCTTGGCGCTCTCCACGGTGCGGTCCGGATAGGCCAGCAAGAGCATCCGGGCAGCCAGTTCGAGGGAAAGCTCCACCAGATCGGGGGGCCCGCCTCCCCGCATGGACTCCACGGCTTCCATGACCTCCAGGGCGTTGCCCACGGCGTTCCCCAGCGGTTGATCCATGTCGGTGATCAAGCAGACCGCCTTTTTTCCCAAGCGCTTGGCCACGTTGACCATGGTCTGGGCGAGCCGCCGCGAGTCCGTCATCTTTTTCAGAAGGGCGCCGGAGCCGGTCTTGACGTCCAGAACGCATCCGTCGGTGCCCTCGGCCAGCTTCCGGGAGAGAATGGAGGCGGCAATCAGCGGAATGCTTTCCACCGTAGCCGTGGCGTCGCGCAACGGGTAGAGTTTCTCATCGGCCGGGGTCAGTTCCTGGGTCGGCCCGATCATGGCCAGGCCCACGTTGCGCAGCACGGTTTGGAATTCCTTGCGAGTCAGGCGCGCGTTAAAGCCCGGGATGGACTCCAACTTATCGAGCGTTCCGCCGGTGTAGGCCAACCCGCGGCCCACGATCATGGGGACGGTAACGCCCGCAGCCGCCACCAGCGGTCCCACGATCAGGCTGGTCTTATCCCCGACCCCTCCCGTCGATTGCTTGCCAATCTTCGGTCCGGGCAGATCGCTCAGGTCCAAAGCCGGAGCCAGTTTCGAGGCGCTCTCCGTCCAATCCGTCAGTTCCTCTTCCGTGAGACCAGTAAAGAAAATGGCCATCAACAGGGCTGCGGCCTGATACTCCGGGATCTGCCCAGCCACGGTACCGTTTAGAAAGAAATCCACTTCTTCTCGGGAAAGCTCCCCGCCGTCGCGTTTTCTCTGGATCAGGTCAACAAGTCGCATAGGTATAACCAGTTGCTCCTAAAAATTATAAAAACGTGGCACAGCCTACCATCCCGCGCAGGGAAATGCAAAGGGATTTTTGACCGGTGCACAGTTTGGATTGTGCCCGGGGCGAGGCAGAACGGGTTTGGAAAGCCGAATCGGGCCAGCTTCCGCGCTCCGGTCGGCGCCATTTTGGTTCGGATCGGGGTACACGCCCCCCACAGCCCCACGAGAGGCTTTCTTCCCCGTCCTTTAGAAGTCTCTCACGAATAAGACCTTGAAGGGTAGGGGTTTTCGCCCCCGGTGCCTTTTCCCTGGACAGTCGCAGAGGGGCGCTGGCGGCACAAAAGTTCCAGCAGATGCACGCGCTGTTACAACTTGCTGTGTGATTTTTTGGTTCAACTCCCAACAGTAATTTGTGGCATAGTGTCCTGCGGGCGGGTGCTTTCTACAGGCCGGTTTCGCTTCGCAAGCAGCGGCGATTGCGCCGCCATCCTGGGTGAGCAGGAAAAGGCATGTCCCGGTTCCACGACTCGGTGCGGCATTACGCGGAACTCAAGTTCGGCAAAGACA
>Ga0156329_1215_pt2 | contig 13682 bp, 9 predicted proteins | sample RifCSPlowO2_12_FD_107977 | JGI IMG/M metagenome (GOLD analysis project Ga0156329, IMG submission 107977) | Acidobacteria bacterium RIFCSPLOWO2_12_FULL_60_22 | reverse complement strand
CCAAGTCCTACGAGGGAAAAATCGTGACCAACGATTTCAACCTCAACAAGATCGCGCAGTTGCAAGGCGTGGATGTGCTGAACATCAACGAACTGGCCAACTCGCTGAAGCCGATTGTGCTGCCGGGGGAGATCATGCGCGTCTTCATCCTCAAGGAGGGCAAGGAGTACAACCAGGGTGTCGCCTACCTGGATGACGGCACGATGGTGGTCGTGGACAACGCCAAAAAGATGATCTCGAAGACCATTGACATCTCGGTCACGAGCGTCTTGCAGACCACGGCCGGCAAGATGATCTTTGGCAAGTACGAAGAGCGGGACCGCCACCCCCGGCCCGAACAGGTGGTTAACCAGTAATTGGACCGGCGGGCGGGCGTTCCGTGCCCTGCGGCAGGCCGCATCGGCAAAAGCGGCGAACTGCCTATTTGCGGTTCCTGACGATAGCCCGCTTGCGTTGTTTGTTGGTGTGGCTTTCTCAAGTCTGGTAGAATGCGGTTTGGTTCCTTGCGCTGAGGCTTCCCGGCTGGAGTGGCGGAACTGGCAGACGCACCAGACTCAAAATCTGGCGCTCCAAAAGAGCGTGGGGGTTCAACTCCCCCCTCCAGCACCATTGCATAGCCTTTCGAATCAATTGATTACCGCCTTCGTTTTTGCCGTGTCAATGCGGTGTAACTGGAATAAAGCCACGCTTTCCAAGAACGGGAGGACACACCATGTCAAGAATAACACCACGTTTGACCCAGAGAATCCGCGCCATGCTGGCGGGAGCATTGTGTTTGGGGATGGTCCTGGGATTTTTTAACCGAGATCTCTCGGCACAGACTACGGGATCATCGATCATCCAAGGATCTGTCACGGACAGCTCCGGGGCCGTGATTCCAGGAGCGACCATCACAGCCACCAATCTGGAGACCAATCTACAGCGGTCGGTTCCCAGCAACAATGCCGGGCTATACAGCCTGCCAAACTTACCCCCGGGCAGATACCGCGTGCAGGTATCCATGGCGGGCTTTCAAACTAATGTCCGCGAGAGCATTGCGCTGGCAGTCGGGCAGCAACTGGTTCTGAATACTGCCCTACAGGTTGGAGAGATCACGCAGGAGGTGACGGTGACGGGCGAAGCACCCCTGGTGAACACTTCGACGGCACAGGTTTCGGGGTTGGTGGGAGAACGGGAGGTGAAGGATCTGCCGCTGAACGGCCGCAGCTTCGACAACCTCATCACACTGAATCCGGGAACGGTGAATACCTCGGCGCTTAAAAGCGGTGTCCTTTTCTCCCAGCCGATAGGGCAGTCCTTTTCCGTGGGGGGGCGGCGTCCCGGCGAGACCCGCTTTTTGTGGAACGGAGTGGAATATGCGAGCGGAGCCACCGCAGGCAGTGGGACCCCGGGCGGTCTTAGCGGGCAGCTGTTAGGGATTGATGCCGTGAGGGAATTCAATGTGATGTCCAACACGGATTCCGCCGAATACGGTCACCGAGCCGGGGGCCAGGTCAATGTGGTGACCCACTCGGGAACCAACTCCTTCCACGGCAGTGTGTTTGAGTTCTTGCGGAACAGCGCCTTGGATGCGCGGAACTTTTTTGACCGCGCGGGCGTCCCTCCCTTTAAGCGAAATCAGTTTGGAGGCTCGGCCGGCGGACCGATTCAAAAGGACAAGACTTTCATTTTTGGGAACTATGAAGGGTTCCGGCAGCGGCTCGGGCTGAGCGGTGTTGCCGTCGTTCCGGATCAGTTGGCGCGGCAGGGCTTGTTGCCCAATGCCCAGGGGGTCTATCAGCCGGTGGCGGGCTACAATCCAGCGATAGCGCCCTATTTTGACTTGTGGCCGGCCCCCAATGGGCCCCCGTTGCTAGTCAACGGTCAGCCCACCGGAACAGCCCTGTCCTTTAACAACCCTTCCAATCCGATTCGGGAAGACTTTGGAGTCGTGCGGTTCGATCGTACCTTCTCGGACCGGGATACTTTAAGTGTGTCGTATACCAAAGAGCAGGGGGAACTCACAACGGCGGACCCCAATCCTAACAGTCCCGTCCATATCACAACGGCTGCCCAAATGCTGAGCCTGACGGAGACCCATATCTTTTCTCCGACTGTAGTAAATACCTTCACCGTCGGCTACGCGCACCCCACGTTCGACCTGCTGAATAGCACCACAGCCCAACCGCCGCCTTTTGTATTAGGACGACCGCTGGGGCAGATCAGGATCGGAGGGGCCGCGTTGACCTTCGCCGGCACCGGGCCTGGTACATCCCCACTCCAGCGCGAGAACTTCAATAACTTCACCTATGAAGATCAAGTTCGCATCATCCAGGGTATCCATTCCATAACCACAGGGGTGTGGTTTTTTAGGATCCGGCAGAACGAGGCGGTCAATTCATTCGGCACAGCCGACTTTCCGGATCTGGCCAGTTTCATGCAGGGAAGACCTACTACCATGGTGATCCAGCCCAACATTGCGCAAAACCCGTGGCGTGTCTGGGAGGGAGCCTGGTATGTGCAGGATGCCATGAAGCTCCGGCCGAACCTGACCCTGAGCCTCGGGATCCGCCATGAGTTCACCAATGGGTTCAACAACAAGTACGGAAAGGCGGCCAACTTTGTCTCCGGTCCGGACGGGGTCCTGCTTACGGAGCCGCGGATTGGAAGCAGCGTGTTTACGGAGAACAATGCGCGGTGGCTCTTTGGTCCCAAGGCGGGCTTGGCCTGGGATCCCTCTGGCAACGGCAAGACCAGCGTGCGGGCCGGCTTCGGGATCGCGTACACCCTGATTGACGACATGTCCTGGCCCCACCGCTACGGACATCCGGACTTTGCGAGCTATACCCTTAGAAATGTTTCTTTTCCCTTTCAGTTTGACCCAGCGGTTGGATTCCCACCCGGATTGAACGTTACGAAGGGTGGCCAGGGAGGGGGAGCGGGTATGGAGGAGGCTGCCCTGACGCCTACCGTGATTAGTTACAGGCTGGAGATCGAGCGGGAGGTCAGCCCGGCAATGTCCCTGCGATTCGCGTATATCGGCTCCCATGGCTATCACGCAATCCTGCGCGCCGATGCCAATACGGCGATTCCGACGATCTGTTCGTCGGCGCAGGGCAACTGTCCGGCCGGGCTGCCCGATGGAACGAAATATTACCCTACCCCCGTACGGCGGCGGAATCCGGCCCTGGGAAGCATTGCGAAAGCATACACTTCCGCTGTCAGCAGGTACAATGGGTTTTCCGTGGATTTGAATCGTCGTTTCCGAGGCGGATGGGCTTTCCGGGCCAACTACACATACGCGAAGAGCATGGATACTAGCTCACAGTTGCAGTCGGGTCAGTCCAGAAATAGTGCAGGCACTACATTGGATACCTACGACCGGGGCCGGGATTACGGATTGTCGGCTTTTGATATCCGGAATCGTCTCAGTTTTAGCGGCAGCTACGAATTGCCTTTTGGTCCCGGCAAGGCGCTTCTGAGCGGAGCTAAGGGGGCGGCGGACAAGCTGATCAGCGGGTGGCAGTTGAACGCGATCATCGGCCTCCAGGGTGGCTTCCCCTTTAATACTGAGCTTGGATTTAATCGGTCTCGCAATGGAGATAGTTCCAACGTGGATCGGCCAGACATGGCTCCAGGTAAGACGCTGAGCGGCATTTATCTGCGAACACCCGAGCGATGGTTTGATCCGACGGCGTTCGCGCTGCCCGTGGCCGGAACGTACGGAAACGTCGGCCGAAACATCCTGATCGGTCCTGGATTGGCCACCTTCGATCTTTCTCTGTTCAAGACAACACCCTTGTCGGAACGGTGGAAACTGCAGTTTCGGGCGGAATTCTTTAATCTCTTCAACCGCGCGAACTTTGGCTTTCCTTCCCGCATCGTGTTGACGACTTCCGGAGCGCCGGCCAGCGCAGCGGGCCGGATAACCACGACCTCGACTACGTCGCGGCAGGTGCAGTTTGGGTTGAGACTCAACTGGTAAGCCGGTTCGTGACGATGGTATTTCATCCGCAAAGAGAGGGGGAGATGTTAACGATGAGGAAGCTTTCGATCGTGTTCTTGTCAATCCTGGCGGTTGTTTTGGCCGCTGCTCAAAACCAGGAGTGGAGCCTGGTCGTCCGGCTGAATCCTGCGATAGATGACATTGTTCCCGCCGGCGCGAAAGTGGAAACCATGGTTGGTGGTGAAAACTTCAGTGTCCTCGAGGGTCCAGTCTGGGTCAAGAGGGGTGGATACCTGCTTTTCAGTGATATGGCCGCCAACGTGATCTACAAGTGGAGCCCCGAAGACGGCAAGGTTTCCGTTTTCCTGCCCTATAGCGGATGGACCGGAACAGATGACTTCGACGTCGGTGCGCAAATCGAGAACGGGTATGTTCTGGTTACTATAGTTGGCTCGAACGGGGTTACAGTGGACCCGCAGGGCAGGGTCGTGTTTAACGCGATGGGCGATCGGCAGATCGTACGGCTGGAAGAGGACGGGCGCCGCACCGTATTGGCAAGCCACTACCAGGGCAAACGACTCAATAGCACCAACGACCTCGTTTTCAAGTCGGACGGCTCTCTTTACTTCACCGATCCCCCTTCCGGCCTCCGGGGACGAGAGGACAGTCCCAAGGTGGAACTTCCCTTTAAGGGCGTTTACCGACTGAACGATAAAGATCTCCAGTTGCTTGTCGAATTCCGGGGTAAGGAGAGCAGCCCCAACGGCCTCGCTTTCTCGCCCGACGAGAAGTATTTCTACGTCAATGACATCCGGCAGAAGACTATTATACGGTATGATGTGCAGCCAGACGGCAAGGTCACCAATGGTAAAGTATTCATTGATATGAGTTCGGACAAGTCACGCGGGGGCCCCGACGGGATGAAGGTCGATCAGAAGGGAAACGTTTATTGCACCGGCCCGGGTGGGGTCTGGATCATCTCCCCGGAAGGCAGACACCTGGGGACGATTCTAACGCAGACACAGATCACAAACCTTGCTTTCGGCGGGAACGACGGGAAGACCCTATATCTAACGGGCCGCGGGTTGTATCGGATTCGCCTCAAGGTCCCCGGCATAATTCCCGGCCCGGCATGACACCGCTCCCACTCTCTATCATGTTCTGAAATTATGTTCGAGGCAGGAGGCGTGATATGAAAGTGTTCCAGACTTTGGCAGTAGGGATGCTGATCGGAGCGATTACACGCGGCGGCTTCGCGGCAAGCGGCCTACCCGCACAGGCCCCTTCGGATGCAGCCCGCAGTTCCGCGGCAGCACGAACGCCAACACTGCCCAAGGATGTTTACGCCGACTCGCTGAACCGTCTTCCCCTGATCAAACGGGAAAATTTGGATGAGGCAGGGAAAAAGCTCTACGATTCGATCGTCTCCGGCAAGTCTTTCCAACGGGCGGGACTCCAGGGGCCGCCGGGAATTCGGATCCACAGCCCGCGCGAGGCGGCGCTGATGAGTACTCGGGGTACCAGCTCGGTACCCGCTCCCGGAGAGCGGCTGATGGAGCTGGCCGTCTTGGTAACAGCCCGGGAGATGAACAGCCAATATGAATGGACCGCCCACGAACCGACTGCTGTCAAGGCGGGCCTGGCACCGGCCACGATTGATGTCGTCCGATTCCGCAAAGACATTACCGGTCTGGGAGAGAAGGAAGCTGCCATCATTCAGCTCGGTCGCGAAATGTTCGGGAAAAACAAAGTCAGCTCGGATACCTTCGCCCGCGCCTTGAAACTGTTTGGGGAAGGGGAACTCGTGAACCTTGTCGTCCACATGGGGGACTACTCCGGGACAGCGCTTTTGCTGCGGACTTTCGATCAGCAACTGCGCCCCGGTTGGAAACCGCTTTTGCCGATTCCCTAAGCCGAACGGGTGAGATTGCCGCACATCATCTCCCAGAAATCCGGAGAACACCATGAAGGACCTGCTGAATCTCTTTAACATTTTCGTCATAGTTTGTTGGCTTACCGTACCAATCCATCTACAGCCACAATCCAAACCAGCCTCTTCTTTCGAGTCCGGCTCCGGCTTGAATGATCAACAGGAGAAGGGTCAAGGATTGTTTTTGCAGCGTTGCTCGCTCTGCCATCTTCCCCAAGCGCGAAGGTTCGTGCCTTCCGCTCCGAGACTAGGGCCCGATCTCACCGGTTTGCTCAAAGGAGCTGGAGTGCAAAAAGAAACAGCGATTCGTGAAATCATTCTCAAGGGCAGTCCACGAATGCCTGGTTTTCAGTATGGTTTAAGTGCGAAGGAAATCGAGGACCTGGTCGCTTATCTGAAAACTTTATAAAGGGAGAGTTGTCATGTCAAAGAAAAGGACGGTGTACTGGAGTCCGGCAGTGATTTTGTGGGCAGTGCTGCTGCCTGTGCAAGCTGTTTTTTCCGCCGACACCAGCCTCGTGGGCAGAGTTAAATCATCCAATGGGAAACCGCTAGAGGGAGCCGTTGTCTCGGCCCGCGCCCGCGACAAGACGTTTACCACAACTGTATACACGAACCGCGACGGGGAATTTGTTTTCCCACCGCTCGACCCGGGTGCTTACAAAGTGTGGGCACAGGCAATCGGGTTTGGGGAGGGGATCGCGGAATGGAAGCTCCCGACCGGGGATAAGTTGGAACAGAACTTCTCCCTCAAGCCGCTGGAGGATTTTAGTAAGCAATTGTCCGGGAGTGAATGGATGGCCAGTTTGCCAGCAGACATGCTGGAGGACCGGAGAATGAAGGCGATCCTGCATACGAATTGCACGAACTGCCATCCGATCAATTTTGTGTTCCAAAACCGATTTGACCGGGATGGCTGGAGCAAGATTGTGGACTGGATGTCCCGGATCACCCTCTATGGCAATATACCTGCGAGAAGCGCGCAGGACGAAGGCGGGGAAGTATCTCCCACCATCGTGTCTTACCGAGAGGAATTGGTTGGATATTTGACCAAAGCGCGCGGCCCGAACTCCGTACTGACCTACAAGCCACTACCGCCGCTCACGGGGGAGTCAAACGACATTGTGGTAACCGAATACGACATTCCGCCCGGGGATCGGCCGAATTATGTAACGAAGTATAATGGGAGTATCTGGTCGGAAGGCCCTCCGTCCATTTACGAAGGCGCGGGGAATCACGATGTTGTGGTGGATCAAGCGGGCAATCTTTGGTTTGGAGATAGTAGTCCCCGGGTCGTGGCTCGCACGTTAGGCAAGATGGATCCGCGAACCGGCCGCGTCACAGGTTACAAGCTCACTCGTCCCAACGGAGAGGCCGCGATCATATACTCCGGCCTCGAAATCGATTCGAAGGGAAATATCTGGTTCCCGGACGGCAGCGAACGGGTGCTCATCAAATTCGACCCCAAGACCGAGCAATTCCAGCGTTTCCCCCCTCCCCCTCCCGTCACGCCAATCGGAGGAGGAATGACCCAGATCGATTCCAAGGACCGGGTGTGGATCCGGCGCGATGATGGAGGAGTTGTTCGCTTCGATCCGGAGACCGCACAGTGGACCGAATACAGACTGAACCGAAGAAGTCGTCAGGCCTACGGCGTCTCGGTGGACGCCAATGACAACATATGGTTTGCCATACTGGAAGCGGATCAAATAGGATTTCTGGATCACCGCACTGGAATTCTCAGCCTGCTTACCCTGCCTCCCTTGAAAAGCGACTTTGTTACCGCGAAAGACTACGAAATCGAGCGTCGTTATTGGAGCAGCGGCAATGGGGTCCAAGGAGAAAGCAGCGTCCCTCTGACTCATAAAGGCCCGCGGCGAACTTCCGCTGATCGCAGAGGAGATTCGTTTTGGGTCGCTGAATTCTGGGGCAATCGGATAGCGAAGATCAACATTAACACGAAAGAAATCAAGGAATATTTGATGCCCAACCCCCATTACATGCCTTATGACGTGCGTGTAGATAAGAACCATATGGTGTGGATTGCTGTCAACGATGCAGACAGAATTCTCAAATTCGATCCATTTACGGAGCGCTTTATCGAGTATCGTTTGCCGAGTGTGGGAACGGGGGCTCGGCACATCTACGTTGACAATCGTACCAATCCCCCCACGGTCTGGGTACCTTATTACCGGACGAATAGGGTCGCCCGCGTGCAATTCAGAGCGGCGGCCGCTGCTCCGGGAAGATGAACGAAAGAGAAATAGCAAAGTCATGATGGAAACGGCACAAGCAGGCCATCGGCCATGGTTACAAATATGGCTTCTGGTATTAGTTCTCTTGCTAATTGAAACCAGCAGTAGAGGGTCCCAGCAGGTATCGGACCGCGCCGGTACAGCCGATGTGAACGATACCACGTTGTACTACGAAATGGCGGGTGAGGGACATCCGCTGGTATTGATCCACGGCGGAGGCGTAGACAGAAGGATGTGGGATGACCAATTCCAAGTGTTTGCCGAGCATTATCGGGTCATTCGCTATGATCTTCGCGGTTCGGGGAGATCGGATATACCTAAGGAGCGGTGGTCTCATTCGCAAGACTTGCACAGTTTGCTGAGGTTTCTCAAGGTTGACAAAGCATTCGTTCTCGGCCTATCGCGGGGAGGGTGGATTGCCGCTGATTTTACCCTGGAACACCCGGAGATGGTGGCTGCCCTGATTCTGGCATCTGCAAATCTGGATGGAGCGCCGGAGGCATACGGGACCCCTGGCGCTAGGAAGGCGGCCAGAGATGGGGGTGTTTCACGAGCCGTCGACATGTTGATGGAGAATCCCTATTTGATCCCGGGTAAAGAATATAAAGCCGCTCGTCAAACAATGCGGGAAATGCTCGACGACAATGCTATTGTTAATCTTTTCGTTTATCGCGAAATGGAAAATCTTTTACAGCGGCCGATGCTCCCGCCGACCCAGCGGGTCTCAGCGATCCGCGTGCCGACATTGTTCATCGCGGGTGGACGGGATCACCCAGCGGCGCTTGGCAATTATGACAGGGAATCAAGAATCATCCCTGGGGCACGGAAAATAGTGATTCCTGGTGGCGCTCACTTTGTCCCGATGGAACAACCGGAGGAATTCAATCGGATTGTGCTTGATTTCTTGGGCAAGTTGAGCAAGAAGTAGTCTGGGCTGGAACAGGCCCGCAGAGGATGAAGCGATAAAGGATTCAGATGTATTGCAAGGCGGGCCTTGTCCGGTATTTTTCAAAACGGGAATGGCCGTTTTCGTTTCTTGAAACCAATGGAGGAGGATCGTATGGTTCCGAAAGGAAAAACAAGTGGTAGAACGTATTACAGAGTCGCAGGGCTGATGCTTTTTTTCTGTTTGGTAGGTACATCCGTTGTTCGCGCACAAATGCCCACGGCTACGATTTTGGGGGTGGTCAAGGATAGCACTGGTGCGGTTGTGCCTGGCGCTACCCTAACAGAGCGCAACGTAGAAACGGGGCGGACCAGGTCTGCTGTTACAGAAGCCGACGGTTCCTATCGGTTTTCCGCCCTCCCGGTAGGCCACTATGAGATTACGGTGGAAAGTTCTGGTTTTAAAGCCGAGGTACGCAGGGGGCTGACTCTTACTGTAACCCAGGAGGCGGTGGTGAACTTTACCTTGGAAGTTGGAGCAGTCCAGGAGACGGTCGAAGTGACTGCCGAAGCTCCTTTGGTGAATACGACGAGCGGGTCGCTCGGCGGTCTGGTAGACGAGCAGAGAATGGCTGACCTTCCCCTCAACGGGCGCAACTACCTTGACCTGACTCTGCTTCAGCCAGGAGTCAACGTGCAGCGAAGCCACTCTATTGATAACGGAGTCTGGTTCAGCAGTAACGGAGCTCCGATTCGGTCCAACAGCTTTTTGCTGGATGGAGCGAGTATGGTGGGCTTCACGGGTACCACTTCAGCGTCCGTCGCGGGGACTACGCTCGGAGTGGAGGGAATTCAAGAGTACCGTGTGGTGACCAGTTCTTTCAGCTCGGAGTATGGCATGTCAATGGGAAGCCAGATGCTGATTGTGAGCAAGAGCGGAACCAACAATTTCCACGGCTCGCTCTTTGAGTATTTGCGGAACAGTGCCCTGGACGCGCGTAACTTCTTCGACCGCCAGACAGTTGCCAGCAATCGCCGCCTACCGCCGTTCGCACGGAATAACTTCGGAGGATCGCTGGGCGGCCCGCTCCACAAGGATAAAACGTTCTTTCATGTGGTTTTTGAAGGAGTGCGAGAACGCCTGGGGGTCACTACCATTTCTAGTGTCATCCCGTCTCAAGCCAAAGTGGATGGCGGGTTGGTGCCGCAGATTGCTCCGGTCATGAAGCCATTGTTGACGCTTTTCTCAGACCCGAATTTGCCGAACAACCAATTTACTTTTCCGTTCAGTCAGCCGACGGATGAAAACTATGGTCAACTGCGAGTCGACCACATGGTCTCGAATAACGACAACCTGTTTGTCCGGCATACGATTGATGATACGACGCAAACAAAGTCCCGCGGCTATCCTCAATTTAAGGACACCTACGCGAGCCGCCTCCAGTTTGGCACTGTGTCGGAAAGCCATATCTTCTCTCCCACTTTACTGAACACCTTCCGATTCTCTTATAGTCGGTCCCCTCTGCTCGCAGATAGCTCTTCGGGAATTATTGGGCCGCAGTTCTCCTACGTGCCCGGGCAAGAAATCGGTTGGACCGCCATTGGCGGAGTGACGCCCTTCCAGCCGGATGTAAATTCCCCCTACAATTTCAAACAAAATATTTTCACCTGGAGCGATGACCTTTATCGCGCCCAGGGTCGGCATTCTTGGAAATTTGGGACGCTCATCAACCGTTATCAGCAGTATGTCCTTTACAGTAACTTTATTCGTGGCCGGATCAATTTTGCAAATATTTCGGAGTTCCTTTTAGGCCAGCCTACTTTTTATCAGGCGCTGACCCCCGGTTCGATCGTTGATCGGACATACCATTACACCACTCTTGGATTTTATGTGCAGGACGACGTGCGAGTGAAATCCAACTTAACTTTCAACTTAGGCTTGCGTTACGAATTCATGACACAACCGCAGGAAGTGAGGGGGCGAGGCTCCGCTCTAAGGGATATACAGCACGATGCGGCCTTTACGCTGGGCCCGCCGTTTGAGAACCCTTCGATGAGGAACATCAGTCCGCGGTTCGGTTTTGCATGGGACCTGCGAGGCGATGGGAAGACAGCGTTGCGGGGCGGTTTCGGATTGCTTTATGACTTAGGGAATATGGGAAGCTCTTTTTTAATGGGCGTTTCGGGATCGCCGCCTTTCTCCAGCCAAAGCTTAGTCCAGTACGTGGGGACTCCCCCTACAGTGACCCTACCGTTTTCCTTTCCTACGGCAGGAAAGGATCTTCGCGGCCCGGATTATCACCTTCAGCAGCCCCATATGCTGAGCTACAACCTGACGGTAGAGCGGGAATTGCCGTTCGCAATAGCTTTTCGATTAGCCTACGGAGGATCACGGGGCATTAATCTCGTAAAACAAACAGAAGGGAACCCCACTGTACCGCAGGTCCTTCCGGATGGGCGACCGTTCTGGACGGGAAATGAATCGCGGACCAATCCCAACTGGGAAACCTTTTCATACCAAACTGGCGGCTCCAACTCCTGGTACAACTCGTTGCAGTTTGTGCTGACGAAGCGTCTGAGCAAGGGGTTACAATTCGAAAGTGCTTATACTTGGTCTAAATTGATTGATGAAGCACAAGGCCAAACCCCGGGTGATGCGCAAAGCACTCAAGCGGGGAGTCAGATTTCCGATCCTAGCCGACGAGCAGTCGATCGTGGATTGGGCATATCCGACGTTCCACACAACTGGAGGTTTAACGCGATCTACCGTCTGCCGGGAGCCTCATTGGAAGGTGTCGCTGGCAAAGTGTTCAGCGGCTGGTGGGCAAGTGGCATCCTCTCGGTTCAAAACGGTCCTCCTTTCAGCCCGACATTGACCAGTAACCGTTCGCGGTCCAATACCAAGAATACAACCGACCGTCCAGATTTACTTCCCGGTCGAAAGGCCAATACTATTCTTGGAGACCCCAACCGCTGGTACGATCCCAGTGTTTTCAGCGTTCCGCCAGCCGGATTTTTGGGGACGGCCGGACGAAACATTCTCAGAAGACCCGGTTTGGCGAATCTTGATTTGACGCTGGCAAAAGATACCCGGCTGCCATTTCTGGGAGAAAACGGAAAGCTCGTCTTCCGTGCAGAAATTTTCAATATCCTCAACCGTGCGAACTTTGGGGTACCCAATGTTACTGTCCTTGCCGGTGTGAGAGATGTGGAAGCACCGCTTGCCAACGCAGGCAGAATTAGCAATACAGATACCACGTCACGGCAGATTCAGTTGGCATTGAAAATTTTGTTCTGAGCTCCACCTGGGTGATGTTCAATTTGAGTTTCCTGTTTCCTGCCGGGGGGGCGCAGGTGCGGCACCTGTAATGCTCCCCAGGCAGGATGAGGCGGACGCATCTGCGGGGACATGGGAACATCTGAAAGCGGCTGCGGCTTCCCGTAGCGACGGTCGGCAAGTACGCGAGGTCGGCCCAAGTGCTTCCCGTTCGCCAGGGCTGTTGCAATTCCAGACCGCACGCGGTCCCGAATCAATTCCGGCTCGAATTCCGCGATCGAGGACAAGACTGAAAATCTGGCGCCCCAAAAGGGCGTGGGGGGGGGCGCCCCCCCCTCCAGAACCAACCCTGATCCTTGGCAGAAGGAATGCTCCTGATTCCCTGAAACAATTCCCTTGGCTCTGCTTCCGGAAAATCGTATTTTGGGATGGGGAAAGAGGAGGGATACCCATGGGGGAACTGTATGAAAGTCCGGCCATCGCCAGAATGGTGGAAGAGCAGTGGAAGAAGTGGCTGCTTCTCACCCAGCGAAAAACGGGAGAGCGACACGATCCGAAGCCATTTCCGACTGTAACCATTTCGCGGGAGCGCGGCAGCGGGGGAGGCCTGATTGGCCAGCAGGTGGCGGAACAACTGCGGTTCCATCTCCTGGACAGTGAAATTGTGGATTACGTGGCCCGCTCGGCTTCCGTAGACCGCCTAGCGGTGGAGCACATGGATGAGCAGAGCCAACGCAGCATTAAGGAGAAGGCGGAACGGGTCATTCAACAGCGCGCGTTTTCCTCCCAAAGCTACATGGCCCACCTGACCAAGGCAATCTCGGCGGTCGGAGAGAAAGGCAGGGCGGTGGTTGTGGGGCGAGGCGCTCACCTCATCCTCCCGCCGGACCGCTGTTTCCGGGTACGAACCATCGCTCCCCCGGAAGTGCGCATTCAGCGCCTCTGCGCCCACGCCGGTTTACCCCCGCCGGAGGCCGAACGGATGATCACCGAGACCGATCGGCAAAGAACTCAATTCATCCAGGAGAATTTTCACCAGTCGGACGGAAACCCGTTGCTGTACGATTTGGTGATCAATACCGGAGAGATTGCCATAGAGACGGCCTCCGAGCTGATCGTGAAGGCCGTGCTGGCCAGGTTTCCCCAGGTTCACGAAACAAAGGCGGAGGCCGCGAAAATCTAGCGGGATTTTCTCGACAGAAGCCCGGCCACACTGAACCTTCCGGGGCCGGCTGTTACCAGGAACAGATAGATGAAACAAAACAGGACCGCCGGCTCGCCTGCATTCTGAATCGGCCAGAATCCCTGGCCTTCCAAGCCTCTGGGAAAATGAGAAGTCCAAAAGGCGATCGCCATTTCCCCCGCGAGGATCAAAGCCAGCGGACGGGTCCAGACTCCCAGCGCGATCAA
>Ga0156329_1002_pt1 | contig 13698 bp, 8 predicted proteins | sample RifCSPlowO2_12_FD_107977 | JGI IMG/M metagenome (GOLD analysis project Ga0156329, IMG submission 107977) | Acidobacteria bacterium RIFCSPLOWO2_12_FULL_60_22 | reverse complement strand
TCCCCTCATGATCCGTTCCCCCTTCCGCTACCTTAGATGCATTGGGCTAAACAAAAGTTTCACGGAAACAATTCCGCTCAACCGCACTCCCCGTTAAGCTTAGAGTCATCCCGCGCGGAAGGGTTGCCAGCCCAGCCCGAAAAAAAGAGGCATTGTACACGCTAACCGTACACTTCGTCAAATTCCTGCCATCAAAACAAACCTGGTCTTGACAACGGATATCAATAGCAATATGATTTTCCAGGCTTGCCAAGAAGGCGGAGCAGTTCACAACAATCTTCGTTGCGGAACATGGAAACGAAATTTGCCGTGTGTTCGTAAGCGATTCCACCGATGGAACACAAGCATCGAGCGCTCCGAAGTCCACCCTTTTGGAGCAGGTTGTAGCGATGACGATGAAAGAGACCCGGAAGGTTCAGGGCAACGGCTGAATTTCTAACAGAAGAGGAACAGATCCTGTCGCTCCAGGAAGTCGCTATGTCCAATAAACTTTTGACGGTGCTTTTCTTGATCGCTTTGGCGCTCGCATTGGCTGACGACCACTACCGCAGTTTCTCCCGCAAAGGAGACCAGCAAGAAACCAGATACCTGAAGGCACAATATGTTCAATATGGGCCGGATTTCACGGAGGAGCAGATCCTGTTTCTGGCCCGCCGCCAAGCGCGTGCCACGGAGACTCGGAACGGCAGGCTGGGTGTGATCGAGCCCGGCAAGAAAGGCCTGATCACGATCCGGAAGAATCAAGATATGCGTGTGGTGAAAGCCTGTATCGCGGCACTCCGGGAACGCGGGGCTGACCTGGACTATATTTACACGACGGATTTATTGGAACTGTATGGGTATCCCGGAGAGTACGCGAAACCCGCTCTGGCGATTGACACAGTGAAACAACCCGAGTTGCAGCTCGCCATCTCTGGAATACAGCACTACCACTTTAAGAAGAGCCATTTCTCGGAAGCGGCTTGGAAACAACTGCCCGCCAAGGCAGACGAGTTAATCGCCGAGTCACAAAAAAGACATGACATAAAGAACAAGATACTATTGGATTATCTGAACAAACACCGCGAGTATGAATACATCTACCCGGAATGGTTCGGGGGCGGGCCGATGGTGAAGGAGATGGGGGATTTGTTCGGGCGCCGATTTCAGTTCGGCTGGCGGCTGGACACTCTGAGCCGGCTGGTGAGAGAAGGGACCCTGCCGAATGAAGTGTGGCGCGCCCTGGAGCAAAAAGTCCTGGAAGTTGTCCCCTGGATCCGCCACGCCAGAATCACGGATCCGGAAGGAACCGACGTCGAGTTTTCGATCACCCCGGAGGACGCCAAGTACTGGAGGATGGGAGTCTACAATTTGGACTACCTCCGCATGTGGCCCGTGCAGGCGAGCCGGTTGCTGTTTCTGAATTCGGGGATCAAACACGTGGTTGCTCCCGAAGCCAAGGGAGTCATCGCAGGCACGGATGGGCACTACCACGCCATGTTTCCGCACCTGAAGTTGACCATCGAGGGAGGGCAAGCGGTTAAGGCCGAGGGGGGCGGTCTACAGGGCGTTTTGATGAACGATCTGATTCACAAATTTAAGGACTACCAGATCCCGTATCTGCCTCACCCCGGCTGGGCCGTGGTGTTCCACCTCGCCTTGACAGTCAATCCGAAGGCTGCGGACCGCACGATGTACTGGGCCTTTGGCCCGGAACTCTACATCCCGGAAATCGAGGCATACGGAAAAAAACACAACATTCCGATTACCCACGATTTTCATCTGAACAACGGCTTTATCACCTACGAGGTGACGGTGACGGGCGGCAAGAAACTCAAGATTAAGGACGGCGGCCATTTGGTTGCTTTAGACGATCCCGAGGTTCGCGCCATTGCCAGCAAGTTCGGAGACCCAGAGGATATCTTGGGTGAAGAAGGGCAAAGACCGATCCCCGGAATCAATGCGCCCGGCGACTATTGGAAAGATTACGCTCAGGATCCTGCCCGATATATCCTGGCACAGCGCGAGTCACTTCGGTCGCGGAAATCCCCCTATTTAACGACGATCATGCCATTTCAGCTCCGCAATATTGCCGGAGCGCAAACCGACGATGGCAGTATCGCTGCGCCGCAACCCGCCGATGGTCCCAGGGATTAACACCCACACCTTGATTTCCGCAATGTCAAACTCCTTGGGGTGAAGAGGGTCGATGGGAGCCGGAAACACACATTCCTACAAGACGCAACCTTTCTGGCCGCTCATGCGTGTGGTTGGACCGAGAGCATTTGTTGCCTTCTTTTTCGTTACCTTCCTGGTCGTAGCCATTCTGGCGGCCACCAATGTGGTATCCAAGTATGCCTTGAAGTCTTACACGGAAGACCAAATCCAGCGCATTAACTGGGATGCCATCGCCTACCAAACGTCCGATATTTCCGAGGTAGCAAAACTCAAGAAGGAATTGTCCGAAATTGAAGGAGTGACATCGGTAAAAGACACCGGCAGCATGAAATTGGCCATGGGAACCTTTTCTCATCTGACTGTGGAGGGAGGGAGCACCAATATACCCTGGTTTATGATGATGGCGTCGGAGGATCCGAACCTTCTTCCACCCGACCTCCGTCCCGCGGACGGAGAAACCATCACGGCTCTGGTGGGCTCCCAGGCGATGCTGGGACCGTATTTGGGGAAGATCGCCCCCGGACACTCCTTTGACATTTTCCACGAGGATCCCTATCAGCGGGGAAAGCAGACCAACCTTTTGTCCGCCAAGATCGGGCGCCTATCGATGCCGGAACGCTTGGAAATCGTAAAATATTTCCTGGACAAATTCGGGTCGGCGACGTTTATTCCGGACGGGTCGTTAATTCTAGTGACGCGGAAGGAAACATTCGATCAAGAATTGCCGCGAATCGTTGGTTTGGTGCACCTGCTTTCCAAACCGCAGCCCCTCATCGGAAACAGCGAGGAAGGCGAAGGTCAGAGCGAAATCGAAGAAGATAACATGGCTTCCACCCTGATCATCGAGGTCATGCATCTGATCTCTGTCGATAGAAACAAGATCTTTACAGGTTGGGATTTAGACGCCAGTTACAAGCGAGCTGCGAACCTTGTATCCAGTATTAAGTCTGCTACGACAAAAACCAGTTTTGACGGTATCGTCAACAGCGAGCTCCTGGTGACCCTCGAAAAGATGTCGCGAGTGTCCAAGCTGATTGGCGTCCTGACGGTTTTGATTTCCTTCCCTGTGTTGTGGCTCGCTTGGCTTTTCGCCGGAAGTCTCGCCAATCTGATCATCCTGAACCAGCGCCGGCTGGTAGGGCTTTTGAGGCTTCGAGGAGCTTCCTACGCTCCGATCCGGACTTCCTTGCTGGTTGCCATCGGGCTGGCTGGACTTTCCGGAGGTCTCTCGGGAGCTTTGGTGGGAACCTTGGTTCCTTACCTTTCCTACCGGCTGTCCGGAGTAGACATTCCTCTGGGCCTTCTTTTTACGACCATCCAGGAGCCGTGGGTATTGCTGACATTTATTGTGTTGGGCACCGGATTCGGGTTGCTTGCCGGCAGAAGGGTCACCAATTACATGGCCCAGATCACCCCCTTGGAAGCTTCCCGCAGAATTGCAACGTCTGAGGCGGGCGAGTTCCCCTACCGGTTCACGAACCTCCAACTGCTCTGCCTGCTTTTGGGTGGCGCCAAGATGGCCGGCTGGATCATTGGATTTTCTCCTCATACGGAGCCGCTTACTACGATCGATAACTTGACGAATTTTGTAGCAGCAGGTCTTTTCCTTTACGGCTCTGCCGGGTTGATTGTATCGCGGCGCAAGCGGCTGGAGGCTATTTTGGGCGGGCTCGGGAGCCCCGTGGCGAGAGAGCTAAAATGGTTTGCCGTGAAAAATATGCTCACTCACCCGCACCGAATCATGACTGTGATCATGGTGTCGGCGCTGACCTTTGGTGTTGTGGTGTATCCACAGATCACTGCGAAATCCTTCTATGATAAAACGCTGCGGGCCTTACGGTTGAATTTAGGGTCCGATTTGGCGATTCGGTTCGACGCCACGGAGCTAGCCGGCGGCGGAGTGACGTTAAAGCCAATTGGCCAGTATATTCAGAGCGTCGGAGAGAAACTGACCGCAGTAGAAGCGCAAATTAACAAGCTCGAAGGGGTTCGGGATGTCAGCGCTTTTTACGAATTCTCCGTTCCGGGCAGCTTCTACATTCCGGGCCAGAACTATCTTCAATTGTACCTGATCGAAGAGCCGGATCAATTCCTCCAGAAAGTGTATTACGAGGACAAGCTGGGAGTTGGAAAACCGTTTCGGGAAATACTGCGAGGGCTAGGGAAAGAAAGCGTGCTCGTCTCCAAGGGGTTTGCGGGCAGCATGGGGCAAGCCGATTCCGGGCGCTTTGGGCTGGGCAGTGGAGAAGACGGAGATATTGATGCCAAGGTGGCAGGCACGATTTACCTCTTGCCGGGTTTGTCACAATTCATGATGCAGGACCGCGAATCCTTGAGTTCGGCGTCTATCGAATTTATCAATTCCATCTCCCAGACGCACCCCTACGTAGTAGGCAGAATAGATTCTCCCCTATTTTCCAAGTTGCAGGGCTTTTTGGCCAACGTAGTCGTTCACGTCGGGGAACGCGGAGGGGGAAACCATTTGGTTCAGGAGCTGGAGAAACTTCGCGGCCGGAATCTAATCCCCCCCTATACAATGGTAAATACCGAAGGCGCGGAGAGGGAGAAGCTTGCGAGCGATATGTTCGTTTACCTGGCGCTCGAAAATATCAAGGTCTTCATGATTGGGGGGCTGCTGGTTGCCCTAGCCGGCCTGATTGCCATCGCCATTGTAAATTTTTGGGAGGGGAAGCGGATTTTTGCCCTTCTTCGGCTTCGAGGGGCGGGGCCATCGCAGCTCATCCGAGTGATCCTCGTCGATATGGTGGCGCCGCTGACGGTAGGCGCATGTATCGGCGTTCCGGTGGGCGTGGTAACCGGCTATGGCTTGACGAACGCGATTTTTGCCCTGCCCAGAGCCTCTTCCATATTAGAGATTCTGCCGGTCCACCTGACCCTGAGTTGGCTGGTCGGCGCCATTGTGATTGGCGTTTTGGTTTTCTTTTTTACCTCCGCCGTACTATTGAGTTCGTGGATCTTTCGACGGACAGCGCGGGAAGCCCTGTGAGTTTGGTGCGAGGCCATGCCGGACAAGAACGGGAAAGTAGGGGCAGGAGTCAATTCTTTTGATACGGAATGACCCCGGAAGGGGTTCAGGAGGAGAACCGATGTTCAGGTATGTGAGTCCGAAGGTAGTTGTTGTGGTCGCGGCTCTGGTGGCGGTTGTGTGCGCCCACTCTGTTTGGTCAGCGGACAATGCCGGCAGCCTTCAGGGAGCCGTCAAGAACTCCTCCGGGGCGCCTGTCTCGGGGGCCTTTGTGAAAGTAAGCAGCGCAGAGCGGCGCGTGCATTTAATGGTGGTTAGCCAGGACCAAGGCCGGTACACAGTCAGTAATCTCCCTCCGGGGAAATATACGGCGCAGGGGATCGGGAACGGCTTGCAGAGCGAACCCTCCGCGCCGGTGGATGTGGCGGCGGGCCGGGCGGCGACCGTGGATGTGGTGCTGTCGGCTCCGCAGGCGATGAGGAAGCCCAAAGGGAAACCGCGAGTGGATGCCGCGGAGACGGGGAATGCTCCTCCGCTGCCGGAAGGAGAGGGCAAGAACATCATCGAGGGGCGATGCATCCCCTGCCACAATTCCCAGCGGGTCTCGAGCCAGCATCATGACCGGGCCCGGTGGCAAGCAACGCTCGAACAAATGCGACTTTACATGCGAGGGCTATCCGGTCCTGGAGACCTGACCGATCCACAAGCGGAAGTCCTGCTGGATTACGTGACAAAGAACTTTGGACCCGTGGCCGGAGGGAACGGCGGCGAGGGGGCTGGACGCGCCAAGGAAAAGGCAGATCCCAATAGCCACCTCTCCAGGACTCCGTTACAAGGCGCTGCGGCTAAATATGTAGCGGTGGAGTATCTCCTGGAAACGCCCCAGGCGGAACCCCACGATATAACGGTGGATTCCAAGGGAATCGCCTGGATCAGCGAACGAACCACCGGCCACATTGCCCGCTTTGATCCCGACACGTTTGCCTATACGCGCATTCCTTTGCCTCCTGGGGCAGTGGATAGCAGTAAAAGTCGGTTGAACGCGATTCAGGCTGATTCGCGCGATCGATTGTGGGTCTCGGACGGCGCCCCCAACCGCCGCTTGGTTGTTTATGATTCCAAGGCCGGGGAGTTCAACATCTTCGATGCTCCGAAGGCTTCGATGGGGACCTCCACTGGAAATACGATCCGGATCAGCAAGGATGGGATGGTCTGGATGACGGCCATCTCGAACAACCAGATCTGGCGGCTCGATCCGGCCACCAAGAAGTTCACCACCTATGATGTTCCTTCCGGCGTCAAGGCCAAGGTCAGCGCCCGGCCGTACGGGATGGCGGCGTCGGGCGATGGAAAGCTGTGGTTTGCCCAAAACAGCTACGACCTGATCGGACGAGTGGACCCGGCTACGGGCAAGGTGGAGGAGTTCGAGGTCCCTGCGAAAGGTTCCGACCCGCGGCGAATGGGGACGGATGCGGAGGGCAATCCCTGGCTGGGGTTGTTCGGCGTATGCAAACTGGTCAAGATTGATTATCGCACGGCGAAGATGACCCTCTATTCGCCGCCGACCCCGGATTGCGGCGCTTACTCGGTGAGCGTCGATCTGAAGCGCAATTTGATCTGGGTCAGTGAACAGTGGACCGGAAAACTCGCCCGGTTTGATCCCCGCACCGAAACCTTCGTGGAATTCGACCTGCCCACTCCGGAGGCCGACGTGCGCAGGATTGAGGTGGACCAAAACCGCCCCAACCGGGTCTGGTGGTCCGGCAGTGCTTCCAATAACATTGGCTACGTCGAAGTGATGGACTGAAATCAGCGGGGGCGTTGCTCCGAAAGAAACACACTTTTTGCCCAACAATGCCCCCGCCCTACAGTCTGGCAAACCTTCCCAAGACGCGCACGAAGTTGCGTTCAAATAGATTTGATTGAGATGCCGGTATGGGGACGATTGGGTGTTCGGCCTGACCCGTCAGGGCATGGCTTCAGCCATGCCGTATCGTGCCGGAAGGCAGGGGCTTTAGCCCCTGAGGTACGTCCCTCAGCGGCTAAAGCCGCAAGGAAATTGGATTGTTTCCTACCTCTTCCGGCACGACTCAAGTCGTGCCCTGACGGAACTACTCGGCCTTATTGCGATCCTCCGTAGTATCTCCAGGAACGCAACTTGGTATCACGCCGGAAGAGCCCGCTCAGGACGCTTCCCTCCAGAGACTTGCTTTGGCTTCGTTTACGGCGTCCCCACGTTCAGACCTTCTGTGCTCCAGCGTTCCGGCCTCAAAGGTCCCAGAACCGGTTCGCCCAGCACGGGGCTGGACAGAATGTACAGCCCGGAATCGCTGAACACGTGGATGATCTTGCGGTCCCATTCGATCAGGGCCTTCTCCGTCCCGCGACGCTCCCCCATGGGCGGGACGATCCAGGCCACCTCCTCGGGCCGGAAGGGATTGGAGACGTCGTAGAGCCGCCATCCCCCCTCAAACCAGGAATACCCCATCAAGTCAATCCGCGGCTCGCCGGGCGCTTTGAAGTCCTGCGGGTGATGGATTCCAAACCGCCCGCCCCGGAAGCAAAAGTCGTTGTAAGGCGCGCCGGGGGGCGGTTTGGGGACCGGGAAGCTGGCAATGAGCATCGGAAATTTCTCCGCCCGAAGGTCCACCACCCACGGCGTGACGACTCCCTCGTGGCAGTCCCAGCGAGTGGTTTCCCCATTGATGAAGGCTAACTTCCGTTGCGGCATCGGGTAGGCGGTATGCACGGGGATTCCGGCATCGAAGGGAGGGGAAATATCCAGCGTGCTGACTTCCTTGGGCTGTCGAATGTCGGCGAAGTCCAGAATCCTCAACCCCAACGCCCCCCAGGCGCAGTAGCCCCGATTCCCCCCATCTTCCACGCGCTGGGGCACAAAGCAAGGACCATGGAAATGCAGATAGTGGTATTTCCAATCGGGGGACCAGGTCTTCTCCTGAGATTGTTTGATATACTTCTCCGCTTCCGGCCACCTCAGGAACGCGGATTCCTCGGTCATCTTCTGGCCGGGCACCCACCACGTAGACACTTCCTTGGGATTTTTCATGTCGGAAACATCGATGATTTGCAAGACCGGCTCAATTTCCTCGTACGGCATCTGCCCTCGATGTCCGGGCGGTCGGGAGGACAGGTAGGCATACCGGCCCCCATCATAGTAGTTGCCGTCGCCATGGGTGCCGAAACTCCCGGGTCCTGTCGAGAAGTGCGAAATCTCGACCACGTTGCGGGGGTCCGTTATATCGTGAAACGTCACCCCCACCCGAGTTCCCGGGGGGATCTTAGCGTGGGGCTTTTTTCCCTGCACCTGGTCCACGGTAACCCCGCAGCACTGGTGCGACTGCATCACTACCCACTTCCCCAAGGCCTTGTTGTAAGCAACCTCGCCCCCCGGCGCCCTCTGGTTCACGATGACCGGTTCTTTGGGGTTGGTGACATCCAAGATCACGCCACCGCCGACCAGGTAGCGATTGCCCCCGATGGTCATCATCTGCCCGCCGCCAAATCCCCTCCCGGCTCGTTCCACGCGAGCCAGCAGCGTCATGTTATGGAGGTAAAGCTTGGGGTCCTTGTAGAGGCGCGGAATGCGGTCCGCTTCATCATAAACTTTCTGGGCCTCTGCATCGTCATAGTAGTAGCTGCCCCGACGGTCCCCGCCTTGCGGCTGGCTCTGGATCGGATAGCTGGTCTGTCCGACCAGGCACTGCGAACTGAACCATGTCAGGATCAGCGGAAAGGCTCCGGCTAAGAGTGCGTTCCTCATTCTCTCTATTCCTCCCTTGGGCATTGTCTCCGAACCACTGCTGAAAAACCGAGGGAATCGGCTGCAATTCCCAGACTGAAACGCTCCTTGCTCCCCCCATCCAACCGGGGGACCTCCGTTCCAGAGGGCCGGTTAAGGCGCGCCGGCATTGTAACCTTCCGGGCTCCAGCGCTCCGGTTTCAAAGGACCGAGAACGGGTTCGCCGAGCGCCGGGGAGGAGAGAATGTAGAGGCCGGTGTCCGTGAATACGTGGATGATCTTGCGGTCCCATTCGATAAGGCCCTTTTCCGTCCCGCGGCGCTGTCCCATCGGCGGCAGGACCCAGGCCACCTCCTCGGGCCGGAAGGGATTGGAAACGTCATACAGCCGGAATCCCCCCGTAAACCAGGAATACCCGATCAGGTCCACGCGAGCCTCTCCGGGCGCCTTAAAATTCTGCACGTGATGGGTTCCAAAGCGTCCACCCCGGAAGCAAAAGTCGGTGTAGGGCGCCTCGGGAGGCGGCTTGGGAACCGGGAAGGCCGCAATCGGCATCGGAAATTTCTCCGCCCGCATGTCCACGACCCAGGGCCGGACCAGGTCCTCCTTGCAATCCCAACGATCCGATTCTCCATTGATGAAAGCCAGCTTCCGTTGCGGCATCGGATAGGCGTTATGGACCGGGATCCCCCCGGTGAAGGGCGGCGACATATCCACCTTGGATACTTCCTTCGGCTGGCGGATGTCGGAGAGGTCCAGAACCCTCATCCCGAGCGATCCCCAGGAACAGTAGCCGCGATTTCCGCCGTCTTCCACGCGCTGGGGCACATAGCAAGGACCATGAAAGGTGGCAAAATGGAAGTGCATCTCGGGACTCCAGGCTTTCGGCTCCGGTTCCGCTTCCGGCCACTTCAGATACTCGGTTTCCTCCGCCTTCATCTGCCCCGGCACCCACCATCTGCCAACTTCCTTGGGGGTCTTGATATCAGCAAGGTCAATAATCTGGAGGATATAAGAAGTGAGGCGAAAGGGCGCCTGCCCTCGCGTTCCGGGCAGTGCCGAGGCCAGGTAGGCATACCTGCTTCCGTCGTAGTAATTGCCGTCGCCATGAGTGCCGGAACTGTTCGGTCCTGTCGAGAAGCGCGAAATCTCGGCCGGATTGCGAGGGTCCGTAATGTCGAAGAAGGTCACCCCCATGGGCCTTCCGCCCCTCGCAGGGTCGGCTTCCGGATGAGGCACTTTCCCCCGCACCCAAGGCTGTTCCGCGCCACAGCAGGTATCCGGCCGCATCAGAAGCCACTTCTGTAAAGTCTGGTTGTAGCCAATCTCTCCGCCCGGCGCCCGGTTGTTAATGATGACCGGTTCCTTGGGGTTGGTGATATCGACGACCACGCCGCCACCGAACATGTACCGGTTGCCCCCGATGGTCATGATCTCCCCTCCCCCTCGGGGAACATGGGCCAGCAAAGTCATGTTATGAAGGTACAGCTTGGGGTCCGGATACAGACGGGGCATACGGTCCTGTTCATCGTATACTTTCTGGGCCTCTTCATCGTCATAAAGATAGGTTCCCCGGCGATCCCCTCCCTGGGGCTGGCCCTGCACCGGATAAACCGACTGCGCCACTAGGAACTGCGCACGGACCAATGTTAGAAGCAACAGAAACGCTGGAATCACAAATGGATTATTCATAATATTCGCACCGGATTACTCGTTCGGGTTGATGGTTTCGCCACTGGGCCTCGTTCGGGTCGTTTTCGTGGCCGCTTCGGCTGGCTCGCTGCGGAAGACGTCGGAGCTGTCGGCAGGCAATATCCTATCTGAAACTAGGGAGCAAAGGCTAGGATATTTCTGTCGTCGAGAGGCTTTGCGGATAGCGGGAGGGAGAAACCCGAGTGAATTTTCCTTGCAGATGGATGGCGATGCGGCATACCAATAAAAACGCCAGGACCGCCCCGTACCGGACCGGCTTGGTAACATCGGACTTCACCAGCCAGTAGTAGTGGACCACACCGGCGATCGCGGTCAGGTAAATCAGGCGGTGGAGCATCTGCCAGCGCTTTCCGCCGAGACGCCGAATCCAGCCGGCCGTCGAGGTGATCGCCAGCGGGATCAGCAGCACGAACCCGGTGAACCCGGCGGTGATAAAGGGCCGCTTGGCTACGTCTTTCACGATCCCCGGGAAGTCGAAAAACTGGTCGAGCACGAGGTAGGTCAGGAAGTGCAGAAACCCGTAGAAGAAGGCGAACAACCCCAGCATCCTGCGGAAGCGAATCCAGGCGGGCTGGTCGAGGAGCTTGCGCAACGGCGTGATGGAAAGGGTAATCAACAGGAAGGTCAGGGTCGAATCCCCGGTCGTGTGCGTGATCTTCTCAATGGGATTGGCGCCCAATCCCTGGTGAAACCCCTGCCAGACCAGCCAGGCCAGCGGCGAGAGGCACAGAAGGAACAGGAGGGCCTTGATCCACTTCAGGGATAAGATGCGATTCATCTGCGGGGTCCCTTAGTAATTCTTCTTCAGGTCCATACCCGTGTAAAGCTGGGCAACCTGGTCCGCATATCCGTTGAACGGAAGGGTCTTGCGTTTGAAAATCTCCCCGAGCCGCCGTTCGCTGGCCTGGGTCCAGCGCGGGTGATCGACTTTCGGATTCACGTTGGAATAGAAACCGTATTCGTTCGGGGCGGACAGATTCCAGGTGGTGGGAGGCTGCTTTTCCTGGAAACGAATCTTCACGATCGACTTGATGCTCTTGAATCCGTATTTCCAGGGAACCACCAGGCGCAGAGGAGCCCCGTTCTGGTTCGGCAGAACTTCCCCGTACATGCCGACGCAGAGAAGCGCCAGGGGATGCATGGCTTCATCCATTCGCAACCCCTCGACGTACGGGAAAGGAATCCCGGCATAGCGCCCGTGCGGCATCTGCTTGGGGTCATACAAGGTCTGGAAGGCCACGAACTTCGCCTTCGACGCAGGCTCCACGAGATGGATGAGCACGTTCAGGGGAAATCCGATCCAGGGAACCACGATGGACCAGGCTTCCACACAACGGTGGCGGTAGATGCGCTCCTCCAGCGGAGCCAGCTTCAGAATCTTGTCTATGTCATAGACCCCCGGCTTGCCGACGTCTCCCTCCACCGCTACCGTCCAGGGATAGGTCTTGAAATTCTTTGCCAGGGTCGCCGGCTGTTCTTTGTCGGTGCCGAATTCGTAAAAGTTGTTGTAGTGCGTGACGTCATTGAAGGAGTTGATCTTTTCATCGGTGCTGAAGGGGCTCTTGACGAGGCCGCTCAGTTTCCTCCCATGGCCCGCCTGAGGGGAGGCCAGCGCGGTCTCCCAGGAGGGGCGTCCGGCCAGCAGCATGGCTCCCGCCACGGTCGTCCCGGCCAGGAATTTCCGCCGGCTCAGGTAAACGCTCTTCGGCGTGATCTCCGAGGAGCGAAACGATGCGCCTCTCTGAATCAGCATGATCCCCAAACCTCCTTACTCGTAGCCGCCAAGGCACCCGGATTTCGGAACCTACACCGCCTGTCCTAAACCTATTGTAATGCTAAACCCGGTTCAGAAAACTATGAAGATGAAAGGAACCTGTGCCGGGCGCAACGATCCCAAACCAGTCTGCGGTTGACTCCGGGCGGGAGCCACTTGCAGCAAGGGCTTCGCCAAGTGCTTACGACAACCTTTTTCCACATTCCGAGCTTGGCGCGAAGCGGGGACCTCTGGTATGATTAGGCTTTCAGAAGAGGGGTTTCTGTATGGCAAAACGATGTGAAATCTGCGGGAAAGGACCCCGCTTTGGAAACAGGATCAGCCACGCCCACAACGTAACCAGGCGGCGCTGGAATGTCAATCTACACCGCGTACGGGCCATTGTGAACGGCGGCCACGCGCGCGTGGTGGTGTGTGCTTCGTGCATCCGCTCGGGCCGAGTCACCAAAGCCTGACCCTGCCTCAGCACAGAGGAGGAACCCGAATGAAGCCAGGTAATCCGTCCCGTCGTAGCAGGTCTGTCTCTTTCTTTCTAGCACTGGGAACCGCCATAATCTTGAGCGTCCTGTTTGTGAGCTACGGTCAATGGCTCGGAGAGCGAGACGCCGCATCTTCCCCGTTGCGCAAACCCACAGGCTATCCCCAATTGGTTTCCGTGCAACCGCTGCCGGAGATGGACGGGGAAATGTGCGAGTGGGTCCCGGCCAGCAGCCAGGAGCGTCTTGTGGCCATGCTGCGGCAGGAGCGGGTGGCGGGTCGCGCAGCCTCCGCCGCCGATGAACCGAGAACCTCCTCGATTGACGCGGACCGGGCCCCCGTGCGGGTGATCCGGGATTCCTATCCCACTTATAGCGCGGTGGGCGTGGACCTGGGCACGAACGAAGTCTACCTGCAGGACGAGAACCTGTTCGGTTTCATGGTATTCGACCGGATGACCAACACTCCGCCGTCGGCGAACTTTAGCGAGCCGAAGCGGCTGGTCCGGGGCCATCAGACCCGCCTGGAGTTCAACTGCTCCCTGTGGGTGGATCCCCAGAACGGCGATGTTTATTCCGTCAACAATGACATGGTGGACACGATGGTGGTGTTTCCTCGCGGGGCCATGGGGGATGTGGCTCCCAAGCGACAGTTGCATACCCCGCACCGGACCTTCGGGATTGCGGTCGATGAGGCAGCCCAAGAGTTGTTCCTGACAGTCCAACATCCTCCGCAAGTGGTGGTCTACCGCAAAACGGCCGGGGGAGAAGATAAACCGCTCCGCATCCTGGCTGGGGATCAGACCAAGCTGGAAGACGCTCATGGAATCGC
>Ga0156329_1347_pt1 | contig 13747 bp, 9 predicted proteins | sample RifCSPlowO2_12_FD_107977 | JGI IMG/M metagenome (GOLD analysis project Ga0156329, IMG submission 107977) | Acidobacteria bacterium RIFCSPLOWO2_12_FULL_60_22 | reverse complement strand
CCCATTCTGGTGGACACCAAGGATCCGAAAGAGTTTGTTCAGGTGGTAGAACGAGTCGCGCCTACCTTCGGAGGAATTCATCTGGAGGATATTCGAATTCCGGATTGCTTTTATATCGAGACCGAGCTGATCCGGAAGCTCCACAAGCCCGTCATGCACAACGATCAGCACGGGACTGCGACCGTCGTGCTGGCAGCGCTCATGAGCGCGGTTCGACAGATGGGCATTCCAGACTGCCGTCGATTGGCAGTGGCCCAAATCGGCTTGGGGGCTGCCGGATTTGGCATCGGCAAACTGCTGATGGATTACGGACTCCGCGTGGTCGGCGTGGACCCCAATGAACAATCGAGAGCGTGGTTTGCTGCCTCCGGCGGCACGACCGCCACGTTAGAGGAAGCCTTGGCGCACGCGGATGTGGTGATCGCCGCCACCGGCGTGCCGGGATTGATTACCGGCAAAATGATCCGCAAGGGTCAAACCATCCTGGCGTTGACCAATCCGGTGCCGGAAATCTACCCGGAAGAGGCGCTGGAGGCGGGTGCGGTGTTTGCCTGCGATGGGAAGCTCATCAATAATGCGCTGGCCTACCCGGGCCTGTTCAAAGCTGCCTTGGAAATGAATGCCGAGCAGATCAGCTCCCCCATGAAGATCGCAGCCGCCCAAGCGATTTCCGAGCTGGCCGACAAGGAGGAATTGGTTCCCAGCATGTTTCACCCAGACTTGCACCGGAATATTGTGGCGGCGGTGAAACACAGCACCAGCGGCAGTCCGCACTAGAGTCAGCCCGGAGGATCGGTGCGTGAAACGGCACGGGAAGCACCCTATGGCTGGGGCGCGTTGGGAACTGGCTCGGACGTGCCAAAAAAGTAGACGCTGCCAGCCTGGGAACCTTCCGAGGCGGCGATGCTTGCCTTATAATGCTATTGGATCAGGATGTTTGCTGGGCAGACTGTTGGTGGGTGGGGCGACCGCAACCGTTAGCGGGAGAACATTACACAAACGGGAGTGGGATAGCAGCGGCGATAGAGGGTTACCCTAATTATCCCCGTTGGCAGCCCACCATCCAATCATTGATCCCTACCTCGGGCGGAGAAAATGGCCAAGAAACTTGTGAAGGTGATGAACACTGCGTTCCGCGACGGATTTCAGTCTTGTCTGGGAGCGCGCGTAATCACCAAAGACTTCCTCCCGGCGGTGGAGGCAGCCCGAGCCGCGGGGATGGACTATTTTGAGTTTGGCGGGGGCGCCCGCTTTCAGTCGCTTTTCTTTTACTGTGGCGAAAATGCCTTTGACATGATGGATGCCGTCCGCCAGGCTGCGGGTCCAGAGGCAAACCTGCAAACCCTGGGCCGGGGGATCAACGTGGTGGGCTTGGACAGTCAGCCCTCCGACATCATCGAATTGCATGCCAAGCTCTTCGGGAAGCACGGCACCACGGCGATTCGCAATTTCGACGCCCTGAACGATGTCAACAACCTGGTCTATTCCGGCCAGATGATTAAGAAATACGGACTCCGGCACGAAATCTGCATCACCTTGATGGCTCTGCCTCCGGGATGTAATGGCGCCCACGACACGGAATTCTACACGAAAATACTGGATCAGATTCTTGCCGCGGGCGTGGAATTCGACTCCCTGTGTTACAAGGATGCAACGGGTACAGCGATACCGGCTACGGTCTACGAAACCATTCGGCAGGCCCGCAGAAAGCTCGGCGCGACTGTACACATCCGTATGCATACCCACGAAACGGTGGGCACCTCCGTGCTGAGCTACCGGGCAGCGTTGGATGCCGGTGCGGATGGAATCGACCTTTCCATGGCGCCCATGTCCGGTGGTACCAGCCAGCCGGATATCGTCAGCATGTGGCACGCTCTGCGCGGTACCGACTTTGAACTGGGGCTCGACATCGACAAAGTGCTGGAAGCGGAGAACGTCTTCAAGGAATGCATGAGCAAATATGAGCTTCTGCCGGAAGGCCTCGTGGTCGAACCACTGACTCTGTGGTCTCCCATGCCGGGTGGCGCTCTCACGGCCAACACGCAGATGCTGCGTGAGGTCGGCATGCTCGACAAGTACCCCAGAATTTTCGCCAAGATGGGGGAATGCGTTCTTCGGGGCGGTTTCGGCACGTCCGTAACGCCGGTTTCCCAGTTCTACTTCCAGCAGGCCTTCAACAACTTCCTGTTGGGAGACTGGAAAAGGATCGATAAGGACTATGGCAAGATGGTTCTCGGCTACTTCGGCAAGACCCCGGTTGCGCCGGATCCGGAAATCGTGAAGATTGCGAGCCGACAGCTCGGACTGGACCCGACCACGGAGGACCCGCGGGCGATCGACGACCGGAACCCCAACAAAGGAATCGCAGCCGCCCGAAAGATGCTGACCGAAGCCGGCATCAGCGATTTGTCTGAGGAAAACCTCTTCATCGGCGCCACCTGCAAAGAACAAGGTATCCGGTTTCTGAAAGGCGAGGCCAAAGTCAGCGTACCGTACAAGAAAGAAGTGGCAAGGAAGGAAGAAGGTGGCCGGTCCGCCGGTCCCTAAGCCCGCCAAGCGATCTTGCGCGGACCCTCCCAACGGTGCCTCGCTGCCCTTGCGAATGGCACTTAACGGCTTTATTATTTAAGGAGCGGAGTGAGAGCGGTTGGCGGACAAATATCGCTTCCGCGACGCGAGACGGGAACTATACACACGGGGGTAGAGCATGCAGCAGGAGGGATGGAATCCCAGCACGTACGGAGTGGAGGAGCATGGCATCGGGCACGCCCGCTGTGTCTACTGGAATCTTCCCAGCAGCTCTCTCTATGAGCACGCGGTCCGGCGCGACGAGGGGCGGGTGGCGCACCTCGGCCCGTTGGTGGTGAATACCGGGCGGTATACCGGCCGTTCCCCGAACGACAAGTTCATTGTGCGGGAGCCGAGCAGCGAGGACCATATCTGGTGGGGCCCGGTTAATCAGCCTTTTGAAGAAGAACAATTTGATCGGATTTACCAGCGAGTGCTCGCCTATTTGCAGGGCAAGGACCTGTTTGTGCAGGATTGTTTCGCAGGGGCTGATCCCAGCTACCGGAAACCCATCCGGGTGATCAGCGAACTGGCCTGGCATAGCCTGTTTGTGCGGAACATGTTCATCCGGCCGGACTGGTCGAAAGTCCATCAGCATGTGCCGGAGTACACCATCATCGCCGCGCCCCATTTCCAGGCCGTCCCCGCAGTGGACGGCACTCACTCGGAAGCCTTTGTCTTGGTTCATTTTGGCAAGAAACTGGTGCTCATTGGGGGGACCCACTACGCGGGAGAGATCAAGAAGTCCGTGTTCACGATTCTGAACTACTGCCTGCCGTTTGAAAACATGCTGCCGATGCACGCCTCGGCCAACGTCGGGGCGGAGGGAGACGTGGCCATCTTCTTCGGGCTTTCCGGCACCGGCAAGACCACCCTTTCGACCGACCCCGAGCGCAAACTCATCGGAGACGACGAGCATGGCTGGAGCGACGAGGGGGTCTTTAACTTCGAGGGAGGCTGCTATGCCAAAGTGATTCGGCTCTCGCCGGAAGCCGAGCCGGAAATCTTCCGCACCACCCGCCGCTTCGGTACGGTGCTGGAGAACGTCGTCATCGATCCTTTAACCCGGCGCATCCATCTGGATGACGATTCGCTCACCGAGAACACGCGCGGCTGTTACCCGATCACGCATCTGGAAAACGCGGAGCTTTCCGGGATGGGAGGACATCCCAAGAACCTGATCATGCTGACCGCCGACGCCTTTGGAGTCCTGCCGCCCGTCGCCAAGCTCACGCCGGAACAGGCCATGTACCATTTCCTTTCCGGGTACACGGCGAAGGTAGCCGGCACCGAACGGGGGATGGGCAATGAACCGAAAGCCACCTTCAGCACCTGTTTTGGGGCGCCCTTCCTGCCTCTCCGCCCGTCGGTCTATGCCAACCTGCTCCGCGAGAAGATCACCAAGCACCAGGCAAACTTCTGGCTCGTGAATACCGGATGGAGCGGAGGAGCGTACGGGGTCGGCAAACGCGTTCCGATCGCCTACACCCGTGCGATGGTTCGAGCCATTCTGAGCGGGCATCTCGCCGGCGTTGCCGGGCGAAAAGATCCCATCTTCGGCCTGCATATCCCGCGAACCTGCAAAGGCGTCCCCAGCGAAATTCTCTGGCCCAGCCGAACCTGGAAAAGCGCCGCCGAATACGAAGCCAAAGCCAAGGAATTGGCCGAGCGATTTGAGAAGAACTTCGAAGCGTTTTCCTCCACGGTTTCGCAAGAGGTTTGCGCCAGCGGTCCCCGCGCGGGATGACTTCCCGCGCACCAGCGGCCTTGCCCGGAAAGACAAGGGCGCAACTCCCTCCCGAGATTTTCCTGCCTCCCGGCGAATCTCTCTGCGGAGTTGCCCGGCGGGTCCGCTTGACCTGTTCCATGGAATTGGTTAGGCTAGAATTCCTCCAGCTTCTGGGGCGCGGCTTACGGCGCTATCGTCTAGGGGTTAGGACGTGAGATTCTCAATCTCAAAACCCGGGTTCGATTCCCGGTAGCGCTACCAAACCTTACGCTTCCGTTTCTCTACCAATCAGTACAGATGCTTGGAAGCAAACCGTGAGGTGTCTTTCCTGTCTTGACGCTGACCCTAACGAGTCAATTTTTGCCCTAATTCTGTTTCGGTGACCGCTTTGTTAAGCGCCCATTTTTAGATCGCGCGCTGTTGTAGCCTCCATCGCTTCGCAGCCTCCGGCGAGTGCTTGCCGCCGTTCAAGCAAAATCAGTTTGGCGGTTTTTTCGGCGGACCGATCCGGAAGGACAGGACCTTCTTCTGGGGGGTTTACGAAGCATTACGACAACGGTTAGGGCAAACCATCGTGGATAATGTGATTGGCGCCAGGACAAAAGCTGGGCACGCCGACCCTGTATTATGATCCGTGCGCCTTTACGATCCCGGCGCTTGGATTCGCGGGAAATGCGGGGAGGAATATCCTGCGAGGCCCCGGCCTGGCGAATCTGGATTTCTCCCTGGTGAAAAACACACCGATCCGTTATTTAGGAGAGAGCGGGAGGCTGGAATTCCGGGCGGAAATCTTCCATGTTCTCAACCACGCCAACTTCGACATGCCGGCCCGGACCGTCTTCGCGGCACCCCCCGATGTGCAGCCTCCCTTAACGAGCGCAGGAGTGATTGCCAGCCCCGGTTCGGCAAGCTCGCGGCAGATTCAGTTTGCGCTAAAGCTGGTGTTCTGACGAGGGCGGTTTTCTGAATTCTGTAGACTTGCGGGATGAGATCGCGAGCGTGACGCTCGGTTCAGCCCCATCGGGACGAAAGAGGGCTTCACCACGGGATTCTCTGCCGCCCCTCCGGGGCTCCAGCGGAGCGGTGCAGGACACGCTCCGCCTACCGATCCAGCGATGACCCGTGCCGCCGCGAGCGTTTCTGGGGAGCGGGGAGCACGGTGGCTTCGGTTCCTCCCCAAACTTTCGGCGCAGGCTATTTGCTGACGCCGAGCAACTCCACATCAAAGATCAAGGTCGCATTGGGCGGGATCACGCCGCCGGCTCCACTCGCTCCATAGCCCAGTTCCGGCGGAATTCGCAATTGGCGTTTGCCCCCCACCTTCATTCCGGCTACTCCTTCATCCCAGCCCTTAATCACCTGCCCGCCTCCCAGCGGAAACACGAACGGCTCCCCCCGGTCCACGGAGCTGTCAAACTTCTTGCCGCTCGTCAGCCAGCCGGTGTAATGGACTCGGACCGGTTTTCCTTTTACCGCGAGATCGCCCGTGCCGGCCTTTATGTCCCAATATTCGAGGCCCGAAGCTGTTTTCGTTGGTTTCCCGTCCACTTTCGTGGGGCTGGAATTGTTGGTCTGAGCTTGCCCAGATGTCATCGCGAGAACCCCCCCCCATGATAATCAGCGAGATGAATTTTTGTCCCATCCTGTTCTCCTCAGCTTTTCTTCAACAGCCGCATCATACACCATCCGGCCGGATACGGCCAATGTGGTGTTCCCAGCGGGACGGCATGGGACAGGCTACGCCTAACGCCGATTGTTCAGCCGCGCACCGTGTTCGCGGGCTGCAACGCAAGATTAGGCCGCTTTTCACAATTTGGCTTTCTTGTATATGTCTCTGCGGTGGCCAATCTCGTGCACGACGATCAGCCGTTCCTTGCGGAGAGGCTCATAGATTACGCGGTAGTCTCCCTCGCGACACTTGAACAAGCCGGCAAGATCGCCTGTCAGAGGCTCGGGCGTGATTTCTTCGAAGTGCTCAGCCAGCCAACGAATTCGATCCGCGATGCGGCGGGCCACTGGCGGGTCCATCCGTTCCAGTTGCCGCCTGGCGGATTTGAGGATGCGAGGAGTGTACACGCTACGCCGACTTTAGACGCCGTATAACGGTTTCCAGTAATTCGCCTCGTTCACCTTTCGCCACTGCTCGCTTCTGGCGAAGGAGCCGCTTGCGCACATTTTCGCGAAGCACGAGCCTGGCATCCGGGTCGCCCAGCAATTCGACGATTTTCTGTTCCACCGCCGCCCCAACCAACTCCCGAAGCTCTTCACCCGTCATTTCCGCAACCGTTCTTGCCATGCGCGCTCCTGACTGAAGTACTGCGGAGATTATACCCCGTTGGGCCGGGTGTCGCCAATGGCGCTGGCCCTAGCGCCGGGTGGGGCGTTCATCCGAGGAGGTAGCCACGGCATGTTCTTGATGCCGTGGGCACGTTCCGGAACAAACCCACGGCACGGAACAACGTGCCGTGGCTACTTTTCCAGCGGGGCGGTGTGGGACACGCCACGCCTAACGATGAGTTGCGGCAGCGCCGGCCTGCCCTGAGCTTACCGAAGGGAGGCGCGAAAGATTCTAGCCCCGGGCGCAAGCCCGGGGAAACAGAATAGATCAAAGATCAATACCGCTCTGCCGAAGGCTGGAGCGCAGACGAAGTCGTAGCGACAAGAATCAAATGCTCTTGCTCCTACGTGTTCTCAAGCCACCGTTCAAATAGCGCTACGGCTACGCCTCCGCTTGGGCCTTCGGCAGAGAGGTACGGATCATGGACTATCGCTTTCCCACGGCTCACGCCGTGGGCTAGAATCTGCCGCCCCTTTCAGGGGCTACTCGGGGACGTGGGTTCGTAAACTCCGCCGAAATGCCCAGGGCGAGTATCCCAAACGCGCTGAAAGCGGCGCGTTTGGGGACCCGGCAAGCGCTCACCGTGATGGCTACCCCGCTCTTTAGTCATGCCAAACACGGGCGCTGGTGCTTCATTTTCCGCACTGCCGTAGGCCCAAGCGGAGGCCGCGCCGGAGCGTTTGATTCAATTTTCAAAGAGGCAGGGATTCTATTGATCGCTCCGCGTGCCGCTGCTCTTGGGCCTTCGGCAGAGAGGTACGCATCATGGACCGCCGCGTTCCCACGGCTCACGCCGTGGGCTATTCTCATTCGCCCCGTTCGGGGCTGGCTGGGGACGCTACCAGGACTCCAACGGGGCGGTGTGCAACTGACTACGCCTAACGATGAGTTGCAGCAGCGCCGGAGGCGCGAAAGAATGTAGCCCAGGGCGCGAGCCCTGGGGAACAGAATCGCTCCAGGATTAATACCACTCTGCCGAAGGCCGTCGCGCAGCGGCAGAGGAGCGACAAGAATCAAATATTCCTGCTCTTCCCTGTTCTAAAGCCGACGTTCAAAGAGCGCTCCGGCTGCGCCTCCGGGGAAGTGCAGGTCCCTCGCTCCGCTCGGGATGACGGCCCCGCCGTCACCTACGGCAGTAAGGGGACTGCGTCCGCCCTGCGCTCGGCTCCCGATGGTCGCCTCGCGAAATCCTCGGGGGCGAGCGTTCGGCACGACTCCCACCCCAGCACGCTCTGCCCCAACGCACTGGAAGCGGTGCGTTGGGGACCCCGGACAGCGGCGTGCTGGGGACCCCGATGAAGTCGTGCCCTGACAACGCCGCCGAACGATCTTGGCGCTTAGCCGCTTGCCTTTTCGGGTTCCACTCATCCCAAACTAATCCGCTGCCAGGGATTCTTTGGGGAGGGGAAGAGAAGCGTGCCGATGGTATGCTGTACTGTTCGGGAAGGAACGCAACAGTCATGGCAACCCATTCTGCGCCTCCGGCGAGACGGCCACGAAGCCTGGTGACGGGAGGAGCGGGCTTCCTCGGCTCGCATCTTTGTGATCGCCTGATTGCCGAAGGGCACGATGTCCTCTGTCTCGATAGCCTCCTCACCGGCAGCCTGGAGAACGTGCAGCACCTGATCGGGAATCCGCGCTTCACTTTTGTTCGGGCCGATGTGACCCAGCCGATAGAGCTAGGCCAGGCGCTGAGTTCCACCGCAGGTTCCCCGGCCCGAGACAACCCGTCTGGCGGTACGCTCGACTACATCCTGCACTTGGCCTCTCCGGCCAGTCCCGTAGATTATGACCGCTATCCGATTGAAACTCTCCGAGCCGGCTCCATGGGAACCTATCAGGCGCTGGAGTTGGCCCGAGCCCACGGCAGCGTCTTCCTGTTGGCCTCCTCGTCGGAGGTGTATGGCGATCCGGAAATCAGTCCGCAAGTGGAAACCTATTGGGGGCACGTCAATCCCATCGGGCCGCGCAGCGCCTATGAGGAGGCCAAACGGTTTGCCGAATCCCTCGCGGTAGCGTATGCCCGGAAACATGGCGTGGCCGTCCGCATTGCCCGGATCTTTAATACGTACGGGGAGCGGATGCGAGTCGAGGACGGACGAGTCCTGCCGAATTTTCTCAGGCAAGCCCTCCGCGACCAGCCCGTGACGGTCTATGGAGACGGGAGTCAGACGCGGAGTTTCTGCTACGTGAGCGACATGGTCGAGGGTCTCTACCGACTCCTCCTTTCCGAAGGAAGCGAGTTTGCCGAAGGAACCGAACGTACCGAAGGAACCGAACCTACCGAGCCAGTGAACCTGGGCAACCCGGAAGAGGTTACAATTTTGGAGTTGGCGCGGGAGGTGATAGCGTTGACCGGTAGCCGAAGCCAGATCGCCTTCCGAGCACTCCCGGCCGACGATCCTCAGCGCCGCAGACCCGATATCCGAAGAGCAGTTCGAACCTTGCGGTGGCAGCCGACCGTTGCAAGACACGAGGGGATCACACGCGTCATCCCTTACTTCCAAGGCCCGTTGCGCCTTCTGAGCGCACCATCGTCCTGAGAAGCGCCCCCCGCGCAGCGCCGCTCGAGACGCAAGGGACTTTTTGACGGTCCCCCCGCAAGCCGTCGAATCGACCCGCTTGGTCCCCCTCCGTATAGGACTTTTGGCCTTAACCCTATAGGACTCTTTGAGCTTAAAATCAATCGGTTGCAACGCATTTTTTTCCTTGACACATAAATTGGGATTTCGGTATAGTAGCCAGGAAAGAATTTGGGAACTTCTGGGAAAAGGGGAATCTGATGCTGGAAATGAATGCGAAGCAGTTCTTCTCGATCTTGCTCACAGTCTTGCTGATTCGCCCGTCGCCGATTGTAGCTGCATCGGCAACCACGGCGCCCCCCGCTACTGTTCTAGGCTCCATCACTTCTCGAGGCGTTGTTCGCGTTGGGGATGTTCGGGTACCCGATACGAGCACGCTTTTTTCGGGAGATCAAGTGCAAACTGCGGCGGGAAGCGCGCTGATCCAATATCAGCAGGGCGTTCGAGTGATATTGGGAACGGGATCCCTGGCCAGCTTCTCCTCGAGCCGGGTGGAATTGCAGAAGGGGCAGATGTCGTTCAATTCGAGTGCGGGAGGGCCTCTTTTTGCGGCCTCGACGCTTCGAATCGAGCCGACTTCCGACAAGAGTTCCGCCAACGTAACGCTCCAGGACAAGAAAGCGACTGTGGCGGTGACCGAAGGTTCGCTGAGGGTTGTCGATCCTTCCGGAGTGCAATTGGCTTCCCTTCGTACAGGCGAAGCCCGCCTGTTTGAGGAAGCTTCTGCTGCATCGCCGTCGCCGGCTTCTCCGGCTCCAGCGGCAGCCGCGGCGGCTCCCCAGGGGGGAGGCGGCGGCAGCCGGGCTTGGTTGCTCGCCTTGGGTGTGGGCATTGTGGGAACTTCCCTGGGAATTGCCGGTATTGTGAGCGCTAATAATGCCGATGATCGTGCGGACCAAGCACAGCAGCAGGCGAGCGATGCCCGCACGGCGGCGGATCAAGCTCGGGCTGCGGCGGCCCAGACGCAGACGGCGCTTACCCAGGCGCAAGGGAACATCACTGCGCTGACGGCTCAACTCAATACGCTGCGAACCCAGTTGGCCACTTTGTCCGCAGCGGCGGCGGCGCAGAACGTAGTGGTGCAAAATTTAGCCGCAGCCATCGCGGAAGTGAACCGGCTCGAGAACCAATTGAATAGCACCCAGAATCAACTGACCCAGTTGCTGGCTGACATCGCTCGCGGGGGGGGGACGGCTTCCGCGGCGCAGCTTGCGCAATTGCAATCGATTGGTGGCTTGCTGAACAGCCTGTTCCAAGCAGTGCAAAACGCCACGAATGTGGTCTCTGGTCTTGTGGAGGACTTGAGAAGGATCGTTATCAGTGGTACTCGGCTTCCGTAGTTCTTGGGCTCATGCAACCAGAAAAGCCCCGAGAAATCGGGGCTTTTTTATTGGCGAATGAGAAATCGGGGATGGTTTCCGCACTCGCAGTAGAGACGGTGCGATTCCCTGGTCCTGCCATCTCCACCTCTGCCAGGGAGGGTATCGTGGAAACCGGATTTCCCACAAGATACCCTGCCAGCCGGAAATCTGCGGGATCCGATTCCCCGGGATTTCTTTGGGAGGGATTCCGTTGAGGCGGGCCTTTTTTCGCATCGTTCTCCTGGCAGGCAGTCTGGCTTACCTAGCCGCGACGTCGGTCCATGTTGCCGGGCAGTGGCTGCTGGATCATCCGAGCAAGGAAAATCTCGAGCGGGGAATTCGGTGGGACTCCAGGAATCCTTCCCTTTGGGCAAGATATGCCCGGCAATGGCTCTTTCTACCCGATATCTCCGAGTCGCAGCGAGCGGTCGACGCCTATCTGCGGGCGGCGACGCTCAATCCGCTGGATTCCGGCAATTGGAACGGTCTGGCGAACGCCTACCTTCAAATGGGAGATAAGAAGAACGCGGAGACTGCGCTGCGGACGGAGTTGACAGCGGTTCCCCATTCTCCGGACGCTTCCTGGCGACTGGCCAATTTCCTGTTGCAAGAGGGCCGGTCACCCGAAGCGTTCCCGTATCTGAGGGCAGCCGCGACCTATGAGCGGAGTTTTCGTTTTCCTGTTTTTGACCTCGGGTGGAAGCTTCTGGCGGACCCCGAAGTGATCCTGCGCGAGCTTGTACCCTCGGGCGTAGAGGCTCGCACGGACTACTTCCAATTCCTGCTGGCGCGACGAAAGCTCGCAGAGGCCTATCCGGTTTGGAAAGAGATCCAGACGGAAAAAACAGTGGTTGTTTTGGGTCTTGGCAACGCCTATGTCGAGGCCCTGGCGGCGGCAGGGATGGGGATGGAAGCCTCCCGAGTCTGGAACGAATTGCTGGATATTACGGGACGAACGAAAACCATGCCTCCGGGCGAGTTGTTAACGAATGGGGACTTTGAGGCCAACCTCACCAATGCCGGGCTCGACTGGCGTTTGACCAAAGGGCCCGGATACAAAATCGAGTTGGACGAGTTCGTTTTCCAGAACGGGACCCGCTCTTTGCGGGTGACGTTTGATGGCACTTCCAATCCCGATTTTTCCGGGGCTTGGCAAGCCGTCCCGGTGGAGCCGAACCGCGATTATCGCTTCCAGGGCTATCTCAAGACCGACAGTATCACCACCGATAATGGCTTGTATTTCGGAATCGCAAGCCATGGCGCCCCCCCGGAGGAAAGATTCTTCCATTCCACGGAAAACCGGGTGGAGACGGCCGTGTGGAACCGGGAACAGTTGGATTTTCGAACCGGTCCGAACACCCGGGTGGTTTTGATCAGCTTGCGTCGCTCCCAAAGCCGCAAACTCAATAATTTGATCCAGGGGAAAGCTTGGATCGATAACCTATCGCTGAAAACCCGCTAGGTGTCAGGTTTCAGGTGTTAGGTGCTAGGGGTAGACTTCCTAACCCCTAACACCTAACACCCGAGAGTCGTGCATTTTCCTCTCCGAAAAAGTGGGAATAATACGCAACGTTGTGCCAAAAGCCCCAACCCGGCGTCTTGATGGGGAAGGGCAGTTTCAGAAGCGCTTCCTAATCCTCACCAAAAATTAGAGTTAGCCTAATTCAGAGTTGCAACTCTGATTTGGAACCTGATGTGCTTATCCCAGGAAACCAGGGTTGGGTTGACCTTGGAGTTACACCTGTGGCCAAAAGGGGGAGTTGAGAGCCATGAATCGGCCTTCGATTAACAAATCCATTGGATTCATAGTATTCAAATCTGTTTTTCCTATGTTTCTCGCTGGCTGCTGGATGATCGGTTGCAGCCAGTCCCCAAAGGACAGTCAATCCACGGGAAATTTAAGCCCCAAGACGGTGCTGCCTCCCTCTCCGACCTTGCTGGCGCTCGGGAAGACGACGTTCGACCGCAATTGTGCGCCTTGCCACGGTCTGAAAGGAGATAGCCAAGGTCCGGCTGCCTATCTGCTTTTTCCAAAACCACGGAATTTTGTGGCCGCAAAATTTCGTTTGGTTTCCACCTGGGACTATGCTCCGACCGATGAGGATCTCTTCAAAACCATTTCCCGGGGGATGCCCGGTTCCGCCATGCCATCCTGGGCCCACCTGACGGAGGAGACCCGTTGGGCGCTGGTTCACTACGTAAAGACGTTCGCCAAGAATCCGTTTGAAATCGGAAAGGACCATCAACCACAGAGTCCTACCGATACGCCCAGCGGAAGGGTCCAGGTGCCTCCGGAGCCGCCCTACACCCCGGAGGCGAAGGCCCATGCCGAACAGCTTTTCGCGACCAACTGTGCCGGTTGCCATGGCCCGACCGGGAGAGGGGATGGCCAGCAACAACAAGAAGACTCGGAAGGGTTTCCGGTACGGCCCCGCGATCTGACCGTCGGCGTCTTCAAAGGAAGTCCTGAACCGCAGGAGGTTTACAAGCGGGTTATGGCGGGATTACCAGGCTCTCCCATGCCCTCTCACGCGCACCTCTATGGAAACGACGCCTGGGATTTGGTGCATTTCGTACGCTCGTTCTCCAGCGATGAGCAGCGCGCGCGGATGGAGATGAAACGGTTCCAGATCGTGGCCACGCGCGTGCAAAAATTGCCGGAACATCCCGATGACTCGCTCTGGAGAAGCACTCCGGCTGTGCAACTTCATCTCATGCCGCTGTGGTGGCGGGACCAGCGGCCCGAGACGCTGGCGGTGCAGGCCTTGCACGACGGCAAGGAAATCGCGTTTCAACTGATTTGGTCCGATGCGACTGCGGACCATACGGCCATTCGTCCGCAGGATTTCCGCGATGCGGTCGCCATCGAGTTTGCCCTGTCGCCGGAGGATCCTCCGTTCTTTGGCATGGGAGAGACGGTGCATGGCGCGCAAGTGAACATCTGGATGTGGAAATCCGAAAGACAGGCGGACATGGAGCCTGCCTTTCAGGAACTCGATAAGATTTATCCCAACATGGGTATTGATTCTTATCCCAACTCGCGGCGTTCCCCGCTGGAACAGCCCACGCGCCATGCCTTAACCTTGGAATCCGATCCGACCTTTGTGACCGGCTGGGGAGCCGGGAACATTGTCTCGGACCCGACTCGGAAGAGTGCCGCGGAAGACCT
>Ga0156329_1084_pt1 | contig 13939 bp, 12 predicted proteins | sample RifCSPlowO2_12_FD_107977 | JGI IMG/M metagenome (GOLD analysis project Ga0156329, IMG submission 107977) | Acidobacteria bacterium RIFCSPLOWO2_12_FULL_60_22 | reverse complement strand
CCTCGACGGGTTCCGAGGTCGGAGAATCCGAAGAGACTTTGTCGGCGAGCTATTCCGCGCCCTCGCTACAGATCGGCTTCAACTGGCAATACCTTCTGGAGTTCTTAGCCGCCGCCGAAAGTGAAAAGATCGCTCTGGAATTGAAGGACGATCAAAGCGCCGGACAGTTGAGGCCCGCCTCGGAGGAGAAGCTCCGATACCGCTACGTGGTCATGCCGATGCGAATCTGAGCAATGGAGATAGGAGTCAACTGAACAAGCGACAGGCAAGAATGCCTGTCCCACACGGAGCAGAAATCAAGGATGGGAGACAAGGAGTTAAATACGGGAGACCTCTCGCAAAACCAGAAGCCTCCGCTCGACTACTACGAAGCCGATAGCATCAAAGTCCTGGGCGACCTGGAGGCGGTCCAGAAGCGCCCCGCCATGTATATCGGGTCAACGGGGGAGGGCGGCTTGCACCACCTCGTCTATGAGGTGGTGGACAACTCCGTGGACGAAGCCCTGGCGGGCTATTGCACCGAGATTGACGTCACCATCCACACCGACAACTCGGTCACCGTGGTTGATAACGGCCGCGGAATCCCGGTCGGCCTTCACGAGGGCGAGAAGCGGTCGGCGGCGGAAGTCGTCATGACCGTGCTCCATGCCGGCGGGAAGTTCGACACCAACAGCTACAAGGTCTCGGGCGGGCTCCACGGCGTGGGCGTGTCGGTGGTCAATGCGTTGAGCGAGGCGCTCGAACTCGAAATCTGGCGCGACGGCTATACCTGGGAGCAGTCCTACGAGCGGGGCATCCCGGCGGAAGCGCTCAAGCGCGCGGGCAAGACCAACAAGCGCGGGACCAAGGTCAGCTTCAAACCCGACCCGCGCATCTTCGACACCACCGAGTTCAATTTCGACACGCTGTCGCAGCGCCTCCGCGAGCTTTCCTTCTTGAACAAGGGCCTCAAGATCAGCCTCCAGGACGAGCGCTCGGACAAGAGCCACAAGTTCTGTTACGCCGGAGGCATCGCGGAATTCGTCGCGCACCTGAACAAGGGCAAAGCGGTCTTTCACGACAAGCCGATTTATTTTGAAGGAGTGCGCAACGCGGGGCCGTTGGGCGACGTGCAGATTGATGTCGCGCTCCAGTACAACGATTCCTACTCCGAGACGGTCTTCAGCTTTGCCAACAACATCAACACCGTGGATGGCGGCGCGCACATTTCCGGCTTCCGCTCCGCGCTGACGCGCACCATCAACAATTACGGAGCGGCGGCCGGCCTGTTCAAGGACGTCAAAGAAAACCTGACCGGCGATGACGTCCGCGAAGGGTTGGTGGCCGTCATCAGCGTCAAGCTGCCGCAGCCTCAATTTGAAGGCCAGACCAAAGGCAAGTTGAACAGCGACATCAAGGGGCTGGTGGAGGCCTTCATCAACGAGAAGCTCGGCGAGGCGTTCGAGAAGAACCCTGCGGTCGCGCGCAAGATCATCCAGAAAGCGATTGAAGCGTCGCGAGCCCGCGAGGCCGCCCGTAAGGCGCGCGACTTGACCCGCCGCAAGGGCGCGCTCGACTCCGGCTCGCTGCCCGGCAAGCTCTCCGACTGCCAGGAGCGGGACCCGGCGCGCTGCGAGCTGTTCCTGGTCGAGGGCGAATCCGCCGGCGGCACCGCCAAGCAGGGCCGCGACCGCCGCTATCAGGCCATCCTCCCGCTCAAAGGCAAGATCCTGAACGTCGAGAAGGCGCGCTACGACAAGATGCTCGGCCACGAGGAAATCCGCAACATGATTACGGCGATCGGGACCGGGATCGGCCAGGACGACTTCGACCTCGCCAAGCTCCGCTACCACAAAGTCATCATCATGACCGACGCCGACGTGGACGGCTCGCACATCCGCACGCTGCTCCTGACCTTCTTCTTCCGGCAGATGAAGCAGTTGATCGAGCGCGGCCACATCTTTATCGCGCAGCCGCCGCTCTACCGCATCAAGAAGGGGCGGTCGGAAAAGTACATCAAGGACGACAAAGAGTTCACCCGCGAGCTGATGCGCCACGCCACCGAGGGCCGCACGGTCTCCAACGGCGCCGGCGAGCGCATCGAAGGGCGGGTTCTCACGAAATTCCTGACGGATTTGGCCGACTATACCGTGATCTCGGAGAAGCTCGAGAAGCGCCTGCGGAGCCGCCCGGTGGTGGACGCGCTGGCCCGGCTCGACCTCGACAAGAAAGCCGACTTCGGCGACCCGGCCAAGCTACAGGTGCTCGAAAAGCAAGTGAAGGAGCTCGGCCTCACCGCGCGCCTCGCGTTTGACGAGGAGCACAGCCTGCATGAACTGATTTTCCTCAATGGCTCCGGAGCGGAGAAGCGGGTGAACTGGGATTTAGCCTCCTCGCCGGAGTACAAGCGCCTGCGGGTGCTCGCCAAAGCCATCGCCCCCGTGGACAAGCCTCCGTTTACCGTGAAGTCGGATGGGTCAAGCCACGAGTTCCCCAACGCCGCCCAGTTGATCGAATACATCCTGGGGGAAGGAAAAAAAGAGCTGAGCGTCCAGCGGTATAAGGGTCTCGGCGAGATGCGCGCCGAGCAGTTGTGGGAAACCACCATGAACGCCGAAACCCGCACCCTGCTCCAGGTTCGCTTGGAGGACGCGCTCGAAACCGAACAAATCTTCTCCACCCTCATGGGCGAGAATGTCGAAGTCCGCCGCAAGTTCATCGAAGAAAACGCGCTGGACGTGAAGAATTTGGACGTGTAAAAGCAAAACCCTCCAAAACGGTCAAGAGAACCGGTGGCCGACCTTGGTGACACGGAGCCCAGCGTGATTGATCTTGGCCCAGACCAAAAGCCAATCACTGAAGACCTGATCTGTGAGATGGTCAGTTGGACCCCGCGACGGGTGAAGCTAGCCTCGGATTCGTTTTGGCCGAACGTCCTCCAACAACCCTCCGGTGATTACCGTAACTGGTTGCTAGTACTGCCCTTCCCAGAAACTTTCCAGAACGCTTTTGAGACGATGTGTTTTGATGTTACCCACCGCGTCCATGTGGCAGAGAACAATCGTTGTTGCATCTTCTTGAACGACTCTCACTCGGATGGGGGAAAATCGGTGAACAGGGCGAAGGCTTGGATTAAGACGGTCGGACAGCACATCGCCATTCGAGACCGTCTGGCGTTATCGTTTGCTCTCGACTACCGGATGGAAAGCGGCGACCCGCAGAAGAAAAAGACGGTGGTCGGGGACCTTTGCCGGAGAGCGAAACTGTACGAAGGTAGCACATCTCACGATCGAGAAGCAGCAAAACAGCTAGCCCAGCTCTGCATGGATTCTCTCCAAAAACTCACCTGCTACGATTCTGCTGATTGCGTGGTGGCGATGCCATCATCCCGGCTCAAAAAAACCTTTGACCTACCCAGTTACTTGGCGGGCAAAATCGCTTCTGCGACTGGAAAGAAAAACCTCTGTGATGCCGTTCGAACTGTGAAGCAAAGGAAACAATTGAAGGGATTGCCGGTGGATGAAAAGCTGGATGCCCTGAAAGGGACTGTTCGTGTGGATGGAAATGCATTCCAGGGCAAAACCGTGCTTATTGTTGACGACTTGTATCAATCCGGAATTTCTCTCAATTACGTGGCGATGCTTTTGCTTGAGGCGGGGGCAAGGAAAGTGTTTGGTCTGGCGTGCGAGAAAACATCCACGAATGATGATAACATTCCTTAATGGAAGGTCCCATGGACACGAGACATTCTGCGTTTGCGATCTTCCGAATCCTTGCAGTTCCCGGTGTGGGGCCAGGTCGCTTGTGGCGGGTGCGGGACTTCGCAAATCATGCGCACGCCAGCCTCGATGATCTGCTTCGCCGACCGGAGGAACTGAGGCTCATCCTCTCTGAGGATCAGATTCGAGACTTGCAGCAAAAGGAAGAGCAAGCTTTGGAGGCGTGGGCCAAGCTCCGTGATCAGGAAGTCTCAGTGCTCACAATTTTTGATGAGGAGTATCCCGACTCCCTGCGATCAATCCTGGCCAAGAAAGCTCCGCCGCTTCTATTTGTCATGGGCAATAAGGGGCTGTTGGCCAAAGCATCAATGGGCTTCTGTGGATCGAGGGAGCCGAGCGGGAAGGGGCTCGCCGTAGCTCGCGAGTGTGCCGTGATGGCGAGTAAGAAAGGGATCAACGTGGTGTCTGGTTACGCTGCTGGAATTGATATGACGACTCACCGAGCGGCGTTGGAGACGGGAGGAACGACCACGATTGTCCTAGCAGAAGGACTATTTCACTTCCGTGTAAAACGCGATCTCAAGGATCAGTGGGACTGGAATCGAATCGCAGTTATAAGCGAATACTTACCCAGCTTGCCGTGGAGCGTTTCCAACGCCATGAGACGCAACCAAACGATATGCTCGCTCTCTAAGGCCATGGTTCTGATAGAGGCGCGTGAGGCGGGCGGCAGCATAGAGGCCGGTAGGACGTGCCTAAAATTGGGGATTCCTCTGTTCGCACCCGTCTACGAGGGAATGCCGGAATCGGCGAAGGGTAACCAGCTTCTATTGCGAGAGGGAGCACGCTCTCTACACAAGAGCAGAACTACACAAATGCCGAACTTGAAGGGTGTATTTGCCGCTTTCCAGTCCAATTTGCACGTAGCCGTCTCGTAAGCGGGACCTGATACGGTCCGAGCGCATCAAACGCCTTCTGCATTTCCTCAATGATTCTCAGCGCGGCGTCTATGGGGTTGGGCGCTTGCTTGACTGGCCTGTCGACGACCAGACAGTCCCCTCCCACATGGATGGGGCGCGCTAGCGGGTATAATGAAGGTTAAGCGTGGCGTTTCCAATTTTCATTAAGGACTGAAACCAGTATGGCGGATCAGACCAACCTCCCACCGGAGCCGCAGCAGCCCGAGCTGCCGCTCCCCAAGAATCAAATTCCGGTCAACATTGAAGACGAGATGCGGCGCTCGTATCTCGATTACGCCATGAGCGTAATCATCGGGCGGGCGCTGCCGGACGCCCGCGACGGTCTGAAGCCGGTGCAGCGGCGCATTCTTTACGGGATGTACGAGGCGGGGCTGCGCGCGAACCGCCCCTACCGCAAGTGCGCCAAGATCGTCGGCGAGGTGATGGGGAATTACCACCCTCATGGCGACGTGCCCATCTACGACTCCCTGGTCCGCATGGCGCAGGACTTCAGCATGAGGTATCCGCTGGTGGACGGCCAGGGAAACTTTGGCTCGGTGGACGGCGACCCCCCGGCGGCGATGCGGTATACGGAGGCGCGGCTCGATGCGGTTGCCGAGCGCCTGCTCGATGACATTGAGCGCGACACGGTGGACTTCCGGCCCAACTACGACGAGAGCACCGAGGAGCCGGAGTATCTTCCCACGCGCGTGCCGAACCTGCTGGTGAACGGGGCTTCCGGCATTGCGGTCGGCATGGCGACCAACATTCCGCCGCATAATCTGAACGAGATCATTGAGGCGACCGTCCACCTGATTGAGCATCCCAATGCCCCGCTGGAAAAGCTCCTGGAGTTGGTCCCCGGTCCCGACTTTCCCACCGGCGGCTTCCTCTACGGCAAGCAAGGGATACCGGAAGCCTACCGCACCGGCCGCGGCAGCTTCATCATGCGCGCGCGGGCGGCCATCGAGCGCACCGGCAAAGACCGCGAGCAGATCATCGTCACCGAGATCCCCTACCAGGTCAACAAGGCCAGGCTGATTGAGAAAGCGGCCGAGCTGGTGCAGGAAAAACGGATCGAGGGCATCTCCGACATCCGCGACGAGAGCGACCGCGACGGCATGCGGATCGTTTTTGAGCTGAAGCGCGGCGAGCAGGCCGAGGTGATCCTGAACAACCTCTACAAGCACACGCAGATGCAGACCAGCTTCGGGATGATCCTGCTGGCGGTGGTGAACGGGCAGCCGCGCGAGCTGGGGCTGGCCGAAGCCATCAAGCTCTTCATTGACCACCGCGTGGACGTGGTGCGCCGCCGCACGCAGTTTGACCTCCGGAAGGCCCGCGAGCGGGAGCACGTTCTGCTGGGTTACCAAATTGCGCTGGAGAATCTGGACGCGGTCATCAAGCTGATCCGGGCGTCGAAGAACCCGGCGGAAGCCCGCGACGGCTTGATAGGGAGTTTCGGGTTGAGCGAGATTCAGGCGAAGGCGATCCTGGACCTCCAACTCCAACGGCTGACCGCGCTCGAGCGCGAGAAGATTCTCGAAGAGCTGGAAGAGATTCGGAAGAAGATTCAGGAGCTCGAAGAAATACTGGCGAGCGAGCGCAAGATCAAAAGCGTCATCATCCACGAGCTGCGGGACGTGCAGAAAGCATTCGGGGACGAGCGCCGCACCGAGATCGTCCAGGAGCAGGCCGAGATCAAGCTCGAAGACCTGATCGCCGTCGAGGACGTGGCCGTCACCGTCAGCCGCCAGGGCTACCTCAAGCGCACGCCGGTCGACACCTACCGCCACCAGGGGCGCGGCGGCAAGGGGCGGATCGGGATGAAAACGCGCGAGGAAGATTTCGTCGAGTACCTCTTCGTCGCCTCCACGCACAGCTACATGCTGGTCTTTACCAACCGGGGCAAGGTCTTTTGGCTGAAGGTCTATGAAATCCCCGATGTCGGCACGGCGGGCCGCGGAAAGAATATCGTGAACCTCGTCAACCTCGTCGAAGGCGAGGCCGTGGCCGCGTTCCTGACGGTGAAAGATTTCGCCGAGGACAAGTACCTGGTCATGGTCACGCGTAAGGGCGTGATCAAGAAATGCGCCCTTTCCGAATTTGACAACCCCATGGCGCGCGGCATCATCGCCGTCTCGCTCGACGAGGGCGATGAGCTGATCGGGGTCGGCGAGACGACCGGGGACAAGTTCATTTTCCTCGGCACACACGGGGGGAAAGCGATCCGCTTCCCCGAGCAGGATGTCCGCGCGATGGGCCGCCAGGCGCGCGGCGTCCGCGCCATGACTCTGGCCAAGGACGACTTCCTGGTCGGCATGAAGGCCGTCGGGCAGGAGGGCTGGATACTGACCGTCACCGAGAACGGCTACGGCAAGCGCACCGAACTCGGCCAGTACCGCGTCCAGGGGCGCGGCGGCAAGGGCATCATCAACTTGAAGACCACCGAAACCAAGGGCAAGGTCGTCGGCATCATCCACGTCACCGAACAGAGCGAGGTGATGATCATCACGCAGCAGGGCAAGATCATTCGCCTGGAATCCAATGCCATCCGCTCCGCCGGCCGCAGCACCCAGGGCGTCCGCCTCCTCCGCATGGAGGAAGGCGAAGGCGACCGCATCGCCGCCGCCTGCTTGATCCCCGAGACGGAAGGCAACGGCAACGGCGAGGAAGAGAAGCCGCCGCTGTTGCAGTAGCCAGTCAGAGCCGCGACCGCGAGGGAGCGGAGGCCTTGACCAAGTGCTTAGCCCCGATAGATTGAGTCCCAGAGCCGATGTCCTACGTTGACAAGAACCTGATGGACGGTGAGCAGGTCTTCTACCGGACGCGCCGGCATTGGACTATCTTCGGCGGCGCAATTTTTTTCCTGTGCGCCGGCTTGGTGGTTTTTATTGCCGTGCGAATATGGGGTCAGCAGGAGTGGGCCGGTAACGTCAGCATCGTGGCACTCGCTCTCGGAGCCCTGATCGCTTTGCTCAAGGCAATTCCGGCCTGGATTGACCGGGCCACTTCCGAGTTTGCCGTCACCAACAAGCGAGTGATTATCAAGGTCGGGTGGATTCGAAGGCGGTCCCTCGAAACGCTGCTCACCAAGGTCGAAGGCATTGAGGTGAACCAGGGAATTTGGGGCCGGGTCTTCGATTACGGCACGATCATCATCACCGGCACGGGCGGTTCCAAAGAGACCTTCGCGAGGATTGCGGCGCCCCTGGAGTTCCGCCGCAAGGTCCAGGAGCAGATTCTTGCGCTGCAAGGATGAGGCAATGGAAAGTGGGCGCCGAGAGAAGGCGGATGCCTTGGCGCAAACGCTGGCCGCGCTCGGCTCCGCGCTGGTCGCCTACTCCGGCGGCGTGGATTCGGCGTATCTGGCGTGGGCGGCTCGTCAGGTGTTGGGCGACCGGATGCTGGCGGTGCTTGCCGATTCGCCGAGCCTCGCTGCATTCCAGAAGCGAGACGCCGTTCAGTTCGCCCGGGATTATGGCATTCCGGTGGAGATTATTCGCACGGAAGAGTTCGACAACCCGGATTATGTCCAGAACGCTCCGGACCGCTGCTTTCACTGCAAGGATGAATTATTCGGGACGCTCACCGCGATCTCCCGGCAACGCGGCTTCGCTTCGATCATCTATGGAGTGAACGCCGATGACACCCGCGATTTTCGTCCCGGCCATCGCGCCGCGGCTCAGTACGGCGTGCGCAGCCCGCTGCTCGACGCCGGACTCACCAAGGCCGAAATCCGCGAACTGGCCCGCCAGGCCGGCCTGCCCATCTGGGATCGTCCGGCGTCCGCTTGCCTTTCCTCCCGAATCCCTTATGGAACTCCCGTGACGATCCAGAATTTGAAGAAAGTCGAAGACGGTGAGGAAGCCCTCCGCAAGCTCGGCTTCCGCCAGTTCCGCGTGCGGCACCACGGCGACTTGGTGCGCATCGAGATCGCCCCCGACGAATTATCGAAAGCTCTTGATCCGCAGATGGCGCAGATTTTCTCGAGAATCTTCAAGAAGCTCGGCTATAAATACGTCACGCTCGATCTCGAAGGTTACCGCACGGGGTCGCTGAACGAAGTTCTGTAGATGCGCGGCTACTTGGAGCCGCGAGCAGCGTTCCAGACCGCCTCAAATCTCCCACAGAAGTTCTCGCTCAAGCCGCGCTCAAATTCCCGCAGCCAGTGGCGAACGTAGTCTATGTCAATGGTCTGCTGCTTGGCCACGATGATGCGGGCGTCTTCCAGATCGCGCGGGCGGCCCGCAACGATCTTGTGAATCATGATGTCTTCAACCGAGGCGAAGCAGACCTGTGCTTTCCCTATCGATTCCCGCCGCGCCCGCCCCAGAGCCTGCCGTTCGTAAGCCGAGATGGAGAATATGAAATCCACCCGCACTCCGCTCGTAGGCTCCAAGCAAGGCAGGACCATCGTCTTCTCAACGAAGTCTGGCGGGTTTTCCGAAAGTACGCGCCAGTTCCTCTCCTTCGCCAAGCGCAACAGGTCCGCGACCCGATCCGGTCCCACGCCCACCGTTACATCAATGTCCCGAGTAAGGCGTGGTTCACCGTAAAGCAGGACAGCTTGCCCGCCGATGACCATGTACGGGATACCGAGCGTGTCCAGGCCGAGACCAATTTGCTCAAGAAGCTGCTGGAACATGATTGAGGACCCGGGCCATTTGGATTTTCACTTCCAAACCTTCGAGGGGATCGGCGGGCGGAAAGACTCCGAGCGAGCGCGCCCATTCATACATGGCGTCGAGCAGGGCGAGATTCCGGGCAAAGTCCACCGGCTCATTCCGCAAGTATTCGAGCTCCCAGGCTTCCCACAACGCCACGTCTTTAATCATAACGGTTGCTCCACGGTTTGCAGTGCCGCCCTTACAGTCCCCACGTGGATGGCGATGGTGTCTTCGAGGTGGCGAGCATAGCCTCCGGCCAACGCCACTGCCACCGGGATATTGCGCTCCCGCGCCATCGAAAAAACGATCCGGTCGCGCTCCTGCAAGCCCGCCTTGGTTAGCGCCAGCCCGCCCAACTGGTCCTCGCGGTAGGGGTCCGCGCCGGCCAGGTAGAAGATCAAATCCGGGTGGAAGACCGAGAGCGCATGGCGGAGGTTCTCGCGCAGCAGGCGAAGGTATGGCTCATCCTCGCAGCCGTCGGGCAGGTGGATGTCGAGGTCGCTGGGCGGCTTTTCGAAGGGGTAGTTGTGCTCCTGGTGCATCGAGAAGGTAAACACGGACTCATCCCGCGCAAAGATGAACGCGGTGCCGTTGCCGTGATGGACGTCCAGGTCCACGGTCAGCGCCCGCTCGATGGCGCCATCGGCTTGCAGCTTGCGGATCGCAATCGCCACGTCGTGGAGCACGCAAAACCCTTCGCCGTGGCCGGGGAAGGCGTGGTGGAAACCGCCGCCGATGTTGACCGCAACCCGGTCGGCGAGGGCGCGCCGGGCTGCCAGGATCGAGCCTCCGGCGCTGAGCCACACCGCGCGAACCAGTTCCGGCGAGTAGGGGACCTCCATCCGGCGAATGTCCAGCGGCGTGAGCGTGCCGGTCTTGAGCTTCCGCACCCATTCTTCCGTGTGGACGAGCAGCACAGCGCGGTCCTCGGCAGGCTCCGGCTCCAGGAAGTCCGCTGCGCTCGCCAGTTGCGATTCCAGCAATTTCTCCCGGATCAGACGATACTTCGACGAAGGGAAGACGTGGTCGCCCAAGTTAAGGTCGTAGTGATCGGAGTAAATGAGCTTGAAGGGAAGCATCGGAAGCCGATTCTAGCACAACCGGGGCGCTTCGCTCGGGATGACAAAGCCGTTGCGGATTGATCTCTAGGAATTTCGGGAGAGCGTTTGCTATGATTGGCAAGCAACCCATGAGAGCCAACGTTTACGTGAGTCTGAAAAAAACGGTGCTCGATCCCCAGGGGGAGACGATCCGGTCCGCTCTGCGCGGCCTCGGTTTTGACAGCGTGGAGGCGGTGCGCCAGGGGAAGCATTTCGAAATTCGCCTCGCCGACGGATTGACGGTGGAGCAGGCCCGCGCGCAGGTCGAGCGCATCGCCCGGGAGGTCCTCACCAATCCGGTGATTGAGGAGTTCAGCTATCAACTGGAAGAATAATCCGAGCCGCGACCGCCAGGGAGCGGTCATCGAGCACACGCGATAACCAGAAGGGTCCGAAAGAAAATGTGCGGCATTGTCGGTTACGTCGGAAGCAAGCCGGTCGCGCTGTTGATCCTGGAGGGATTGCAGCGGCTGGAGTACCGGGGCTACGACTCGGCGGGGATCGCGGTGGGCGACGGCGCGGGCCGGATCGAGGTGCGGCGCGCCTCCGGCAAGCTGCGGAACCTTGAGCAAGCCGTTCGTGAGCGGCCCCTGGAAGGGACCTACGGCGTCGGGCACACGCGCTGGGCCACGCACGGCCGCCCCACGGAGGAAAACGCCCATCCCCATCGCGATTGCAAGGGTGAGGTCGTCGTGGTCCACAACGGCATCGTCGAGAATTACCTCGCTCTGAAGCGGGCGCTGACCGCCGAAGGCCACCGGTTCGTTACGGAAACCGACACGGAGATCATCGCGCACCTGGTGGAGAAGGAACTGGCCGCCAACGGGTCGGGCAAGCCGGACCGCCTGGAGGAGGCGGTGCGCCGGGCCATCGGCCAGATTAAGGGAGTCTTTGCGCTGGCCATCATCTCTTCGAAAGATCCGAATAAGATCGTGGTGGCGCGGCAGGGTCCGCCGGCGGTGATTGGGCTGGGAGAAAAGGAATTCTTCGTCGCTTCCGACATCCCCGCCATTTTGTTTCACACCCGGGACATCGTGTTTCTGGACGATGGCGACATGGCGATCCTGACGCCGGGCGGAGTTCGGTTCGAGGACTTTGACGGCCGCGAAGTGCGGCGGGAAGTGCAACACGTCACCTGGGACCCCATCCAGGCCCAAAAGGGCGGCTACAAGCACTTCATGCTCAAAGAAATCTATGAGCAGCCGCAGGCCATCCGGGACACCTCGATAGGCCGGATCAACCTGGGCACCGGGAAGGTGATCCTGGACAACTGGGACCTGGCGGAGGAAGAGTTCCGCACCTGCCAGAACGTGAAGATCATAGGCTGCGGAACCTCCTGGCACGCGGGCTTGGCGGGAAAGTTTTTGTTGGAGCGTCTGGCGCGCGTCCCGGTCGAGGTGGATTACGGTTCGGAATTTCGCTATCGCGATCCCATTGTGGGACCGCATACCTTAACGGTCGTTGTAACACAGTCGGGCGAGACCGCCGATACTCTCGCGGCACAACGGGAGAGCAAGAAAAAAGGGTCAAAAACCCTCGCCATCTGCAACGTGGTCGGCAGCATGGTCACGCGCGAGGCCGCCGGGACGCTCTACACCCACGCCGGGCCGGAGATCGGAGTCGCCAGCACCAAGGCCTTTACCTGCCAGATGACCGCCCTGTTCCTCCTGGCGCTGTACATGGGACAGGTGCGCGGCCAGGTGTCGGACGAGGAGTCGGTCGAGTTGGTGCAGGAGTTGGGACGCCTCCCTGCCAAAATGAAGGCGCTCCTCGGCCGGAACGCGGAGATTGAAACCCTGGCGCGGCTCTTCTTCAAGCACTCCGACTTCCTCTTCCTGGGACGCGGGATTCACTATCCCATTGCGCTCGAAGGCGCGCTGAAGCTCAAAGAGATTTCCTACATTCATGCCGAAGGATATCCCGCCGGCGAGATGAAGCATGGCCCCAACGCGCTGATTGACGAGGAGTTGCCGGTCGTGGTGATCGCCACGCGCGAGCAGGGCAACGAGGCGAGCGAACTGTGCTATGAGAAGACGCTGTCAAACATCAAAGAGGTCAAGGCGCGCGGCGGGATTGTCATCGCGCTGGTGAGCGAAGGCGACCGCGATGTGCGGGAGAGCGCCGATTACACGGTCGAGATTCCGGCGACGCGCGAGATCCTCTCGCCGATCCTGGAGATCGTGCCCTTGCAACTGCTCGCCTACCACATCGCCGTGCGCCGCGGCTGCGACGTCGACCAGCCCCGCAACTTGGCGAAAAGCGTGACGGTCGAGTAGCCAGTCCGAGCCGCGTGCCGATCCGAGCCGCGACCGACAGGGAGCGGGTTTTATCGCAAGAGCCCTACAATGCAATACCGAGAGCGGTTGAAGCAGATCCTTTGCGAGAAGTCCATCAAGCGGGGAAACTTTGTTCTCTCGTCCGGCAAGACGAGCGATTACTACATGGACGCTAGGCTGACCACGCTCGATGCGGAAGGAGCGCTTTGCACTGGCATGGCGGTACTGGAGGTTTTGAAGACCCTCCAGCCGTACCCCAAAGCCATCGGCGGCCTGACGCTAGGCGCAGACCCGATTGTGGCGGTGGTCGCTGCACTGAGCCATCAGCAAGGCGGGCCTCCGGTGGCCGGCTTCCTGGTTCGCAAGGAGACGAAGAAGCACGGCACCCAGCAATACATCGAGGGCTGGCAGGGGCAGGCGGGCGATCCGGTGGTGATCGTGGACGACGTATGCACGACTGGCGGCTCGACCCTCAAAGCCATCGAGCAAGCCCAGCAAGCGGGCTTCCGCGTGATCGCGGCGATCTGTCTAGTGGACCGGGAAGAAGGCGGTCGGGAAGCCATCGAAAAGCACTGCCCGTTCTACGCCCTCTTCACCGCCCGCGAGCTGCTTGCCGAGATCGAGGAGACCTCTTTGCGCGACCGGGCTTCTTAGCGATCTTATCCTCCAGTCCTTTCTTGATACGCCGGTCAACCACGGACTTCGGCGTGAAGGTGATGTTTCCTCGCTCGAATTTGGCCTCCAGCAAATCCCCAACTTCAATTCCCAGTTTTCGGCGAACCGCCACAGGGATCACCACTTGATATTTCTTTTTGACCGTCGCGTTCGGGAATGGACCGGGAAAGAATAACTTCTTGGTCCGCGCCTTACTGGCCATCCTCGTTGGTGACCGGGACCGGCACGGGGAAGCCCTCCGCCTGCTGCTCCATCACCTGGCGCAACGCCGCCCGGACCACGATCCGTTTGCGGTTGAAGACGAGGGCGCCGGCGATGCAGACCACGGCGCCGCCGGCCACGGTGAAGTCGGCGCCGATCAGCCCGCCGAGCCATCCCGCCAGCAGGCTGCCGATGGGAGCCATCCCCACGAACATCATCCCGTAGAAGCCCAATACGCGGCCTCGCAGAGCGTCCGGCACGATCGTCTGGAGGGAGGTGTTGGTCCCGGCCACAGAGACCATCAGACCAAACCCCACCGGCACCAGCCAGAGCATCGAAAGGTGCAGGTTGCGGGAGAAG
>Ga0156329_1261_pt1 | contig 13961 bp, 11 predicted proteins | sample RifCSPlowO2_12_FD_107977 | JGI IMG/M metagenome (GOLD analysis project Ga0156329, IMG submission 107977) | Acidobacteria bacterium RIFCSPLOWO2_12_FULL_60_22 | reverse complement strand
CTTCGGCAGGCGGAGGTCCAGGCCGCCCAGGCCGCGCTAGACGAGCTGGAGGCCGGGTCGCGGCCGGAAGAAATAGCCCAGGCCGAAGCGGCGGCCCGGCGGGCGAAGTCTCAACTGGACGAGTTGCTGGCCGGTTCCCGGCCCCAGGAAGTGTCGGTCGCGGAGGCGGCAACCCAGCAGGCCAAGGCCGATACCACTCACTGGCAAGCGGAGTATGAACGGTTCCGGCAGCTCCACGAGGAAGGCGTGGTTGCGATCCAGCAATTGGATCAAGTCCGCGCGAACTTTGCGATGGCCCAAGCCCGGCAACGGGCAGCCGAGGAGCAATGGAAGCTGGTTCGCGAAGGCCCGCGCCGGGAGCAGATCGAGCAGGCCCGCGAAGCCGCCAAGGAAGCCAGCGAACGCTATGCGCTGGTGAAGGCCGGACCGCGCAAGGAGACCATCGCGCAGGCTCGCGCCCGTTTGGAACAGGCTCGCCAAGGTCTGGCGCTGGCGGAAACCCGATTGAGCTTTGCCACGGTGGCCTCTCCGCTGTCCGGGGTCGTTCTCTCGAAGAACATCGAACCGGGAGAATACGTGACCGCTGGAACCCCTGTCGTGACCGTGGGCGAGCTGGCCAACGTCTGGCTCCGAGCCTACATCAACGAAACGGACCTCGGGCGCGTCAAGGTCGGCCAGCCGGTCCGGGTGACTACAGACACCGACCCGAACAAAATCTACGAGGGGCGCGTCTCCTTTCTCTCCTCCCAGGCGGAATTCACGCCGCGCAATGTCCAGACTGAAAAAGAGCGGGTCAAGCTCGTCTATCGAGTGAAGATCGAGATCCCGAATCCCCAGATGGAACTCAAGCCCGGTATGCCCGCCGACGCCGAGATCGGCGTGGGGCCTGCCGGCCGCCGTCCATGAATCCCATCGAGACCAACCGCCTCACCAAGTCTTTTGACGATCTCGTTGCCGTGCGAGAGCTTTCCTTATCGGTGGCCGAAGGGGAACTGTTCGGACTGGTAGGCCCGGATGGAGCGGGCAAGACCACCACCATGCGCCTGCTCAGCTCCATCCTGGAGCCGACCTCCGGCGAGGCTTGGGTGGCGGGATATCACATCGTAAAGGAAGCCGAGGCCATCAAAGAACACATCGGGTACATGAGCCAGCGCTTCGGCCTCTACCCGGACTTGACTGTGCTCGAAAACATCCACTTCTATGCGGACATTTATGGCGTGCCGCGCAAAGGCCGGGACGACAAGATTGCGCGCCTGCTGGCTTTCAGCAATCTCACTCCGTTCCAAAAACGCCTGGCCGGGGATCTCTCCGGCGGTATGAAACAGAAGCTCGGGCTGGCCTGCGCGCTCATCCACACGCCTCGAGTCCTGTTTCTGGACGAGCCGACCAGCGGCGTGGACCCGGTCTCCCGGCGCGAGCTTTGGCGCATCTTGAACGGCCTGCTGCGGGAGAAGGTCACGATCTTCGTCTCGACGGCTTACCTGGATGAGGCGGAACGCTTTCACCGGCTCGCGCTGATCCACAAGGGCGAATTGCTGGCCTGCGGGACGCCCGACGAGGTGAAAGGCCTAATGCGGGCGACGATCCTGGAAATCCGTTCTGCCGAGCCGCGCCGGGCAGCGCGGACGCTTCGAACAGAATTCCCCGCCGAAACCGTTGGACTGTTCGGCGACCGCGTCCATCTGGTCACGGAAGACGCGGAGAAAGCTACGGCGCGCGCGGAAGCCATCCTGGGCGGGGCCGGAATCGAGCAGGTCAGCATCCGGCCCATCGAGCCGGGGCTGGAAGACGTTTTCATCTCCGTGCTCGCAAAGGAGCGAGACGAGCGTCATGCGTAGAGGCTGTTGCATAACCTCTTTTAGGGCGTTGTCAGGGCATGGCTTCAGTTCGGTGTCCCCATCGCGCCGCTTTCAGCGCGATGGGGTGCGGAGCCATGCCGAAAAGACACGCTCTACTCTCCGGGCTTTAGCCCCTGAGGTCCGTCCCTCAGCGGCTGAAGCCGCAAGGAAATCGAACCTTTCCGTACCTCTTTCGGCACGACTAAAGTGGTGCCCTGACGAGACTTAGTATGGGTTTTGCAACAGCTTCTAGTGGCCCTCGCCGTCAGGCCGTCGTTGTGAACGAACTCGAGAGGCGGTTCGGAAGCTTCGTGGCCGTCAACCGCATCAGCTTGGAAGTTGCGGAAGGAGAGATTTTCGGTTTTCTCGGTCCCAACGGCGCGGGCAAATCCACCACCATCCGGATGCTCTGCGGCATTCTCGCGCCCACGGGAGGCGGAGGCGCCGTCGCGGGGTACGACCTCCGCACCCAGCCGGAGGAAATCAAAGCCCACATCGGCTACATGAGCCAGAGGTTCTCTCTCTACGAGGACTTGACGGTCGAGGAAAACATTAATTTTTACAGCGGCATCTACCGCATCCCTCCCGAAAAAAAGAAGGGGCGAAAGCAATGGGTCATCGAGATGGCGGGCCTGGAGCAGCACCGGCACTCGCGAACCGGCATCCTGTCCGGTGGGTGGAAGCAACGCCTTGCGCTCGGCTGCGCCATTCTGCACGAGCCGCCGATCCTCTTTCTCGTGGAGCCGACCTCCGGCGAGGCTTGGGTGGCGGGATATCACATCGTAAAGGAAGCCGAGGCCATCAAAGAACACATCGGGTACATGAGCCAGCGGTTCGGCCTCTACCCGGACTTGACCGTGCTCGAAAACATCCACTTCTATGCGGACATTTATGGCGTGCCGCGCAAAGGCCGGGACGACAAGATTGCGCGCCTGCTGGCTTTCAGCAATCTCACTCCGTTCCAAAAACGCCTGGCCGGGGATCTCTCCGGCGGTATGAAACAGAAGCTCGGGCTGGCCTGCGCGCTCATCCACACGCCTCGAGTCCTGTTTCTGGACGAGCCGACCAGCGGCGTGGACCCGGTCTCCCGGCGCGAGCTTTGGCGCATCTTGAACGGCCTGCTGCGGGAGAAGGTCACGATCTTCGTCTCGACGGCTTACCTGGATGAGGCGGAACGCTTTCACCGGCTCGCGCTGATCCACAAGGGCGAATTGCTGGCCTGCGGGACGCCCGACGAGGTGAAAGGCCTGATGCGGGCGACGATCCTGGAAATCCGTTCTGCCGAGCCGCGCCGGGTAGCGCGGACGCTTCGAACAGAATTCCCCGCCGAAACCGTTGGATTGTTCGGCGACCGCGTCCATCTGGTCACGGAAGACGCGGAGAAAGCTACGGCGCGCGCGGAAGCCATCCTGGGCGGGGCCGGAATCGAGCAGGTCAGCATCCGGCCCATCGAGCCGGGGCTGGAAGACGTTTTCATCTCCGTGCTCGCAAAGGAGCGAGACGAGCGTCATGCGTAGAGGCTGTTGCATAACCTCTTTTAGGGCGTTGTCAGGGCATGGCTTCAGTTCGGTGTCCCCATCGCGCCGCTTTCAGCGCGATGGGGTGCGGAGCCATGCCGAAAAGACACGCTCTACTCTCCGGGCTTTAGCCCCTGAGGTCCGTCCCTCAGCGGCTGAAGCCGCAAGGAAATCGAACCTTTCCGTACCTCTTTCGGCACGACTAAAGTGGTGCCCTGACGAGACTTAGTATGGGTTTTGCAACAGCTTCTAGTGGCCCTCGCCGTCAGGCCGTCGTTGTGAACGAACTCGAGAGGCGGTTCGGAAGCTTCGTGGCCGTCAACCGCATCAGCTTGGAAGTTGCGGAAGGAGAGATTTTCGGTTTTCTCGGTCCCAACGGCGCGGGCAAATCCACCACCATCCGGATGCTCTGCGGCATTCTCGCGCCCACGGGAGGCGGAGGCGCCGTCGCGGGGTACGACCTCCGCACCCAGCCGGAGGAAATCAAAGCCCACATCGGCTACATGAGCCAGAGGTTCTCTCTCTACGAGGACTTGACGGTCGAGGAAAACATTAATTTTTACAGCGGCATCTACCGCATCCCTCCCGAAAAAAAGAAGGGGCGAAAGCAATGGGTCATCGAGATGGCGGGCCTGGAGCAGCACCGGCACTCGCGAACCGGCATCCTGTCCGGTGGGTGGAAGCAACGCCTTGCGCTCGGCTGCGCCATTCTGCACGAGCCGCCGATCCTCTTTCTCGATGAGCCGACCTCCGGCGTGGACCCCAACAGCCGCCGCCGCTTCTGGGACCTGATTTACGAACTCTCCGGCCAGGGAGTCACCGTCTTCGTCACCACGCACTACATGGACGAAGCGGAACATTGCGACCGGCTGGCCCTGATCTATCGAGGCGAGCTGATCGCCAGCGGCCCCCCGCAATCTCTCAAGACGCAAGGGATGGCGGAGGATATCCTGGAAGTCCTGTGTGAGCGGCCCCAGGACGCCATTGAGGAACTGGAACAAGTGGACGGAGTCCGGAGTGTGGCGCTGTTCGGGCGGGGTTTGCACGTAGTGGTGAAAGATGCCGCCGTAGCCGATCCCGCTCTCCGAAACCGGCTCCGGGAGCGTGGATACCGCGTGGTCGGAATCGAGAAGATCGCGCCTTCCATGGAGGACGTTTTCGTTTCTTTGATCGAGGCGCACGAACGGGCCAAACCGCCGCTCGTCGAGGTGCGACGATGAAAGGCAGGCGCGTCTGGGCCGTTGCCCGAAAGGAATTCCTGCACATCCTCCGCGATCCCCGCAGCCTCGGCATGGCCATCGCGATTCCGATGATGCTCCTGGTCATCTACGGATATGCCTTGACCATGGACTTGGATGAGGTGCCGCTCGTCGTCTGGGACCAGAGCGAGACGCCGGCGAGCCGGGAATTCCTCTCCGGCTTCCTCGGTTCGCGGTACTTTTCCCTGCGCGGCTACGTTCGCAATTACCGGGAACTCGAACGGGCCATTGATTCCCGGCAGGCGATGGCGGCCCTGGTCATCCCCACAGACTTTGCGCGGCGAATCGACGCGGGGCGCCGGGCGGCGGTCCAAATGATCCTGGACGGCAGCGACTCGAACACCGCCACCATCGCCCTGGGCTACGCCGATGCGGTTACCCGGGCCTACTCGCAGGACATCGCGTTGCGGCAGGTCCTCCGCATCCGCGGCCGCCCGCTCGATCCTCCGCTAGAGCTTCGCCCGCGGGTTTGGTATAACGCCGATCTGGAAAGCCGGAACTACATTGTCCCCGGCCTCATTGCGGTGATGCTGATGATGATCGCGGCGATGCTGACTTCGCTCACCGTGGCTCGGGAATGGGAGCGCGGCACCATGGAACAGCTCATCTCGACTCCGGTGCAAGGCCGCGAACTCATTCTGGGCAAGCTGCTGCCCTACCTCGCCATCGGCATGCTCGACACCCTGCTGGCCGTGCTGATGGGCTGGCTGGTGTTTCACGTCCCGCTGCGGGGCAGTGTGGCATTGCTGTTCGCCATGGCGGCGGTCTTCCTGACCGGCGGCCTGTCGCTCGGTATGCTCGTCAGTATCATCACCCGGAATCAACTGCTCGCCAGCCAGTTGGCCTCCTTCCTGACGCTGCTGCCCTCCGTGCTGCTTTCCGGCTTCGTCTTCGAGATCAGCGCCATGCCCCGGCCGATCCAACTGTTTACTTACCTCGTGCCGGCCCGCTATTTCCTGGTTTTGTTGCGAGGAATCTATCTCAAGGGGATCGGACTGGAGATATTAGCAGCCGAAGCGCTCTTGCTGGCTTTTTTCGGGGCAGCGATGGTAATTCTCGCCACCCGGCAATTCCGGAAGAAACTGGAGTAGCGATGCGCGAACGGCTTCGTCAGATTTTGATCAAGGAATTTATCCAAAGCCTGCGCAACCCGCGGATGCGAGCGATGATTTTCGTCGTGCCCATCGTGCAACTATTCCTGTTCGGTTATGCCGTCACCACCGACGTCAAGCACATCGCGCTGGCCGTCTATGACCTGGACCACAGCGTGGCCAGCCGGGAACTGGTGAGCCGCTTCGTCCAGTCCGGGTACTTCGATCTGGTGGAATCGGTCCAGGACAACCACCGCGTCCGCGAGTTGCTCGACGCCGGAACGGCCCGGGCTGTGTTGCAACTGGACCGAGGCTTCCAGGAAACTTTGCAGGCCGGCCGCACCGCCCCTCTCCAGCTTATTGTCGACGGCACGATCTCCAATACCGCCGGGATCGTGCTCCAGTACAGCTCCAAGATCGTCAGTCAATTCTCGCAAGAACTTCTGGACCGCCACATCGCTCGCCTTTGGGGAACTCCGCCCCCCACCGCGAAAGTGGAACTGGAAACGCGGGCCTGGTTCAACGCAGAACTCGAAAGCCGCAATTTCTTCGTACCCGGCGTGATCGCGATGATCGTCACACTAATGAGTCTTATGCTCACCAGCATGGCCGTGGTCCGGGAAAAAGAAATCGGAACCATGGAGCAGATCCTCGTTACGCCGATCCGGCCGGTGGAATTTATCCTCGGCAAAACCATTCCCTTCGCTCTCCTCAGTTTTGCGGACGTGATCGGGATTACTTTGATCGGCGTATTCTGGTTCGGCGTTCCGGTGCGCGGCAATCTGCTGCTGCTGCTGTTTGCGACGGGCCTATTTCTGATGACCACGCTGGGCCTGGGCCTGTTGATTTCAACCCTCAGCCAGACTCAGCAACAGGCCATGATGGGCGCGTTTTTCTTGTACCTCCCTGCCTTCCTCCTCTCGGGGTTTGTCTTCCCGATAGCGAATATGCCCATCGTGGTCCAGTGGTTGACTCTGCTGAACCCCTTGCGGTATTTTCTGGAAATCATCCGAGCCATCTTCCTGAAAGGAGTGGGAGCCGATATTCTATGGCCGCAGATGCTGGCTTTGGCTCTGCTGGGAACAGCCACGCTGTCGCTGGCGTCCCAGCGATTTCGCAAAACGTTGGCGTAATGTGGTGAGCCGCGCGGGTCCCACCGTCGCGGGCAGCCATGAATCGGTTCGGCCAAGGGTTGAGAGGAACAGCCGGACCGAGCGGATGACTCCGGAAGAAGATCGAAAATAACTGGAGGAGGGAACATGCTTACGAACTGGGCGCACGTCCATCTGTTGGTGAATCACATCCCGGTGCTGGGCACGGTATTCGGGCTGGCCTTGCTCGCAATCGTCATGAAGGGTAACAGGGAAGATGGGAAGAAGACCGCCCTGGGAACCTTTGTCGTCGTTGCTCTGGTAGCAATTCTCACTTACTTGACGGGGGAACCGGCAGAAGAAGTGGTGGAACATCTGCCCGGAATCTCGGAAGACATCATCGAAACGCACGAAGAATTCGCCATCGTATCCCTGGTCGCGGTGGAAGTCTTAGGATTGGTTTCGCTCGTTGGCTTATTTCTCTCCAGGAAATCTGCTCGCATCCCGCCTCGCTTGGTCACCATTTGCTTGGCGCTGTCCCTTGCTGCTGTAGCAACACTCGCCTGGACGGCCCATCTGGGAGGACAGATTCGCCACCCGGAAATCCGCTCCGGGTTCGTGGGTCCCACGGACAACGATTGAGGAAGCCTGAAGAGTCCTCCAACCGCCGCGCCGGGTCTGCTGAAATGCCGGAAAGCCCGGATTGGCGTGGGTGCGCGGGGATGTGGAAAAAACTGTGGAAAACTCCGGGCCTCGCCGGAAGCCCGCCATTCCGCCTTTTCAGAGCGTTTTCGCGCTATTTGCTCGAATTTTCCCCTATTTCACTGAATCCAAAAAGTTTATTGGCTACAAACTATGGGAGGGAGCGGCATTCGGTGCGTTTCTGTTGCGGATTGCCACTCGCCCCAAGAAACTCTTTTTGCACAATTTTGCAGCAGCAATACGCGCCAAAACCCTGATTTTGGCCCCTTTCGGAGATTGCTCCCTGAGTGGGCTGGAGAGGTGAATTTACGAACGCGAAACGCCCGGCTTGGTTACGAATTTTGCCAGCCGGGTCTTCACTGAATACGGCAACTCGGCATCGATCTCGCTGAACCCGTTTTTTTCTTCGCGCCCCAGCACTCGGCCGAATTCATAGACCCAGGAAAGTTCCCTTCCCTGCCGCTGGGTAAAGCGCAGGTGCACTCTCTCGATCGGGTCCACCGTCAGGCGGAGATCCATAGCGCGGAGCAAAGTTTCCACGCCTTCCCCGGTCAGGGCGGAGATTAAGAGTGTATCTTCACCCGCTCGCAACGCGCTTTTCTCGTCCGGACTCAGCAGATCGACCTTATTCCAGATGGGGAGGATCCTTTTGTCGAGCGCCCCGATCTCGGCAAGGACTTTGCGGACTTCTTCCTCCTGCTGGGTGCGGGCCGGCGAGGAACAATCCGAGACCATCAAGATCATCTCCGCCTCGCATACTTCTTCCAGAGTGGCCCGGAAAGCTTTAATGAGGGTGTGGGGCAAATTGCGAATGAATCCGACCGTATCGGAAAGCAGGACGCGCCGGCGCGAGGGCAACTCCAACTGCCGCAGCGTGGGATCGAGCGTGGCGAACATCTGCGGGGAGGTCAGCACGCGGGCGTGGGTGAGCCGATTAAACAAGGTGGATTTGCCCGCGTTGGTGTAACCCACCAAGGCCACCGTGGCGATGGGGATCGTTTCGCGGCGCGAGCGGCGGTGCATCCGCTGTTTCCGGACATTCTCCAGGGCCTGTTCCAGCAGAACGATCCGGCGGCGGATGCGGCGGCGGTCCACTTCCAATTGCGTTTCCCCCGGCCCCCGGGTGCCGATGCCGCCGCCGAGCCGGGACATCTCTATGCCGCGGCCCGTCAGGCGCGGCAGCAGGTAATTCAGTTGCGCCAGCTCCACCTGGAACTGCCCCTCCCGCGTGCGCGCATGACGGGCGAAGATGTCCAGAATGACCTGTGTCCGGTCCACCACCCGGCACCCCGCCTGCGCTTCGATGTTCCGCTGCTGCGTGGGGGTCAATTCCGAATCGAAAATGAGCAGGTCAACATTCTTCTCGGCCACCTGCTGCCGAATCTCTTCAAGTTTTCCGCGCCCCACCAAAGTCGCCGGGTCTAAGCGGTCCCGGCTCTGCAAAATCGTTTCCTCGACAACCGCGCCCGCGCTGCGGGTCAATTCGGAAAGCTCTTGCAAAGATTCTTCCGGACCAAAGACGGACGCAGCCTCCCCTCGCGAGGGGACCTTCTTTCGCACGGAAATCAATAGGGCGCGTTCTTTGGGACCAGCCGTGGGAATGGCTAAGCCTCCGCAACCTGCACTGCGGGCGAAACCGATTGGGTCGGGCGGGAAACGACTACCGAAGAAATGGCGTGTTTGAAGATTAACTGTTCCTGCTTATTATCTTCCAGGACCAGGACGTATTTGTCGAAGCTTTTGATCTTGCCGGATAATTTCGTGCCGCCCATGAGGAAGATCGTAACCGGGGCTCGTTCCTTCCGGACTTGGTTGAAAAAATTATCCTGGATATTATTCTGAAAAGTTTTCTCCATCGGCTGCGTGTCCTTCCCTGTAGCGTCAGGCATATCCCTATTCTACCGCCCCGCTCCCTCCACTGCAACCGAAACCCGCCGGCGGAAGAGAATCCCATTCCGGGAAGCGGGCTTGCGAGGGTTACGACGTTGGCGCCGGTTTCGATTGGATGCAAGGTAAGTGGCAGGCCAGCCAGGCATCGAAACCCCCAGTGACGTTAATCACTTGCTGGAACCCGCTCCGCTGGAGGAGACTGGTTGCAATCAGGCTGCGGTACCCGCTCTGGCAATGGACGACGGTCAGCCGATCCGGGGACAGGTCCCCGAGCAGAGTGGTCAGCTTATGGAGCGGCTTGAGGGTTGCCTGTTCGATATGCGCTGCTTCCCACTCGGGAGGGCGGCGCACGTCGAGCAGTTGAATATCGCGGCCGTCTTCCCGCAGCAGGCGATGGAGCTCTTCCACGGAAATCTGCGGTGTCTGCACGACCGGCAGCCCCTGGCGAGTCCAGCCGGCAATGCCGTCGGCTAAATATCCGATCACCCGTTCGATTCCGACGCGGGCCAGCCGCACCCGCGACTCGTCCACTTGTTCCGGATTTTCCGCTACCACGATCAGGTCGGTTTCCAGGCCCAGCAGCGTCCCGGCCCAACTGGCGTACTGCCCGGACAATCCGATAAAGATCGAGCCGGAAATATGGGCCGCAGCAAATTGATCCGCCGGGCGCGTGTCCAAAACGACGGCGCCTTCTTTCTGCTTCGCCAGCACTTCGCCGGCAGGGAGGGCGGAGAGCGGAGGCAGCTCGGAGAGCGGAGGCGCTCCGGCGCGGTTCAATTCGGCGTCGAGCGCGAAATAACCGGGTCTCTCGGGCAGTTCCGACGTCAGCAGCCGGACAAACTCTTCCCGGCTCGCAGGCCGCAGGGTGTAGTTGGACGCCTTCTCTTTTCCGATGGTCGAGACCCGCTCCGAACTCATTTGGCGGCCGCAGAGCGAGCCAGCGCCATGAGCCGGGTAGACCTCGACCGAGTCAGACAACTTCAATAGCTTGTTGTGCAGGCTGTCGTAGAGCTTTCCCGCCAGCTCTTGCGGAGTCATCTCCCTGGACAGGTCGGGCCGCCCTACGTCCCCGATGAAGAGCGTGTCGCCGGTCAGGACCGCGAACGGCTCCGGAGAGCGGTCCAGGTCCGTGACCAGAATGGAGATGCTTTCCATCGTGTGTCCAGGCGTTTCCAGGAATTGCAGCCGGCAGCGGCCAAAGCGAATCTCATCGGTGTCGTGGACCGGAACATGAGGGAACTGGGCATGGGCCTTCTCTCCCAGGTAAATCCTGGCGCCCGTGCGCGCAGCCAATTCGCTGTGGCCGGAGACAAAATCCGCGTGCAGGTGCGTCTCCAGAACGTGCTCGATCCGCAACCCGTGTTTCCGGGCTTCTTCCAGGTAAATCTCCACGTCCCGCTGCGGATCAATCACCGCCGCCACCCCTTCGGACCCAATCATGTAGGAAGCGTGCGAAAGGCATCCCAAATAAAATTGCTCAAAGTACATCCCGATTCCCCCATCGTATGGCAAGTCCATCAACCGATACTCTAGTTTACCGCCTGGGCGTCCAGGGGGGGAAGGGGGAGAATCCGGCCGGTTGCAACGCCTCCCGCCGATCCAAAAAAACTTGACAGGCTGCTTCCGGGTGAATTCCAATAGCAGGCAATCTCATTCGATGGCTACCCAGGGGAGGACTTCCCGGGAAGCCCAGGAGGTGGACGATGGGGAGAGAGAACCTGACACGCAGGCGGTTCCTGGAACGGACCGGCCGGGTGGGCGCCCTGGGTCTGGCGTGGTCTTGGCAACCGTTTCGCCTGCTGCCGGCAGCGGACCTGCTCCAACCGGGCGAGGCCGACTGGCCCCGTTTCGGTTGTGATTTGCATAACACGCGATTCAACGCCAAGGAAAAGACGATCGGCCCCGCGAATGTGGAGCGGCTGAAAGTCAAGTGGACCTTCGACACACCCGACAATTGGATCATCTATTCAACCCCGGCCGTGGTGGGCGACAGTGTATTTCTGGGAGCCGGCAGATATGTTTATGCTCTGGACAGCGCCACCGGGAAGCAGAAATGGAAATTTGATTGGGGCGCCGGTGGTGATTGGGAAGCCACTATCGCATGGGTCCAAACCCGGTGGCGGGGCCTGCGTTCCTCTCCTCAATATTACGAAGGCCGGATCTACTTCGGGACCAGCTCCTGCGCGGTCTGTTGTGTGGATGCCTCCACCGGAAAACAGATCTGGAAGACGCCTCTGTTGGACTGGGAGCGCGCCGAGCGGATGTCGGCGCAGATTTACAATTCTCCGAATGTTTACGCAGGAAAGGTTTACATTTCCCATAGTGGAGGTGACGCCTCGATCTTCTGTCTCGACGCCGAGACCGGAGCGATTCGCTGGAAGTTTCGCGTCGCGCAGGATGTTCCCGCGGAGTGGGAAACCGGAGGCGGCTCTCCGTGGACTTCCGGAGCGATTGACGAGCAAAGCAACATCCTTTTCAATGGCACGGGCAATAACAAAGTTCTGATGCCCAATCTCGCCCTTTACACCGAAAGCCTCGTGGCTCACGATCTCGATACCGGGGAGCTTCTCTGGTATTATCAGGCGCATCCGCAGGATTCCTTTGACCTCGACTTCAACGCCCACCCGATGATCTTCGACGCGGTTTCTCCCGCCCGGTTTCGAGGCGATGTGCGGCCTTGTGTGGCGGCCGGCAACAAAGCAGGGATGTACTGCTGGAACCGCCGCACGGGACAACTCTACTGGAAGGCGATGCTCGGCGAGAGATGTCCCAACTGCGGCCCCGAGAACAATGCCAGCGCCGTGGCTTACAACAAAATCTTCCTGGAGTGGGACTCGCCTGTGAGCGTAGTGCCATTTTCCCTCACGGCGGCATTGAATGCCTACAACGGCGACGTGGAATGGATGGTCCCGAATACGGCCGTCAGTTCTTCGCCGATCGCCGTGGCGAACGAGGTGCTCTACCAGGGATTTCTCAACGGCAAATTACAGGCTTTGGATGCCAAGAACGGCCGAAAACTTTGGGAGTATGCGCTGCCGAGCGCATTCCGGGGCGGCTTTGCCGTAGCCAACGGGGCCTTGTACGCCGGCAACGGGGAAGGAGGGGATTGGAATGCGGAGACCCTGCCCTACAAGTATTCCCTCTATTGCTTTACGCCGGACGGCAAGTAAGAAACGGACGCCAACAACGGATGACACACCCGATCCGCTGCGGAAGACTGCGGAAGGAGAGATTCAGCATGAGCTTGAAAATGGACCGGAGAGAGCTTTTGAAAACCTTGGGCATCGGAGCGGCCGCGGTCATCCTTCCCGAGTTCGGACCGCGGATGGTTCGGGCGCAGCAGGATGTCCCGGTGATCGAGGCCAACAGCTTTTATCCGCGCGGCCAATGGTTCTTCAATCCCGCCGGGCTCTATATCCAAAAGGGACAGACGGTGCGTTGGGTCGCAGGCAACTACGGACCGACCGTCACCGCCTTCCACCCCTCCAACCGGAATCACGAATTGCGGATTCCCGAAAACGCCAAGCCGTTTGATTCCTATGTCCTCACGCAACGGGGCCGGAAGTACAACACCTTTGAGTGGACGTTCGACGTGGAGGGCACCTACGATTACTTCGCCCGCACGTTTGAACCCCTGGGAATGGTGGGGCGAATCGTGGTGGGCAGGCCGGGCGGACCGGCGGAGCTAAATCCCCCGGGCTATGGGGCCCGCGAAGGAAGGGCAGTGGTATTTCCTGCCGAGGTGAAAATTTTGGCCGCGCTCCCCTCGGCACAGATTGTCGCCCAAAAATCCATTCCCTATCCCAAAGACCTGGTGGTCCGGTCTTTCCCCTATGGGGACCTGAACAAGTGAGTCCGAGCCGCGCCTGCCCTGAGCGAAGTCGAAGGGACCGTGAGGGAGCGGTCCCGCAACGATATTTTTCAGTTGCTTAACAGTTTGTTGAAAGAACCCGAAAGGTGTCATTCTGAAGCCCGGCGGTTTTTGCCGGGCTGAAGAATCTGCTTTTGTTTTCGATGTCGGAAATGAAAAGCAGATTCTTCGCGGAGTTTACCCTGAGCGCTCTCAAAAGCAGATTCTTCGCTTCGCTCAGAATGACAAGCGAAGGGCTCAGGATGACAGCGAAGGGCTCAGGATGACAACGCAAAGCGGTTTTCAATAAACTGTTAGAGGAGAACGTTCCTGATGCGAAAGCGTGTTCGAGCTGTAGTCATGAGGGGCGGCACCAGCAAGGGGCTGTTTTTCCGGGAAGAGGACCTCCCCTCGGACTCTGGGGAGAGAGACCGTCTCATATTAAAAGCCTTTGGAAGTCCGGACCCGTACGGCAGGCAGATCAACGGTCTGGGAGGGGCGACCTCCGTGACCAGTAAAGTGGCGATCCTGGGAAAGCCCCGCACCGAAGGCGCGGACGTCAATTATACGTTCGGTCAAGTCAGCGTTACGGAGCCGTTCATCGACTACAAAGGAAACTGCGGGAACCTGTCTGCAGCGGTCGGTCCCTACGCCATCGAGGAAGGCTTGGTCAAACCCGTAGAACCCGAAACGGTTGTTCGAATCTTGAATACCAACACCCGG
>Ga0156329_1181_pt1 | contig 14147 bp, 15 predicted proteins | sample RifCSPlowO2_12_FD_107977 | JGI IMG/M metagenome (GOLD analysis project Ga0156329, IMG submission 107977) | Acidobacteria bacterium RIFCSPLOWO2_12_FULL_60_22 | reverse complement strand
TGCGAAATATCCCAATCTCACGGCCGAGGATATCCGCGCCTGCCTGGCCCGCTGCTTTAGGGAACGACGACCTTCACGTCCGTTCGCCGAAAGTCCCGGTCCAGCGTGAGCAGCGGACAGCCCTCTTGCTTAGCGAGAGCGTAGGCGAAGCAGTCGCCCAGATTCAGCGGATAGCGAAGGCGCGCCAAGGCAGCTACTTCGGCCTGCTCCGCAGTCGGCGGAATCAGCCGCATCGAGGACTCCTCGATTTTGTCCCGAATCTCCTGAAAGAGCCGCGGCTGCCGGTCCTGAATCAAGATGAGAGCCTCGGCATAATTGACCGTGCTCATTTGCAGATCGTGGCGGTTTCTCTGCAACTGGTCCAAGGCCCAGGGTCCCGCAGGCTCGTTGAAGAAGACGGCCAGTACGATGGAAGTGTCTACGACCAAAGCTCGTCCTCGCTGCGAAAGCGCGGCTTTCGGCGCAACGGCGCCTTCAACCCCAAACCAAGCCAACTGCGAAAGTCATACTCCTCCTCGCCTGTCGAACGCGTCGCCGCTTCGCGCAAGGCCTGTCGGATGGCCTCGGACCTTTGGGAGATCTTGTGCGACTTCATGTACGTTTGCAGATCGCGCTCAAACTCCGCCGTAACATTTAGATTCAGTTGCTTCATACAGGTTATCTTACAGGTCTGGGCTGTATACCGCAATGCAGACATTGCTGACGCCTGCCGCGCCAACCACTGAGGTTCACAAATAGATCGAAGAACTGGTCGGGACGCCGGGATTTGAACCCGGGACCTCTTGCACCCCAAGCAAAAAATATCAATCACTTACGAGTACTCCCCAATGATATCACAAGACTTAGCGGAACTGGTTTTGGACTCCAGTTGGCACCACACGGGAGTTTCTGTTGCCTCTGGACTCCAGGTGGACTCCAGTGTGATTCCACAAATTTCGTTTGGAATGCCGATTGTCCTCGCGCACGCGCGCGGTTGTTAACGCCTTTCGTTTGTCGTCTGGAGAAGACGAAGACAACAAATTTCCTTATATAGCCCCCATGGATACCATTGTGGCAGGCCGCCTCAGTAATTCGCGCACCAACAGAAGAATGGTAGTATCCGGTGCGTACTGCCACCGCTCGCGGTTGGCAATATCAGAGTCGCCGTCGAAGCGACAGATGTAAGCGCCTGTTCCCGAGGGCAGGCCCCTTTTCTATGAGACTCCCTGGCGGTGAACATGCCATTGTTGATATCGCAAAACTGCGGGATTACTGCCTCAACGAACGGCATCCTCGCGGTCGCCACAAGGCGCGTGTCTTTGCATCTGTGCTAGGCTTGACGGGAGGGGATGCAGACGTCCTGCGTCATTCGTTATTGAAGGCTGCGGTTGATGGTGAAGTGGTGCTCGGCGAGCGGGATGACTATGGACAGAGGTACGTGTTAGACTTCGAAATGGCTGGCCCGCGTGGGCGAGCGACAGTCCGCAGCAATTGGATTATCCTGAGAGGTGAGACGTACCCTCGGATGACCAGCTGCTATGTGTTGTAGGCAGGAGAGGGTTATGGAAACCATCAAACCGTTTGACGTGGTAGCACTCCTGGAAGACTTGCCAGAGCGAGATTTGCAGCGGGGCCAAGTGGGAACCATCGTGGAACAGCTCGCGCCTGATGCATTCGAGGTCGAGTTTAGCGACAACCAGGGAAGAACTTACGCGAGCCTTTCCCTGCGCTCTGACCAGTTGATGATTCTACATCACAGCCTAACTGGGGTGGCCTGAGCTAGTCAGAACTCCCGATTGTCCCAATTCTCGCCTGCAAGCCCCCGCCTTAGTTGTCCGCAGAGCGCCTTTACGACTAGTTGATGAAGGTCGTGGCTAGGTTCTCGGCACCGCCGATGAGCGCAGTTCCATTGGAGCCGTTCGCGCCTTCAGCCGGTGACGGGGGAACTGCGACCTTTTGCTTCTCTCCGACGCTCGCCAGTCGCTCCTGGATGGCGCGGGTCAACTCCTGCTGGCGCTCGATGTCCACGAACGTGTAGTCGGCGGTCATATCCACGTCGGAGTGGCCGGCAATCTTCGAGGCTTCAATCGCGCTACCTCCCACTTGTTGCCGCCACGTGATGTTGGCGCGGCGGAAGGAGTGTGGCCCAAGCCCTTCGAAGTCACAGCCTTCGGCCTTTGCCACCTGGTGCAACACATCGCGCACGCCGGAGTCCCATAACGGCTTGCCCGGGTCCCGACGTTGCCGGAACAGCCAGGCCTCTGGATCGGCGCCTTCTTCGGCGGCCTTTGCGATGTACCGCTCGACCAAGCTGCCCAAGGCCAACGTTCGCTTGCTGGTGTCGCTCTTCGGCTCGTCGATGTCCTGGTGCCACAGGCGCTGCTCGATCCGAATCGTGCCGGCCTTCAGGTCCACGTGCTTCCATTTCAGGCCCAACACTTCGGAGATCCGCCCCCCAGTAGCTATGCAAGTCTCGATAACGAGCAGGATCGGATCCTGCAGGCGAGCGGGTACCCGCGCCGTCTGCTCCATCGACAGGATCTGGCGGGGGCGCTTGTACCACTTCTTGCCGATCTTCACTTTCTGGATTGGGTTGCGCTTTCCTTCTTCCCACAACCCCCACTCCTCGGCCTTGCGGAAGATGCGGCCCATGATGAAGCGCATCGCATGGCGCGTCCACCAGGAATCGAAAGTGTTGTACAGCCAGTCTTCCACGTCCTTTGGCGGGATCTCATTCAGGCGATACTTGCCCCACCTCGGGATGATGTGCAGATCGAGATGGCTTTCTTCCTTGATGCGGGTGGGCTTTGAGATCTGGTCGTCGCGCGAGAGATAGCCCTCCTTGTACATCTTGGCTACCTCACCGAAAAGGGCAGGCCCTTTCGCTAGCGCCTGTTGCAGGGTGGGCGTGTTCAGTTTCCCGAGAATCTTGTCGCGCTCCACCTCGGCCTCCTTCTTGCTCAAGGCGTTTTCGCCTCGGCTTAGCGCGATTGTGAAAAACCTCCGGATCGTTCTGACTGTGCCATCCGGTTGCGGTTCGTCAACCCACGCGCGGAAGAACCAGTAGTGGCCTTTGCGGTCCTTGCGCTCGTGTACCTTCGGGTGCTGTACTCTCGTCTTCAATCTCACACCTCCTGTGAGCGTCAGGAGGGTTGCTTCATTCAGGGGCATAAAGCAAGGCGAATCTTTCCAGTTAGATGCAGACGGCCAGGGCCGATTCCCTTTGGCAGATGTAGAGCGTTTCGCGGGCTCTGGTCATGCCCACGTAAAACAGCCGGATGACCGAGTCGCGCAGCGGTCCGAACCTCTGATAGGCTACGTCCCCCGCTCGGCTCAAATCCGGGAATAAGAACACCACGTCGGCTTCGCCACCCTTTACCGAGTGTATCGTTCCCACAATGACCTTTGGCTTCTGCGCCAGGGCTTGCGGCCCGCGGACCCAGGCCACACCAACTGGAAACTGAATCCGGGAATGGAACCTCGGCGCGATATTCCGACGCCACCAGTCGAGCAGTCGTCGGTAATCGCCTTCGAAGGCAGCCAGCAGTGTTTCCAAGGCTGCCTTTTCAAAAAGCGCGTCGAGCGATTCAATGGTGACGGGAATCGTCGGATCTGCTGCTTTTTCGATTTGCGCTTTAGCGCCGTGACGCAGGATACCTTTGGAGTTCAACCACTCAACCCACAGCTTCAGGTCGCCGTCAGTCCAAGCGCGATGATGCTGACCGAAATCCGGATGGGCTACGAGCAGGGATAGAATTCGGTTAATGCATGATCCCTTCCGCTCAAATCGCAACGGATTCCAAAACCCATCGGCTTTTCGATACGGATTATGAAACGGTATTCCGTTCTTCCGCAGGACAGCGATCACGGGATGCAGCATGTAAGCACAGGAGGCCAAGAACATTACCGTCTGATCCCGTTCGAGGTGTTCGATGGCCGTCTTCAGAATCCAGTAGTCGGGTGATTTGTAGCCGCCATGCGAGAGCCGTAGACAAAGCCCTTCGGTAGGTCGCGGGAGATACGCTTTTTCTTGCCGGCGCGTTACTTGGTGGATGAGGTTGTTGGCTGGTGCATGGATCGCCCGAGGTACGCGATAACTCTGCTTGAGGATGATCTTGTGGTCTTCGGGGATCTCGGGGTCCAGCACCGCGTCTGGCGTAGCGCCACACCACGAATAGACCGTTTGATCGTCGTCGGCCGCCAGGATGAAGTACTGCGCGTGCTCGCCCCATTTCCGGATCAAGGCCAATTGCAGCCGGTTCAAGTCTTGAGCCTCATCCACAAAGATCACCGACGGCATGCTCGGAGCCACGTGGATGTCGTGCAATGCGGTCTCGACCAGGTCGGTGAAATCCAGATAACCGAGTGTTGATTTGTAATCGTTCCACTTGGCTGCAAATTCCCGAAGTGCGGCGGGCCAGACACCGGGCGGCAACATCAGTCCGCGATATCGGTTCAGCTCCCGGAGCCAATAGTTACCATCGCGCTCGCCCTCTGCCGATTCCTCGTCTCCGTCATCGCCGTCAAGCTTGCGCGACCTCCTGGCGGGTGCAATATGCAGATGCGGGTTGGTTCGGTTCCATTCCTCTACCTGGGTTTCGGCGACCTCTGGTCCCCCAAGCGCGTGCCAGCAATGAGAATGGAGTGTGCCGATCCGGTCCGGATTCAGGGGGAGGTCCCGACCGGCAAGTTCCTCCGCGGCAGTTCGCGAGAAGCTCGTGACCAGAACAGAATCTTGGCCGAACCGCTCCACCGCACGCCGGATCTGGCGAGTGAGACTCGTGGTCTTGCCTGTACCGGGCGGGCCGAAGATGCGATACTCGGAAGTGGCCGAGTGGTCCTGTTGGCCGATCCCATCCAGCGTACCGGTGATTTGGCTATTCATCATCATCTCCAGGCTCCCTCTGGTGCACACCGTAGTCAGCGGGATCGAACTCCGATTTCGGCAGAACCCATCGGCTTTGCTCTCGGAACCCCACACCCCGAACTCGAATGCTTACGGCCCCAATGGCGGCGAGCAGCGATGCGATTGCCTTGACAGAGTGGTTCAGAGCGAACGTTTTGTTGATGTGAGGCTGGAAATCGCTGGTACAGATGGCAATTTGGCCATCGATGACGGTCGGCTTCCGAACGATCTGAATAGGCTGCCCTTCGATGGAAGGAATAAAGGGCGTTTCCGAAAGGTAATGATCGATATACATCCGGACCGACCCGATAAAGTCCGTCTCCTCCCCGCCTTCCTCCGCGACGAGCGCGTCGAGCATCATCTGTGCGAGCTGTTCCCAGGCCTTTGGCTTGATCTTTGGGATGAGCAGGTCGACGGCACTGGCGATGCCAAGACGCAGGCTGCGCTGGTCAATCAGTTTGCCGACGTGCGAAAATTCGATCTTGTTGTTTTCGAGCTGCATCTGGTAGCTAGGTTCTTTCCCGGTTATTTTCACGAGTCGGATGACACGGACACCCAGCACCTTGGAAATCTGTTCGCATAGCAGTGCCTTTGCGGTCGCCGGATCGGATTGCTCCCCCGCTGAAGCACTCTGGGTATCGGGGCTGACCGTCGAGGGCCGAACCTGTTCTTCCTGGTCCGGCAAGTTTGGCGAAGCGACACCTCCTGACCGCCTAAACGCCTTGCCGATCGTTCGCTGAAAGTAATCCAGTCTGGTTCGTGGCCGCTGATTGTGGATGCGCCGATGGTGGATGATCAGATCGGTGATCTGTTGTTCGCAGAAACCGGCGTCGCATCCGAAGTTGGCGAGCGCCAAGTCATAGCCGGACTGGGATTGGTCCTTAAGGTCGTGACGTTCACGCAGCCATGTGCTTTTGAAACGGGGGTCCGCCGCCGCGAGCCCGTCGAGCAGCTCCTGCGGTACCGTGGCATTGGGGTTAATGACTAGCGGCTTGTCTCGAAACCGCTCCGCCCACTCGCGTGCCGCCTGTTGCTCGGCCTCGGGGTCGGGAATCCCGGCTTCATCGAGGAATTCCTCAAAGTCCGATGGGTTGTAGCGGCGATTCGTGCAACACTGGACCGTCACCGCCTTTGGATTCTTTGGGTCTTTCAAGTTGCTGGTACCGGGAATCCGGAGCACACGCGCGAGGTCCGAAAGCCGGTCGAAGACCCAGCCGCGCTGCGACGCGCGCACGCGCAGCAGAGTCTGCCAACGAGTGACAAGCCTCGCTGTGTCTTTCCGTTCCTGGTCGCTGTCGAATACGAGCGGTTCTTTAAACAACCACCAGGCGTGAGCGCCGTTACCAGTCGCGACGGCTATGGTCGGTGGCATCGTTGCTGGAATGACGGACAGCGCGTCGGCAATCGTCGGCGGGAGTGCCTTCTTGTTGTGAGCGTCAGATCGGAGGTCGAAATCTGCCCAGAATCCCGTGATTCCGGCAATCTCATCGGACCCGCAGCGATGCGCCGGACCATAATCCCGGCTGGCAAGCCCGACGCCTACGTAAACGTCGCTGTCCTTGAGCGTGGAGACCAAACTCAGCGGCGGCGGTGATCCTCTGGTACCAGTGCGAGCGCTTTTCGGCGAGGGTCCAGACGAGGATGTAAAGGTCCTCGGGCTTGTACTGCCAGAGCAGATTGAGGAAGTCGAGCGGGGTCACTGTGAACCCTTTGCGACGTGTTTTTCGGCCTGCCACCCCTCGCGCGGCGGCCCGTACCAGTATTCAGCCGTCTGCATTGCGTGATTGCGAAAGGGAGAAGCGAAGTCTTTTCTCCGGGAATCCGGTTGGCGAGACCCGGCGTACATAAGCCAGCGCTCACCGTCTTTCGCAATCCAGACGCGAGTGTCCCCGCAATCTGCCCAGTGCGCGGGGCATGTCTCATCCGGTCCGGGCTTCGTACGATTTTGGGACACGCAGCGGTACCAAACCCATTCCTCCGGGGTGTACCGTTTTCCGTCAAAGATGCTGGCAGGCGGAGCCTCATCCCTCTCGAGGCCGCGGGTGGTCTTAACGGGGACCGGTTCCGGTTTCGACATCTTTTTCTCTTCCTGAAACCGAAGCCAAGCTTCGAGGCTGTAGGCTGGTTCACTCCTGTGATTGCTGGGCGAACAATGGACAGCGCCTCGTCGACACTGTGGGCCACACCCGCAAGCGCTCCGCTTCTGCGCCATTCCGCAAGGCGTGCTTGCTGGAGCGGTGTAGGTCCTTCACCCCGTCGTTTCACCTCAATCTCGAAATGTCGGCAGTTGATGGAACCGTAGAGGTCTGGATCGCCGGCAATACCCCAGGCTGTTCCGTGCCGCTTGCGAACGACACAGCCTGGAGCGGCGCGAAGCTCACCGATGATCCCGGCAACCAAGGCTGTCTCGCGGCAGGCCATCCGTTACAGCTCCAGACCGAGACTGCGCGCCAACGCCAAAGTGATCGCTCGGGGCTTGGAATCACCCGATGCTTTACCCACCTTGCCGCTGCGCTCAACCTCCACCTGAAAAGCGCCCCCGATCTGAGAGATTGCGTAGCGCATCGGCTGGCTGTGATCGAGCAGCCGAAAGGCGTCCTCAAGCCGCTCGAGCGGATTGAACTTCCATTTGGGAATCCAGGAGCGGTTCCCGGTAAGAAAGCGATCCGGTGCAACACACCAATGCAGGACTTCCTGCGCTAGCCGATCAATTAGCAGGTTGTCGGTCACAGCTTCACCTCCGGTCGCCAGCTACTGATCGTCACGCACCTCGGACGCGTCCAGGTCCACAGTCATCTTCTGAACCAACGGCTTGAGCATCTCGTGGTACTCCTGGGCTATATGTACTTCGTCCGGAGTCAAGCGCCGGACGAAGGTGAACGTTGTCCGGCTATAGGCGATTCCCTGCTTGTTCTTCGTTCGCTCCAGGCCGACGCGGGTGACCACCGAGTAGTAAGGAATACCCTGGGACGTGAGTTTCAACAGGTACTGCTTGGCGGCCTTCAGGCTCGTAGGTGGTAGCGAGATCACCTCGGGCAACAGCAGGCTGCCGCGCAATACGAACACCTGCTTGATCTGCTTGCAGGCCTGGCCGCGGCCCCCAGGCGCGCTGCCATACTGGGCAAGCGGGCAGGTCATGCAAGTGCCGCCGGGTTTGCCCGCACCTGTGGTGCCGTCGGCGGAAAAGCAGTCGGGTGGCTGGTTGCCGCCGCCTTCGCTCAAGGGTTGGGAGTAATAGGCGCGAGTATCCCGCGCCAGCACAATGACACCCTCTATGACCGACTCCATTGTTTCGCCTTCGAGCGAAGGCACGGGCCACTGGAGACCTCCGCCGGCGGGAATCTTGATCCGCGGCAGATCAAATTCGGTCAGGCCGCCGGCGCCGATGTTGGTGCTGATGGCGGCGTGGATCGCAGCCAGATCGGTCTGGAATGCATGAATAAGGGATTGCGGTTCTGCTTTCACGAGTTGTTGAGACATGCTTGGCTCCTTTTCTTGTATTTAGGTTTTCCTGCTGCGCAGGGAATGAATGAACGAAACCTTGAGGGCTTGGCCGAGCGGCGCTGGCAGCGCGGCCAAGACCGCCTCCTCGGTGAGCAGCTTGTCTTGCTGCTCACATTGGAGGCGGACCTCCTCCGCCACCTCGCGCACAAAGGCCCTGAGCGATTGGCTATTGAAATTCTCGGAAACGTACTGCCCGAGCTCGGATTTCTTCAGGGCTTCTACAACGGCCGCCCGATCAGAAGCCGGGCTGGGGTAAATGTCTTGGGCCACATAGACCACGCGGCCGTCAATCTTCATAGACTGGACACCGTCTTCCAGAAACTGCGGCACCAGGGACTGTTCGAGGTCGTCAAGTTGGGCAGCGATGGCTTTGAGTTCCGAGTCGAGTTCTTTCTTTCGGTTCTCCAGGGCGACAAATTCCTTCAGTTGTTCCATGTTCATGGTGTTTACCCCTTGATCTCGGCGAGGATGGCCTGAATGACTTCGGCGCGCTTCTCGAGCGCGCGCAGGATTTTTTCGTCGACGGTGTTCCGGACTACCAGGTGGATGTGCTCGACGGGTCGGGTTTGTCCAGGCCGGTGGATGCGGGAGAGAGCCTGGTCGTATTCACCGAGGCTAAAGGAGAGCGAATAGTAGAGACTATAGCGGGCCCGCGTCAGGTCTACACCGACGCCGCCGGAGCCGATCTGTACCGCCAGGATCTGTCCCTCCCCTTCCTGCCAGCGCTTCAAGTCGTCCTGGCGGCCAGAGAGCTCAAGGCTCTGGTAGTCCAACTCGCGGCAAACCTCGTGGACAGCATCCATGTCAGCGTGGAACCGGCAGAAAACGACAACCGGCTCGCTGGAGCCAATGTCTTCCAGGGTGTCCTTAAGCAGGTTTTGCTTCGCGGAATCGACGCGGTGGAGTTGGCCGTCATCCGTCTTGGCCCAGCCGCCGGCCACTTGCTGCAGGCGCAGAAGCTTCACCATGGCATTGGCGGCTGTGACCGTGCCGTCCTTAACCTCGGCGATAAAGTCCTCTTCGAGGTCACGGTAGATGCGTTGCGCCTCGGGGGAGAGCACGCAGTGGTAGGTAACGTGCGTTTCCGGCGGCAGGTCGAGAACGTCCTTTGAAACCCGGAACGTGATCGTCCGCATCAGGGCTTCCAGTTCGTCCAGGTTCTTGAAGCCGGTGACCTGCTTGTTCTGGAATCCTCCCATGACGGCGAACTTCTGCCGGAAGGCGTTGAAAGACGGTCCGAACGGGGCGATGTCGAGGAAGCGAAATTGGGCGTAGATGTCGAGCGGGGAGTGCGGCATGGGCGTGCCAGTGAGCGCCAGCCGGTGCCTGGCAGGGGGACGTAGCCGCTTGAAGTAGAGGCTTGCTTTGCCGCCAGGCTTTTTCAGTTTGTGGGATTCGTCGGCGATCACCAGGTCCCAGGCTTGTTTCTCAGCCCACGGGCCGAACGGATCTCTCCAGACGGAGTCATAATTAATGATAAGGACGAACGGCTGGCCGGTGGCCTCGGCCAGCCGGAGCTTCTCCTCAGCCAGCTTTTGTTTACCGGCAACGCTGCCAGCGCTGTCGTCCAGGGCCAGGATCACCATCGGCAGATCGAGGTGCCGGTCAATCTGTGCTTGCCATACCGGAACCACGCGCAGCGGGCACGCGATCAGCGTGCGCTTGGCGCCGGTGCCGGACAGGAGCATCAGCGAGACCAGAGTCTTGCCTGTGCCCATCTCGAGCGCCAGCATCGCAGCGCCCGCGCCACGGATGAGTCGCTCCATCGCGAACTGGAAGGCTTCGATCTGGTGCCTCCAGGGTTTGGTCTTGAGTCCCGCGGGCAATACCGCTTTTGGATCGGCAGGCTTGACGGTTCGGTCGCCCACTTTGCTATTCCGGCTGAGCAAAGCGGCGAACTGCTCGCCTACATCAAGCTGAGGGATGAGAGAGCGAATTAAATGGGCATGGCGCGCGGTGGCTGGATAGAGCCAGACTCGCCTACCGGAATCCCACCATCCGCCCGGAATGCTCCGGCAGCGGAGGAGATGCACGAAGGGGGCGCGGAGAACGATCTTGCCGCCCGCGACCTCGGCGAAACTAGGGGTGTGGACTACCTCAGGCATGGACGCCTCCCTCGGGAGCGGGAGTGTCCACGACCTCACCGCCTGACGGACGGCTATTCAGCCAGGCGGTCACGTCGGAAGGTGCGTACCGGACCAGTTGGCCCACCTTCCGGAATCGCGGGCCCTTGCCCTCGCTGCGCCAGTACCGCAGCGTGGGGATTGACACGCGGATTAGTCGCGCAAGTTCTTTCTCATCAAGGAGTGTTTCTAAGGTGTGATGATTCATTCTGCCCGTTCCTCCCGCGATCTTCGCGGTTAGTACGGGCCAATGATGGAGCAGCCCTATATGGGCGATTCAATGGGCGATTTGTGGGCGAAATGTGGGCGATTTTACGGGCGGGGACGCTTCGTCAGTCCGCGGCACAGCAATGCTTCGATCCGTTTCGATTTCTTTGAGGAATCTTTGATCTGGCCAGCAATCCATTTATAGAGGTCGCGAATGTCCACCTCTGCTTCGTCAGCGACCTTTTGGGCAGTGATATCGTATTTTGCTCGAAATGTCTCGATTAGGCGCTGCCGTTCGTTAAGGGGTGTGCATGGTACCCGGTCAGTGTTTTCCAGCGGATCAACCGAAACAAACTTGCCGTGATCGTCCAGAAGCACTTGCTCCTCAAGCGAGACAAAGGTGATCCCGCGACGCAGAATCAGCTCTTGCGTGCTAACGTTACGATACGGGTGGGTCGGAACAAGAAGCACGAACGGACCTTCAACCTCAACAAGCAGATCTCGAAAACCCGAGTGGAATTGCTCGGAGAATGACACGGCAGCGAAGAAGACCGGCTGGTGCCGGTTTGCCCGTCGAGTTGAGAGACCGACGCTCCAGATACAATGGCCGCGGCGATTAGGCGCGTGCCAGCGGATGCCTAGTGCGACAGCAATGTCCTTCGTGAAGGCGGTAATGTCCAGCTCGTGGATAAGGGTATCCACTCGGGTGAGCGGTACCTCTCCGCAATTGATCCAGAGATCGCGGCACAGCGCGACGATTTCGCCGTCACCGTAATCTACGATTCTTCGGGGGCAGTTACCGCCGCCCATTGCTGGGCACGGGTAAGTGGAACCGCAGGAATCAGTGGCGCGGAGATACGGGCGGATCACAGGATAGTCCGGCCCGCAGTGATGTTCCCAAAAAGCGGAGATCGCTAGCAGGGCTGGGATTTGCTCAAGTGCCTGCCACAGCCGGTTCAGTTTCCTCATGCTCGGGCCGCCATTCCAATTAAGATGAAACCACGCGCCCGTAGCCATGTTTCGATGATCACAGCTTTCTCTCCCCGACCATAGGCAGCGGTGTTCCGTGGGCGGATCGACACCGAACGAGGCTTCTTCTCGCCCTCCAGTTTCACACTGAAAACAGCCTTAAGGATCTCCGCCTTCAGGTCTATGCTGCGGTTCAGCGCCGCTAGCGATTGAAATACGTCGTCAGCACTGTACTTTTCAGCTAGGTTAAATGCATTTGGCCAGGAGTACTCAATCTCCTGCAAACGCACCCACTCGATTCCAGGAACATCGCGGCAGCAAAGGGCAGCCGGCCCTTGCTCCCTCAAGGGATCAAGCGTGTACTTCGCGGTGTACACGAACTTTTCCTCGTCGCCAAACAGGTGCTTGCCGAATTTCTGGACGTAGAGACGGAGTTCCCCCAGCGTGCTGGTGTTGATTCGGAATTCGTTATTAACCAGGTCGTAGATCACTACGTCGGTTTTTTCGGGGCGAAAGAATGTGCACGTGGACTGGGCACCTTTCCGGCTGGGCTCCCGCTTGCACGGCTGCCCGTGCTGGATGAGGAAGCGAACCTCACCAGGAGAGTCTTTCCGGATTACTTTGCAGCCCACGCCCCGCTTCCGGGACTCGAACCAGCCGTCCAGGTCTTGTTCCAGCTCGGTGAAATCCCGCGGTAGCGATTCTGCCGGGGCCACCTCCTTGGGATTTTTCGCCCGGAAGCTCTCAAACTTCTTCCGGCGGTGGAAGAGTTCGGCACGCTCCATCCGCACGAGCGCCTCGGGTACCGCTAGCCAGATGCGGGTCGCCAAGTCTATTGCCGTCGCTTCTCCGTCGCCGGTATCAACGGTGTTCCGCCGGGCGATATCCAGCAGTTCATCGAAGTTCTCATCAGTCCCGATGTTACCGATGACATGCAACGCCTCGACAAGGCTGGATTCCATGTTTTCGTCTGGTTGCGCCAGGATGCCGGCCAGCTTCAGGTAGTTGATCTCTTCGACGCCATCGCTCGGAAAGGAGAATCCCTTCTCTTCGAAAAAAGGCTGGTACGGGATCAAAAGCTCCAAAAGGTTCCGTACCTGAACCTTCTTGAGGAGGTCCGGTTGAGCAAAGCTCTTCGGATTGAATCGCGCCATGTAATTTGTCCTCAGTCAGAAGTGGGATGGGTAACAATAGGTATCACTCCCTCGAACCCTCTCCAGCGGGTTTGGGTCAAGTCTTAAGAGCCCTGATTATATCATGGCGAATATAAAGCGAAAGGAAATATCGGTTGTCAATCCCTTGAAAAGGCGGTTGATCCCCTAGCGGACCGAGCAGTTCAAGAAGCGGTTCAAGAAACGGTCCATGACGGTCCTGGACGGCAGGAGTTTATAAATGCCTATCGCGTAGCCAGACTCAAATGTGAATGAGATCGGTGCCCACAGCCTACTTCCATCTCCAGGCTTTGGGTTCCCCCACCTGGCGGGAGCAACACCATGCAGGACAGGATTTAGGAACTGAGCAGCGGCTTGTCCGGCGTCCTTGAGGGTGGGCCAGGGGAGATCCAATTCCCGTGCTAACTTCTTATAGGGGGCGGAGAGTCGAGTCGGAGGCTCTGGCATCTTTTCGGGAATAGCATGGGTGCCTCTGGCTTGAAACGTGCCATCGATGGCGCGCCTCAGCTTGGTGCTGGCAAACTTGCCGATTGAAGCCGCCAAAAGAACATCTGTCAGGTCCCGCACGCGGCTTGTGGCTCCACCTGCGTAGGCCCGCGTATAGGCGTGCAGCTTCTCAGCAACCTGCGTCGTTAGCGCATAGCAACGGACGTCGTAAGAACTATTCCAGCGAAGGCAAGGAAATCGGGCACCGTGACCATCTCAGGGGCATCCAAGATTGGGTCCCCTTGTCCCACGTACAAATGGAAAGTCTCAAACAGGCGGCTATCACCCACTGCGCGAAATCATTAGAGAAGGAAGGGTAGTGGTGGGATTCCAGGCTTTGAAACGTGTGGTTGAAAATGCAGGCGTCAGAAACTTTGGTCAGGTTCTGGGCCAATTCGGCCAGCGTCCAGGCCCGTTCTGAGCAAATTTGCGTCAGGTAAGTAGCAGCCACAAATTCAAAGGGATGTTTGGCCTGCTTCAGGCAACACCTTCCGAGAATTCCCCAAGAATAGCGGACCCGCTCGCGACCGCAGGGAAGAGTGGGCGTCGGAGCAGACCTCGGGGAAAAGAGAGTATCTTCCGTTTCTGGAAGTCCTCGTTCTGGATTATATCACCTCCTCGGAATTCCCCAATGAAAGGGGTCCTGTGTCCGCGAAATGCTCCCGGAGGACGCCTCATAATCAATCGACCGGCCATACTTCCTTCTATTGGCTCAGGAGCAACGCAACCGGGCAATCAGCCAGCACATCGCGGAGTGAGAGGGCCGCGTGTTCCGCTCCGCCCGTCGTGCGCACCGATTCT
>Ga0156329_1031_pt1 | contig 14328 bp, 11 predicted proteins | sample RifCSPlowO2_12_FD_107977 | JGI IMG/M metagenome (GOLD analysis project Ga0156329, IMG submission 107977) | Acidobacteria bacterium RIFCSPLOWO2_12_FULL_60_22 | reverse complement strand
ACGGTAGCGCTGATTCGTGACTATCCGTTCTTCGGGACCGGCCTGGGCACCTACCTTTGGGCGAATCAGCACTACCAAAGCAGCAAGCTGTATGGGTATTACGAGCACGCCCACAGCGACTACCTGGAGTTTGCCGCAGACATCGGGATTCCGGCAACGGTGCTCTTGTTCTTCGGCCTTTGGGTGCTCGTGGTGAAGAGTGGTAGTTGCGCACTGCTTTTGGAACGGTCCCGGGAGAAAATCCTGGCGGCGGGTTGCGCGGGAGCCATGGCGGCGATTTTGGTCCACGGGATCACGGATTTCAATCTCCAAATTCCCGCCAACGCATTTCTTTTTTCCTGGATTGCCGGGACGGCGGCCGGCCTTGTTGCGAAACGGAACGTGTGAATGGAGGGTGGGGACTTTATCTTTTCGTGTTCGGTTGTGGTATGCACCCGTGACCGCCCGACACAACTGGACCGATGTCTCGAGGCGGTAGCGCGTTTGGACTATCCGCGTTTTGATGTGCTAGTGGTGGATAATGCGCCCCAAGATGGACGGACTCGAGAGGTGGCAGCGCGATGGGGGAGCCGCTATATCGTGGAGCCGGTTCCTGGAGTGAACCGGGCTCGCAACCGGGGCGCGCGCACCTGCGATACCGATATTGTTGCCTATCTCGACGATGACTCCATTTGCGAGCCGACTTGGCTCTCCGGTTTGGTTCCGGAGTTCCGGGACCCACAGGTGATGGCAATCACTGGAAGGATTCTTCCCCTGAAAGTGACGACCGAGGCGGAGCGTCTGTTCGCATCCAGAGGCGGCTTTGATCTCGGACAAGAACAACGGTCGGTGGACCGTCACACCCTTCACTGGTTTGAGATGGCTAATTTCGGCGGTCTCGGATCGGAGGCGAATATGGCATTCCGGCACTCCGCTTTCGAAGTTTGGCCGGGATTCAACGATCGGATCGGCTACGGCACCCCGCTGCCGGGATGCAGCGGCCCTTACGCTTTCTTCTTGTTGATCGAGCGCGGATATCGCGTCGTTTATACGCCGCGCGCGGTTGTCTACCATCCATATCCACAGACGCTGGAGGATCTCCACGCGCGACACCTGAAATCCTTTGCCGCCATCGCCGGCTACATGACTCTTCTATTTTTCGAACATCCTCGGTATTGCGGCGACTTGATGAAATACCTTGCCGGGTGGTTTCGGGGCTACCCCAGGAGTTGGCGCGGCCAAGGGGTGGCATTCCCTCCTCGCATTGTCCCCAAGTGGCGCGAACTGCTGGCTTGCTTGCCGGGACCCATTACTTCTATTACTTCCATTACTTCCTCGGATGGAATCCTAAAAACTCTTGACATCAGCCAGAGAAAGTTCCAGAATGAAACCCAGCAATTTTTTTGGAAGATGCAATTGATTGACCAGATTGACTTAGCGGAATTTATAGATTTTCCCAATATGGAACAACGGAATCTAATGTGGGATAGAATTATTCAGATCACCCAATCTAGAACACTTGGAGCGTTTCGAATGTTGAAATCTCAATTCGATCGTTACTCGATTTTGCTCGTGTTGGCTTTCTTTGCTATCGTTCCCGAATGTGCGGCAGAAAACCAACACACACCAGAAAACCCTTCAATGATTTTATTTCTTGCTGGGTCAGCAGCAATGGGATATCAGTATCTAAAGGCTCGCTTGGGTCGATGATTGGCGGTCTCATGGAGTTCTCGCCACAAAGCTCGTCGAGACGAGTGACCGGGTTCCTTTTGGCATTCAGCGTTCTTTTTGCTATCGCCTTTCAGAACCGCCTGTTTACTCTGTGGAACTTGTGGATGCAAGACCCGCTGTACAGTGTAGGGGCGATTGTACCTATTGTTAGCATTTTGCTCGTGTGGCGCAAGCGACACCAACTGGAGCTGCTAGTACAGAATCCCAATCCCCTAGGCTTGGTTTTCTTGCTGATCGCCAGCTTAGGTGCAAATGTTCTTCCTTCAACCGGTCTGCTTTTCGCGGTTTATTGGACTGGGGTAACATTGGTCATGGGCGGATCGCGTTTGGCGCGTGAGCTCTGGTTTCCTCTGGGGTTGCTATTGTTCGTAATTCCGATTCCAACAGCGATTGTATCTACCTACAATTACCCACTGCAGATCCTTTCTGCTAATGTGACTGCGACCATGGCCAAAGTTGCCGGAATTTCCGTTATTCAAGAAGGTCCCATTTTACGACTTCCCAATGCGCAACTGACCGTCGCGCCCGAGTGTAACGGACTTCGAACGCTTGCAGGACTCCTCCTAATTGGTTTGCTTGCGGGCTATTTCTCACAAGGGCCTCTGATTTCGCGCCTTTTTCTGCCGGTCTTGACTGTCCCGACCGCGTATCTCGTCAACTTCATCCGCCTGTTTCTGGATGTGCTGCTTGTAAATGCATTAAGCTCAAGCTTTTGGCTGCAATACGAAAGAACATACGACCTAACGATTGGGCTAATTACCTTTGTGATAGCTTGTATGCTATTTGCAAAGCTTATAGTCTTGCTAAAATGCCGTCTCTCATTCGAGGTTTCGCATTAGCGATTGTGATAGGTGCAGTAATACTGGCTCAGCACCTGTCGAAGTCGAACCGAGCCGATTCAGCTCAAGCCTGGTCCTTTCCCTGCGACGTCGGAGCATACCATTGTGTGGAACTTAAAGACCCACTCATGGAAGATGTGATTCGAGGAACTGATGCCAGGTATCTGTATCGCATGTACGGAAAAGAGGGACCGAAAATAGAATTATTTGCCGCCACAGGCCACGATTACTCTATTAAGGACCCTAGTACATGTCTTAAATTTCTAGGATGGGTCCCCATTCGAGATGAGGTAGTAACGCTCGAAACGGATTTAGGTCCGTTACGAGTAAGGCGCTGGCTTCTTGCATCTCCCTTGAGTCAACCACGACAGACAATAGTTGCCTTCGGTTTCTGGCAATGGAACAAGAATCACATTACGACCAGCCACACAAAAGCCCGATTTTACGCACTACTGGACGATCTAATCTTTCGGCCACCGCGATTGATTTCCGTTCAGATATATCGGACTTTGACCGGCGTTTCTTACGTCGATGCGGATCTGCATTCAGATTTTTCCCCTTTACGGGAGTTCATTAGACACTGGGAACCTATTACCGTAGACTAATGGCCTCGATTCAATGTTTCCACCCAAATTAGGTTATTTTCGAACCACGAACGGAACAATAGGGCCGAGAGAGTAGCAACGAAATGTCACTCAGGCTTTCCACGAAGGCTTTAGCTCTTGCTGGGCTTGTCACATGCCTCGGTGGAGTTGCTGCTAACCGCTTTTGGATACCATCGCGAATATCAATAGGGTCGGACGTGAACATGCTTGCCCTCTATAAGCCGACCCCCATTCCGGTTATCCATCGAGCACTAGCTATGGCCAAAGTGGGGCCTGAAGATACCGTTTACGATCTTGGCTCTGGAGATGGCAGGGTCCTGGAGAGTGCCGCTCGCATGTTCAAAGCCCGCGCTGTTGGAATCGAGATCAATTACGCACTGGTTCGCGAGAGTCGGGCCACCCTGCGGCGGCTTGGGGTCGAAAGCCAAGTCGAGGTTCGGTGGGGTGACATATTCCAGCAGGATTTGTCCCCGGCTACAGTTGTGTTCATCTTCTTGCCAGAGGATGCAAACAGGACCTTGCGACCAAAGCTCGAACGCGAACTTCGACCCAAAACCCGGATCATTTCGTACGGTTCACAGATTCCTGGCTGGAGTGCAGTCGCACAGCAGGAGATGTCAAATGCTGATCATCAGGGAGATCGTCAAACTTTGTACCTCTACCGGCGCTAATAACACCGGCACTCAAGTATTCTTCTTATTCACTCGTTGCCGCGAGCTTTGACTGCAAATTTTCCCAATTTGGAACCAGGCGTCCCGAAATCGGAACCGAAAACTGGCGCATCTCAATCCTAAGTCACAGAAAAAACAGTGGTTACAAGATGGCAATTGGAGTGCTCCCTTTCGTCCATGAGAGTCGAATCTTGAACTTAGCCAGGGGGCAAATAAAATGCGCGGAAGTAGAGCCAGAATGTTTATTTTGTCAGTCTTTGCGCTCTCAGTCACAACGATCTCGCTTGATGCCCAGAGGCGTCCGCCTATTCATTGGGTAGACGGGGGCGGACCCGTCGTCGTGAGACCGGGAGAAATCTTTGATTTCGAGGCGCGATTCTTCAGCGACATGCCGATATCTAACGCCCATTGGTGGGTTTCGCAGGGATTGGATCCCCTTTTTGTTCAAACAGGATCAATAACGCCGTTGGGAAATCTTGAAGCGAATAAGATACACACTATTAAGCATCGGATCATTGTGCCAACAAACCTTCCGACCCAGCAATATAAGGGCGTTTTGGAGATATATCACCACAAAGAATCCGGAAACCAGTCTGTAACTGTTTATCCAGAAGTTTTGAAACTGACCATTTACGTAATGGATGCTAATTAACAAGTGTCTTGTCTCGAGTCGCTTTCCCGCCAACTGCACCGTTGCCAGCGACGTTTCCAGCAGCATCCCCATATTGCTTCGTTTAGTAAGCATAAATCTCTTTTTTGAGTCTGTAAAGTCTTAGATGTAATGATCCTCCTGTGTGTAACAATCCTAAGTTATAACAAAAGGGTGTTTGTCGCACCCGCAGAGGAGATCATGGACGAACAGACCGTACCAACTTTTGATCCTGGTTTTGCCGCGGATATTACCGAGAGACTTTGGCTGCTAACGGAACACATTATGACTTTGGAAGCTATCATCAAAGATTTGCGTTTACGTATGGCCAGTAGTGATGTGTCCTCGGAACTCTGGTCGTAATCGGATTGGATCGGGTGGACTGGTTCTTTCGTTTCCTGGCCACCGCCCACAATCTGGTGCGGATGGTGAAGTTGGTTCCGGCGCAGTAAGCGCAGGGAGTAGTGTCTCTGCACGAAGGAAATAGGCCCGTGCAGAGGCGGAAATCCTATGCAAAACTGCGGCAAAACCCGAAAAAAGTGACGGCCGAAAAAATATACAGCCAACGCGAGCGAATTTTTCAGCAGCCTGTAAAACCGTGCCCTGACGAATCCTCACGCGATTGTGCGATTCTCAATAGGCCGACTTCTTAATCCGGCGGGGGGCCTCGCCTCATCCGCCGTGTCTCGGCGGATACGGGCATCCGCAGCCGGGCGAGCGGGCTCCCGGAAATTGGATACAGCGTCGGGAGCGTGGCGGAAAAGCTTGCCGAACAGGCCCCAAGCAAGTTATCCTGTAATGCAGGGCTATTTTCCGGAAGGATTCATGGGTAAGGATTAATGGGTGATGTTGCAGTAGTGTCGAGCTTTGCCCCGGCGGATCGGGACCGGTTCTCTCCCGCCAAGGCTGTCTACCTCCTGGGGATCCACCTCGGAGCGGTCGCCGCCCTCTGGCATACCAACTGGGCAGCCGTGGGAGTCTGTATTCTGCTGCATTGGCTCTGCGGCGGGCTGGGGATTTGCGTGGGCTATCATCGTCTCCTCACGCATCGGTCGTTCCAGTGCCCGCGAGTGCTGGAATATGCTCTGGCCACGCTCGGGGCGCTTTCGCTGCAAGGCGCGCCGATCGAGTGGGTTACGCATCACCGCCAGCACCACCAGTACCCCGATCAACAGGGGGACCCTCACAGCGCCAAGGAAAGTTTCTTGTGGAGTCACATGCTGTGGATCTGCTGGCAGCATTCCGCCAAGGAAGCCTGGTTGGAAACCACCGAGCGCTACGTTCCCGACTTGCTGCGCTTGCGGTTCTACCACGTTTTGATTTGGACCTATGGTCTTCTGACCGTTTTACTCGGGTTGCTGCTCTATGCGCTCGGCGGATGGCCTTTCGTGGTCTGGGGGATCTTCGTGCGCGTAGTGTTGACTTACCACTGCACGTTTTTGGTCAATTCCGCCAGCCATACCTTTGGATACAAGACGTTCCCCACCCATGATCTCTCCACCAACTGCTGGTGGGTGGCGCTGTTGTCCTACGGCGAAGGGTGGCATAACAACCACCACGCGTTCCCCACTTCGGCCCGGCACGGGCTTAAGGCTTGGGAGCTGGACCCCTCCTACTGGTTTATCCGCTCGCTGGAAGCCGTCGGGCTGGCCTGGAATCTTCGTCTCCCTGCCGCAGGGAGGTAGCGCCAGCCCGGTACTACGGGCCCCCGCCAAAATGTGTCCTCCGATCTATTGTCAGATGCCTTGGCGGGCCGTCACCATAGTGGCAGAGAAAGACAGAGAAAGACAAGGAGGCTGCCATGGCTGTGACAAAGCGAATTTGGATGCGATGCTGCCCTCGGTGCGGCGCGGCGATTGGGAAAAAACAGCCCGCTGACGAGTGGAAGTGCCCACATTGCGGGTGGAAGTGAAATTGCTAGTCCCTCCGGAGAGGGATGCATCGAATTCTTTACCCCAATGGGGGCCCTGAAGAAAATCTTGTGATCTTTTTCGGTCGCCGGACGATAGAACGGAGAGAGGTCATTGAGAGATGCTACACACGGTAACCATTGATCGGCGCCTGTCCAAACGGTATCTTGTTGTTGGGAAAGCAGTTCTCCGCATGTCCAGGGGCATCGCCACGGGTGAGCTTGTAGATGTTGGCCGAGGAGGTCTCCAGGTCCTAATGGATGCTCCTCCGCCTGTGGGCGAGTCTCTATGGGTTCAATTTGCGGTCCAGGGTTATCCGCTGGAGGTCAAATCCATAGGACAGGTAGTGCGCTCCGAAGCCGGCTTTGTGGGGATAGCGTTTCCGGAAGATCACCCAGATTTGGAAGAAGTTCTCCTTTGGCTCGAAGCAGGATTCCTGGCCGCGCTCTTTTAGCGCCCGCGCGGCTTACCCTCGATTTCAGCAACCCCAATCGTCTCGCAAGAAAGTAATCGCTCCCCCAAGATCGTCTCTTCTCGGTCAAGCCAGACCCCGCTCGTGTTATAGTATGGTCTGACGCAAAGAAACACATCCGTCCCCCCTGTGGTTCCCAGCCGACAGCTTTGCGATTGTCTCTGATACAAATAGAAGGACAGGGGGACAAACGCACGGTTTGGGATCAGCGTCGCAGGAGGGTGAGGAGCGGATGATCGCGCCCCATTATGACGTCGCCATCATCGGAGCGGGGATGGCCGGCCTCTCTCTGGCCCGGCAGATATTGCTCCGCTCGGAGAAGAAAATCCTCCTGCTGGATCGCTCCTCGCAGGTTCCTGTGGCGCGGCAAAAGGTGGGGGAATCCACCGTGCAGTTGGGGGCCTACTACCTCTCCAAAGTGCTGGACCTTGAAGAACACCTGTTCCGAGAGCAGCTCCTGAAATACAACCTGCGCTTCTACTGGAGACGGCCCGACGGCAGCAACCGCTCGTACGAAGAATACAGCCATTGTTATATCAAGAATGTCTCCAACATTGCCGGCTATCAGTTGAACCGCAACACGCTGGAAGCCGAACTGCTCCGGCTGAACACGGCCCATCCGAATTGCGCCTTCTTTGCGCCGGTCAAGGATCTGGAGGTGTCGCTCTCGGACCATGGGCCGCATTCCCTCCGCTTCAGCGCCAGCAGGAAGAAAGCCTCCGTGACGGCAGAATGGGTAGTGGATACCACCGGACGCAGCAAACATCTGGCGCGCCAAAAGAAACTGACGCAGCAAAGCCCGATCCGCCACGGCTCGGCTTTTCTATGGGTCGAGGGACTCGTCAACATCGAAAAGCTCACGGACCTTTCGATCGACGAGATCCGTCTGCGAAAAGACCGCGCCGCCACCGGCCACTTCCCTATCTGGCTGGCCACCAACCACTTTGTGGGCGAAGGCTTCTGGTTTTGGGTGATTCCGCTGCAAGGCAAAACGAGCCTCGGCGTGGTGTACGACAGCGCGTTGTTCCCGGCCGAGCAGGTCGCGACCCCGGAAAAGCTGATGGAATGGGTTTGCCGGGAGTTTCCGCTGTTTGCCCGAGACCTCCCGCATCGCAAGGTCCTCGACCACGGCTCCTTCCGCGATTTCGCCTATGACTGCGCCGAAACCTTGAGCGAATCCAAGTGGGCCCTCTCCGGGGAAGCGGGCCGGTTTTCCGACCCACTGTATAGCCCCGGCAGCGACCTGATCTCCCTTCACAACACGCTGATTGCCGACTTGATTCTGACGGAGGACGACCGCCAGCTCGCCCGGAAAGTCCCGCTCTATGAGACCCTGCTGCGTTCGCTCTACCAGGCTTATGTTCCGAGTTACGTGGTCAGCTACGACGTGCTGGGCGACCAGGAAGCCTTCATCCTGAAGTACACCTGGGAACTGGCCGTGTACTTCACCTTCTACGTTTTCCCCTTCATCAACAATCTCTTCACAAACCAGGAGTTTATCCTTCCGTTTCTCAGCAAATTCGCCCGGCTGGGCCGGATCAATGCGAACCTGCAACCTTTCTTGAGCGCTTTCTACCAATGGAAGAAGAGCCAGGACAGGCCGGCGCCCGGCATGATCTTATTCGACTTCACCCAGATTGGTCCGCTGCGGACCGCGGAAACTCTTTTCTACCACGTGGGTGTCTCCGCTGAGGAGGCCCTGGACCTTCTCGACTCGCATCTGGTGAATCTCAAGCAACTGGCCCGCTTTATCCTGGCGCACGGAGCCTCGCGAGTCTTGAACGATGAAAGTGTTCTCACCCATCGAGCGTTTGTCGAAGGCCTGGATTTGAACAAAACCCGCTTTGACCCGGACGCCTTCCGCGCCCGCTGGTCCCGCGTGGCAAAACAAAAACAAATGGAGCGGTACGAATGGCCGTTCGACCCGCACGTGCTCTCCCCATTCCGTGCGAATCCTTCGGGCGAAGCAAGGGAGGCTCCGGAATCGCGCGGCGAGATGGCCCCTCACATGACCCGCTAAGCAAATCGGACATCTGATCTGAAATGCGAAAAATGGAATTATGCATTTGACGCAGAAGATTTTTCATGCGATCCACACAGCTTTATGTGTCAAGTGCATAATCACTAAGAAACTTCTTTTCAAAGGACAGCTAAACCATTATAATTCAGAGGTTGTACTCTTATAGTTGTGGGGTTGTGCTTTCCCCTATTGGCGGGGTTTCATGAACGGGAACAGTAATGCCAGATTCATTTCTGGATCGGCTTTGACATTGGTTGCCGCTTTTGCGGGCCTCTCGATCCTGGCGGACCGGGCGGACCAGTCCGGTGGGCGGTTTTTCAATACCGGAGCGGAGATCGTCGCCACTCTGAACCAACTGGGTAGCGCACTTTCTTCCGGGGACATGGCGAAAGCCGGGGAGGCCTACTCGGACCGTTTCCGGGGTAACCCGCTGGGATTGGCGAACCTGGAGCCGACCGAAGAAAAGGACGGCGTCCGCAGGTTCCGCTTCCGGGCCGGGGGAGCAACCCTTGACCGCAGCGGCGCGCTCGAAGAATGGCGGGCTTACCTGAGCGGCTTTCAGTCCATCGAGGAAGTAGGGTTGCACCTGGACCGCCTGCAAACCTGGGACTCGCCGGACCATCTAGCTGCCAGCGTCCGCTTCGAGCTGATCGGCAGGCCGAAAGGAGCGCTCCAGGCCGGCATTGACCGGGCTTATTTCCAGGTCGAGTTCGAATCCCTGGACGGCCGGGTGAAGGTCCGCAAGGCCTCTCTCATCGGGGGCGAACGGACGATCAGCGACCAGCCGCAATTTGCGAATGTGGCTCACGAAGCGGGCGTTGACTTTCCGAATCAATACTATCCGGCGTTTCTCAATCAGCCGCTCCGGTTCGGCATGATCCGGTACGGGCCCGGCGGGATCACCGCGGCCGATTACGATAACGACGGATTTTACGATCTGTTCATCCCTGACGGCGTGGAGTCGAAGCTCTTTCGCAACCGGAGCGATGGCAGGTTTGAAGATGTCACCGCCAAGGCCGGCCTCGCGGGTCTGGATGGCGTCAGCGTGGGCGTGTTTGCCGACTATGACAACGACGGGCAGAAAGACCTGTTCGTCAGCCGCACCTTCCGCCCCAACCAATTGTTCCACAACAATGGCGACGGCACGTTCACCGATGTGACCGCGCGGGCCGGGATTGGCGAGGACTGCTGCACCACCGTCGCTTCCTGGGCCGATTATGACAATGACGGCTACCTGGACCTCTACGTGGGGCGCTATCTCGATCCCCGCCAAGCCATCCCCACGACGTTTTATGCCCGCAACGGCGAGCCAAACCAGCTTTACCACAATAACGGAGACGGCACGTTCAGCAATGTCACGGAGAAGGCCGGCGTCGGAGAGACGGGCTTGTGCCTCGGAACCGTCTGGGGCGACTACGACGACGACGGATACCCGGACCTGTATGTGGTTAACGATTTCGGCCGCAGCACGCTCTACCACAATAACGGCGACGGAACCTTTGCGGACGTTACGGTGAAGAGCAACACCCTGGCCTACGGGGCGGGCATGAGCGCCTCGTTTGCCGACTACGACAATGACGGCCGGCTCGACATCTATAACGCTCAAATTCGGTCCGAGCACGCCTGGTTTGCCGAAGCTCCCACGGTCACCCGCTATGTCCTGAACTCTTTCCGCCAGGGGGTCTGGAAAACCGACATGGCGCTCTATTGGGAGATGTTTCGCCAGTCCGGATTCGGCTTTGTCGGCATTTTTCAAAAGATGGCTTCCGGGAACACCTTGCTGCGGAACAAGGGTGACGGAACGTTCGAGGACGTGAGCTGGAAGGCGAACGCCAACCCGCTGGGGTGGTTTTGGGGCGCTTCCTTCGCGGACTTTGACAACGACGGATGGCAGGACCTCTATGCCGCCGACGGCTGGGTCTATAACGACAAAGGGACCGAGATCGAGATGGACTTTCTCAACAACGTGGTCAGCCGCCAGAAAGACTATAAGACCGGAATCTTTTTCGACCCCAAGCATTTTGGCCGGACGTCCTGGCACGGCTACGAGCGCAACCGCCACCTGCGGAATAACGGCGACGGAACGTTTGTGGAGATCGGCCGCGCCGCCGGGACCGATTTAATTATCAACAGCCGCGGCGTGGCGGTGGCCGATTTCTGGAATCGCGGCGCGCTGGACATCGCCGTCTCTGCCTCGACGGACCGCCACGCCTTGCTCAAGAACGAAGTCGGCGCAAAGCGAAATTGGTTGGCGGTAGAGCTGGTCGGAACCAAGTCGAATCGCGACGGAGTGGGAGCGCGCGTGATGATCCGCGCGCAGGGCAAGCCGCAAATGCGGGAAGTGGTGCTGGGAGACGGTTACGGTTCCCAGAACTCCCTCCGGCAATACTTCGGTCTCAACCAGGCGGCCACAGTCGATGAGTTGACCGTGCGGTGGCCCCGGTCCGGCATTACCCAAACCTTCCACAACGTCGCCGCCAATCGGATTATTCAGATCACAGAAGGCAAGAACGAAATCGCGGAACAGCACTACGAAAGAAGGGTCCGGTGAAGAGGTGGATGGCAGCAACGGCATTGCTGGCGGTGGCAGCGGCGATCGCGTGGACTGCGGCCGTTTCTGCTCCCAATGGGGAGGGGAGTTGGTTCGAGGACATCACCCAGAAGGCCGGTGTAAGCTACAAGCACACCAACCGTTCGTTCGAGAACCCTTACGCGCGCATCATGGAAGGCTACACGGCGCTGGGCGCCGCCGCCGCCGTGGCGGACTATGACGGCGACGGTTTCGAGGACCTCTTTGTCACCGATTCCAAGGCGGACGGCAAGAACCACCTCTACCACAACAACGGCAATCTGACCTTTACGGACGTGGCAGAACAGGCAGGAGTGGCCCACGGCAACGACGAGCAGAACGCCTCCGCCGATGCCCTGTGGTTTGACTACAACAATGACGGACGCCCGGACCTACTGGTGATCCGCTTCGGTCACAGTCAATTGTTCGAGAACCTCGGCAGCGGAAAATTCCGCGAGGTAACCCGCCGGGCCGGGATCGATCAATACAGAAACGCCATTACGGCCATTGCCTTTGACTATGACCATGACGGTTACGTGGACCTGTTTGTCGGGAGTTATTTTCAGCCCATCAATATCTTCCAACCCAACACGCCGCGGTTTTTCCCCGAAAGCTTCGAGACGGCGAACAACGGCGGCGGGGTGACTGTCTTTCACAATAACGGCGACGGAACCTTCACCGACGTGACGGCCAAAGTGGGGGTCAATCTGAGCGGTTGGACGCTCGATCTCGGGGCTGCCGACGCCAACAACGACGGCTTCGATGACCTTTACGTCGCTGCCGATTTCGGCACGGACCGCTTCTTCGTCAACAACGGCGACGGGACCTTCACCGACAAGACGGAGTCGGCCATCGGCATCGACAGCAAGAAGGGTATGAACGCCGAGTGGGGGGACTTCGACAACGACGGCCTGCTGGACATTTACGTCACGAACATCACCGACGACTACATGCGCGAGGGGAATTTTCTTTGGCACAACAACGGCAGTCTCAAGTTTACCGATGTTTCACGTGAAACAGGGACTTACGACACCGGCTGGGGCTGGGGAGGGAAGTTCTTCGATTACGACAACGATGGCTGGCTAGACCTGTACGTGGTCAATGGCTGGGTCTCGGGCAGCCGGGAGAGCTACGTGCCGGATATTTTCGCCATGGTGGTGCGCCCCAACGTGGACTTTGCCGACCTGCGGAACTGGCCTCCCATGGGCAGCAAGAGCCTCAGCGGGTACCAGAAAAAGAAGCTCTTTCACAACGAACGAGGAGAGCTGTTCAAAGAAGAAGCGGCGCGGCACGGCCTCGACTCGGTCCGGGACGGGCGCGGGATCGCGGTGGCGGACTTGGACAATGACGGCAGGCTCGACCTGTTCGTCTCGAACGCGAACGCCGAGCCGTTTCTCTATCACAACACCCTCCCGGCGGGTGCGCACTGGGCGGAGTTTCTGCTGGAGGGCGCCTCCTCCAATCGCGCCGCTGTCGGCGCGCAGCTTCGGCTCACGGCTGGCGGCCGGACCTATCTGCGCTTCGTGAACGGCGGCAATGGCTTTGCGAGCCAAAGCACTCTGCGGGTCCATTTCGGCCTGGGAAGCTCAGCCCGGATTGACCGCGTGGAAGTGGGCTGGCCCTCCGGGAAGAAGCAAGTGTTGCAAAATCTTGCGGCGGACAAAATCTACAAGCTATTCGAAGGAAGTCCCAAGGCGAGCCTCCTGGCGGAGAAAGCGAGTAAGAAGTGAGAAAAACTGGAATTATCTTTACAGTGTGGATCGGGTTGACATGCGCGCAAGCCTTCATCCCCGGGTTCTTGTGCCCGGCCAGAGCGGAGGACGCGGCCTCGGCGCTCCCGCTTCTGGAAGCACAACTGGCCGGTGATCCCGACAATCTTCGTGTGGGGAGCAAGTACCGGCAGACCGTCATCCAGGCCGGGCAATACGACCGCGCCATCCAGTTCTTCGAAAAACTGGTGGCGCAACACCCGAACGCCTCCAATGCCCACCTGAATTATGGTTTCGCATACGTGGACAAGGTCCCCGTGGCCGGTTCCATCACCCAGGTGATCCTGGCGAACAATGCTCTCGGCGAATTCACCAAGTCGCTGGAACTCAGAGCGAGTTGGATCGCCCTCTACACGCGCGGAAACAGTTATTTGTACTGGCCGAAGATATTCGGCCGGGCCGCTTCGGGCGTGGCGGACCTCGAAGAGGCGATGAAGGTTCAGAAAGCGGACAAGCAGCGCAACTATCACGTGCGGGTGTTTATCGCCCTCGGAGATGGCTACTGGAAAATGGACGATCCGGCCAAGGCCAAGGCCCTGTGGGCCGAAGGGCTGAAGCAGTTTCCGGACAATCCACAGTTGAAGGCGCGGCTCGCGAAAGACGGCGAGGATCTCCAGGCCGTTCTGAATGACTCGTATGATATTACCAAGCGCATTGATACCGCCCTGGGGGAACTGTGGACGGATCAGGACACGGCGGAAAAATGACTTCCGGCTCTCGCACATCACGGAGTCCTCGGGTGAGCAAACCGAGGCGGGGAGTTCGCCTCGCCCTCCGGTACCTGGCCGCGGCGTTGGCTCTGCTTCCGCTGACCCTTGGGGCCGCGAACGACGAGCCGGCGATAATCCGTTTCGAAGAGATCGCTGCCAAAGCAGGTGTCCGCCACGCGCATCACACGCGGAAGTTCAGCGGCAAGAACGCGGACGTCCTGGGGATGTTTACTTCGGGGGGGGCAGCGGTGGCCGTGGGCGATTACGACAACGACGGCTTCGACGACTTGTTTGTCACCGACTCCGATACCCGCCAGCCCAGCCGCCTTTATCATAACAACCGCGACCTGACCTTTACCGATGCAACCGAATCAGCCGGCGTTGCCGAGGGAAACGATCCTCTC
>Ga0156329_1330_pt1 | contig 14455 bp, 7 predicted proteins | sample RifCSPlowO2_12_FD_107977 | JGI IMG/M metagenome (GOLD analysis project Ga0156329, IMG submission 107977) | Acidobacteria bacterium RIFCSPLOWO2_12_FULL_60_22 | reverse complement strand
TTGATCTGCCCGGAAAGTTTGTCATTCCGGGGCTGATTGATTCGCACACCCACTACGAGGAATGGATGGGGGAAGTGTTCCTCAATCACGGCGTAACCAGCGCCATGGGTGTGAACAAAAACTTCGGCAAGAAAATGCGGGACCATTCCCAGCAAAGCCAGGTGCGCAGCCCGAGAATCTACGACACGGCCGGGACCCCCAATCTCTCTCCTTCCATGACCGAGGAGCAGGTGCGGAACACGATCCGGGAATGGCTGAAGGCCGACCCAGATTTTGCGCGCTTGCGCGATTTTGCCGAAGGCTCCGAGCGGATGTATCAATGGGCCACCGAGGAGATTCATCGCAACGGGTTGCTGGTCTTCGGCCATACGGCGAATGCTCCGGTCTCGACCCGCGCCGGCCAGGACGTGGTCGAACATGTCTGGGGTTTTGTCCTCGCCCAGATGTCTCCCCAGGAACGCGACGAATTCCAGCGAGGCCGGCACTGGCATTGGGCGCCTTTCATCCGGGATTGGAATCGCCTGGACGCGATGATCAAGGAAGCCGTGGAGCGCGGGGCGTACCTGAATCCGACGTTGGTTTACGAACTGGGTTCGCTCAGCCCCTTAGCGGCAAAACACGAGATGGATGATTACCGTCTGTACAGCGACCCGCTTTTGATGGCGTATTACCCCCGGAACATTTCGGAGTCGCTCCTCCAGAAGCACCGGCAAATCCGCAATTTTTCCGGGAAATATGAGAACCTCGTCCTGATCTCGCGGCTCACCGCCGCTGAAGCGCAGGAATTCAGGCGCGGCTATCCGCTGGTCTTGGAGTTTATCAAGCGGTGGGTTCGAGCGGGCGGGAAAATCCAGGCGGGCACCGACTCCATCTCCGGCGGTTCCCCCGGCCTGAGCCTCCATCACGAAATGGAGTTGCTGGTGGAAGCCGGACTGACCCCGATGCAAGCCTTGCAGGCGGCCACGCTTTGGTCGGCGGAAATTCTGGGCAAGAACGGTCCCAAGAATAGTCCCAAGATCGGCGTGATCGCGCCGGGAACTTTAGCGGACCTGGTGGTTCTCTCCGCCGACCCCTCGAAAGACATTACCAATACGCGCAAGATCGAGCGCGTCCTGAAAGGAGGACGGTGGATCGAGCTGGGCTACACCCCCGACTATTTCAGCTTTACGCGCCCCTCGCGCAGCATTGATATGCCGACTCCGGTTCCGCTGCTGAGCGCCATTGCCCCGCACACCGTCCTGGAAGGCAGTCCCGAGTTCGAGATGGTCCTGGAAGGCGTCGGCTTCGTCGGAAATTCCGTGGTCCGAGTGGACGGGATTTCCGTGCCGACCACTTTCCTCGATCCCCGGAAGTTGAAAGTTCGGGTGCCTGCTTCCGCCGTGGAGCGGGCAACTCCCAATGACTTCGATGCGCCGGGACCGGAGCAGAAGACCGGAGTCTTCGGCGACCGGACCGTCCCGATCACCGTCTATAATGCCCCTCCCGAAGGCGGCACTTCCAACACGATCGTTCTGCGAATCAAGCCCAAGTGGATGGCAGAAGGGAGCCGGTGAGGAAAGGCAGTGCCGGGTGATGAGAAGCCGTTGCAAAACCCGCGCTAACCCCAATACCGTTTACTAAAGCGGCGCAGTGCTTTTCCGGTCAACTGTCTCCACCAAAAATCTGATTGAATTGAACTGATTGAGGTTAGCGAAGTGTCCCGATAGTCTTTCTGGCACCATGAAAACCTTGTTTGGTTCGCTCTTTTGCGCCGTTGGATCCCTCTTCGTACCGCGAGCGAGTTTGCAGTTGGAGATCGTTGCTCTGCGCCATCAGTTGAATGTTCTGCGCCGATCGCAGCGAGGTCGTGTTCAGTTGAACCGCGCAGACCGAGTTTTCTGGGTTTGGCTCTCCAAGATTTAGTCTGGCTGGAGTTCGGCATTGGTCATCGTCAAACCCGAGACTGTGGTTGCCTGGCATCGAAAAGGTTTTCGTCTTTACTGGAAGTGGAAGAGCAAACGTGGTCCGGGCAGACCGGAAGTTTCCGCCGAGGTTCGGGCGCTGATCCGCAAAAGGTGCTTGGCAAATCCGATCTGGGGTGCACCCCGAATTCACGGAGAATTACTGAAACTCGGGATCGAGTTGTCCGAAACCACTGTCGCCAAGTACATGGTTCGGCATCGCAAGCCACCGTCGCAATCCTGGCGGGCATTCTTGAAACATCATGCCCAGCAACTCGTCTCGGTTGATTTCTTCGTGGTACCGACTCTGAGTTTCCGGCTCTTGTTCGTGTTTGTTGTGCTGGAGCATCATCGCCGAAGAGTCGTGCATTTCAACGTTACGGCTCATCCCACTGCGGAATGGACGGCGCAGCAGTTGCTGGAGGCGTTCCCCTGGGATAGCGCCCCACGATTTCTGATTCGAGGTCGAGATGGTTGTTACGGAGATGCTTTCCGGCTGGCAGTTCGCGGGATGAACATTGAGGAAGTTCTGACGGCACCGCATTCTCCCTGGCAAAATGGATTTGTGGAACGGCTGATTGGCTCGATCCGAAGAGAATGCTTGGACCACGTGATCGTGCTCAACGAGTCCTCGTTGCAGAAAATCCTGCGCTCCTATTTTCGCTACTACGAACGATCAAGAACGCATTTGGCACTCCGGAAAGATGCGCCGGAGCCAAGAGCAGTTCACCCTCCCGCAGTGGGGAAAGTGGTGGAGCTGTCGGAGGTCGGTGGACTGCACCATCGGTAGGAACGCCGGGCGGCGTGAAGCCGTTTCTTGCGCGAGGCTTTAAGATTTGCGCAATTGGAATCAATCTGCCAAAGGGCAGTGTGGCTGTCTTTGTTTACGAGTACAGCTTGTCGTGACAAAATTCCGCATCACGCTCTTATAACGCAAACAGTCATGCCTTCTCCTCGACCGATTAAGAACTTGAATCGGTGGTTTTTCATCGCCAATCACGTTTTTGGTAGGCACAGCCTTCGTTGACACCTCCTGATCTCGCTCCACTCCCGCCCATACCGTAACGGCCCGCAACGTGGATACCAGACAGACCAGAGCCGGGGTTACAGGTGCCGATGGCTCCTACCGCTTCCCCGCTCTGGCGGTAGGCAGCTATGAAATCCATGTGGAGCAGGCCGGATTCCGAGCAGAAGTGCGGCGCGGTTTAACGCTCCCGGTGGCGCAGGAAGCCGTAGTGAATTTTACGCTCCAGGTGGGTAATATCGAGCAAACGGTTGCCGTGACGGCGGAGACCCCCCTGGTGAACACGACCAGCGGCTCCTTGGGCGGCCTGGTGGATGAGCAGCAGCCTGCGGCAGGCGCAGTTTTCGGCGCTCCAGGTCCTGGCAGGCGGCAGAACGGGCCGATGCAGGCGGTCTGGAAGCCCTCTGTCCTACAACCGCATTTTAGGGCTTGACACGGGGAGGTAGGTGTATACTCCACTTGTCCGGGAGTCCAATAAGGAAATTCCGGGTAAATCAGTTGCCCTTGAGGAAGCGAAACCCAGCCGTAGCTGTTCCAATGCTGGCAGACAAGCGATGGGGCATAACGGCAAAACCAATAGGCAAACTGTGGGCACGAGGCGGGCCTTCGATAGTCAGCTCGCCTAAATCAAAGACTACGAATGAGCGGCAATTCTTTTGCTCCGGATTTCCGTTCAACACCCGCCAACACAACGGAGGCCAAGATGAAAAGAAGGGTTTTAATTTGCCTGGTCGTGATGACCTGTCTGCTCCCATGGGAGGAAGCCTCCAGAGCACAGGTCGCCGGCGCCCGCTTGGTAGGAGCCGTTACGGATGAAACACAAGCGGTGCTACCGGGCGCGACCGTGTCCGTTACCACTGTGGAGACCGGCATCCGGCGGACGACGACCACGGATACTGCCGGAAGGTATGTCTTTGCCAATCTGTCGCCCGCCACCTATGATCTGGAGGCGTCATTGCCGGGGTTTAAGACCACCATGCGCCGGGGGATTATCCTCACGGTGGGGTCTGAAGTAGCCACAAACCTGACACTCAGCGTGGGGGACGTGACCGAGCAGGTAACCGTAGTAGGGGAAGCTCCCCTGGTCGAGACACGGAGTGGCGCGGTGGCGGGAGTCGTGGAAGAAAGGGTGATTCGCGATTTGCCCTTGAATGGCCGGAGCTTTACGGATCTCATTCAACTCGAGCCGGGGGTGGTGCGAACCAGAGCAGCCAATAAGGCGGCGCTGTCGGGCCTGGGTGATAAGATGTCGCTCGGCGGAGCCCGGCCCCATCAAATGAGTTTCCTCCTGGACGGGGCGGACTTGATGTCGAGAAATAACACGAACCCTTCGGGCGTCTCCGGTCTCATGATGGGCGTGGAATCCATCCAGGAGTTCCGAGTCTCGACCAGCGCGTTCAGCGCCGAATTCGGCCGAAACTCCGGAGGGGTGGTCAGCGCGGTAACGAAGTCGGGAACCAATGAGTTTCATGGCACGGTCTATGAATTCCTGCGCAATGACAACCTCGATGCTCGTTCGTTCTTCGATCGGGACAAGCCCGAATTCGAGCGCAACCAGTTTGGATTTTCAGTTGGCGGACCGGTCTTTCGGAATAAGACCTTCTTCTTCGGCAACTACGAAGGGTTGCGACAACGACTGGGAGGCACTTTTGCGGATACGGTCCCCACGCTGGACGCGCGGCGTGGCGTCCTGCCCAACGCGACCGTGCAGGTAGCGGAAAGCGTGAAGCCCTACCTGGCCTTGTACCCGCTCCCGAACGGACCGGAATTGGGCGGGGGAGTGGCGCGCTATTTCTGGAGTGGCTCGACCAATACCAACCAGGACGATTTTGTGGTGCGCCTGGACCACTAGCTTTCGGAGAGCGACTCGTTGATGGGAAGAGTGCTCTTCGATGAGGGAAGAGTCACCAGCCCACTCTCCTCACCCACCACCACGAGTTTGGGCCTGGTCCAGAACTTCAACGACTCGCGCATTCAAAGTTACGTTCTCAACTATAAGCGGATTTTTGGCGCGTCGGCCGTCAATGATTTCCGGATTACTTACAGTCGGGACGCCATGACGGTCGCCGACGCCGTGCAGGAAGGGATGGATGCGCTGGCGTTTGTTCCCGGGCGCGGGTTTGGCGTTCTGGCGCCTGGCGCTGTTACGGGCATCCAGACCAATAGCTCCGGGCCTCAGTTCTGGCGTCAGAACCAGTTTGAATACATTGACGATGCGGCCGTGGCTCGCGGCCAGCATGCGTTGAAGTTTGGAGGAATCGTCAAGAGACTTCGATACAACAGCTTCAACGTGGGGCGTTTGCGTGGCGAATATCAATTCCAAACGTTGCAGGACCTTCTCCTGACCCGGCCTAACCGATTTGAGGCGGGGCACGTGACCCAAGGTATGCGAGGCATGCGGCAGTGGCTCTTCGGCTTCTACTTTCAGGATGATTTTCGGGCCACCTCACGGCTGACCTTCAACTTAGGTCTCCGGTATGAGTTTGTGACGATCGTCACAGAGGCGAATGGCCGTATTGCCAACTTGCGAAATCCACTCGACCCACAGGTCACGGTGGGAGACCCCTGGTTCAGGAACCCCTCGCTCCGGAACTTCGCTCCCCGTTTCGGCTTTGCCTACGATCCAGGCGGAAACGCCAAGACGGCCATCCGCGGCGGATTCGGGATTTATCACGACCAATTGCTCTCGCTCTACTGGCGCGACAGCGGCAACCGTATCCTTCCCTGGACCCGGCGGCTCTTTATCACTCCGAGTCCAGCCACCCCGGTCATTCCGTTTCCGGATGCGATCCGGCTGTTTGATCTCAGCCGCGAATTGCTCAGCGATCCCACCATGTTCCCGGAGTTGATGCCCTACGATCCCAGTCAACCCAATACGATGCAGTATAACTTGACCATCCAACGCCAGTTTCTGCCCACGATGTCGCTGATGATTGGCTACCTGGGATCCCAGAGTCGGCACAATTCGCGCAATGTGCAGTGGAACCCATCGTCGCCGACGGCGATTATCAATGGAGAGAAGTTCTTTGCTCCCAATACTCCCAGGCGCAACCCCAACTTTTCGAGCGTCCTGCAACGGGAGATGGATTCCAACGCCAATTACAATTCTCTCCAGGTGGTGCTCAAGAAGCGCTTCAGCCACAACCTCAATTTCGATATTGTCTACCAGTGGGGCCGTATTATGGACGAGATGTCCGGGATTGCCGGGAGCACCGACTTTGCCAACATCACCAGTATCGCGATGGACCCCGACGATCGGAGCCGGGACTATGGTCGGGCGGCTTTTGACATCCGGCATTACCTGACCGTGAACGGCACCTACGAGATCCCCTACGGGAGTCTGACGGGCGTCGTCCGCCAAATTCTGGGAGGGTGGCGACTCAGCAGCTTGTTCAACTACTCTTCCGGGGAGCCGTTTTCGGTCGTGAACCGCTTCGATCGCGCGGGGAACAACATGCTGATTTACGGCTTTCAGGAACGGCCGAATGTAGCCCCGGGACGATCGAACAATCCGATCATCGGGGATCCGGACCGCTGGTTTGACACGACCGCCTTTGAGCTGCAACCGGCGGGATTTTTCGGCAATGCCGGGCGAAACACGCTGCAAGGGCCGAACCTGATCACGATGGATCTCGCCGTGCTGAAGACATTCCCGCTGGGAGAGGCAAGAAAGGTCGAGTTTCGGTGGGAAATGTTCAATCTGATGAACCGCGCCAATTTCTCCCAGCCGACCTTTACGGTCTTTCTGAATCCGACGACGAGAGACCCCAACGCCGGGCGGATTACATCCACTCGGTCCAGTTCTCGCCAGATGCAATTTGGGCTAAAATTCCTCTTCTGAAGAGAAGGTAGGAAGTATTGTTCGAGGGCAGAAGAGGATCTGAAAAGGAGGATTCCTATGGGAGAAGCGATCACCAGAAGGGAGTTTGTGAAACAGACGGTTGTTGGGAGTGCCGCGCTGGCGGGCGGGTCTTCGGGGGCTTTCGCGCTGGCCTCGCCGCCTCCGGAAGACCTTGGCCATACCGTGGTGTCGGCTCTCGGAACTCTTTTCGTTCCCTCGGCCCCCGGTGACCCCGGCTACAAGGAGTTGGAGCAATTCGGCATCACCGACTATGTGCTGAAAAACTTCCTGGCCTCCGGCCATGCGCCCGACCATGGAGGAGTGGAAACCGCCGGTGATGGTAATCTTCTGGAGGAGTTCAACAACGCTGCCAAACAGTTTTTCGGCGGCAAGAGCTTCTTGGAGCTGGATGAGCAACAGAGAGAACAATACCTGGAATTGATCCATGACGGCAGCAAGATTGCGGACCCCAAACTGCGTTCCCAGTTACAAACCTTTTACCGCGCCGCCCGCACTCGCATTTTGACGGTCTATTATCAAAATTATCCCGAGCACGAGGTCAAGCGAAATGCCAAGGGCGAACCGATCCTGAAGCCCGGCGATCTCCATCAAATCACCAACCCGAACACGAAGAAAACTGTGACCGGATGGGATCTTGCCGGATTCAGGGGGCCGATGGATTGGGAGGAGGAAGAGCAGCGGCGGGCAATGATGAAGAAAATCCTGCCGCACTGGTACGAGGGCGACCTTGTCAAGCTGACCCATGCCAAGCCCGCTGCTCCTGCCAGCCAGACCAGCAATGGGCATGACTATTATGACGTGGTGGTGCTGGGCGGGGGAACGGCCGGCTGTATCGTCGCCGGGCGGCTGGCCGAGCGCGGGATCAATCCCAAGACAGGCGATCGGCTCCGCGTGGCCATGATTGAGGGCGGAGACGACTGGACGATCCGCGATCCCGGCATCCGGCCGGGCTACGGCTACCCCATCCGTCGCCGAATGATTACCAACATTAACTATGAAGAGCTCGGGCCGGAAGGAGACGAACCCGGACCCGCCTACCGCTGGCCCTATGCCGGGGAGAATTTCCGGATTGTGGGAGGCTGCTCGCTCCACTGGGGCGGAAACATATTCTTTCCGACGGAAGACGATTTTCGCTTCTACCGCGAGGCCTCTGGAGTGGATTGGGACTTGGCAAGATTTGGCGATGCCTTCCGGGAAATCGAGGAGCTATATCACACAACTGTGGCTCCCGTCGAGACGTGGGCGAAGGGAGATCACCTCTGGGCGGATGCAGGCAGGGCACTGGGATTCGAGATGCTTCCCTGGCGGTCCGCGCATCGGAATTGCTTGGACACACGCTTTTGCGGGGAAGGCCACCTCTGCAAGTACGACTCCAAAGGAACGGTCCTGCCCTGGGCCTACCTCGGGCTGAATAACGGGCTCAAGATCATCCCCCATGCGGAAGTAGAAAAGGTTCTTATCGAAAAGGTTCCGGGCGGGCGGCCGGTGGCGACGGGGGCAGTGTATAAGGACACATCGGGAACCCTGCACGAGGTTCGGGCAGCCCGCGTGATCGTCGCCGCCGGAACCGTCGGGACTCCGGTGTTGCTCTACCGCTCCGGCTATGGGCCCCAAGAATTCCTGGGGGACAAGCTGTTGGTCGAGAACAAGAATGTGGGCCTGCACCTGGACGGGGATGCCAGCGCGGGTCCCCAGGCCTATTTCCCGGAACCGGTCAGCGCCGACGGGCAGGGATTTACGGGGCATCCTTATACCACCATGAAGCCCAGGCCTTATGGCGAGCTGAACGTACAGCTTTGGCCGCGCAACAAGATGGACTATCCCCACATGGTCGCGCTGGGTCCCTTTGCGCCGGGATTTGGCTGGAAGCACAAAGAATTCATGCGGACCGGAATTCGGCGCATCATGTTCAAGTTCGTGAACCGCTTGCAAGCGCTCCCCTGGAAATGGCGGGTGACGCCCGACGCCCGGATCGAGCGGCTCAGCCTGGACGAACAGCGGATTGACGCCACGCTGCGAGAAGCCGCCGAGTTGTCCTTTGCGTGGTATGACAAGATGGCAGTCAAACCCTTAACCATTGACCGCCGTATTCGAAGAGCGACTTCCCTCCGGCCGGGGCACAATACCGGGACCGCGCGGGCCGGGGCCAACCGCGAGGTATCGGTCTGTACCTCCGATTTTGACTGCCACGACATTGATCATTTGCTGATCACCAGTGGGGCCTCCCTGCCCAGCACTTTATTCTGCCACGGCATGGGGCCGATCGCCGTCGGCGCGGCCTACGCCTGGAGACGAATGATCGCGAATCACTTCTCGCGCGGGAGTTCCACAAAGGGGTTTGCGTGAGCGCGGGTGGGGCGCCCCTTTCCGGATGACCTGGGCAGGTACACACCTGTGAAGACCGCCGAATCTTGCGGGGTGGGGGATTGATCATGCGAAACAGAACCCTTGCGATACTTTTTGTCTTCCTCTGGATTGGTTTGGTTGCGTCCGACCAGTTTTGGGGTGGGCGCGAGACGGCCAGTAAGGCAGAACGAAGCTACCCGAAGCCGGTCTATATCCGCTATCCGCAGAATCTCGCCGATAATCAGGTCATGTTTCTCGCCCGCCGCCAGGCTCGCGCGACCGAAACCAGGAATGGCCGCCTGGGAATTATTGAACCGGGCAAAAAGGGCTTGATCACGATCCGAGAAAACCAAGACATGAAAGTGGTGGAGGCGTGCATCGCCGCCCTGCGGGAGCGCGGCGCGGACCTGGACTATCTCCGCACAACGGACCTCCTCGAAATGTATGGATTCCCGAAGAGCTATGCCCGGCCGGTGCTCAATGTCGATCCGGTCACGCAAGCGGATTTGCATTTGCTGCTGAGCGGTATCCAGCACTACAACTTCAGCAAGAGCCACTTTTCTCCGGCCGCTTGGTCGAAACTGCCGAAAGGGGCGGATGAATTAGTCGCCGAGGCGGAAAAAAGGCACCAAATCAAAAATAAGATCCTCAAGGATTATTTGGATAAGCATCCGGAGTATGACTACGTTTTCCCGGAATGGTTTAGCGGCGGCCCGATGGTGAAGGAGATGGGGGAGTTGTACGGACGAAGATTCCACTTTGGCTGGCGACTGACTGCTATGAGCAGCCTGGTGCGAGAGGGAACCATCCCGAACGAGGTTTGGCGTTCCCTGGAACAGAAAGCTTTGGAAGTGATCCCGTGGATACGCCACGTGAAGATTACCGATGCCGAAGGGACGGACATCGAGTTTTCGCTGTCGGCCGAGGATGCGAAGTATTGGAGGTTAGGAGCCTATAACCTGGATTACCTTCGGATGTGGCCGATGCAGGCCGGACGATTGCTGTATTCCAACTTGGGAATCAAGCATGTCGTCGCTCCGGATGCCACAGGAGTCATCGCGGGTACCGACGGGCATTACCACGCCATGTTCCCCCACATGAAATTGACGGTCGAGCACGGGCAAGTGGTGAAGGTGGAGGGAGGCGGCCTGCAGGGAATTATGCTCGACGATATTAGGAATAAATACAAAGACGATCAGATTCCCTATCTGCCTCGTCCCGGCTGGCTCTACGTCTTCCACCTTTCTTTGTCGGTGAACCCCAAGGGGGGCGATCGAAGCATGTACTGGGCGTTCGGCCCCGAGATTTACATTCCGGAGATCGAGGAATATGGCCGAAAGCACAACATGCCCATTACCCATAATTTTCATTTGAATAATAGCTTCATTACCTACGAGGCAATGGTCACCGGCGGCAAGAAGACCAGAATCAAGGACAAGGGGCACTTGGTTCTCTTAGAGGATCCCGAAGTGCGAGCGATTGCCAGCAAGTACGGGGATCCGGAGGATATCTTGAGCGAGGAAGGACAGACTCCGATACCGGGAATCAACGCTCCCGGCGATTATTGGAAGGATTATGCGCAGGATCCTGTGCGCTACCTGGTCCGGCAGCGAGAAGAGGTCCGATCCGGGAAATCTCCTTATCTGGCTACCGTTCTTCCACTGCAATTGCGAGTTTGCTGCCAGGCACCCACGCAGTGAATCGGTGGAACGAATCCCTCCCTGTTGGCTCTCGATCCGATAGGGAGAAGGCGGTGGTGTCGAACCGATTACTTTGCCTGACGAAGAGGAATCCGTGATGAGGAAACCGTCCGCCGGCCGGAAGCAACCCTTTTGGCCCTTCATGCGAATCACTGGGAAGAAGCCGTTCTTGCCATTTGCCTTGGTCACATTTCTGATGGTGGGCATCATGTCCGCCACGAATGTCGTTTCGAAATATGCTCTCAAGGCTTATACGGAAGACCAGATCCAGCGGATCAAGTGGGATGCCATCGCCTATCAACTTTCCGATGTTACCGAGGTCAAGAAAATTGCGAAACGGCTGTCGGAAATGGATGGAATCACTTCGGTAAGGAATACCGGGAGCGTCAAATTAAGTCTCGGCACATTCATGCATTTGAAAATCGCCGGCGGGGATACCAACATTCCTTGGTTCATGCTGGTTGCCGCCGACGATCCCAATCTCTTGCCCCCGGAGCTTCGGCCGAGGACCGCTGAGGCCGTGACAGCCTTAGTCGGCTCCCAGGCCATGATTTCGCCGTACCGGGACAAGATTGCCCTCGGGGATCTCCTCAGCGTTTACCACAACGACCCGGACCGGCCGGGGCCGCCGACCGAACTGTTTGCAGGCAAGATCAGTCGGCTGTCGACACCGGAACGCCTGGAGATCGTGAAATTCTTTTTGGATGAGTTTGGGTCCGCCAGTTTTATTCCGGACGGGTCCTTGATTCAGGCCATCCCCAAAAGCGCGTTTGATGCCGAGCTACCCCGCCTCGCCCGGCAAGTCCACGAGCTTTCCAAGCCGCAGCCCCTCGTGGGGGGAGGGGAAGAAGGGGAGGGCCAGACCGAGCCGGAAGAGGAGAACATGGGTGCTTCTCTCCTGCCCGAAATCATGCACCTGATCTCGTTCGATCGGAGGAAAGTGGTCAACGGATGGGACTTGCACGCGAGCGCGCAGAGCGTGTCCGAGCTGGTCGCCGGAGTCAAGTCCACCACGACCGGTATCAGCTTTGAGAGTTTTGTGAATAGCGAGTTGCAAGAGACCCTGCAAAAGATGGCGCAGGTCTCCCGACTCATCGGTTTATTAACGATCCTGATTTCCTTTCCGATCTTGTGGCTGGTCTGGTTGTTCGCCGGGGGGCTCGCCAATCTGATCATCTTGAACCAGCGGCGGCTCGTCGGGCTCTTACGGCTCCGGGGCGCTTCGTATCGTCCGATCCGGCAATCCCTATTGTTGTCCATTGGTCTCGCGGGGATTTTCGGCGGCGCGGGGGGCGCCTTGGCGGGGACCCTGATTCCCTACCTGTTGTATCGCCTTTCCGGAGTGGAGATTCCCCTTTCGCTCCTCTTCACGACCATTCAGGAACCGCATGTGTTGGCTGTGTTTATCGCGCTGGGAACCGGATTTGGCCTGTTAGCCGGCAGCCGGGTTACGAGTTACATGGCTCGGATCACACCGTTAGACGCTTCCCGACGAGTGCTTTCTTCCGAAGAGAAGGAGTTTCGGTACGAATTCACTCGATTACAGTTGCTCTGCCTTCTGTTGGGAGGCTCCAAGATCGCGGCGTGGATTATCGGACTCACGCCGAAGATAGAATTCCTGAAGGCTGTAGACAGCGTGCTGAATTTTGTGGGGGCGGCTTTCTTTCTCTATGGATTTGCCGCGTTGCTGGTTTCTCAGCGGGAACAGTTAGAGCGGGTTTTGATTGTCTTAACCCGGCCGCTGGCCGGAGAACTCGGCTGGTTTTCCGTGCGAAACATGTTGGTGCGTCCTCACCGCGTCCGAACCGTGATTCTCGTGGCCGCGCTGACGTTTGGAGTGGTGGTGTACCCCCCCATTACGTCGGGATCCTTCTATGAGAAAACGGTCCGGGCTTTGCGACTGAATTTGGGAGCCGATGTTGCGGTCCGGTTTGACGCCACCGAACTGACGCGAGGCGAGGTCAAGCTCCTGCCGATCAAACAGCACATTCAAAATGTAGCGAGCAGAATCGCGAGCGTCCAGGAACAAATCGGCAAACTCGATGGGGTCCGCAAGGTGGGTGCGCTGTACGAGTTCTCGGTTCCCGGAAACTTTTTTATCGCGGGTCAAAATTATCTCCAGTTGTTTTTGATCGAACGACCCGATCAGTTTCTCGATAAGGTTTATTTCGAGAACAAGCTGGGAGTGGAGAAACCGTTCCGAGCGCTGCTGCAGGAAATGGGGAAAGACGACGTGCTCCTCTCGAAAGGATTTTTGGCCAGCTTTGATCCGGGAACCTCGCGCTCTCTCGGATTGGGCAGGGACAAGGATGGCGAAATAGAAGCGAGAGTGGCCGGCACCCTCCACATGTTGCCGGGATTGTCGCAGTTCATGATTAATGACCGGGAATCCTTCAGCTCGGCTTCCGTCGAGTTCATCAATGCGGTTTCGCGCAGCCGGCCTTACGTGATCGGCCGGCTGGACGCGGAGAACATCCAAAGACTGGAAGCCGTGTTGGCGAATGTGGTGGTCCACGTGGATGGAAATGGCGAGGGAGGCAGGGTTGCGGAGGAACTGCTTAAACTCCGCGAGCAAGGTGGAATCCCGCCGTTTACGAATGTCTATACGGAGGAGAAGGAAAGAGATAAGTTGCGCAGTGACATGTTTGTCTTTCTGGTGCTGCAAAATATTAAGGTCTTCATGGTGGGTGGCATTTTAGCTGCGCTGGCGGGACTCATCGCCACCGCCATCGTGAATTTTACCGAGGGAAAGAGAATCTTCGCCCTTCTCCGCTTACGGGGCGCGTCGCCCCGTCAACTCCGGCGGGTTTTGCTGGCGGACTTGGTGGCGCCACTGGCGGTGGGCGCCTGTATCGGGGTTCCGGTAGGTCTCATCACCGGCTACGGTTTGACCAATGCCATCTTCGCGCTACCCCGGGCAGCTTCGATTTTGGAGATTATCCCCGTCCACTTGACTCTGAGTTGGGCTGTGGGAGGTATCGTGGCCGGCGTCTTGGCGTTCTTTTTCCTTTCGGCGTTCCTGCTCAGTTCCTGGGTCTTCCGAAAAACGGCTCGGGAAGCCCTCGTGAATTGAAGCTGTCATTTCATTGGAAGTGCTCTGCGGGTTGGCGCGCGCGAACAAAATGGAGGCGGAAGGGTTTGCCTTCCGCCCCCCATTCCCGTGGGTCTCTACCCCTGCTGGAGAACGCCTTATCTGACTTCTACTCCATCACTTCGACATAACCCATGGAGCCGTGCCAGCCGAGCGGCGCCCTCTCCCCAGCCCCTGCGACTCTTTTGATAGTTCCAGCCGAGGCCAATGACAATCTATGAAGCGCCGCTTAGCCCCAATGCTGTTCACTGAGGGGGAAAAGGAAACCTTCGAGTGACGGGTGTAGGGGGATGAATCGCAGCAGTTGTGGGGCCTCCTGTCGGTACGGGACAGGAGGGCCGGCGCAGGGCAGGAAGAGCAGCCGAACTTGGCAAGGGAGTGCGGATCACGGATCACAGTAGAGCATTTTCAGCGTTGGTATATAGCGATGCAGTTCAGCACCGGAGGGGCGACCGAAAGCCCGGGGATCAATTGCGTCCCCCCACTCTATAG
>Ga0156329_1064_pt1 | contig 14579 bp, 12 predicted proteins | sample RifCSPlowO2_12_FD_107977 | JGI IMG/M metagenome (GOLD analysis project Ga0156329, IMG submission 107977) | Acidobacteria bacterium RIFCSPLOWO2_12_FULL_60_22 | reverse complement strand
CGCTGGCCCAAAGCAACCCCAGCAGCGCGAAGCCGCAGACGCTCACTGGGATTCTCAGCGACACCATGTGCGGCACCAAGAGCATGGGAGCGGACTCCAAGAAATGCCTGGCGGACTGTATCAAGGACATGGGGATGAAGTATGCGCTGGTCGTCGGGGACAAGGTCTATACGCTGGAAGGGAAAGAGGCGGAGATTGGAAAACTGGCGGGCGGGAAGATCAAGGTAACGGGAACCGTTCAGGGGACCACTGTGAAGGTGACCTCGGTGGCCGCTGGCAGCTAGAAGCCGGCTTGACACAACCCTTGGGAGAATCGGTTTCCGCGGTTCTTGCCGAAGAATCGGAAAAACGGTCGGGAACCGAAGTTGTCGCTGCTCGGAATCCGAGCCGTGTTGGGGCGCCCCAATTCGAGACCGCCAAGCGGAGAAGGCATGAAGCCGCTCAGCATCGGCAATGTCGCCCGGCTCGCCGGAGTTGGCATCGAGACGATCCGGTTCTACGAGCGCGAGGGGCTGATCGCCGAGCCGCCGAGAAAAGAATCCGGGTACCGCCAATATCCCGAGGCCACGGTTTCCCGCATCCGGTTCATCAAGCGGGCCAAGACGCTGGGGTTTTCCTTGCAGGAAATCAAGGACCTTCTTTTCCTCCGCATTGATCCCGGGACGACCTGTGATTACGTTCTGCGGCGAGCGGAGACGAAACTCCGCGATATCGAAGAGAAAATCCAGACCCTCCAACGGATGAAAAAGGCTCTCTCGGCTCTGGCGGCGGCCTGTCCCGGCCAGGGGCCGGTGAGCGATTGCCCGATGCTGGAAGCCTCCGACAACTTTTACGTGACAGTGGATAAGCCTGCCCGGCGGGTCGCCCAGAAGCGTAAGAACTCCCTCCGAGGCAGGCCCCGGAAAACCCCCTAATACCACGTTGCGTTCCTGGAGATACTCCGGAGGATCGCAATCCAGCCGGGTAGTTCCGTCAGGGCACGACTTTGACGGGGGCCCCAGCATGCCGCTTTCAGCGTGCTGCGGTGTCTTGAGTCATAAGAACGTTGACTAATTTACGACCCTGGAAACCGCTCCCTTCCGGTCGCGGCCCCGTTTTATCAGGCGGGAATGACGTTGACACGCAACGTCCGGTCGTCCACGCGGGATACCGTGATCATCACGGTACGCCCGCGAGGAGTGGCATCGGTTCGACAAAGACGTTTCCCTCCTTCTCTCTTTCTTGGATTTGAATTGCCCTGCACAAAAAGGTTTTCTTCAGAGACGCTGGTCCCGCTTCCCATCGCCCAGGCCCGCACCGGCTTGATTTCATTTCCCCTCGCGCGTACAGCCTTCTGTACCTTCGGGCTCGTCTAAATCGTCAAAAAAGGTCGGGGCTGATCTTATTAGCCCCGAAGCTCGAGTTTTTAACCAAGCCCCTCCGCATCAACCCGGGCTTGTAAAGGCTCAAAAGCTGCCGCTAACTTGTTGTAAATAATTGCTTTGATTGCTAATTGGATGGCCGTTCTAATGGATTTTCCATTTTAGAACTTAAAATAATGCGCATCATGCAAAAAAACTATAGCACTATCACATAATATTAGATTTATTCATAAAAATGATAATTATTAAATGCATAGTATACATATTTTTTATTACATAATTCCTTGACAGACCTGCTAAATTGGCCCAAAATTTGGGCTTGGGCATTTAACTCGTAACCACTCAGTTACCGGGAGTCTTGAACGTGCGCGAAGGAATCCAGCCACCAGCTTTTGCAGACAAATTTTCCCTTCTCGATTTCGAGGCGGCTCCAATGCCGGTCATTAATCTTTACCCCGCCCCGACCCCGATTTCCCTGGAGGGCTTGCAGATGGAGGTTTGTGGGTTAGAGCAACCTCTACGGACAGTTTCAGGGCCGGAACTGGGTGCGCTGAAGCCCGTAACATTAAAAGGCCCTTTGATTTGCCAGATTTTCAACTGGTCAGAGGTAGTGGAGTGGGAAGGCTTGCGGTTGGCGGACTTTCTGGAGGCCTTCCGGATTGAAACCCACCCCGAAGGCTACTATGCGATCTACTCTCGCGACGGAGTCTATTTTGAAACCCTGTCGGTTGACGAAGCGCGCGATCCCCGTGTGTTGCTGGCGTACAAGCTGAACGGCGGGCCCCTCTCAGAGGCCAATGGGGGGCCTCTGCGACTGGTGGTCCCCTTTCTTCAGGGTTACAAGAGCGTGAAGTGGGTTGGCTCGGTCCGCGGCTTCCGCAAAGACCCCATCGGCATCAAGCGCCTGCTGGGGCAAAGCCCAACAGGACAGTTAAATTCCGAGTGGCTGGCCCGCTACGGGATCACTTTGCCCCCGGGGAGGCCCGGTGACCCGCTGCCCATTTCCGCCGGTTCCGCCAAACCTTCTCAAGCGGTTCCGGCTGGGCCAGTCCTGGGTTCCAGGGCAATTCCGTCCGACGCGGCAGAACCAACAAGGGAAGCACCAACAAGCCTCAAGGAAATCCTGGCGTTCATCCGTCCCAACAAACATCAGATGACACGGCAGGCGCTGGAGGCAGCCGGGGTGATTTCCTACACAACCTTTCGGGTGCTAGGGCGGGGCCGCCAGCGAGGCCTGACCTTTCCTGATGCTGCCAGAGAAGATGCCGCGATCCGGTTCCTGCCCAAGCAGTGCTTTTCCATCTTGGTAGAGGAATCCCAGGTGCCGGCGGCTCTGGAAGCCATCCTGAAGGCAAACCGCACCGGGCAGGGAGAACACGGGGACGGGAAAGTATTCGTGCTGGATGTGTCCGACGCGGTGCGGATCAGCACCGACGAGAGGGGTTCGGCAGCGGTATGAGCATTCAGTTGCTGTGGGCAGTCATTCGCCCGGAAAAGACGCCCCAGGTGCTCCGTCGTCTGGAAACCGAGGGCTTTTATGGCATAACCGAGAAGCGGGTCTATGGACGGGGAAAACAACGCGGGATCCAGGTCGGTGCAGCCATCTACGATGAACTGGCCAAGACCATGTTGGTGCTTGCTGTCGAACAGGACCGTTACCAGCAGGCAATTCAGGCCATTCAAGAAGAAGCACATACCGGCCACCCGGGGGACGGAAAGATTTTCGTGCAGCCGGTGGAGCAGGTCTTCACCGTTCGCACTGGAAATCCAGAACTGTAACACCAGGGGGAATACAACGTGAAATCTCTATGGGTAGCTGTTCGCAGCGGCCATCTGGGAACGCTCCTTTCCACCTTGCTGTATTTCGACGTGAGCTTCATGGTGTGGGTGCTGGTTGGCGCGCTGGGAATCTACATTGCTGGGGATCTGGGTCTCTCTCCCGCCCAGAAGGGCATAGTGGTAGCGGTTCCGGCCTTCGGCGGCGCTCTGTTCCGAATCCTTCTGGGATTCCTGGCCGACCGCTATGGCCCCAAAAAGATCGGTATGGTTAGCCTGGCAGTCGTACTGATTCCGCTCACCTGGGGATGGCTGGGGGGCACCACTTTTCATGAATTGCTTGGAGTCGGGCTCCTATTAGGGATCGCCGGAGCCAGCTTTGCTGTGGCGATGCCGTTGGCCAGTCGCAATTATCCGAAGGAACACCAGGGAGTGGCCATGGGCATTGCCGGCGCCGGAAACAGCGGTACTGTCATTGCCGCTTTGGTAGCCCCGCGACTGGCCCAGCACTTGGGCTGGCACGCAGTCTTTGGGCTGGCCATGATTCCGGTGGTGCTGATCTTGATCCTCTTTGTTTTCTTGGCGCGCGAAGCTCCCGACTTGCCTGAAGCCGACACGCTGCAGCAGACGTGGCGTGTCCTTCGAGAAGGGGACCTGTGGCGGTTTTCGCTCTTCTACAGCCTCACCTTCGGCGGCTTTGTAGGGTTAGCAGGCTTTCTGGCTATCTACCTGCATGACCAGTACGGGACGCCGCCCGTGCTGGCCGGGACGCTCACGGCACTGTGCGTTTTTGCGGGCAGTTTTTTCCGGCCCGTGGGCGGGTATCTGGCAGACCGCGTGGGAGGAACCACACTCCTATTTTGTCTGTTTCCTCTGGTGGAGCTTGCCTTCCTTGGTGTGAGCTTTTCTCCCGCCCTGTGGCTGACCGTGAACCTCGTCATTATTGGGATGATGGCGCTGGGCGCAGGCAACGGAGCCGTCTTTCAATTGGTTCCCGAGCGGTTCCACAAGGAAATCGGCGTGGTCTCCGGTATCGTAGGGGCAGCAGGCGGGATAGGAGGTTCACTGCTTCCCCTGCTTCTCGGCACTCTCAAGGAACTGACGGGCTCGTATTTCGCCGGATTTACTGTCTTCGTTATAGTGGTCCAATTGAGCTTGTATCCGCTATGGCGCTATCACCGGCGCCAGCAGCAGACAATCCGTGTGGAGACAGCGGGGGTATTCCCTTCGCTGACGGGACAGCCCTTGACGACGCAAGTTGCGGTGCCGGATTCGGGCTGGGACGGAGTCCGAGTCCGCATGGAACTGGCTTTCCCAGGCAACCCGACCACTTAGAAGGAGACTCATGCTCAATCCTGCTTCCAACCTGGCTGACGGCGAACTGGTCTGTAATTGCAACAGCGTGACCAAGGGCACCATTGTTCAGGCCATTCAACAAAAGGGATTCACCAGACGCGAAGAGGTGGCTCTCTTCACACGAGCCAGCACCGGATGCGGCAGTTGCGCGCAATTGGTCGAAGACCTCCTAACGGCCCACATGCCCAAACAGACGGATGCCCCGGACGCTGTCGCACGCAACAGAGCCACTCTCGAACCGCGCGCGTATCCCAAGAATCTCGAGGTAGCCCGCATCAAAAAAGAGGGCCTGGAGCTGGATTTCTCCCGCTTTCGTGAGTTGGGCGTCCAGGCCCTTTCCGATGATGACTACTACCGACTGAAGACCTATGGAGTATGCAGTCAGAAACATCGGGAATACTTCATGATGCGCATCCGGATTCCGGGCGGACGAGTGACGGCGGATCAATTGGACTGCCTGGCGGAACTGGCGAAATACTATGGGCGGAGCTGGGGCCATCTGACCACGCGCCAAGATATGGAACTGCACTGGGTCCGTATTGAAAAAGTCCAGGAAATTTGGGAGCACCTGGAGGCGGTGGGGCTGACTTCCCGCTCGGCCTGCGGGCATACCTTGCGGAATGTGATGGCCTGCCCGCATTCGGCGATCTCGCCCACCTCGGCGACCGATGTGCGTCCCTGGGCCAAGGCCATCAGCGACTATTTTGTGAGCCGCTCTGCTTGGATCAATCCGGCGATGCCGAATCGCCTGAACATCTATTTCGCGGGCTGCGTCGCTTGCGCCGCACACGCTCCGGTGAACGACATCGGTTGGGTGGCCGTAAATGATCCTGCGGGCGGGAATGAGAAGCCCACGTTGGGCTTTCAACTATGGGTAGGCGGCAGCTTGGGATCGTATCCGGTGCTGGGATTCCAGTTGAAATCCTTTCTGCGCCCGGAAGAGGTGTTGCCGGCCTGCCAGGCAATCTTCCAACTCCACATGCAATACGGCGGACGCCAGAAAGGAAAAACACGGCTGAAGTTTCTCGTCGAGGAGTTGGGCCGAGAACGATTCGAAAAGCTCTTTGAGGAAACCTTTGCCATCCAGAAGGCACTTCCGGAAAACCGGCTTTTTCCACTACAGATCCCTCCAGCGCAACGATACCGGGTCAATACGCCCGTCAGCCTGGCGGAGCGTCTGGCGGCGTTCCGCCAGAAAAAACTTCCACCGGGGTGGCAGGCCCAGCGACAGTCCGGTTACGCCTCGTGCGTGCTGGAAATTCCCCTCGGAGAGATTCGCTGGAAGCAACTGGCCGCATTGGGTCAGATCGTCCGGCAGCACAGAGGCGTGGAAGTCTCGTTCAACATGGACCAAAACGTCGAGTTGCATTGGGTTCGGAAAGGACAAATCCCCCCCATCCAAAGGACGCTGGGGATGGCTGAATTGACGATTAAGGGTTTTCAGGCAGGGCCGCGAGTGGTGTCTTGTCCGGGGACCCAATTCTGCGTCCTGGCTGTGACGAACTCGCAAGGAGCCGCACGCGACCTGCAAACTCAAATTGTTCCGAAAGACGAGAGGCAAGAAAAACTCTTTCGCAGCTTAACAATTCACATCTCCGGCTGCCCCAATAGCTGTGCGAAGCAGCAAATAGCCGACATCGGATTGGCCGGTGGGATGGCACCGCTGGGTGACCATCGCCGCTACTCCTATCAGCTTTCCGTGGGTGGAGGACTGGAAGGGGAGCCGCAACTCGGTGCCGTGATCCGCAAAGGGTTGACAGAGGGAATGGTGGTCCTTGCTGTCCAGACGCTGTTAGAGATTGGAGTCGAGCGCATGCAGCCAGGCGAATCTTTCCGCGAAGGGGTCCGGCGCTTGGGGCCGGCGGAAATCTCCCGGTTGCTCGACGAAAAGCTGGCCCCTCAACTTCCCCAAAAGGTGGAGCGAATTCTGATGAGCCTGGAACAGGTGGAGGTCGGATGAATATGAAGATGATTTGGGCAACTCTCCGACCGGAAAAAATCAACGATGCGATTTCCAACTTGGAAAAGGCAGGCTTTTATGCCTTCACGCGGCTGGATGTAATGGGCCGCGGACGGCAGAAAGGAATCATGGTTGGTTCCAGTCGCTACGAGGAAGTGGCAAAAACAACTCTCCTGGTCGTGGTCGAGGACCAGGAGGCCGACCGCGCAGTGGAAACTTTGAAGATCGCCGCTCGGACGGGCAATCCCGGAGACGGCAAAATCTTTGTCTCACCCCTCGGGGCGGTTTACTCCATCCGAACCAAATCCCGCGATAGATAGACCGCACCGACGATACCACCAGGGGAATAAAGGTTGTTGAAAAACCCGCGTGGGACAGTGTGTGTCGCCAAAATCCGATTCGAACTTGGAATCAACGACTTAATAGTTCTCATTCAATCTCGGTCGTGAGATCGTGTAAACTTTTTCGATGCTTCGGTTTCTTTTGAGCTTTCTCTCGTGGTTTGGTGCTTTCTTTCGGGCTCGCCATGACCTGGAACTGGAGCTTGCCGCCTTGCGTCAACAGGTCTGCGCCCTAGTGTCCTGAGTCAGAAGTTCGTTTAATAAATGGCAGTTCACGTGCATTGGGTTTATAACAAGGAGGAACCCGATGCAACGAGGACGCCCTGTACCGGAATTGAAATGGACGGTCGAAGAGCGAGACACCTTGCAGCGCTGGGCGCGTCGGCCGAAGACGGCTCAGGCGCTGGCATTGCGTGCGCGAATCGTACTGGCCTGCGCGGAGGGAGAAAGCAACACCGCAGGGAGCGCTCGAATGCGATTGTGTAAGCCAGCCGTTGGCAAGTGGCGAGGCCGATTCGTTGCCAATCGCCTGGATGGGCTGCTGGACGAACCACGCCCAGGAGCGCCGCGCCGCATCGGCGACGCGCAGGTGGAACGCGTCCTGACCGTGACGCTGGAATCGATGCCGTCCAACGCCACGCACTGGAGCACGCGGCTGCTGGCCCGACATTGCGGGATGAGCCAGAGCGCCGTCAGCCGCATCTGGCGGGCGTTTGCTTGGCAGCCCCACCGCAGCGAGACCTTTCAGTTGTCGCGCGACCCGCTGTTTATCGAGAAGGTGCGGGACATCGTGGGACGCTACTTGAACCCGCCCGAGCGGGCCTTGGTGCTGGGCGTGGCTGAAAAGGCACAGATCCAAGCCTTGGACCGAATGCAACCGTTGCTCCCCATGCGGCCCGGACAGATCGAGCGCCGCACTCACGACTACGAACGGCATGGCACCACGTCGCTGTTTGCGGCCCTGGAGATCGCCAGCGGCCGAGTCATTGGCGAGTGTCATCGTCGGCATCGCGCGGTCGAGTTCCGCCAGTTTCTGGATACGGTCGATGCCTCGACGCCCGCAGAACTGGACGTGCACTTGATTCTGGATAACTATAGCACCCACAAGACGCCGTTGATTCAACGCTGGCTGGTGAGGCATCCTCGGTACCATTTGCACTTTACTCCCACCGGGTCGTCCTGGATCAACTTGGTCGAGCGTTGGTTCGCCACTCTGACGGAACGCCAACTCCGTCGCGGCGTCCATCGCAGCACCCAGGAACTGGAGACGGCTTTGCGGCGCTACGTGGAACACTATAACCAGGACCCTAAACCTTTCGTTGGGACCAAAACTGCCGACCAAATCCTGGCAGCCTTGGCCCGCTTTTGTAAACGAACTTCTGACTCAGGACACTAGAGCATCTGCGGGTCAAATAGAAAACCCACCAGCCGCTTGAAGGCTTCGCCGCGCTCCCGGTAGTCCCGGAAGAGACCGAAACTCGGCGAGGCGGGCGAGTGCAGACAAATCTTTCCCTGGGCCGTGTGTTGTTTAGCCAGCGCCACGGCCTCATCCATGCTCTCGACAAAGAAATGGAGGAAGCGAGAGGAAGCGGCGGCATCGTGTTCGCAGAGCGCCCGCCAGATGCGCTCGCCGGTCGTCGGGAACAGAATCACGGTCCTGACGCTGCTCCCGAGCAGCCGCTTGGCCAGAGCGGAAAAATCGAGATGCCGGTCCGTCCCGCCGAGCAGAATGGTTTCCACGTCCTCGCCGAGCGTATCCAGAGCCGCGATAGTGGCCTCCGGCACAGTGGCAATCGAGTCGTTGTAGTAGGCAACCCCGCCATAAACGCCGACTCGTTCCAGCCGATGCTCCAGCGGTTGGAACCTGCGCACGGCGGCGGCGATCTCCTCCGTTGCTATCCCCAGAAGCTTCGCCACGGCGACGGCTGCCGCCACGTTGAGCAGGTTGAATTTTCCTAACAACGGCACGTCCTGCGCCCGGATCACTTTCTCCGGCTCTCCTCCCGCTGGACGGAAAACAATCCAGTCGCCGTCCAGGAAGCAGCTCGCCTGCCCTCCCAAGCTCAGAGAGCGTAGGAGGGCCTGCCCTCCTTCCAGCGAACAAGCCACACGCCGCGCCGGGGAACGAGCAGCAATCTCCTGGGGCGCCGTGTGGTCGGCGTCATAGACCAGGAAATCCTGCGCGCTCTGGTATCGAGTGATGTTCTCCTTGGCGGCAACGTACTGCTCAAAGCTCTCGTAGTAGTCCAGGTGCTCCGGGACCACGTTCAGCAGCACGGCGATGCGCGGGCTTTGCCGCAAGCCCTCGAGTTGGTGGCTCGACAACTCGTAGACAAACACGCTCGCCTCACTGGTCTTTGGCAGCAGGTCCAAGGCCGGAACGCCGATGTTGCCCACCAGGTACGCCTCGCACCCTGACCTTTCCAGGATGCAATGAAGGAGCGTGGCCGTCGTGCTCTTGCCCTTCGTCCCCGTCACTCCGATGATCGTCCCCGGAGAGTTCGCAAAGAACAGAGCCGTCTGCGAAGTGATCCGCTTCCCTGCGCCGACCGCGCGCCGATACTCCGGGAGCGTCACGGGGATCCCCGGCGCCTTCACGATCACGTCATAGCCGGCCAGGCTCGCCAGGTAGTCGGGACCCAGATGGAGCCGGACGCGGGGGTCTCGCCGGACCAACTCGGCCACTTCCGCGTCGAGCTTCTCCAACGGCAACTGGTCCGCTAATCCCAGAATCTTCTCCGGAAACGCCGCGCGCAGGTGGCGCCAACTGCTCCGCCCCTCCCGCCCCAGGCCCAGGATCAGGATGGATTGGCCCTTCAAGTCATCGAGCTTCATGGGGCTATTGTAGGGTTTAATCCGCAGATTGCGCAGATTTCGCAGAGAAAACGCCAGACCGGTAATACCTACGTCCATTGGATAATTTTTTACTTTTGTTGCACTTACAGTATAATATGAATACAATATTAATAGGGACATACAAGATATATTTGTATGCCCATGGAGGATTTATGGATAAATCAGTCGTAACGGCGAAGGGGCAAATCGTCATTCCGTCCAAGCTGCGGCGCAAGCACGGCATCAAAAAGGGGACGCCAGTTTCCATTTTCGAACGCGGCACGGAAATTGTCATCCAACCGCTGACGGACGAGTATATCCGCAGCCTTCGGGGCATCGCGCGAGACTGGGGAGATCTGCTGGGAGAGTTGCGAAAGGAGAAGGCGAAGGAGCGTGAACTGTGAGGGCCGCTACGCGAGTGCTGGATTCGTATAGCGTCCTCGCGCACCTGAAAGATGAGCCGGGTGCCGAACAGATGGACGAGGTTTATCGCTCCGCCAAGGAGTCCGGGCATCCTCTTCTGCTTTCTACCGTCAACTGGGGAGAGGTGTTTTACATCACTCTGCGGAAGGCTGGACGTGCGCGTGCCGATCAAGTGATGGACCGGCTTTCCAACTTGCCCATCGAGATCGTCCCCGTCGACCTGGAACTCGCCCGGCAAGCCGCCGTATTCAAAGCCACCAAGAAGATGTCCTACGCCGACTGCTTTGCCGCCGCACTGGCCAAATTGCACAAGGCGGAATTGGTTACGGGGGACAAAGAATTTAAGCAGGTGGAGGCCGAAGTGAAAATCCTGTGGATCTAATCCGCATCCGCAGATTACACAGATTTCGCAGAGAGAGCACCAGACCGACAATGCTCACGTCTTGGGGTCCCTGTTGTCCTCCTGTGTAATCTGCGCCATCTCTAATGAATATTTCTGGAATGCGCGTGCCAGCCCGCTGGACAATTGAAGCGCTCCTGCCCTGGCCTACACTTATTTGCCAATCGCCGTGGCCACGATCTTTTCCCAACCCATCCCCGCAGTAAAGATCAGGGGGACCTGGCAAGGGCGTCTGCCCCAGGAACTCCGGCTGCGCGGGATCACCAAAGCCAGAGCATGTCTCTTGTTTGTGCAGAGCGCAGATTCTTGCGCCCCGGCGGGGCTGTACAGCGGGCGTCCCGGCCGCTATCCACCCACTAGGGAACTGGGCTAGAGGTGTTTGCAGCGGGTGCTGGCGGGAGGAGTCTGGGAGCAGCGGAACGATTCGGCCCGGCCGTTGACCACGTAGGAGCAGGCATTGTCTTTGGCGGTCTGGACCGCTTGCAGTTCGTTCTCTCCCTTGACGGTGAGGCACTTGGTCCGCCCGTCAAACTCCACGCAGACCTCGCACTCATACTGGTTCATCCCCAGCGTCTGATAGACAATCAGCGCGAGCAAGAAAACAGCAAACAGAATCCCGACGATGGCGGGCTTGGAGAGAGGACGGAGAATGGGAAAAACCTCCAACGGCTGGACACTAAATGCAGTGACGAGTGACGAGTGCAAAGTCCGCAGTGGTCTTGCCGCTGCTTTTCTCGTCACTCCTCACTGATCACTCCTCACTGTCTTTCCGCTCAGAACGTAAGCTTCAGCGCGAACTGGATCTGCCGGGACGTGTTGACGGTGCTCGTAATCCGCCCGGCGGGTCCGTTGCCGGCTCCTGTCCGGGCCACGGGGACCTGGTTCGGAAGACCAAAGTTCGCATGATTGAACACATTGAAAAACTCCGCCCGGAATTGCAGGCCGGCCGCCTCGCCCAGACCAAAACGTTTGGACAAAGACAGGTCAAAATTTCTCAATCCCGGCCCGAGCATGGTATTCCTTCCCAAATTGCCATAGAACCCCGCGAAGGGCAGCGAAAAGGCGCAGGGATCATACCACCGGTCCGGAGTCCCCAGTTTTTGACCGGCCGGAATCGCCGGGCAGCCTTTGGTAACGCCTTCGGTCGGATTCTGCTTTGCTCCGGGAACCAGGTCCGGCCGATCCGCCCGCCCGCCTCCTCCATTCCGGCTCTGCTCAAAGCCTAACCGCGCGCTATAGGGCAGGCCCGCGGTCAAGGTCGTGATCCCGCTCACTTCCCAACCACTGAGCAACAAGGAGGGGACTTTCTGCGCAAACCGCAACGGAATGGGATAGGACAAATTGACGACGAAATTGTGGGTGGCATCGAAGACCGCGCGCGCCTTGTCCCGCCCGGGATCTTCCGGATCGAGCGAAGCCTGCGCGTCGCGGGCCTGATCGCCGGTGGCCACCCCCGAAATCTCATCGAGCGCCTTCGAGAACGTGTAGGCGACCTGGAAGAGCAGGCCCTTGCTGCTCGCGCGCCGGACCTTGACTTGCAAACCGTTGTAGTGGGCGTCCGTATCGGAGACCATCGTACGTACTTCATCAAAGTTCGGATTGATCCGAGGCGCTCCCGCCGGGAAGAATTTCTGCCCGTTTACCAGAGTAGACTGCCGCGTATTTCGCTCGGCGAAGCGCATCACGTTGCTGGCTTTCGACCCGACGTACCCGATCTCCACGACCGTATTCGCAAAAATCTGCTGCTGAATGCTGAGGTGGTAATGGTTCTTCGCCGGCGTCTTCAGGGAAGCAGCCACGGCATTCAAACGCAGCAGGCCGCGGCCCTGCGTGAGCTGTGTAAAACCATCGGGAAATCGAACATTGTTCCTCCCACCGATATTCAACAATTCATAGAAGGGAGGATACTTGTTCACATTCACCGCGTAATACAGGGGCAGGACCTGATCGTGGAAGATCCCGAATCCCCCTCGGATGACCGAAGTCCCGCTGCTGTTCAACTGCCAGGCAAATCCCACACGCGGCTGAATGTTTTTCTTGCCCAACTCAAAGAAGGCGTTCATGCGTGTCACCTGCGGATCGGTGACCCGCACCAGGTTCGACACCAGATTGTTCGATTCGGTCGGATCGGTGGCAAACTCCCAGCGGACACCCAGATTGAGGGTCAGGCGCGGGCTGACCTGGAAGTCATCCTGCCCGTACATGGCGAAGATGCTTTGCCGGAGCCCCCGATACGCGCTTTGTCCGGGCCGCACCGCCGCCAGATTGGACGGAATGCCCAACAGCACGTCCGCAAAGCTGTCAAACGTGTAGATTCCCCGCAAGGATGTGTTTTGCGCCGTGTTGTCCCGGATTCGCTTGGCGCTGCCGCCGAACTTGAAGGAATTTCTTCCCCGGATATAGGTCAAATCATCGCCCGCTTCAAACAGGTTATAGGTCCAGGACCGGGGAACCGAGTCGCTGGTGCCCAAGCCTGCGATCGTCCGGGCCGCCGTGGCAGCCCGTCCCCCGATGTCCAGCCTCCCGATGGGCTGGCCGGGGACAAAGGAGAACTCCGGACCGAGTTCCTTGGTGGGGAGAATGTCGGAAATTTGATTGGAGCGATTGAACGAGAACCGGAAGTTGTTCAGCAAGGTGGGCCGGAAGATGCTGCTCAGTTGCAGCGTGGAATACTGCCTCCGGGACGCATCCGTGGCCTCTGTGTTCAGCTGCGGGTTACGAGGGTCCGTGAGAGATGTCCTCGAATCGTCATCAAAGGAATACCGCCCGAAGAGGCTGTTATTCGCATTCAACTGATGGTCAATCCGGACCAGGAAATAATCTTCATCGGTGGGGTTGGAGGGCGAAATGACGTACTCTGCCGTTCCGTCGCCAAAATCCCGCCCGTTCGGATCGGGCCACAGGGTCAGGAAAGGCCGGATAGCCGGACTGACCTGTACGACCTGCACCCCGCCCGTGGGAAGGGGAAGGACGCCTTGCTTGGCCTGCGCGGTCGGCACAAACGCAATTTGGGTGGTTCCCAACCGCTGCCGCAGACCCTCATAGGCCCCGAAAAAGAACGTCTGGTCTTTCTTGATCGGACCTCCCAGAACGCCTCCGAACTGGTTTCGTTTGAACGGAGGAACTTCCTGGCGGTCAAAGAAGTTGCGGGCATCCAGTGCGCTGTTGCGCAGAAACTCGAAGGCGGTTCCGTGCAGTTGATTGGTGCCCGCCTTGGTGACCGAATTGATCACCGCGCCGGAAGCGCGCCCGTATTCGGCGCTGTAAGCGTTAGTCAGGATTTTGAACTCCCGGATGGCGTCCACTCCCAGGTTGGTCCCTGCCGCCCCTCCCGGCGCTCCGTTGCTCGCGTCATTAATGTCGCTTCCGTCGAGCAGGTAACTGTTGGTATAGGAGCGCCCGCCGGCTACACTGAATCGCACTCCGGTCCCGTAGCCGAAACCGACCCCGGTGCCGCCTCCATAGGCTGTGACGCCAGCTTGCAGCAGCGCCAACTGGTCATAGCTCCTTCCATTCAGAGGGAGATCGCGGATCGTTCTCTCATCGACCAGAGACCCCACCGTAGAGGTGGTGGATTCGACCAACGGGGCTTCCCCCGTGACCTCCACTGTTTCGGCCACCGCCCCGATCTCCAGCGTGACGTTGACGACCGCTTCCCGGCCCACCGTCATCTCAATCCCGCTCCGAAGCGACGTCCGGAACCCGGTGTATTCCACCTGCACCTGGTAATTCCCCAGGCTCAGGCTGGGAGCCCGATACCGGCCTTCGGCGTCCGTGGTTGTGGTCCGGGTAATCCCCGTATCCGTGTTCTTAATCGTCACAGCCGCTCCCGGCACTACTGCGCCGGTGCTGTCTTTTACGGTTCCAGAGATGGTCCCCGTAGTCACCTGGGCGTAGCTGGTCACACCCCAGGAACATATCGCCGCCACCAAACACACACGCAACATGCTCTTCATGAAAGTGTCCTCCCTTGACCCACGTTGCAACCTGTTGGTAATTGAATACCAATTTACCAAAATCACGCCCTTTGTCAACCAAAAAGCAGGGTGGACTTTCCTCACTTTTTCTCAGGGATTGCATCCGAGGAGTAGTTCCAGTGGGAATGTTTGCAGCGGTTCTGCGGGAAG
>Ga0156329_1321_pt2 | contig 14649 bp, 12 predicted proteins | sample RifCSPlowO2_12_FD_107977 | JGI IMG/M metagenome (GOLD analysis project Ga0156329, IMG submission 107977) | Acidobacteria bacterium RIFCSPLOWO2_12_FULL_60_22 | reverse complement strand
CGACAGCAATCGCAGCATCATTAGACACAGCAGACCTCTCAGGGCGAGGATGGATATTCGCCTGGAACATTTTACACAACTACCTTTGCCCCGTCAGTGCACGACTCGTCAGGGCATGGCTTTAGCCCGGATTTCTCACCACCGACACAGCGCCGGAGGCGCGATAGATTCTAGCCCAGGGCGTCAGCCCTGGGAAAGAAGGTGTCCATCCAGCAAGCCCCGGCAGGGGCGAAAGAATACAATCCCGGCGGACTGTCGAAACAGAATTTCTGTCGCCCCTCCGGGGCTTTTTCGCTTGTCCTCCAGCTTCCCAGCACTTACGTGCTGGGCTAGATTCTGCCGCCCCCTTCGGGGGCTCCCGTGGTGAGAAATGCGGGCTAAAGCTGTGCCCGGAGCGATTGCGGCACACGTTTGCGGGACCACCCGGCGCTTGCTTCCATGAGTTACCGAGGACACAAGCTGCTATAATGCGCGGCAGTATGCCGGAGACTCCAGGAACAGCAGAGCGGCAGCAGCCGGAAGCAGCGGAAGCAGAAGGTTGCCCGGTAGATACGTTCGAGCCGAACGTATGGTACAAAGGGAAAAAAAGGAAGCGCTGCGGGCGGCCTCCCTATTCCGCTCCTGAGGGCGTGGACAAACGTCCCGTCTGCCTGATGCATTCCCGCGACCCCAATAAAGACAACGACGCATTTCAGCAGGAGTTCGAGCGCATCCTGGAGGAGGCGGGCGAGGGGGAGGCAAACTTCACTCTCTTTGTCTTCCCCCGCGCGGACTATGCGGGAAGGGAATTCAAAGCCCGGTGCATCTTCGGCGATGCCACGTTCACCCAGCGGGCCAACTTCATCGGGGCCACGTTCACCCAGGAGGCCGACTTCACCAGGGCCACGTTCACCCAGTGGGCCAACTTCCGCGGGGCCACGTTCACCGAGAGGGCTGACTTCAGCGAGGCCACGTTCACCCAGCGGGCCGGCTTCAGCGAGGCCACGTTCACCGGGGAGGCCAACTTCGGCGGGGCCACGTTCACGCAGTGGGCCAACTTCGTCTTGGCCACGTTCACCCAGAAGGCCAACTTCAGCGTGACCAAGTTCACCCAAATGGCACACTTCAACTTTGCCAAGTTCACCCAGGAGGCTGGCTTCCAGTGGGCCACGTTCACCCAGGGGGCACACTTCAACTGTGCCACGTTCACCCAGGCGGCCGCCTTCTTCAATGCCACGTTCACCCAGTTGGCCAACTTCGGCAGGGCCAGGTTCAGCGGCGAGGCCACGTTCTGGAAGACGACCTTCCGAAACGATGGCGAGGGGGTCGGTCCGGTCTTCTCAGAGGCGCGATTTGAAAAGCCGGAAAGGGTGGTTTTCTACGGGAACTACCTTGGTCAAGTGCTGTTCCACAACTGTGATGTTTCCAAGGTCGAGTTCTCCAATGTGGAATGGCGGAAGCGGAAGAACGGGAAGCGCATGGTCTTTGAAGAGGTTGTGAGCCTGGAGCATAAGGCAGCGTCAGCGGAAGCGTTGAATCCACCGGAGGGAAGCGCGGACGAGCGCAACTACGGGCTGATTGCTGAGCTATACCAGCAGTTGAAGAAAAACTTCGATGACCGGAGGGACTACTGGACGGCGGGGGACTTCCACTACGGGGAAATGGAGATGAAGCGGGTTTCGAGTCCGCGCAGCAACCGGGTCCTGCGCTGGCTGCACCGCAGCCTGGGACTGGCTGCCTGGTACAAGTATGCGAGCGAATATGGGGAGAGCTACAAGCGACCTGCTGTCTGGCTTGGCATATTCCTCCTGCTATTCATGGTGGCCTATCCAGACGTTGGGCTACAACGCAATGACGGAATTCCAACACCCACATCGGAGATACATTACAAAAACTTCTTCCAGTTCCTTGAGGCACATCCCAAGGGGGCGTGGGCCTTTTTCGGGCACAGCCTGATGACGGCGCTTTCCGTGATGGCGTTGCAGCGGGAGGTAGAGTACCAGCCTGTTTATCCTTGGGGCCGTCCGTTGCTGACCGTATTCGAACTCGTACTGAGCTACACCTTGATCGCGCTGTTCTTGCTGGCCGTTCGCCGCCAGTTCCGGCGGTGAAAAGATAGGCCCGCTTGCTTACCCTTCGGCAAGCTCAGGGCCGGTGCACGCGCAACCTCTCGCCGTCGCTTTCTGAATCCTCGCGGTGGTCTCAGCGTCTATTATAATGGCAGGAGACGAGGCGTGATTCCGAGAATCGCTAGCGAAGGAGCTGAATGGCGAAGGACCCTGTTTGCCACATGGAGGTTGAGCCGGAAGAGGCTGCCGGCCACTACGAATACAAAGCCGAGACCTACTACTTCTGCAATCCGTCTTGCCTGGAAAAATTCCGCGCCGAGCCGGAGAAATACCTGCGGCCATCGGAAGGCGCGGCCACTGCGGAGACTGCGAAGCGGCCCTCGCAGCGCGAAGGCGACTACACCTGCCCGATGCACCCGGAGGTGCGTCTGCCCGCGACCGAGCCGTGCCCGAAATGCGGCATGGCGCTCGAACCGCTCCTCAGCGCGCCGCCAACTCTCCGCACCGAATACGTCTGCCCGATGCATCCGGAGATTGTGCGCCCGGAGCCGGGCTCCTGTCCCATCTGCGGCATGGCCTTGGAGCCGCGAGTGGCCGCAGCGGAAGAAGAGGTCAATCCGGAACTGGTCGCCATGAGCCGCCGGTTCTGGATCAGCCTGGCGCTGGCGATCCCCGTGGCGTTCCTGGCGATGTCGGACCACATCCCGGGACAGCCGGTGCAGCACGCGTTCTCGGGGCAGTTCCTCAACTGGGTCGAACTCGCCCTGGCTACGCCCGTGGTCCTTTGGGGTGGCTGGCCGTTCTTCGAGCGCTGCTGGGCCTCGTTCGTCAACCGCAGCCTGAACATGTTTACGCTGATCGCCATCGGCACGGGCACAGCTTACTTCTATAGCGTCGTCGCCACCCTCGCGCCCGAAATCTTCCCGGCAGCCTTCCGGGGTCACGGCGGACAGGTCGAGGTCTATTTCGAAGCGGCGGCGGCGATCACAGCCTTGGTGCTTCTCGGTCAAGTATTGGAGATTCGCGCGCGCAGCCGGACCAGCAGCGCCATTCGGGCGCTCCTGGGGTTGGCGCCCAAAACCGCTCGCCGACTCAGAACCGCAGGAGCCGAGAGAATCGAGGAAGACGTGCCGCTCGACCGCGTGCAGCCGGGGGATCGGCTCCGCGTCCGGCCGGGGGAAAAGGTTCCGGTGGATGGCGTGGTCATCGAAGGGTCGAGCTCGGTGGACGAGTCCATGGTGACCGGCGAGCCGATCCCGGTCGAAAAGACAGACGGGAGCCGCGTGATTGGTGGGACGGTGAACGGCACCGGCGGGTTCGTGATGCGGGCCGAACGCGTGGGCAGCGAGACGCTGCTCGCTCAGATCGTCCGCATGGTCAGCGAAGCCCAGCGCAGCCGCGCTCCGATCCAGCGCCTTGCGGACGTGGTCGCTTCCTACTTCGTGCCGGCGGTGGTGGCGGCCGCCGCGCTGACGTTTGTCGTCTGGAGCCTGGTCGGGCCGGAGCCGCGCATGGCTTATGCGCTGGTGAACGCCGTCGCGGTCCTGATCATCGCCTGCCCCTGCGCGTTGGGATTAGCCACGCCCATGTCCATCATGGTGGGAACAGGCCGCGGCGCAATGGCTGGAGTGTTGATCAAGAACGCGGAAGCCCTCGAAGTCCTCGAGAAAGTGGACACGCTGGTGGTGGACAAGACCGGCACGCTGACGGAAGGCAAGCCGCGCCTGGCTTCCCTGGGCGCACTGCCGGGATGGAGTGAAATCGAAGTGTTTCGGCTGGCTGCCAGCCTGGAACGCGCCAGCGAGCACCCGCTGGCCGGGGCAATGATAGTCGGGGCTTTGGAAAGGAAAATAGACCTCGCGCGAGTCTCCGAATTTCAATCCGTGACCGGAAAAGGCGTGATTGGAACGGTGGCCGGCCGCAGCGTCGTTCTCGGCAATGAGAAGTTGTTCGAAGAACGCGGCATCGGCCTCGGAGAGCTGTCGCAACGCGCGGTCCCTCTCCGCCAGGACGGCCAGACCGTGATGTTTGTGGCGGTGGATGGCCGGGCCGTGGGGCTGCTCGGGGTCGCCGACCCGGTCAAACGATCAACCCCCGAGGCCATTGAGTCGCTCCATCGCGAAGGCATCCGCATCGTCATGCTCACTGGCGACAACCGTCAGACAGCGGAGGCCGTGGCGCGCAAGCTGGGGATCGACGAGTTCCGGGCCGAGGTCTTGCCCCAGCAAAAAGTCGAAGAGGTGAAGCGCCTGCAGGCTCAGGGGCGCTTCGTGGCGATGGCGGGCGACGGCGTCAATGACGCTCCGGCGCTGGCGCAAGCGCAGGTAGGGATTGCGATGGGCACCGGCACCGACGTGGCGATGGAGAGCGCCGGGATCACGCTGGTCCAGGGAGACCTGCGGGGCATTGCGCGGGCGCGCTCGCTCAGCCAGGCCACCATGCGCAACATCCGCCAAAACCTCTTCTTCGCGTTTGTCTATAACTCGCTCGGCGTGCCCATCGCGGCCGGCGCGCTCTACCCGGTCTTCGGCCTGCTGCTCAGTCCCATCCTCGCCAGCGCCGCCATGACCTTCAGCTCGCTCTCGGTCGTCAGCAACGCGCTGCGGCTGCGCAAGGTGAAGCTGTAGTCGCACAGAAGATTCGGTTTTCTCGGTTTATTCGGTATTCTCGGTTCGTTCGGTTCCCTCGGGATTTTCGGTTCCTGCGGTTTATGCGGTTCCCTCGGCTCCTGCGGTATTTTCGGAATTTTTGGAGGCAACCCAATCGAGCGTTCTTCTTGCTGTAGACTGGAACGGATGCTACGGATAAGCCCCGGAAGGGGAGGACGAGAAGCATTCCTTAATGTCTTTGATGGAAGTGGTGGGTGTGTTGATTGAACGGTACGAAGACGAACAGGTCCCGGAGTTAACGAGCGAAGCCGAAGGATAACCTGCGACGGCTAACGAACGGCGACAGGGGTGCTACAATACCCTCGTCGCGCGCCCGATGGGCAGGACGCCTGCAAGGTGATGTAGCTTAGAATGTGCTGGAGCGGACCATGGCCCGTGAAGCGATATGCATATCATCACCCGAAAACGGTTGAATGAGTTTGCTGCCCGCCATCCGGAGACCCGGAGTGCTCTGCAACGCTGGTACAGGGAGATGAAACGCCGCAACTTCTCGTCCTTTGCGGAAGTTCGGGCGGTTTTCCCCGCCGCAGATCAGGTGGGCAAATTGACCGTTTTCAATATTGGGGGGAACAAAGCTCGTTTGGTAGCGGCCATTCATTACAATCGTCGCCGCGTCTATATTCGCGCATTGTTGACTCATGCCGAATATGAAGCAGGGACATGGAAGGAGTAAGACGGACATGGCAAAGTCTGACGTCACGACCGTGACCACACACTGGACGGAGTTGGCTAAGACGATCTCCGTTCCCCATAGCGAGGCCGAATACCGTCGACTGGTCGCTTTCCTGGATCGCTTAATAGATGAAGTAGGGGAGGACGAGAAGCATCCCTTAGCGTCTTTGATGGAAGTGGTGGGTGTGTTGATCGAACGCTATGAAGACGAACAGGTCCCGGAGTTAACCAGCGAAGCCGAAGGATAACCTGAGACGGCACATGACGATTGGGCTTCGATCGCTTGACCGCCAGTTCGGGGCACGAACAGTCACTCGAATTCGAAGAATCCAAGCAAGGTTCAAGACCCTCGGTACAACATGGTCTGTTACCAGATATTTTGTCGTTGAAATCGACAGGGCTCTCGAGGGCGGACTCCTCCTCGGTTCGCTGTTGATTGCCACATCACTCTTGGAACTAACGGTTCGCCTGAGTGTCCTTGAACACCGGCACGCCGACGAGCGAAGAAAAGCCTCTCCGCGATCGGCTCGAAAGATCCTTAAAGAAATCGAGGAGGATCGACAGCTTACATTTGCGCGAATGTTGCGAGAGCTCAAAGACGCGCAGATTTTCACCGAGGCAGATGTGACCCGATTCAACGGCCTTTATACATCGAGAGGATTCCACTCCATCATGGCATCACGGGTCGCCTCATTCGCGCGCACCGGGGCAGTTTTGACTTATTCGAGGATACTGACTGGCTGGACGGCAGCTCTACGTTCGAAGACGTGGTCGAAGATAAGGCGCTGTTGGAGCTGGAAAAGGTTTGCGACGCGATTGAGCTGATTTGCCTCAAGCACCGCCACCTAACACGCGGCTGAACCCGGCAGGCGCAAGATGTGAAGCAGCGCGGCCGCGGAAACGGGTAGCCCCGACGGACGCTTTTTCTCGCCGTTGGCTTTTTCCGAATTTACGAACCCACTTCGAATTTGAACAGTCCACCCGATGGATGATAAACTCTTACTGGTATTTGTATCGGTAGTGGTGTTTTCAAACCTATGACCATTACCCTCAGAAAGAAGGCCCCGCTGGTGGTGCCGCCCGGCATCCAGCGCCGAGCCCGCCTCAAAGCCGGCGATCAAGTGGAGTTCAAAGCCACTCCGGGGAGGATCACGATTGTCAGCAAGCCGCCCGCAACTCCTCCCTCAACCGAGGACGAGTACACGCCCGAGCAGCGGCGGATCGTCGAAGCCCAAATCGCCGAAGGTTTGGAGGACATCAAGAAAGGCCGCACCTACGGACCGTTCGACACCGTCGAGGAAATGATTGCCTCGATGGAGGCCAACATCAAGAAGTTCCGCCCGGCGAAGAGACGCAAGACCGGGCGATGAGACTCGACTACACAAAGAGCGCGCTGGACACTCTGAAAAATCTCCCCTTGTCTGTGCGAAAGGCTTTCTATAAACAGGCCGGTTTTCTGAGGGAAAACCTCCACCACCCTTCGCTGCACGCCAAAAAATTCAGCGAGTCCGGAAACATCTGGCAGGCCCGTGTCAACAAAAACTGGCGGTTCTACTTCAAAATTGAAAGCGATACTTATCTCATCGTGAGGATCATTCCTCACCCCAAATGAGCCCCCGCTCAAGCTGCCGCTGGAACAACTTCGTCCATCACGAAACCAGCACACCGGCAGGACGCATTTCCCGCTCAATGGCGGACGCTGCGCCGGAGTGTCTGGATACTTCCAGGTCGTAGAAGTTTTGCAGGTTGAGCCAGAACTCAGGATTGGTGTTGAAGTAGCGCGCCAGCCGCAAGGCCGTATCGGCGCTAATGCGGCGGCGCTCGTGGACGACCTCGCCGCGCCGAAATTCCCTCTTGACAGTCCCGTTTTCGACGAGGAGACTTGGCGGCAGTGGTTTGCCAGTGTGCATCGATCCAGGGCGACCCAAGGCGGTGTGGTTCCCATGGAAAAAGTTCTGGTGGCTGGACCCCCTGTGAAAGGAAGGAAACCTCATGCGTAAATCAGCAACGTGGTTTGTCGGAGACAGGCGATGGATTGGCTGGCTTGCGTTCTTGTTCCTTGTAGCAACTACGCCTCCTGGAAGCATGGCGCAACTGCCCACGGCTACGATTTTGGGTGTGGTGAATGACAGTACGGGGGCCGTGGTGCCCGGGGCGCAGTTGACCGCCCGCAGCGTGGAGACCGGGCAGACCCGCGCGGCGGTCGCGGCGGACGATGGTTCCTACCGGTTCGCCGCCCTGGCGGTGGGCAATTATGAGGTGCGGGTGGAGCATCCTGGATTCCGCTCCGAGGCGCGCAGCGGGTTGCAGTTGACGGTCGGGCAGGAAGCCGTGGTCAACTTCACCCTGGAGGTGGGGGCGATGAAACAGACGGTGTCGGTGACGGCGGAAGCCCCCTTGGTCAACACCACCAGCGGCACTTTGGGCGGCTTGGTGGATGAGCGGAAGATCGCCGACCTGCCGCTCAATGGCCGCAACTACATTGACCTGACGCTGATGCAACCCGGAGTCCAGCAGCACCGCAACCTGAGTTCCGGGGGCGGGCAGGTGGGGACCTATTTCAGCAGCAGCGGGGCGCCGCTGCGCTCCAACCGCTATTTGCTGGACGGCGCCAGCATGGTGACCATGAACGGAGCCTCCTCGGGTTCGATCACCAGCTCGACTTTGGGCGTGGAGGGGATCCGGGAGTACCGCGTGGTCACCAATTCCTACAGCGCCGAGTACGGCATCACCATGGGAAGCCAGATGATGATTGTGAGCAAGAGCGGGACCAATGCGTTCCACGGTTCGCTCTTTGAGTACATGCGCAACAGCGCCCTGGACGCCCGGAACTTTTTTGACTACAAGACAGCGATCAACCCCCGCCGCCTGCCCGCCTTTGCCCGGAACAATTTCGGAGCTTCCTTCGGGGGACCCCTCCAGAAGGACAAGACCTTTTTCTTTGCGGTGTACGAAGGGTTGCGGGAGCGGTTGGGCCGCACCCTCCTGGCCAATACGATCGCCACCGCGTGTCGTGGACCGGCAAACGCAACGATCACCAACACAGCTTGTCCGCAACTGGGGACGGTATCGTCGGTAACGATTGCGCCGGTGACCGCACCGTTGCTGGCGCTCTACCCCGAGCCCAACTTGCCGGACAACCGAGTCACCTACCCGTTCAGCCAGCCGACCACCGAGAACTACGGGCAGATTCGGGTGGACCGCAGCGTTTCCAATAACGACACTGCCTTTGCGCGCTATACCATCGACGGCGACGAATCGATCACGCCCGGCCCGGGGCAGACCCCGCCGTTCCGAATCGTGGGAAGAAGCCGTTCCCAGTTTGCCACGTTGTCGGAGAACCACATCTTCTCCCCGACGCTCCTCAACACGTTCCGGTTTTCCTTCAGCCGCACTGTCATCGACATCTCCTCTGGTTCCGGGCTGGCCGGTCCCCAGTATTCGTTCCTGCCGGGGCGAGAGATCGGGACCGTCAGCGTCGGGGGATTAGCCAACTTGGGTCCCGGCAACCCCGCTACCCAAAAGCAGAATATCTTCACCTGGAGCGATGACCTGTTTTACACGCGGGGCCGGCACTCGCTGAAGTTCGGCACTCTCATCAACCGCTACCAGCAATTCATGTTCAGCGGCTCGGACTCCTTTGGTTCCGTCCAGTTTGCGAACCTGACCTCCTTCTTGTTAGGCCAGGCGAGCCAGTACACCGCGATCACCCCGGGTTCCATTCCCCAGCGCACCTTCCACTTCACCACGTTTGGATTCTATACGCAGGACGACTGGCGGGTCGTCTCCGGGTTGACCTTGAATCTGGGGCTCCGCTATGAGTTCCATACGGAGTATAACGAAACAAATGGCTACGGCTCCGCGTTGCGGGACATCCAACACGATGCCAGCGCCACCCTGGGTCCGCCGTTCAAGAACCCCACCCTCCGCAACGTCAGCCCGCGGTTCGGCTTTGCCTGGGACGTGAGGGGAGACGGGAAGACGGCGCTGCGAGGCGGCTTCGGACTCCTCTACGACATTGCCAACCTGGGGGGCGCTCTGCAGACCACCTCCCGGAGAACGCCCCCGTTTGCCAGCAACAGCGCCGTCGTGGGACCTGTGGCATTGGCGCTCCCCTTCGTCTTCCCGGCCGCAGCCGTGGGCAAATCCATTGGCATCGTGGATTACTTGATCCAGCAGCCCCATATGCTGCAATACAACCTCACCGTCGAACGGCAGTTGCCCTTTGCGATGGCCTTGACCCTGGCCTACGGAGGCTCGCGCGGCATTAACATCGTGAACAACGCGGAGGGGAATCCCACCGTGCCGGCGGTTCTTCCGGACGGCCGGAAATTCTGGACCGGACGGGAATCCCGAACCAATCCCAACTGGGCGGATATTGACCTGGCCACCGCGGGTTCGCAGTCCTGGTACAATTCGCTGCAAGTCGGGCTGGTGAAGCGGTTGGCGAGAGGGCTCCAGTTCCAGAGCGCCTACACCTGGTCGAAGGTCCTCGACGAGACGCAGTCCCAGATCGGCGGCGATAACAACTCCAGCAGTTCCCGCGCCCCGGACCCCAGCAACCTCAGTCTGGACAAGGGGCCGGCCGCCTTTGATCTCTCGCACAACGGGCGCTTCAACTTCATCTATCGGATGCCCGAACTGACCGCCTCGGGAGGCGCGGCCGGGAAGCTGGTGAATGGCTGGTGGTTCAGCAGCATCCTGTCGCTGCAAAGCGGCTATCCCTTCAGCCCGGTCCTGCAAACGAACCGTTCCCGCTCGCTGACGGGGGGCGGGGGCAGGGGAATTGACCGGCCCGACCTGTTGCCGGGTCGCCACAATGACAACATTATCCTGGGAGGGCCAGACCGCTACTACGATCCGGCCGCGTTTGCCCTGCAGGAGGCGGGATTCCTGGGAACGGCCGGCCGGAACATTCTGCGAGGTCCGGCTTTTGCCACTCTGGATTTCTCGCTGGGGAAGGATATGCAACTGGGATTCCTGGGAGAGGGCCGCAAGCTGGAATTTCGCGCCGAGTTTTTCGATCTCCTGAACCGGGCGAACTTCGTCACGCCCGGGCTTGGAATCGGGGGAGGGGCGGCCAACACCTCCGCAGTCGTGTTCGCGGGCCGCGCGAGTGGAGAACTCCCGCTGGCTACCGCGGCGAAGCTCACCGGCACCACGAGTTCCTCGCGGCAGGTTCAGCTTGCGCTGAAGCTGATCTTCTAATTGGGCAGTGATGGAGCAGAGCCGCGGTCGGAAGGCGGTGGGAAGAACTCACACGACCGCAGAACAGTGCGCAGGGCGGTCTAACTGAATAGGGGATTGAGATATAATGGGGGTGCCGCTGGTCCTCCTCCTGTTTTTCAGCGAGCGCAGGCGGGAAAGGATTTTTCGATGGCACACAATTCTGCGAATGATAAACGGCAGGCCCATGAGATGATCGAACGTCTCACGCCCAGCCAGGTTTCCGCCGTGGTCGGCCTTCTCGAAACCATGCTCGATCCCGTCTCTCGCGCCGTCGCCAACGCTCCCGTGGATGACGAACCACTCCCCGAGGAAGAGAAAAAGGCGCTGGAGGAAGCCCGCCAGTGGCTCCAGCACAACAAGGGCATCCCGCACGAGCAGGTGCTGGCCGAACTCGGCATTACCCGGGAGGAACTATGCGAGATATGAGAGTTTGGGGGTGGGGAAATTTCTGTATCATTACGGCACTGTGTTTGGTGTTTCTGTCGTCATCGCAGGGAGTGAAGGCCCAGGCCAGGAAAAACCTTCTGGGCGGCCCCCGTGGAGCCGTGCGGTCCTCCCAGAAATTTCCGCTCGAGGGGGTCATGGTGCAGTTGATCTCCCAGAAAAACTCCATCCGGACCACGGTCTACACCAACGAGCTGGGCCGGTACGAATTTCCCAAGCTCGACAGTGGCGACTACACGTTGCGAGTTCCCCGGCCGCTGGAATTTCGGCGGTATCAAAAGGATTCGGTCCGCATTGACGGAGCGGCGACGCTCGAGGACATCGTCCTGGAGCGGGTAACGGATTCCGAGTTCCTGCCGCCGACTCCGGACATCCTGGCCCAACTGACCGACGCGGAGTGGCTCTCCAACCTCCCGGGCACCGGGCAGGAAAAAAAGGCTTTCAGCAACTCGTGCGGTTCCGGTTGCCACAGTTACCAGATGCCGTTTCGCTCCCGATTTGACGAGCGAAGCTGGCGCTTGATTGTGCACCGCATGAAAGATTTCGGCGGGAGGACTCTGGTGGAGCCTCGGGCAACCCGCCCCGATTACCGCGAGAACCCGCGGGATACAGAGGAGAAAGAACTCGTTGCGAAGTGGCTGGCCAGGGTCCGGGGGCCGGAGGCCCAGAATCCTCCGTTTAAGGTGTTTCCCCGGCCGCAAGGCCCGGCCACGCGAGCAATCGTGACGGAATATGAATTGCCGTGGGTGGGTGTGCAAGTCCATGACGTGGCCGGAGACGCGGAAGGCAATATTTGGTTCACGGTCAACAAAAGCCCGTTCATCGGAAAGTTGGACCCCAAGACCGGCAAGATCACCTCGTATCGCACCCCTTCCACGCCGGGGAAGCATCCGGGAGAGCATTGGATCCGGGTGGACAAGTACGGGATCGTTTGGTACTCGGAAACCTGGGCTTCGAGTCTGGGGCGGTTTGATCCCCGGACCGAAACCTTCAAGCTGTTCCGTACCGGTGTGCAGGGGAACATGGCCTTGTCTCCCGACGGTTCTCTTTGGAGGACCGCTGACGGGAAAATCAAGATGTACGATCGGGAAACCGGCCAGCCGGTCAAGGAATTCCCGATGCCGAAAATTCGCAGCGCCTACGGCAATTTCGTCAGTGGGGACGGGAATTACTTTGGCGGAGGGGTCGGAGCAGGCGGCTCGAATGGTGTCGATGCAGTCGTTTTCATGGATATTCGGACCGGAGAAGTCAGGGAAGTGCCCACCCCCAGCGGGGCCGCGATTCCGGCCCGGGGTTCCTTTGATCCGGACGGCAACATGTGGGTGGGAGGCCACGGGGGCGTGCTGGTGAAATATGACCACCGGACCGGCGTCATCGCAGAGTATGCCCCTCCGACTCCCTATGCCAACTTCTACGACGCGATGGCGGACAAGAACGGAGAAGTTTGGGCGGGAGAAATGCAGGCCGGGCGGATGGGCCGGTTTAATCCCCGCTCCCATCAGTGGATCGAATACGCTCTCCCGGAGCCGTATGCCTTTGACTTTAGCGCTTGGGTGGACAACTCGACCGATCCGGTGACGGTTTGGTACGGAGACCTCTACGGCTATATTGTCCGCATCCAGCCCTTGGAGTAGGAAAGGCCAACAATCGCTGCAAGGCTTCGCTCCGGACGATTCCTTCCCGCTTGTCATGCTGAGCGAAGCGAAGCATCTGCTTTTGTTGGAGCATATTGGCGACAAGCAGATTCTTCGCTGACGCTCAGAATGACAGGCGGAGGATGGTTCACTTACTTTCGGGGACACAACCCTAGTTGTTCAGCAGAGGAATGCTTTTCGCCGCTGGCGGTTGGGGCAGCGACTCGAGGAAGGCGTGAATATCCGCCAGCTCCGAGTCCGACACGACTTTGCTTGTGTACGGGGGCATCTGACCACCCGGGTGACGGACATAGGCTGCAAAGGCTGCGAACGGAATCGGGCGCGGACCAACTCGCGGAGCGGCTCCCCCTTGACCCTCCCGCCCGTGGCATTGATAGCAGCCATAGCTGGTGTAGATCGTCTTTCCGTTTGGGGCATTTCCGGAGGGAGCGGCATCGGCTTTCGGAGCCGGTCCCGGAGCTTGCGCTCGCGCGACGGGACGCGCCAGAAGCAGCGCCGCCGCGATCAGCAGCAGAGCAACGGCGGTTCGCGGGGAAGGGAATGCGGCAGACGGGTTCACAAGTGCCTCCTTAGCGCGGTTGCGTGACAACGTCAATCAACGCCGGCTCCCCGCGCTGGACCACCTCGAGCGCGCGCCGGATGGCCGGTCCCAGGTCTTTGGGGTCGGTAATCGGTCCTTCGGCATACTGGCCCATGCTCTGCGCGAGTTTGGCGTACTCGATGTTGGGGTTATCAATCGTCGTGCCGATATTGACATTGACGTTGGCAATGCCGCGATTGTGCCGGTTGGCCATGCGCTGGATGTGCATCACTTCCTGGTGATAGGCCCGGTTGTTGTGCATGATGTTCAGGAGCGGGATGCGGTGATGCGCGGCCGTCCACAGGACTCCCGGAGCATACATCAGGTCGCCGTCGGTCTGAATGTTGATGGAGAGCCGCCCGTGCTTCCGGTTCGCGAGCGCGGCGCCCAGCGCGGCGGGCGCGTTGTAACCCACGCCGGCTCCGCCGGAGCCGCCGATGCATTGATAATACTTGTCAAAGGCCCACAGCCGCCGCGGCCAGTTGCTCGGGGAGCTAGCGGTTGACACCAGGGACCAATCCTTGTCTTTGATCTGCGCCCACAGCTCGGCGGAGAGCCGGGCGGTGCTGATCGGGCTGGCGTCCCAAGCGTAGCTCGCCTCGGCGCGCATCCGCTCCAGAGCATCCTGGCGCGCGGCATCGAGCTTGGCGCGGCGGTCCTGCAACGCCCTCTTGCGATCGCCGTTGAGCAGCCGCTTGACGGCCTCGATCAGCGCGGGTAGAGTCGCCTCCGCGTCGGCCGCGATCGCCAGATCGAGTTCCGCGTAGCGCTGGAAATCTTGATAGTTGCTCTTGGTAAAAAGATCGGCGGCTGTAATGCTGATCAGCTTGACTCCCGGCTTGGTGACGGACCGCGAACTGCGATGCAACTGATCGCGCAACGAGTGGACGGTCCCCCAAAAATCCCAGAGCTCCAGACCCAGGATCACATCCGCATTGGCGATGAGCGCGCCGCGGCGGTCGGTGTGGTTGAGGGGATGGCGCGTGGGGAAGTTCATCCGTCCGGCTTCGTCAATAACCGGGGCCTGGAGCGTTTCGGCCAGTTCGACCAGATACTTCATGCCCGCCGCCGTGCGCCCGGCGCGATCGGCAATCAGCACCGGGTTCTCCGCCGCAACCAGCAGTTGCGCCGCCTCGGCGACCGCGCCCGAATCGCCCTGGGGTGGCGCCGTCAGGGTGAGCTTCGGGATGCGCAGCTTGGCGCCTTCCGGAACCGGCTTTTCCTGCAATTCGCTGTCCGCCACCAGGAGCACCGGCATCATCGGAGGAGTCAGCGCGATCTTATAGGCGCGCACGGCGGACTCGGCGAAGTGTGGCAGTGAGACCGGCATGTCGTCCCATTTCACGTAGTCG